>Ga0182024_10004500_pt1 | contig 32022 bp, 19 predicted proteins | sample P32metaG_FD_120480 | JGI IMG/M metagenome (GOLD analysis project Ga0182024, IMG submission 120480) | Permafrost microbial communities from Stordalen Mire, Sweden - P3-2 metaG (Illumina Assembly) | ecosystem: Environmental > Terrestrial > Soil > Wetlands > Permafrost | place: Sweden: Stordalen...
CGAGCAGATAATGACGCAATTGTCGTCGGCGTCGCGCATCACCTCCATTTCATATTCTTTCCAACCGGCGATCGACTGCTCGATCAGCACTTCGCTGATCGGCGACGCATCGAGTCCGCGAGTTACGACAGCATCGAATTCATCCCGATTGTAGGCAATGTTGGAACCGCTGCCGCCCATCGTAAACCCGGGCCGGATTACGCACGGCAAGCCGATTTCCTTCAGCACCTCGCGCGCCGCCGCAAGGCTATGCACCGTCCGCCCCTTGCAGGTTTCCAGCCCGATCTTCGCCATCGCTTGCTTGAATAGCTCGCGCTCCTCGGCTTTGGCGATCACGTCGGCGCGCGCGCCGATCATCTCGACGCCGAATTTCTCGAGCACGCCGTTGCGGTCCAGCTCCATCGCCAGATTCAAGCCGGTCTGCCCGCCGAGCGTCGGCAACAGAGCGTCGGGCCGTTCGACTTCGATCACGCGGGCGACGATCTCCCAAGTCAGCGGCTCGATGTACGTGCGGTCGGCCATGCCGGGGTCGGTCATGATCGTGGCCGGATTCGAGTTGACCAGCACGACCTCATAGCCCTCTTCGCGCAGGGCCTTGCAAGCCTGCGTGCCCGAATAGTCGAACTCGCAAGCCTGGCCGATGACGATCGGTCCGCTGCCGATGAGCAGGATTTTGTGAAGATCAGTGCGCCGCGGCACGGTGGGTTCCTTGGTTCAATCGCGTGGGATTTGCGCACGGCCAGCGCGTCGGCCGGTCGGACTGGGCTCGAAATGCCATTAAATCATGCGTGCTGTCTAAAATCTCCCAAGCGTACCATGCCTTTGTGCGCGGCTTCAAGGGGCGGGAGTGGCAAACCTCGAGATCGATCAACTTCAAAGTTCGAGTTTGGATAGCGCCGGCGCTTTTGCGGTTCAGCCGTCTGCATTTACGCAGCGCAATGTGGCTGCAAATGCCAAAGGATTAAACACTTGCAACGACCGCCGGAACGCCACGGAGGCCGTTCCCTACAGTGGCCGCCGAGCAGCAACGGGCAGTTTGAACTGTAGGGAACGCCCTCCGTGACGTTCCGCGTCGCGGTGCGTGTTCGTTCCGCGATGCCCGGTGCGGCAGATTGACGGCCCGAAGTAGGCCGTTTAGAGTAAAAGCTGGCAGCGAAATGAGTTCCGACTTCAATCTCACCCTTCATCGAGCGCGATCGTGGCGGCAAAAGCCTGGTCTGGAGTGTTCAATGAAGCGACGGACCGCCGCGTCGAACAGTTCACCGAAAGCATCAGCTTCGATCGCCGGCTTTACGCCCACGACATCCAGGGCTCGATCGCGCATGCCCAAATGCTGGCCAAGGTCGGCCTGCTAACGGCCGATGAGTGCCAGCAGATTGAGCAAACGCTCGCCGCCATCCGCCAGGAAATTGAGCAAGGGGTGTTCGAGTTCTCCATCGAACTCGAAGACATCCATTTGCACATCGAACGGGCCCTCGTCGCCCGACTCGGCGACACCGGTCGAAAAATACACACCGCCCGCAGCCGAAACGACCAGGTCGCCACCGATCTGCGCCTCTGGCAGCGCGACGCCATCGCACAAATCGACGCTCGGCTTTTGGAACTCCAACGGGCCTTCGTCGGCCGCTGCGACCGCGACCGCGATTGCATCCTCCCCGGCTACACGCACATGCAGCGCGCCCAACCCGTGCTAGCGCCGCATTATTGGCTCGCCTACTGCGAACGTTTCGAGCGCGACCGCGGCCGGCTGGCCGATTGCCTGCGCCGCACGAACGTCTTGCCGCTCGGGAGCGCGGCACTGGCCGGCACGTCGCTGCCGATCGATCGCGATTTCGTCGCCCAGCGATTGGAGTTCGACTCCGTGGCCGCCAACAGTCTCGACGCCACGAGCGATCGTGATTTCGTGATCGAATTCACGTTCGCGCTGTCGCTGATCGCGCTGCACCTCAGCGGCTGGGCCGAGGAGTGGATCTTGTGGTGTACGAGCGAATTCAACTTTTTGAAATTGCCGCAAGCGTTTTGCACCGGCTCGTCGATCATGCCGCAGAAGGTCAATCCCGACGTGCTGGAACTGATCCGGGGTAAAACGGCCCGCGTCGTCGGCGATTTGCAAGCCCTGCTGATGCTGATAAAAGGTCTGCCGCTGGCGTATCACCGCGACATGCAGGAAGACAAACCGCGGCTGTTCGATGCGTTCGACACCGTCGCGGCCTGCCTGGAATTGGCGGCGCCGCTGGTGGCCGGGGCCGAATTGCAGAGATCCGTGATTACCGAACGGCTCGATCGCGGTCATCTCGACGCCACGACCTTGATGGAAGAACTGATCCGCCGCGGCACTCCGCAGCGAACCGCCCACGAATGGGTCGGCCGCCTGGTGCGCAAAGCTCTCGATCGAAACCTGACCCTCGCCGAACTCCCGGCCGCCGATTTTCAAGAAATCGACCCATCGCTCGACGGCAGCCTGCACGAAGTCCTCGGCGTAGATCGCGCCATCGCGCGATTCAGAAGCTACGGATCGACGGCACCGGCAGAAGTGGCGAAGCAAGTGGGAGCGTGGAAAGAAAAGCTGCGTGGCTAGTGGTTAGTGGCTAGGAACCAAATGTGCCGAATCGCCGTAGAGAATCAGCAACAACGCGTGGTCGAAGAAAGCGTGATCCGTTATTGAAAGCGTCGAAAGGTCGTGAAAGCAAGAACCACCATTTATTGAAGGCACGAAGCTCCCGATAAAACCCGGCCACCAGAGCAGCCCCGTTCACGGGGCTTTCCGCGCAGCGGTATTAGGCCCGGCGTTTACGCCGGGTTCCGCGACGCGCGAGAGCCCCCGCCCAGAGCCCCGTTCACGGGGCTTCTCGCTGCTCCGGCTTGAGCCACATTCGCCAACAACGACCATGTCACGCAACTACTACAGCGAAATCAACCTGCACATCGTTTGGCACGCCAAACAAAGTTATCCTATGTTGACGCCTGACATCGAACAACTCGCCCACCGCGAACTGCGGCAAAAAATCGTCAACACACCGGGCGCATTCGTCCATGAAATCAACGGCACCGAAACGCACGTCCATCTGGCCGTGTCGATCGCACCGACGATCACGATCAGCGAATTCATCGGCCAATTGAAGGGCGCGTCGTCCCACGAGGTCAACCAGCGCGTCGGCCGCAAAGCGATCGAGTGGCAGACCGGTTACGGCGTCGTTAGTTTTGGCGCGAAGGATTTGGAATGGGTCCGCGATTACATTCGGCGGCAAAAGGAACATCACGCAGAGAAATCGGTCCATGATCGATTGGAACGAATCACGTCGGAGGACGCATAAATGGCGAGGGCTGAAGCCGGAACAGCGAGAAGCCCCGTGAACGGGGCTACTGGAAAACCATCGTCGACCGATTCACCCGGCGTAAACGCCGGGCCTGATACCGCTGCGCGGAAAGCCCCATGAATGGGGCTGATTGGCGCCACCTCATCTCAATTAGCACACACAACAAAACTTATCAACTCGACAACCGCACCACGACGTACTCATCATGACGCACTCGCATCGTAACAAATCGCTTTCGCTCACCGTCGCCGTCGCGTTCCTATTCGCCGCCGTCGCCCGCGGCCAGGATGAGCCCGCGCCCAAAGCCGCTCCTCCCGCAAAGGCCGCCGACAAAGCGCCGGCCGCTCCGACGACGCCGCCACCCGCCGCGCCGGTTGTTTTGCCGCAGCCGACCGATGCGGCGGTGCAAACGATTCTGGACTCGCAGCCCAAAACGCCGGCCGAGTTGATGCAAGCCGTCGTGTCGTTGCTGGGCCTCGATCGAATCGACATCGCAAAACCGTTGTTGCACCAACTCGTGATGGCCAAGCCCGATCCGCCGGCGTCGGCCGATTTGATTCATCGCTTCGGCAGCGCGACGTTTCTGCAAATGGCCAACGATCCCCGGCTGAAGCCAGATAGTTTGCTCCTGTCGCAACAGGTGCTCGGAGCGGCGGCCGTCGCGGCGCGCGATCCGGCCCGATTGGCCGCGACCGTCAAGCAACTTGGCGCGGCTTCGACCGATGCCCAGCGCGATGCGCTGGCGACGCTGCACGACGGGGGAGCCTATTCCGTTCCGCCATTGCTCGCCGCGCTCGCCGATCCGGCGCAAGCCGCAATTCATCCGTTGGCGCAAGGGGCGGTGATGAGCCTCGGCGCCGATGCGATCAAGCCGCTCAGCGCGGCGGTCGCTGATACCGATCCGGCGCGGGCGATCGAGGCGATCCGTCTGCTGGCCGCGCTCGGCCAAAAGGAATCGGCCGTCTATCTTTTGGCGCCTTATTTGGCGGCCGACAGTTCGCCGCAAGTGCGCCAAGCGGCCGGCGAAGCAATCGAGCAACTTTTCGGCGCCACCGCGTCGCGGGCCGACGCCATTACTCTGCTCACTCGCGAAGCTCGATCCTATCTCGACGGCCAGCGAGTCCTCGCGCCCGACGACGGCGACAATGTCGCGATCTGGAATTGGGACCCAATGGCGCATCGGTTCACCGTCGCCAGCTATCCGCCCGCGCGGGCAGCCACGTTCGTCGCACTCCGGCTGGCGAGTGATCTATTCCGTTTGGAACCGAATTCGACCGAAGCCCGGCGGCTTTATCTCGTCGGCTTGTTGGGTTCGGGCGTGTATCGCGCCGGACTCGACGCGCCGCTGCCGACCGGCCCCGGCACCGAGTATGCCCTCGCCGCAAAATACGGCGTCGATGCCATCAACGACGCGCTTGCCCAAGCGTTGGCCACCGGCCACACCGCAGCAGCGCAAGCCGCGGCCCGAGTGCTGCAAGGCATCGGCACCGCGTCGCTGCTAACTCGCGATGGCCCGAAAATTTCCCCACTGGTCAAAGCCTGCCGCAGCGACGAGCGCCGCCTGCGCCGCGCGGCTGCCGAAGCGATCCTCAGCTTCAGGCCGACCGCCCCGTTCGCCGGCTCGAGTTATGTGACCGACGCCGTGGCCGATCTCGCGACATCGACCGGCCATCGCCGCGCCGTGATCGGCTTCCCCACGACGCCGATCGCGCAGCAACTCGCGGGCCTCGCCGCCGCCAACGGCTACGAACCGCAGACGGCCAACGACAACGCCGGCGTCTTCGCCGCCGCCACGCAATCGGCCGATACGGAGCTTGTGCTGATCAGCGGACGCCTCGGCCGGCCCGATGCGTTCGACCTGGTGCAGCAGCTCCACGGCGACCCGCGCACCGCGCAACTGCCGATCGGCGTGATGGGCGAACTCGAAGATTTGCAGTTGCAAACAAAGCGGTTTGCTCCGGAATCGAAAGTGTTTGTCGTGTTCCGACCAGAAAAGCCGGCGGAGATGACGGCGGCGGTCGCAAAATCCGTGCAACTCTCCGGCGACCATATCATCCCGCCGATGCTGCGGCTGCAAGAAGCCGCGATCGCGCTCGATTGGTTCGCGCAAATGGCCGCGGCCCCGCCGGAGGTTTTCGACGTGCGACGGTATGAAAGCGTCGTCGAACATGCTTTATATCACCCGCTGACGGCCGCGCATGCCGTGGCGGTGATGGCCCGATTGGGAACGCATTCGTCGCAAGTCGCGCTGCTCGATTTGGCGAGCCTGCCGGTGCAGCCGCTCGACGTGCGGCAGGCCGCGACGGTGGCGTTCGCGCAAAGCGTCCAACATTTCGGCCTGCGACTTGCCCCGTCGGAAGTCATCCGCCAATACGATCGCTACAATCAAAGCGCGCAGCTCGACAAAGCAACCCAACAATTGCTCGGCCAAATTCTAGACACGATCGAAGCACCAACGAAACAACACAAACCGCCTGCGGCAGCGGCGCGGTAAACCCAACAGATTTCCAGCGTAAACCCACGAACGGATTTCATGTCCTCGCCGCTGCGCCCGATCGACGCCCTTTCGCCTGGTCCCCCGATCAAAGGGATCATCGGCTCGGGCCCCGCCATGCAGGAGGTCTATCGGATCACGGCGCAAGTGGCCCGATCGAACGCCAGCGTTCTGCTCCTCGGCGAAACCGGCACCGGTAAGGAACTCATTGCCAAGGCCATTCATCAACTCAGCAATCGCGCCGGCGGGCCGTTCGTGCGCGTCAATTGCGGCGCGCTCAGCGAAAGCCTGCTGGAAAGCGAACTGTTCGGCCATGTCCGCGGTTCGTTCACCGGAGCGGTGGCCAATCGCACCGGCCGCTTCGAAGCCGCTCACACCGGCACGATCTTTCTCGACGAAATCAATTCCACCACGCCGAAGCTGCAAGTCAAGCTGCTGCGCGTGCTGCAAGAGCGCGAGTTCGAGCGCGTCGGCGACACGCAAACGATCCGCGTCGACACCCGGCTGATCGCCGCCAGCAATCGCGATCTATTGGAAGAAATCGAAAAAGAAAATTTCCGCGAGGATCTGTATTACCGGCTGAACGTCGTGCCGATCCAATTACCGCCGTTGCGGATGCGGCCCGAGGATATTCCCGAGTTGGTCAGCCATTTTCTGAATGTGTACAACGAAGAGAACGATCGCTACGTCGTGCATATCGACCGCAAGGCGTTGGTCGCGCTGCAGGAATATCATTGGCCCGGCAACGTGCGCGAGTTGCAAAACTACGTCGAACGGGCCGTGGTGATGGCCACGGGCGACGAATTGGCCTGCGATCTATTGCCGCCGGCCGTGCTGGGGGAAAAGCGTCCGCGCAGCGGCCGTCTTCGCGCCGCCGACATGGAAACGCTGACTTACGAACTGGTGCAACAAGGCCTCGCCACCGCCGGCCCGCAGGAAGATTCGCTGCACACGAAGATCGTCAACCGCGTGGAGCGCGAATTGATAGCACAAGTGCTGGCCGCGTGCGACAATGTCCAAACCAAAGCCGCCGGCCGGCTCGGCATCAACCGCAACACGCTGCACAAGAAGCTGAAGGAATACGGGCTGGAAGGCAGCGAGGCGGAGACGCCTTAGTGGGACAATCCGTAGCTGGATTCGCCAGAATTCAGAGCGAGCGGCACAAGAAGCCAAAAAAATACGGGCCAGAAGTCAGCGAAGCGGAGACCAGGTAAAGCACCGATTTCTCTGTTGATTTGCACCGATTGACCGACGTAGGATTGATGCAGTGGCGATATGCGACGGTGGGATTGCTGAAAACCTTTGACGCAGTCGCGATTCATTATGGCCATTGAATCTCTAGCTCTCCGAACTGCCGAGAAGCACGTTCGCAATTACAACCGCGAGTCCGGCGACCTGATGGCCGAACATCGGGAAGCGATGGACTGCCGCGAGTGCGAGGCTTTTCTCCAACTCGGAATCGACGCATTCAATTGGATCATCCGCGCCGATCTCGAGTTCCGCGGCGCCGTATCCGCCGGGACGGTCCAATTTGATCCCAAAGAGGAGGAAAAGATCGGACTGCTCTGTCGTGGTTGGGTCGCTCCGTGCGAGTATGCGGAACAGTGGATTGCCAGGCAACAGGAAAGTGGCTACAAAATCGACAATCTCGAAGAATTCCGGGAGTGCTGCCAGGAAATGCGGGCGATCGTCGAGGCGCAGGACAATGCGGACGGAGAACCGCTGCCTCCCGCGCTCATCGAGCTTCGCGATAAGGCCATCGATGAGTTTCTGAATGGCGAAACTTCCGCGTTCGTTTAGGGCGAGCAATCGAACCGCCAGAAGCTTCCGCGAACAGTTCGCCAGTCTCCCTGGTGCGATCCAAGATGCGGTGCGCTCTTCTTGCGTGCTATTCGACAGAGATCCGGCCCATCCATCCCTTCGACACCACAAACTTGAGGATCCAAAGAAGGGGAAGCATGTACACGGAAGCTTTTCCGTTTCGATAACGATGCAGTACCGCGCGATCTACTTCGTGCAGGGCGAGATCAATGTTTGGTATTGGATCGGTACGCATGCTGCGTACAAGAGGTTCACGGGCAGCAAGAAGTAAGTAGTCCGCGTCCCCGCCCGCGCGTGTTTGTTGCGCCGCGGCGCTCGGTATCAACCGGAGCATGCTTCGTGAGAGGCTCAGCGTATACGGCTTGAGGGCGGCGGCGCGGAAACGACGTAGGGGGCGGAATTTCAACCTGCCATGTGAGTGAACACGAATGCCTGTCCGTGTCGCAATCGTGTTTTGTGGGTCGATCGCCGTATGGGCACTCATCGTCGCTGCAATGATCGCCATCCTCGCCAAGTCGCGGCACCCCGTGCAATCGATCGCCCTGCTAATTGCTGCAGTAATTGTTGCATGGACTGCGAGCGTGCCGCTCGCGGCACCGGCAGACCCGTTGTCGCAACTGCTGTGCTTCACATTTGTTCTCGCCGCCACGATCGGAGTCTATTCTGCGGGGAGGTTATTGGAGCGCCGGGCCGCAGCCGCTCTGCCAAACGGCGAGGCGCTAGCAATGCACCCGTACTGGCAGTTTACGTTGCGGGAAATGCTCTTGGTCGTTCTGGTCGTTTCTTTGACGATGGCGCAGGTTGCGAGCTCGCGGCCATTCGCAACAACGCCCTTTTTCAATTCGTTGAAAGCAGACGACCCGTTCAGTCCGACATGGACGCGGATCGGAATGCCGCACCCTGGTGGTGGCAAAGGGGCCTCGATTGGCCCCACGAGAGCCAAGCTGGATTTCGACGTCGAAACGGACATTCCTGCTCCCGCACAGGTTTCGCAGGTTGCTTCTGATCTGGAAAGCGAGCTACAAAGGATGTTGAAGGACTCGGGATGCAGCATTCATGAAGTGGGCCACTCCGGGAATGACTTCAGCATGAGTTACGATTCCGGAGTTACCGAAGGCGATCTCTGGGTGTTTGCCGTACAGACCTCCGAGCATCGGTGGAGATTCCTGCTACTTGTCACTGAATCCAGAAAATAACCGGACCTTGTTGGAGGCCGCGATGAGACACGCGCTGCGCGTTGCGCTTTTGCTTACATTCGCATTGATTTGCACGAGCGTAGCCTTTGCCGCCGATGAAAAACCGCTCGCCCAGGATTGGGATTACGTCGGCCCGATGACGAAAGTGGCGGCCAGGTTTCACGGCCGGACGGGCGTCGTTATTCATGTCGGCGATTCGATTACGTATTCCAATCCCTACGGACAATGGGCTCGCTACGGACAGGGGCAATCGGCGGCCGACAAAGCCGCGCTCGCTTGGATGCACTCCGGCCGCGATAACGACACCGACGGCTGGTGGCTCGCCCGGTTCGATCATCCGGCCGGCGGGCGGGGCTACACGGCTTGCAGCGGAATTCGGGCCGACGAAATGCTCGCCGGCGGCAAACAGCAAATGCCGCCGCTCGAAAAACTCCTCGACACCTATCGGCCGCAATTCGCCGTCTACATGCTCGGCACCAACGACGTGACCGCCGGGCGTTCGCTCGACGCCTATCGGGCCGATGTCGAAAAATCGCTCGACCTGATGATCGACCGCGGCATCATCCCGATCCTCTCGACCGTCCCGCCGCATCCTGGCCATCTGAAAGAATCCAAGGCGTTCAACGACGCGCTGCGAACGATCGCCCGCCGCCGCGGCTTGCCGCTGATCGATTTCGAACGCGAAATTCTCGTGCGACGGCCCAACGACTGGAACGGCACATTGCTCGGCAAAGACGACGTCCATCCGACGGCCGAGCATGGCGGCGCGACCGCCGCATCGGCGCCGACGGCGGAGAATCTTCGCAATAGCGGCTACCTGCTGCGCGGCTGGCTGTCGGTCGAAAAGATCGGCGAAGTGAAGCGAACGGTCGTCGATCGATTGCCGGCGGAAAAGCAGAGCGGCGAGAAAACGCCGAATGCGAGTGGTTCGAGCGACAAATCGTCGTTCCCATCGCGGCCAGTTGCCACAATCAAGATCCCCGCCGGTGAAGCTGTCCGCTTGCCGATCACGCGCGACACCTATTTTTCCCACGTCGGCAAAGAATTCGACGGGAACAACGGCGGCGCGACGCGGATGAAGCTGAAGTCCTATCAAGAAATGTCGCTCGTCGATGTCGATCCGGCGCCGATCAAAGGCCGCAAGATTCTCGGCGCGATTCTGCATCTCCGTCTGGCGGGCAACGAGCCGTTGCGGCGGGTGACGGTGAGCAGTTTCGCCGCCCCGTGGGTCGAAGGGACATCGAGCAACTACGAACCGCAAAAGGGAAGTTCGTCGTTCAACGCGCGCGAGTATCCGGATGTCCCTTGGACCGTTCCCGGCAGTGATCTCACAGCCGTGATGCTTGGCGCCGGAGGCACGATCTGGCGAATGGCCGACGCGACTCCGCCCGACGCCGACGGCTGGCAGCAGATACCGGTCGATCCCGACGTCGTCGCGGCCCGCGTGGCCGGCTTGAGCTACGGCTTTTTGCTCTTTGACGACACGGGCTCGGAATGGACGCGCGACGGCGAACGGTTCATCCCGCATCCGTTTCCGAATCGGTTCGTTTACACGCACGAGCAGAATGCCAGCTCCGCGCCGTATTTGACGGTTTATCTCGGCGAAGAGAATCACAAGACACCAGCGGCGCCGACGAATCTCGCCGTTGACGAAAAACGAACCGCGCAGCTTCCCGCCGGCGAGGCTTGGATCACTTGGAACTCGCCTTCCACCGACACACTCGGTTTCGTGGTCTCGTGTCACACTTCGTTTACCGAGGACTACCCTCAAGTTCCTCAATATTTGGTTCCGCTCGCCGGAAAACCAGGGGGGAGGGTCGAAATGCACCTTCGCGACCTCGACATCAATGAGAGCAATTCGGCGCCCGTGGTAGTTCAAGCGGTCGACCGCGAAGGAAACGTCGGCTTCCAGGTGGAGCAAGCTTTGACTTTCTCCAATCGCAAGCCGAAAGAAATTCCCGGCAAGGCCAAATCACCCGCGCCGGCCGCCGATGCCGCGCCGGAGCCGTTGCCAAAACTCGGCCAGGCGGAAATCGCCATTCTCGACGAGTTCGACAAGGTGCAACCAGTCACCGGCGAAATGATTCCAAAGCGGCCCGAAGCATATCTGGCTCACAATCATCTTTGGGACGCCAAATCGCGAACCATCCGGCTCTTCGCCGCGCGCAATGAATTCGTCGCCTTACAAATTCTGATTCGGGGCACGGCGACCGGCGTCATGCCCGAGCTGAAATTCGCCGATGGAAAATCGACGCCGACCGCCAGCTTCGGCGTGTTTCGGAATGTCGGCACGAAGGAAGGTCCGCTCCCCGATCCGGTCGTTCCATTGACCGATTCCGTTTCCATTCCCCCGACCGACGACGGTGTCGCCGGTCAGCGCAGCGGCAGCCTGCTCTGCGAAATCTTTGTCCCCCACGAAGCGGCCGCCGGCATCCATCGGGCAACACTGACGTTGCGCTCCGCCGGCCAGTCGCTCGAATTGCCCGTCGAATTGCATGTCTGGAATTTCACGCTTCCCGACTATCTGAGCTTTTTTCCGGAGATGAATTGCTACGGCCTGCCCGGCTCGGAGCGGGCCTTCTATCGGCTGGCGCATCTTCATCGCACGGTGCTCAACGTCGTGCCGTATCATCAAAGCGGCGCGGTCGAGCAAGGCTGGGCCCCGCGCTGGGTCGATCAAAAGTTCGATTGGACCGCCTGGGATCGCCGCTTCGGGCCTTATTTCGACGGCACCGCGTTCGCCGACTTGCCGCGCCACGGCGTGCCGCAGGAATGTTTTTATTTGCCGCTGAACGAAAACTGGCCGACGCCCATCGAAGGCAACTACAACGGCGACTATTGGGCCGACCGCGCGTTTCCGAAATCGTATCGCGATAATTTCGTCGAAGCGTCGCGGCAGATGGCCGAGCATTTCAACGCCCGCGGCTGGAACGATACGTTCTTTCAATGCTTCTTCAACGGCAAGAACAATTTCAAATTCGCCGGCTGGTCGCGGGGTTCGTCGCCGTGGCTGTTGGACGAGCCGGCCCATTTTCAAGACTTCTGGGCCCTGCGATATTTCGGAACCGCGTTTCACGAAGGCGCGAATCTCGCGCCGGGCGAGGCCAAGATGGCTTTCCGCTGCGACATTTCCCGGCCCGAGTGGCAACGCAATTCCTTGGACGGCCTGCTGGACTACAATGTCGTCGGTGGCGCGTATCGGCAATATGCGCGGATGGTGAACGATCGCGCCGCGGCCCAAGGGCAATTCATGCTCGAATACGGCGGCAGCAACGCGGTCGAAGATTCGAACGTGCAGCCGGCCGGCTGGTCGATCGATTCGTGGAGCCTCGGCAGCGACGGCGTATTGCCGTGGCTGGCGGTCGGCAATTCGCAATCGTGGAAAAACGGCGAAGACACGTCGCTCTTCTATCCGGCCCGAGCCGGCGAATCCGAACCCACGCCGTCGATCCGGCTCAAAGCCTATCGCCGCGGCCAGCAGGATGTCGAATATCTGACGCTCTGGTCTCAGCAAACCGGCGAACCGCGCTGGGCGATCGGCGAGCAAGTGCGAAAGGCGCTCCATCTGTCGCCAGTCCGAGCCGGTACTGGTTACAAAGGCGACGAAGACGCCGGCGTTATTCGTTTCAACCAACTGCTGCCCGAAAGCCTCTGGTCGCTGCGGATGCGAATCGGCGAAGCGCTCGACAAACTGCACCCCGAGCCGAGCCGCAAGCTAATCGACTTCCGCACCCCGCCGCGCGATTTGAAAAACCTCGCGCCGGGCGAAGTGTCGTTCGATCGCGGTTGATTTGCGGTCGAATGCTGAATTCTGCCGAATCCAGCTACCGCGCCGATGCCAATCCGTAGCTGAATTCGCCAGAATTCAGAGCGGGAGCGCGAGAAGCGCCTGTGGAAGAACGGAGGTTTTTTGTCGCCCCATCCATTCTGCTTCCGTGGCTCTTTACCGCGCGATCGTCTCCGGCTTTACAATCGCGCGGCCAGCGCGTTTAATAAGTGGCGGAGATTGCGCTTATGTCGCTGGAAGGGCATTTTTTGGTCGCCTCGCGAGAATTGCTGGACCCAAACTTCGCGCGCTCGGTGGCCCTGATCATTCGCCATTCCGACGAAGGGGCGATGGGGCTCGTGCTCAATCGGCCCACCAAGACCAGCGTGTCGGAAGCTTGGAAGCAAGTCAGCGAGGCTCCGTGCCCCAGCACCGGCTTGATTCACCTCGGCGGTCCCTGCCGCGGCCCGCTGATGGCCATTCATTCCGACGCGGCACTCGGAGAAATCGAGCTCGTGCCGGGCGTTTATTTCTGCTCCGATCCCGAGAACATCGAGCGGCTGATCTCGAAGGGAGAAGACCCGACGCGATTCTTCATCGGTTTCGCCGGCTGGGGCCCGGGCCAATTGGAATCGGAAATGCGCGAAGACTCGTGGCTGACGACCCCGGCCGACGCGGACCAAATTTTCGAAGGCCCGTACGACATCTGGTCGCAACTCACGCGGCAAATCTACGGCCTGAAAATGCTCTCGGCCCTGCGGATCAAGAATGTGCCGGACGATCCGTCGCTGAACTGAATGCGGCAGTTTTGCACATTCGACATTCGGCATTCTTTAGACATTCGTCATTCGACATTAGGCATTCCGCGGCCCCGGCGTAGGGTACAATTGCTAAATACACCCCGCGCCTCGGCCGAGCAAAACGGTGGAATCTCCCATGCAATCGCCGTCAGCAAAATTGATGTCTTCTGTTCCGCGACTGTCGGGGGTCGCTCGCGCGTACCCCAACGGGGTTTTGCCATCTAGCCCAGGGTTGGTCGCGATGGCGACCTACCCTGGGTGGAAAAGCAAACGAACGATTTCTACCCCGACGGGGTTGCGTCGGGGCCGGCGCCACGCTGACGCAACCCCGTTGGGGTTGAGTTTGACTTTACCTTACCCGACCCAGGGTAGCCCGCCTACGGCGGACAACCCTGGGCTAAAGGGACAGAACCCCTCTCGGGGTTCAACGCAACTTAAGTGCATGCATGAACCTCACCGAGATGACCGGAACGAAAATGGGATGCGCTCTGGCTTGCAAAAGCAGTCCATTTTTAACGGCGCGCCTCCGGCACACGACCACAAATGATTTCCGGCATCACCACCACTTGTTTCGCCGCCAGCTATGCGGTGGCATTCCTGCTCGAGCTGGCTCGGCTGTTGCTGCGCCATGCGGCGCGGCGGGTGCTGACGCTCGGTTTCGCCACCGCCGGGCTGGTCGCCCAAACGCTCTACCTCGGCTATCGGGCCTATGTAGCTCCGCCGGCGGCGCCGCTTTCCAGCGCGTTCGATTGGTTCATGCTGGCCGCGTGGGCGTTAGTCATCGTCTATTTGTATCTGACGCTGTTTCACCCCGCCGTGTCGTACGGAATCTTCATCCTGCCGCTAGCGCTCGCCCTGATTGGGGCCGCGCAATTCGCTAACCCGGAGCCGTTTCCGCAATCGCCGGCCGCGCAGATTTGGGTGACAATTCACCTCACGTTCTGGCTGCTCGGAGCGGTGGCCGTGATCGTCGGCTTCGTCGCCGGGCTGATGTATTTGTTGCAAGCGTGGCGATTGAAGCACAAATTGCCCCCGGCCCGCGGCCTGCGGTTGCCGAGTCTCGAATGGCTCGAACGAATCGGCGGCCGGGCGATTGTTCTCTCGGTGTTGATGGCCGGCATCGGCACGCTCTCGGGCATCGTCCTCAATCTGATCCTCCATCGCTATCAGCGCGACCAGCTCCCATGGACCGATCCGATCGTCTGGCAATCGGGCTGCATGTTTGTGTGGTTCCTGGCCACGGCGCTATTTAATGCCCTCTACAAACCGGCCCGCCAGGGCCGCAAGGTAGCCTATCTCACGATCGCCAACTTCGTCTTCCTGGCAATCTTCCTCACGCTGCAATTAGTCGCCTCCAGCCAACACAACCCGCGCACGCGCGTCACGGCAAGCACGCTGTCCGCTTGGGAAAAAATGGGGACAGGCACCTCGCAAATCATTTGTTTTTAAGAACCACCGTCCAAGCGCTCGGAGCCAGTCCCCATTTTTTCCCGCCCCGCCCCGTTCTTCGTTCCTCGTTCTTCGTCCCTAACCCCTAGCCCCTAGTCCCCAGCCCCTTCCCCATGAACTTCCAACTGGTTGGCTGCAGCCACCACAACGCGTCGATCGAATTGCGAGAGCGGCTGGCGTTTAATCCGACGCAAGCCGCCCGGGCGCTCGATCTTTGGCGCGAGCGGTTCCCGGCCGCCGAGGCCGTGCTGCTGTCGACCTGCAATCGCGTGGAAGTTTATTCGGCGTCGGAGGCGACAGGGCCCAACCATGAGCAGGTGGCGAAGTTCTTGTCCGAGTTTCACGGGCTCGAACCGACGGCGCTCGGCAACGAATTTTTCCAGCAATCGGGCGAAGCGGCCGTCTGGCATCTGTTTACCGTCACCGCCAGTCTCGATAGCCTCGTGCTCGGCGAGCCGCAGATTCTCGCGCAGGTCAAGCAAGCCTATCAATTGGCCCAGCAGCATCACAGCGCCGGACCGCTGACGCACGACATGTTTCAAGCGGCGCTGCGCGTGGCCAAGCGCGTCGCGCGGGAAACGTCGCTCTATGAAAAGCGCGTGAGCATCCCGAGCGTCGCGATCGGCGATTTTGCCCGGCAGATTTTCGATTCGTTCGACGACAAGCAAGTGCTGGTGATCGGCGCCGGCGAGATGGGCCAGGAAACGCTGCGATACCTGCGCGACGGCGGAGCGCGCGACGTGACGATCATCAACCGCAGCGCAGCGCGAGCGAGCGAACTGGCCGTGGAATTCAGCGGTCGGGCTGCCCCGTGGGAAGAACTTGACGAGCAACTGGTCGCGGCCGATTTGGTCGTCAGCACCACCGGCGCTGAAGAACCGATCGTTTCGCTCGAGCGATTCCAACGGCTCGAGCCGCTGCGCTATCAGCGGCCGCTGTTGATTCTCGATCTGGCGGTTCCGCGCGACTTCGACCCGGCGATTGGCGATCGGCTCGGCGTATATCTCTATTCGGTCGACGACCTGCAAGCCGCCGCGACCCACAACCGCGAGCAGCGCGACGCCGAACTGCCGGCGGCGCTAGCGATCGTCGAAGAAGAAACCCGGCTGTTCATGGAGCAGATGCACCACCGCGCGACTGGCCCAATCATCGCGCGGCTGCGCGAAAACTGGCAATCGCTCCGCGAGCAAGAACTGCGGCGGCTATTTAATAAGCTGCCCGATCTCGATCCGAAAATGCGCGCCGAAATCGATCAGGCGTTCGAGCGCTACGCCAACAAACTTTTGCATTCGCCGCTCGAGCAAATCCGCGACGAATCCCGCCGAGGCCACCCGCACGGCCTGATCGAGGCACTGAAGCGGTTGTTTCGTTTGAAGGATTGACCGCGGACACGAGGTTCCAAATGCGCTCGCTAATCCAATTCGCTCTGGCGTTCGTTTTGATCGGCGTCTGCGTCGTGGGAGGTGAAGACAACGGCAACAGCGACGATCGCATGCCCTACACCGACTTCTTGTTCGCCGCCGGTGACAGGCTCGATTGCTACTTCACGATAGAAACGTGGTGGCACTCGGAAAAGAACCCGTCGTGTTTCAACGGCCTGCGGATTCGCGACGAAAAACTCGCTTCGGTCGATGCTCTGATCGCTAAATTGAAGCGCGATATTCCGGGCTCCAACATTGTTCGAGACAAAGATAACCGGCGCATCATTCACTTGATCGAAAAGGGTTTGTTCAAGCAAGAGGATTATGTGATCGAGAAAGAAACAGCGCTCGAGTATTCCGGCGCGTTGCAGGATCTGCCGACCGCGTTGGGCAAAGTCGAGCCGCGCATCGGGCGATGCGACTCGGCCTCCGGCAGCGACCTCCAAAATGATGTCGTAACGACGGTGAAAGTCCACCTCGATAAAGAGAAGGTTCGCAAAATCCTCGGCGACGCAGTTCCAATCCAGGATTATCGGAGGATTCTATGGGTCGGGAAGACCTTGATTCAAATGGATGGGCGGTCGATCACCCAGATCACTTACGTCGGCCAGAAGGAAACGACCGCCTCGGCGCAAAATGATGGCGCGGTAGTCGAGATTTCGCTGCCCGCAAAGTGTACGTTCGGCCGGCCGCTCCCGGCCACCGTGGTGATTCGAAACAACGGCAACAAGCCGTTTTTTTGCTTCGAGGTTTCCGGGCTACCCAACGACCGAATGGCGATGAAACTGGAAAACCGCGACACCAACGAGCCGGTCGACATGACTCCCTACGGGAAAAACTTCATGCGGAACATCACGCGCGGCGGACAGTCAGGATTCGCGAAGTTAGAGAAAGGCAAATCGAGAACCTGGAGGATCAATTTGCACGAATTCTTCGCGCCCGAGCCAGGGCGATATAGATTCACGGCATCGTTCGCCCTCCACCGCAACGGGGAGCACGACATCAGCATCAATGTGGACAATTTGGACTTTACTGTTTCCAAGTGAGTTCAGGCCAAGCCATGATACAAATCGGCGCTCTTGGACTTGCCGCTGTTATGCTTTGGGCTGGAGTCCAAGGCGTTCGCGGAATACCCGATGGGAAAGGAAAAACAACGAGCAAGCCGGTGGCGATCGCGTGTCTTGTCCTTGCCGTTGCGTGTGTGATCTTCGCGCTCGTTATATTGCCCAGGTTAGTTTCGATGAGGTAGGCCTGGACGCAAAACGGCGGAAGGGGAGGGAAACGGCTCGTTGTCCATGAAGCGCGAGTGGCTTACCGAACGCTGCACGACGCATGACCCGCGCGAACTCCGATTGCAGGGCATGGCTTCGCTCAAATTGTCGGACGACAGCAAACAAAAGCTGCTGGATCGTAGCGAACCATTCCGGCAATGGGTCGAGACGAAGTGGAGCCCGTTCATTGCCCAAATGCTGCCGGAGGATGAGCTCTGGCGATTTCGCAGTCCGCCTAACTCATGGGCGAACAAGGCTGGCCGCGCTGGATATGCGATTGTTCGCGACGGCGTCGTTATCGATTCGTTGGTGACGCTGTTAAACTAAAGCCGTGGGCGGCTCTCCCACGGCGACGGTCTGCGTCCTCGGGAACCTCTTCTTCTCGGCGACAACCGGCTGCCGGTGTGGCTCCGCGACGCCCGAAACTGCGCGGTGGTCGGATGGTCGCGAAACTCGGCGTTGGATCCTGGGCATGGGTATGTTCGATTCGCTTCAATTCTTTCTCGCGGCCACCGCGGCGTATGGTTACGCCGTCGCAGCATTGCCGTTGTTGCGGATGCCGACGAGATTCGGGCGATTCGTTGTCGTCGGCGCCGCGAGCCTCGTCATGCTCTGCCCGCTCTTGATCGCGCCGGAGAAGATGATCTGGCGGGCGATTGCGGCGCTCCCTTGCGGAGACTTGTGGTTCAAGATGATCGACTACGCCCGGCAATATGGCCGTCGGCGCGGTGATGGCTCGGCTGGGTTCGGCGCCTACTTGCGATTCCTGTGTCCCTTTCCCGTGTTCTTGGTCGTGTTCGGCCAGCGCGACAGGCGGCTATCGGCGGCTCCGCCGCGCTTGCGGGAAATCGCCATCGTTTGCTTGATGGGATGCTTGATTGCGGCCGGATTTGTCGCGCTGCGGATCGCGGCCCAAATCCCGGCCGTGCGATCTTGTTTTCCGCTCGACCATGCGGTGATGTTATTGATTTTCGTGCCCATTCTCGCCGCTTTGTCGCGGTTGCTGTGGGGGATGGAGCGGTTGGCGCGATTCGATGTCCGGCCGATCATCGACGGGGCATTTTCGGCCACATCGCCGGGCGAGTTTTGGCGGCGCTACAACACGCGCGTCGCCGATTGGATGCACCGGAATGTGTTCCAGCCGTGCGGCGGACGGCGAACGCCGATCCGGGGCGTGTTTCTCACATTTTTTGTTAGTGCGATTTTCCACGAAGTCGGCTTCGCGATTGCGACTTCGCGGTTCGCCGGATATCAGTTCTTGTTTTTCATGCTGCAGGCGCCCGCCGTCGTCCTCTCCGATTGGCTGCGGCCGTCAAAACGTCATGCCGGCCCGGCAATGAACACAGCGGCACGTTGCCTAACCATCCTCTGGTTCTATGTCACTTCCGTGTTTTTCTTCGAAGGGGTGAATCGGATTTTCCCGTTTTTCTATGCCAGCCGGCCCTGGTTGCCCTAGCGGACGCGAACGGCGATCCTGCAGGCGGCGTCAGTTCACATCCGCATCGAACGACGCGAGGAGGCGCTCGTAGTCTTCGGCGGTGATCGTTTCCACCGTCCAGGCGCCCTCTTTCAGCGTGGCGCGCTGAAGCGATTTGACGACGAGCGGTTTGGCGGCCGGGTCGGTCGGAGTGAGTTCGACTTCGCCGCTGAGGACGGTACACGTCGTTTGCGATTCATCGGCCGAGAGCACGTAGTCCGTGCCGCGCTCGGCGAAGACGGCAGTGGGGGTGCGGCGCGGCGGGTCTTGCAAAAGATGGTTGAGCAGACGATTGAGTCGGTGCATCGCGCCGCCGCCCAAACAATCTTCGCGGTCGACGCCGCGAAGGGTGTAGATGCTGTTCTCGCGAAGTTGGATGAACGAGCCGTCGAACAAACGGAGCTTGACCTCGCTGTGTCCACCCGTGCGAATGGATTCGCCGGGCAGAAGTTCGACGGGCTTTTTCAGGTCCAACGGAATATCCTGGCCGTCGGGTGTATGCTTGCTGACGTTGCCGGAGCCGGACATCGTGATCGTCGTCGACAGGTCGGTCAGGCCCCAGAGAATGTCGGCGGCCTCGTCGCGCTGGCGGGAGGCGTGGTTCCAGGCGGCGTAAATGCGCTGGGCAGTAGCTTTGGCAGCGGCGATTTCGTTCTCGCCCGTCGCTGCCGCCAGTTGCGCCGAGGCGTCGGCGGAGGTTGCTTCCAACTCATCGATCTGCGCGCGGCCGGCGGCCAATAGCTGATCGGCCTTGGCCAGCAGCCCTTCGTTGCGCGCCCTCGAAGCCGCATTGGTCTGCGCGGCCACTTTTGTCTTGAGGCGGCCCACCTGTGTTTCCAGATCGGACTGCCGGCGCTTGAGATCGGACAGACGATCGCCGACATCCTCCACGCTACGGGCGGCGGCGGTGATGGCCACCACGCGCTTGCGAGTCTCTTGGTAGTCGTCGTCCACCGCCGCGATCCGACGGCCGAGGTCTTCGAGCTTCGCGACCGCCGGCAGCGCATGGAGCGCTGGCTCGATGACCTTTCGGGTATTCTCCATCAGCTCGCGTTGGGAATCGCGCAGGCGCTCGGCGTCGTGTTGACGCCCTTGCGCATCGAGCAGCAGCCCGTATTGGAGCAGGGCGTATTTGAACTTGGTTTGCGCGATCGGCGAAAGCTCGGGCGCTTTTTCCAGTTCGTCGACCGCTTGATCGTAATCGCGGCGTAGGGCGGCGACGCGGTCGGCGCGCGCCTGCACCTCCGCTTCCAGCGCGCTTTGACCGTATGCGGCCGACATTGCGGGACATATTCCAAGCACAAGCGCGAACACGAATCGAGTGAATCGCATTAGTTGTCCTCCAAAGGCATGCCATTGACGGCGGCGATGGTTCGCTCGAACGGTTCCCGTTCGACACCGGTTTTGGTTGCGGCCTGTTCCTGCAACGCGGTTAATGCCGCATGCGCATCCGGCCCGAGTTTTTCCAGCACCTCCAGCGCATAGGAAGTCTGCGCGTCATCTTTCAACATGGGGATCAACTGAGTCACCGTCCCCGTTAGATCGCCAGAGATGCGGCCGATCGCATAGATGATTAGCGGCCTGACCATGTCATGGTTTGGGATCGTCAATTGATTTCGCAGATCGGGCAACGCATCGGCGGCGGGAGGACCGACCGCGGCGAGCTTGTAGATCAATTCGCGGTCGAAGCCGTCGGTTTTCAACTTTCCGACCAGATAGTCGGCGTAAACCGACGCATCGCCGGAGATATGAAAGTAGGCCTCGGCGGCGTCCTCCTGCCGGTAGGGACCTCCTTGCGGATCAGGCGTGGTCCCGATTTGTTTGAGCGTCTCCGCGGAAGCCGTGGCGAGCGGACCCCGACTTCCCAGGAACTGCATGGCGCCAGACACGTCGCCGGTGTTCTCCGCTTGAATTGCCTGCCCCGCCTGCGCGACTAGCCGACGCGCGGTTTCGTCATCCAGTTGCTGAATGGCTAGCGCGGAGAAGGCGGCATCTCGCTCGGCGGGATTGGTGGCGGATGCGAGCGAAGCGACGATGGCCGCGAACTCCTCCGATCGAATCTTGAGCTCCTTCACGGCCAGAATCGCGTCGGAGCGGATGGCGTCGTCGTCCGATTTCAGACATTGCATGACGACGGGCTTTGCCTCGGCGATGGCCGGCTTGCCGATAAACTGCGTGAGTTCGCGTGCGCGGCGGCGGACGAATTCGTTTTTGTCGCCCAGCATCGCCGCCAGCGCTTTGGCCGCCGGCGGCGAAATCTGTCGGGCCGGCGAAGCGGAGCGAACCGCGTCGCCTTCGAACTGGATCCCCACCAGTCGGTTCAGGCCTTTGATGCGAACCGTCGGATCGGGATCGGCCAGGAGCGACTCCGGAGGCGCGGCGGCCGGGCTCGGCTGCGACGCCGCGGCGGCCGGCACCGCGCCCGGTACGTTGAAATCGAGACTCATCCACTCCTCCGCTTCAAGGTCGGCCGGCAGCCGGTCGATCGGTTTTCCGCCGGTGTCTTTCACGAATACCTTGCCGGGATCGACCAACAGATAGGTCTGGCGGCCGATTCGGCGGTAACCGAGGGGCCACGCGCAGAACGCATAATGATGGGCATCGAGCGCCGCGCCATCCGCGCCGCGCACGGCGGCGAATCCGAATTTCGGCAGGTTGTCGTCGCTCGGCGGCGGAGCAGGCGGCAGCGGCGCTTCGTTGTTGAAGTTGGCCGGACGGGCGTCGAGCCGAGCCAATTCCGGATTGATCAGATTTATCGGCGAGTTGCTCGGTTGATGGCGATACAGGCCGGCCAGGTCGGGCGTCCAGTAATCGCCCTTGCCTCCCAGCATGCGCTCGACAAACGATTGCTCGGCATTGGCAATGTCGGTGAGCTTGTTCTTGACGTCGTTTTGGGAAAAATGGACCTCGTGGCTGATTCGTTCGGCAAAGAAGTCGGCCATGGGACCCGCGATTTCCGGGTGATATTGGACCAACAACTTGCGCACCGCGGCGACAAAATCAAAATCGGCCGGTCCCTGGCCGGCCAGCCACTGCTCCAGCGTGACATGAAAGGCTTCTTTGATGCATCGGTCGACTTCGGGGCCGGCACGATCACCGATCTGCGTTTCGAGTTCCATCGTCTTTAGTCCGGGTTCGAGGAACTCCTTCTCCGCGAGACCGCAAAATTCGACGACGGCCTTATTCGCCTCTTCGGCGGTCATCGGACGATCGGTCGGCCGGCCATCGGTCGACGGATCGGAATTCCAGCCGCCGATCAGCCCACGCCCCCAACGCAAGAGCACGGGATCGAAAGTCTTGTCGCGCCATTTCTTGCCGGACTCCGGCCGCTCCTTTTCGAGCAAAGCGACGACGAGTTCCAATCGCGATTCATAGGAGGGCGGGACCAGCGGGGGCGCATCCGATGGAAGTGATGGCCCGTCGCCCAGAAGCACGCGCATGGCCTGTTTGAACGGCAGCCGGGCCTTGCGCGAGGCGGAATCGGCGCCGCCCTGCGCGAGCGACCAGTCGGAAAGCGCCCTTTCACCATCGCGTGTCTTGCCGATCAGATCCCAGATATTGGCCAAGGCATCGGCCAGACGTTGCTCCGGCGACGAAGCGACCGAGGAACTGGTCCGTGTCAATGGCAGCGCCGGCGCTTGGCCGGCCGGATTCTTCGTGTCACGATTGCACGCCACCATCAGCGTGGCCGCAATCGCCATTAGCGACAATTTCAAAACGACCTGCTTGACGTTGGCGGCGGCTAAGAAACGCTTCATGGGAAATGCTCTCCGGTGATGGCGTGCATTTGCTGGCGCACTTGCGTGGCCAGCGATTGGATTTCCGAGCGGGAATCGCTCGGCGCGTGGGTCAGAGCGATGCTCAAGTCATCGTCCGCCGCATAGAGCAACCCGACCTTAAGGCCGACGTTGGCAACGGCGACATCCGGATTGGTTGGAGACATCGAGCCGAACGATCGGCTAAGAACATCGACGGCCCGCGAACTATCGATCATCGCCCCGAGTGCAACGGTCATCAATTTTGGCCAGTCCAGATTCGTCGAGGCCGGATCTCCGACACTCGCGGTCAAATCCAGAAGTGCGGCGGCGCGCATCTCGTGCGATGTCCAGTCGTCGGGCCGCAGGCCGATGGCCGCGTTGTAGTCGGACAATGTCTGAATGAACCGACCCTGGTTCTCCGTCTGATCGGCGAAGTTTGCATAAGTGTTCAGCCCGCGCACCTGCTCGGCCAATAGACGGCCGCGGACGGCATAGGCCTGCGCGATTCCGGGTCCGAGTTTCACGGCCCGATTGGCTGCGGCAAGCGCGCCGTCGCGATCTCCTTCGCGCGCGAGAATCTGGGCGCGGTAGACGAAGACCATCGGATCGCTCGGCGTCAGGGCCTGCACTTTTCGCGTGTCGTCGTAGGCGGCCTTCAAGTCGGCATCCTTGTTGAACAGCGCTACTTCGAGGCGCACGTCGTAGGCTTCCGAGAGCTTGGGATCGAGTTCGAGGGCGCGATTGGCGTCGTGGAGCGCGTCGTCCAAGCGGCCCAGCCGTTCGTAGGCTTGCGCCCGGGCCAGCAGCGGCTTGCCCGAGCGCGGCGACAAATCGATCGCTTTGTTGAAATCCGCCATCGCCCCCGCGGCATCGCCCTCGGCCATCTCCCACTGCGCGCGACGGGCGAGCAGCACGCCGTCGCCCGGCGCAAGCGCCAGCGCGCAGCCCGCGGTCTGAATCGCCTTGGCGTAGTTGTTCGCGGCGGCCTGGCTGATGGCTTCGTTCAAATAGAGCGACAAAAGGCGCGCACGCCGGTCGGGCGGAATACTTTCCAGCAATATCGGATCGCCGCGGTCCAGATGCAGCTTGAGACGCAGATCTTCGGTGTCGGGATTCTCTTCCAACGTCGAGATGATTTCCAACTCGCGCTCGGCCAGATGAAACAAGCCGCGACCGGCGAGAGCGCTCATGCGACAGCGCCGGGCCGGAATGTCGTCCGGATTCTTCGCAAGCTCGGCATCAAGGATCACCAATGCCGCGTTGTAACTGCCGCCCGCGACCATGCCGTCGGCGCGGGCCAGCGGAGTGTCGCCGGTCAACGAAGTGGCCAGGCCAGATGCCATATAGCGAGGATGGGCATCGGCCATTTGCCGTTCGATGCCCGAACCTGCCAAAGCCTCCTGAGCGAAACGCTCCGACGCCGCATCGGCAACGCGCGCGACCGCCGCAGGCGTGACCGCCGCGACCATGTTCACGCCGCCCTGGATCGCGCCGACTTTCAGGTTGGCAACCTCGATCGGAATATTCAGGCCGGCGTAGGTGGCAGGCACCTCCACATTGCGAATTGGCAGATTCACGAACGCCGTGAGCAGATCGCGCGGGGCATTCATGCGTCGGGCCACTTGCGCGGCCAGAGCAATGTCGCACAGCGCATGCAGCTCGCGAATCACCGGGAAGCGGTTCTCGAACAAGTCGAAATGCTCGGAGAAATGGGAGGTCATCCGTTCGACCACCGGATTGCGAGTGCCGATGTTGTGGAAACTGCCGCCGCGTTGCGCCAGGTTTTCGGTGAGCACCTGCACGCGGCAGTCGAACATCGCCAGGCTGCCGTCTGGCGACAGCCGAATCGATCCCTCCGCCGGCGGCACCGGCATGAACCAGAATCGGGCCGTCCAATGGTTCGCCAGCGCCGCGTTCTCCTTCCCCTGGCTGGAGAAGTAGGCGGCATAAGCCGAATAGAGATCGACAAAGCCCGGCGAATCGATCCGCTCCTGGCCGAAGATCAGACGCTTCATGGTGTAGTCGGCGTCGAGCATGACGTGGGCGAACTGCGTGTCGCGGTCGACGCCGGCGATCACCGCGGATTGCGGGCCGCCGACATTGCCCGGATCGGGCTCCAGCGAACAGAGCGGCGTTGCCGCGTCGCGCCAGACGCTGCGGAAACCCACGATCAATTCGTCGATGCTCACCGGCTCGCCCAGTCCATCGGTGCTGCCGACCAGCAGCAAGTCGTTTTGGCCGGCGTCGATCAGCAGGCCATGAAGACGTCGCAGTTGGCCGGGATGGCGGAGATTGTCGGGCAGCGCGTCCCAATGCTCGCGGAAGGGCGCCGCTGCCGCGACCAAGGTTCGCAGCGAAACGACGACGGCGTGGTCCAGTTCCGCCGCGTTGTCCTGGCCGGCAAGCGCCTGGTTCACCCGGCCATCGAGCCAAGCCAGGCTTTGCGCAACGTCGTTCGGCGATCGCGCGTCGCGCAGTTGATCTTCGAGCGCGTCGAGAGACGGCAGATGTTGTTCGGCCAGGCGAAGGGTCGCCGGATCGAAAGCGATGCGCACGCCTTTTTCAACGCCCGCGCTGCTGCTCGGCGGCGGCGGCGGAACGTAGAGCAGGCGCGTTCCTTGACCGTTTCCAACGGCGTTTGCCGCACCATTGTTTGCCGCCCCATTATTTACTGGTGCGGAGACTCTGCTGTTGGCCGGCGCGGAGACTCCGTGGGAAAAGAAATTCGTTCCGCCCGGCGCAACAACGGCTCCTCCGGTTTGCTCGCCCCCTTCCCATGCGGAACGAGATATCTCCTTGATCGGGTCTTGCGGAGCATCGATGTTGCCGGCATTGGCGAGGCCCATTGTTTTGCCGGCAATGCTCAAGGCCTGGCGATACGCCGTCTTCTCGATGTTGGGCTTAAGAAAGGACGAAGCGCGCGCGTCGTCCACGGGCTGATGCGTTTCGCGGCGCTCGATTTCCTTTAGGACTTGCGTCCCGGCCTCGACCAAAAAACGACGCTGGTTTTCATCCTGGGTCTCGTTGAGCTGCCGAGCGATCGTCTGCCCGATGGCGTGCAACGACGCGGCGTCGGCGGCCGGCAATTTGGCCACGAACGGCGCCACCGCGGGCGACAGCGGCGCCGGCGGGGGTTTGGGCACATCCGGGGGCGCGTCGTCGTCGAACTTCAACGAATGGATCGCCGCGTCCGCTCCATCCTGATCGGCCGCGGCGCCGTCGGCGGTCGCGCGAGGTTTCGCGGCTGAGCTCGAGGCTGGATTCGAGACTGGGTTCGAGTCGGTGGAATTCGACGGAGTCGTCTGACCCGTGCTGACGCCGCAAAGTAGAGCGCCACTCACAGCAACCGCGCGCACGAAGTATGCCGTCAATGTGTTGGCCGCCTTGCGTCCGGTCATGGCCTGCCCCCCGCGAATTGCGTTTCCGCGGCGGCGATCGACCGCTCGACGATACTGCGCAGGCTCGGCAGCTCCGGCGATTCCTGTCCGAACACGCTCACGAGCTGTTCACCCCGAATCGATCGGAAGAACAAATAATATCGCGCCTCCTGCCCCTGACCGCGGCGACCCAGGACGTAGGCCGTCGTATTCTCCGGCAGTTCATTCGTTCCGGACGAGATCACGAAGAACAACTCGTCCCAGAGCATCATCCCCTTGGGACACGGTTCGACCACGCGCTGCTCGGTCACGGTAAACCGGCCGACCGCAAAGGTGTCGAGAAGAACAAAGTCCGTCGGCGCGCCGAGCGTCTTCCAAATCGCGAGCTCGCCGGTCGCCGCGCTCAGGCATGGATACAACTTCATGGAGAAGAAAACATGCTGCCTCGCCCGAGCGATGAGCTGGCGATCCGCCGGATCGACCGGCCCGGCGGCCGACTCGAATTGCGTGGCCGCGGTTGACGTCATTTTACAGACACGCGGTCCCAGTGGCGATCCGGCTTCAAAGCTCAGCAGCTCTATTTCCGCAGTGAGAAGATCTCGCATCATTCCCAAATGCGTCGGGTCGTCGCGCAATCCGTCCTGCAATCGTTGCACGGTTTCGATCCAGGCGTCGTGTTCCTGGAGCGCGTCGGAGGATTGAAGTGCTGCATCGCGACTCCCAGCAGCGAGCCAGCGTCGCGCCGCGATTCGTTCATTCGCCGCGATGGACGCCGCATCCGGCGCCACGCCATTGACGCGCGTGCGGCGCACGGCAACGCCGTTTTGACCGTGAACGTCAACAACGTACACGATGAGATACCCATCGACCACTTCGCCGCGGAACTGCATCGCCGCGGCCGCCGCATCGATGTCATCCTTCAGGCGTATCGCCGCGACAGGCGTTATCGGCTTTGGCGCGGGCGCAGCCTCTCGATCGCATCCGGCCGCAAACGCAATCCCAAGGACGACGGCGATGGCGCAATCGGCTATTCTTGGGGGTTCTGCAAATACTTTTTTGTTGCCCGCGAGCGGAATGACGCGTCTCCTCTTTGGCCGCTGGCAGAAACGTGTACAAGCCGCGGGAGGGAGAGTAACAGATCGGCCCGAATCGACCAACTTGGCTTTTCGGAATTGAGCGATTTGACCTGAACGTAATTGGTTGCTAGCGTTCTTGTTGAATCGTTACAAATACTCGTGGTAACCCATTCGATGACCGACCACCTGCCGAATCACTCGCTCGCTCGCCTGGCCCCGGCAATTGCCGGATATGCAACCGCCAGGTTTCGGCTGGCGGACGACCTCGTTCGGCTCGAGCGCGTGCGGAGCGTCGAGGCGCCTGAGGCCGCCGTTCTCTATTCGGCGCGCGTGCTTGAGGCCTTGGCGGCCGATGCTCTCGCTGCCATCGACTTGCCGCCCAGCGCGAGCCTGTTCTCCAATTTGGGCACGCTCGAGTCGCTGAATCTGATTCCCGCGGCCACGAGCAATTGGGCGCACGCGTTGCGGCGGATGGGCAACCTGGTGCGGCATATCCATTCCCGCGTCGAAACGGAAGACGCCGAGTTAGGGGGGCTCTTTCTGGAGCGGTGGTTGGAATGGTTCTTTGGCGGCTTCCGTTACGGGCATCGGCTGACGGCGCTGACGGTGGACGGAATCCCGTTCGGCTTGAGCAACGACGCGAACTCGCGCGAATTGATGCACTTGCTTGAGGCCGATGGCGCCGATCTGGCCGCGGCCATTCAGCGAATGGACCCCAATTTTGGCGGCAAGTTGCCGACTTCGCCGACATTGCCGGCCGTGCTCGTGGAGTTGCTGCTAAATCGCGGCGATCACGCCGCGGCGGAGGGACTGCTTGTCGCAACTCTGGAGCTTTTCCCTGACGATCTACGGCTGCGGCAGCTCCAAGGGCTGTATCTCAGCCGCACGGGACGCTTGAGCGAGGCTTTGGATTGGCTCGAACCGCTCCATCGGCAGTACCGCGACGACGAGGAGACGGCCGGAATCACCGCGGGCGTCTATAAGCGAGCCTGGTTCAAGGATCCGGCTCGTCTGGATTGGTTGGAATCCTCGCACCGCGCTTATCGACAAGCGTGGGGAAAATCGAAACACTCGAACAGCTATGTCGGAATCAATGCGGCCACCACGAGCCTGTGGTTGGGCCGCCCCGATGAATCGCGCAAGACGGCCCAAGTGGTGCGCGAGTCGCTTCTCTCGCAGTCGGCCGCGCTGAGCAAGTTCTCCAGCGATCAGGACCTGGCCTTCAACTTCTGGCAGCAAATGACCTTCGTCGAAGCCGACCTATTGCTGGGAGACTTGACCGCGGCGCGAGATCGGTTTCGCCGCATCGAAGAGCGCAATGGCGATCGGCAACGTTCCAGCATCGAAGTCGCCCGCAAGCAATTCGACGCGATCGTGCGCGCCATGGGTCCGTCGTTCGGCACCACGGAATTTCTTGCGACGGCCTAGTGTAGTCCCTGCGAAATGGCGTTTCGTATTCGGGCCGCCTCGCCGGCTTCTTTTCTAACCACCGAGTCACAGAGAACGCCGAGAAGGCAAAAATCGAGTTGCAGGGCCATGTGTTCCACCGCCTGCGTCTCGTCGGTTCAGATGCTTCCGCTGTTCTCTGTGTTCTCTGTGACTCTGTGGTTAGCCCTTCGCGAGCCCGCCTGCAGAATTACCGGCGAGCGACTGTTCCCTTCTCCGAGGCGGATTTGCGTTGGGCTCTCAGGCTCACGGCGTTCTATTTCGGCGGTTGCAATCGGTATCCTCCCGCGGCCAAGACGCGCGGATAGGCGCGGACGGCGAGCCGGTCGTATTCCTTGATTTCGTCGGGGAGCGCATCCCAAGCGACGAGATAAGGGGAAAGATGTTTGTCGTCGTCCTTTTGCGAAGCGTACCGCCAGCCAGAGCAAATACGCTCGTAGTTCCATCGACCGTGTTCGATCGAAGCCAGGCGTTCAACCAGATGCTCGGGGATGTCGCCGATCGGCGCTGCGACCGCGTCGATCTGGAAGCCCAGTTTGCGAAGGGTGAAAAAAGCATAAGCTGCCTGGTCGCGGCTCGATTGCTGGTAGGCCTCGGGAAGCGCGTCCCACGGCAGCGTGTTGGGCTTCTTGTGATTGGGCCTGGTGTGATTGATCTTGAGGTAGCTCTCGTGAACCACGCGACCCATCCGATCCAACTCATTGAAACCCATGTCGGAAACGCCGGCCATGACGAATGCTTGGGCCGTCAGCGGATCGTTGGGCAAGGGGAGAAGCGTCGAGAGCTTGCGCCAGTCGGGATCGTGTAGCACCACATCGGCGGATCGACCGCTCGATTCCACGAGTCCCACGGTCGCCCCCAATGCCAGGGCCAAGGCATACTCGAAACGGCTCACGTCGCCGCCGTTGATCCCCAGAAGCCGAACATTCTCCGGTCGAACTCCGGCGGCGAGGATGTCCAGCCACGTCCGTAACGGTTCTCCTAGCCCGAGCGTTTCTTGTTCGCCACTCGGCACATGAAGATCATAGTGCGGGCTGCGGACGCAATCCGCATGGACAAATTCTGGTTGATAGCCGATCAGTTCGAATTTCTTGTTTCCGGCTGCCTTCAGTTCGGCGGCCGCGTTGCCCACCACGCCGGGAATGCCGGCGGTGGTGCCGCCGGAGACGACGACCCCCTCGAAATCCTCCAACGCTGCCTTCACCAACGCGTGATATCGGCTCATCTCCGCATCGACCGTCGGACTCGTTCCGCCGGCGATGATCAACACTCGTCGGTCCGAGTTGAACCGCGTGCAGCTTATGGACTGGCCCGTGGCTGAAGCGATATTCTCCTTGCGGTCACCCGACAAGTAATACCCCATCTTCAGGAATTGCTCGGTCCACGCCAAAGCCGGCAACGGTTGGTAGCCGCCACCCTGAATATGTTCGAGGAACGTCAGCTCACTTTCGAAGTCGCGTTGCGGCCAATCCGAGCAGTTCTTCTCCAAATAGAACCGGATCGCCTTGGCGTAGTGGTCCATGGCGGCAGCGATTTCAACCAGGAGCAGGTGCAACCGAGCCGCGGTGAACCAGGCTTGGGGCTTTTGCAGGCCGGCGGCTGCATGGGCCTGGCAGACGGTAATCGCCCGTAGTATGGCCGGTCGAGCGCTGTCCAGCATCGCGGACTGGCTGGTGTGGTTCAGGTTGTAGGCTAACTGGGTACACAGGATGTAAGGATCATCCGGGTCTAGCTGTAGCGCCGCGGTATAAAGCTCATGCCGGTCGACGACTCGGGCATGATCCGCCAGAGCGGCGAAGGCCACGGCGAGCAACTTGCGTTCAACAATCGGTCGATTCCTCTCTTCGGCGGGCCTCACCCCATCCACGGCCGAGCGAAGTTGTCCGACGCCTTCCTCGCCCTCGGGCGAATCACCGAACCGTTTCAGGATCGCCGTTCCCAACTCGACGCGAATTGGCAGCCGCGTCGGTCCGTCGACCGAAACGTGACCACGTAGCGTTCGAATCGCATCGTCTAGCTTGTGCTGGGCGCGGAACAGCCTGGCCAGACGCAATGCCAGGGCCGGCTTGTTTCTCGGATCGGGTTCCACGGCAAGAACCAGTTGCACGATGTCGACTTCTTTCTCCAACGCATCCGGTTTCAGGTAGGCGGCATACCCACCCAAATACGCCTGCATATCGTTCTCAAAATCGTTTAGCGCCACGTCGGCGCTCTCGATCAGCGCGGCCTGACGATGGGCCAGACGACGCAACCGCGCCGGCGGGACGAATTCGCTTTTGTAGAGCCGGTCGTGGGTGATCGCGGCCCAGGCATGTTGCAATACCGTGCGGACCTGAATCTCCGCTTTGAACTCGCGCTCGCGAATCTCTTTCGGCGTCGGAACACCGAGAATCTCCGGCCGCTCGATTTGCACCACGAAGTGGTACGACCCATAGCCGAACTGATCCTCGTTCAAGCGGCTACTTGCGTCGTGGCTATTGGCTTCGTCGATCTTGAAGTGCCGGCGGATGAAATCGCACACCAGGTTCATCTGATCGAGCGTGTTGACGATCACCCGTGCTCCGCACAGATCGGTCATCTGATGGACCGGATCATCGTACTTGTGCGCTTTTCGAGCTGCCTTCTCGGCGAAGCTGGCGACCGATTTCTCCCGTGCCGATACAATCCCGTCGGGCGCATGCAACTCGCAGGCTGCCGTCAAGATCGCCGCGAGCGTGTCGGCGTAGAGCTTGTATCGGCACTTCTCGCTGGGTTTGCCGTCGGACTCGCCGGCGTAGAGCAGAACCTGCCGTTCATGCCATTGAGAATCGACTTTGTTCGCACCGGCCATCGGGTGGGCCTCTTTCGCGTTGCATGGACAAGGCGATTTTACCAGCCGCGCACTCTGCGGGATACAACGCCGCCGGCCGAAAATTCTCGAAACCTGCAGCGTGTTGAAAAAGGGGACAGGCACCTCGCCGCAACCCGAAACGTTCGGTAAAACCGTATTATCGCTCGGAGCCAGTCCCCTTTTTCAACGGTCCGCCCCGTCGCACACGGACCGAGCGACGAGGTTTGCCTCGTCCTGTCCAACCGGTTATCCTTGAAAACGTCGTCTGCCGAATTCATCAAACGGTGTCTCCATGAAATTGGACGGAAATGTGACGCAAATCTGACACGTCGGGCCTACGTCCCAGGAGACCGTGATGGATTCAGAACAGGGTGCGCCTGCTCAGCCGCCCGCCGACCGGCGATACGACTACTTCGCGTTCATCAGCTACAAGCATGAGGACATGCAGTGGGCCAAATGGCTCCAGAATCGCCTGGAGACCTACCGGCTTCCAAGCATCATCCGAAAGGCAGCGCCGCACCTA
>Ga0182024_10004501_pt1 | contig 32021 bp, 29 predicted proteins | sample P32metaG_FD_120480 | JGI IMG/M metagenome (GOLD analysis project Ga0182024, IMG submission 120480) | Permafrost microbial communities from Stordalen Mire, Sweden - P3-2 metaG (Illumina Assembly) | ecosystem: Environmental > Terrestrial > Soil > Wetlands > Permafrost | place: Sweden: Stordalen...
CTTTTCCAACGTTTCAATAGCCGGGACGGTATGGCCATTTTCAACGCGGGAGATGTAGCACCGTAGCAAGCCGGTTCGCTTCTCGATGTCGCCCTGGGAGAGTTTCTTTTCCTCGCGCATTACACGGAGGCGGTCGCCAATAATCATGGCGGCATTATTCCATTGGGTAAACAATTAGGCAAGTAGAAAGTTGCCACTTATAGTTAGAATATGACGTGAAACGTTTGATGCGGGCGGGAAACTGCAGGGGTAGCGAGACGCGTAACAACCAGGGAACCCAAGCGTAACCAAAACAGCATGGCACACGTCCCAAAAGTAGCGCCGCTCTCGCCCAGCCCCAAGCCTTCGACGAAAGATGGCGAGGCAGGAAGGGGCGGCGCGTCCATTGCCAGCAAGGGTGGCGCGTACGACCGGGAACTGGTGCGTCGTGCGCAAGCGAATGACAAGGAAGCGTACGAGGAGCTGATCCGTCGTCATCAGCAGCGGGTCTTCGCGGTGGCGGCCGGAATTTTGCGGCGGCATGAAGATATCGAAGACATCGCGCAGCAGGTGTTCATCAAGGCGTACTTTAGCCTGAAACGGTTTGACGGCCGGGCGGCATTCAGTACCTGGTTGTACCGGATTACGCTGAATGAATGCTGGGATATGCTGCGCAAGAAGAAAGTGCGGCCGTTGCTGTATGAATCGGACCTGAGCGAGGAGCAAGCGGAGCGAGTCGCGAGTGCGGAAAGCGCCGATGGAGCGGGACCGGATATTCGGCAACGCCTGGAAACGCGGCAGCAAGTTGACAGGTTGTTGGCGGACCTGGACGAGCGGGACAAGTTGATGTTGATTTTAAAAGAGGTTGAGGGATTTTCGATTGAGGAAATTGCGGAAGTGCTGGACTTGAATGCGAATACGGTAAAGGTGCGATTGTTTCGAGCGCGACGGCGAGTGGTGAAAGCAGCCCGGGAGCGAGAAATCCGGGGCAGGTAGAAGGATCGAAGGACAAGCACGGCAGGAGGAAGAGATGTGGGACAAATTCAAGAAACAAAGTGAGCTTTGCACGCAGTACCGTGAAGCGCTGGAGGATTTGCGCCCGGACATGGACCAGGCGACGGCCACGGTGGAACTGAAAAACAGCCTAGGTGGGGAGACGCTGGAGCATGTGGAGTCGTGCGATGCGTGTGAAGAAGCGACCGACGTATTCTGGGCGTCGCGAAACCTGCTGGCAGGCAAGGCAGAGAATTACGGTGTAGATGCGGATGCGCGGGCGCCGTGGTTTGCGACCCGGGTCATGGCGCGTATCGCGGAGCACGAGACAGAGGGCCGGCGAGCGGTCACGGAGTGGAGCGGAGCAGTGGCGAAACTGGCTTCGCGGCTGGCTGGGGTTTCAGCGCTGGTGCTCATTGTGGGTAGTACATGGCTTTTAGTGCCCAGCAAAACTGACCATCAAGCGACAACGGCTTCGGTGCAGTCGGCGGAGGAAGAAGCGGGGCCGCAATATTTGTTTGATAGTGGGGCGGCGCCTTCGAGCGGCGACGATGAACTGCTGAGCCCGGGAGAGAGGTAAACGAAACAAATGGAAGGGAATTCGACAACGCAAAAGGCGGCAATTTGGGTTGGGTTGGTTTTCCTGCTGGGCGCGGCCATCGGCGGGATGGCGGGTTACGTGTACGCGCACCAGAGATTCGCGGTGACGAATGCGGCGACTAACTCAGCCGCCAGCGACGCGGCCCGGCGCGAGCAAAAGGTGAGGGAACTGACGGCGTTGGCGGGTTTGACTGGCGAGCAGAGCCAGCAGGTGGATGCCATCATTGGCGACGTACAGGCACAGATGAAGACCATACGCAAGACCACCGATCCGCAGATCAATGAAGCGCGCGAGAAGGGGCGCGATCGCATTCGAGCGATTCTGACCGCGGAGCAGAAGCCCAAGTTTGAAGAGTTTATCCACAAAATGGATGAGGAACGGAAGCGGAACGCGCAATAGGGTTGGTCTGCATTGATACCAATTAAATTTCTACTTGTCGAAAAAGAAGGAGAAGAAGAAGGACAAAAAGAAAGACCCAGGTTCTGAGAAGCGAACCTGGGGCACCCAAGCGCAGCGCGGTGTTGAACGCGTATCGCGTGGGAACAAGGTGCGTTAAAGTTCAAAGTTTTCCGCGAAAGCCCAGTCTGGAATTGCTCTAAAATTCAACATTGCGACGGCTCTGAAACGTTGTGGTGTGTCCGCTCCGCTTTGCTATATAGTCCGCGCAGCGAGGTACAGGACATGTCGGCGCAGCCGCAAGTGCAAACGCCTAGTAGGGAACAAGCACTGGTGATCCGCCAAGCAACGGCAGCCGACGCAGAGCACTGCGGAAAAATCTGCTTCGAAGCATTTGCCAGTTTGGCCGCCCGGCACCATTTTCCGGCGGACTTGCCGTCGCCCGAGGTTGGCGTCGCAATATTGTCGGAAATGTTTTCGCATCCTGGCTTTTTCTGCGTGGTAGCCGAGCAGGGCGGCACGATCGTGGGAAGCAACTGTCTGGACGAACGAGCGTCCATCGCAGGTGTCGGGCCGATTACGGTGGATCCCACCGCGCAGAACCGAACCGCAGGCCGGGCATTGATGCAAGCGGTGATGATCCGAGCGGCGGAGCGTAAATTCGCGGGAACGCGGCTGGTGCAGGCGGCGTATCACAACCGCTCGCTTTCGTTGTACGCGAAGCTTGGTTTCGTGATACGGGAGCCGCTCGCCTGCATGCAGGGGCCGGCGATGCAGAAAATCGGGCCAGGTTATCGCATTCGCCCGGCGCAGGCGGCAGATTTTGAAGCCTGCAACCAGCTTTGCCTGCAAGTGCACGGGCATGACCGGGGAGGCGAACTAACGGATGCAATCGAAAAGGGCAGCGCGGTGATCGCCGAGTCGGAGGGGCGTGTGCGCGCATATGCCACTGCGCTCGCGTTTTCGGGTCACGCAGTGGGTGAGAACAATGCGGATTTGCAGGCGTTGATTGGGGCGGCCACGGAATTTCACGGACCGGGAATACTGGTGCCTGCGCGAAACGCGGAACTGTTTCGCTGGTGCCTGGAGAATGGGCTTCGCGTGGCGCAGATGATGACGCTGATGACCGTGGGGCTTTACAACGAACCGGCGGGCGCTTACCTGCCTTCGATTTTGTTTTGAGAATAGCGTTGCGGCAGTCTCGTTGATTGACCGTCGGGAATGCGGCTAGTAGAGTTTTCCTCGCAGGCAGATTTTCCCTTTTTTACAGGGGAGAGCAAAATGGCGCGGTTCAGGTTTGGGCTTGGTGTGGCGTTGCTGGCGGCCGCAAGCGGCATTGGTTGGCGTGTCGATGCGAGACGTCAGTCTTCGGAACCGGCGAGACTAACTCAAGACTCGGCAACTCAGGACGCGGCGACACAGCAACAAGAGACGGGAAATGCGCCAGCAAGGGCTAAGGTGACGGTTAATGCGGTGTTCGCTGCGGGCGCCGAGTTTGTCGATGCGGTGAAAGCGACGTGTCAGGACTTTCACAGCGATAAGCTGCAGGATTGCTTTGCGCAACAAATGAAGAAGGCAAAGGCCAGCGCGGCGGCAGTGGAATTTTCAAAGGAATTGGGCGAGCCGGGGTTCGTCCGCGATTTCAAATCGGCCGGACCCGTGAATATTGCGTATGTGCTGTACCCCTACCGAGCCAATGAGAATCAGTCGTGCCTGATCGTGAATGGCGATCCGGCGACGGTTGATGTGGACAATCATAAACTGGTTAGCGTGGAGACTTTGAAACGCAATGCAACGTATCTGACGCTAGCCAAGACGCACAAGGAAATTTCGCTGTGGCCGGGGGACCGCTACGAGACGGAAACTCCCGATGTGGAAATGGCCACCAACGCGGGCGCGCACATCGTAGTGAATTACCGGTTGAGAGAGCAGTGTCACGCCTGCGCGGTGCTGGGGCACGCGTGGTTTTCGTTTGATTTCGATCCGAAAGGGAAGTTTCAAGGGGCGAAGCTGATGCGGATTTCGGTCTCGCACTTTAATCCCACGCCTTTTCGAAAGGAGAAAAAGGATGTTCTGACCGCTGTTGGCGAAGAATTTACCATCGCGCTACCAGTGGCGGCTGCGGCGGCGGCTCCGGAATGGACGCTGGCAGCGGCGCTGGACAGTGGCAAATTACGTTTGATTGAGCATAGTGCGGTGGCGCCGCCGACGGGGAACGGCGAAGTTGGCCGTGATGAGTTGTGGAAATTCGCGGCGTTTGGCACGGGCACGACGGAAATTGCGTTTCAGAAATCAGGGGCGAAGGATACGGAAGCGCAAGCGACGATGAAGTTCAAAGTGGTCGTGCTCGAGAAACCGCCGCAAGTATCAAGCAAGAAAAACGCTGCTCAGTAGGCACTACAGCGCAACCGAGTGAAGCTCGGAAAGGTTTGGAAGAAAATTTAGAAGGGGATGTCTTCGTCGGAGATGTCAGGCCCGCTCGGAGCGGAGGTGCCGCCGCCGAAGGGATCGTCGGAAGGTGCAGAGTGTCCTTCGAAATCATCGGAATGACGAGCGCCGCCTCCAGCACCCGCACCTGCGCCCGCACCTGCTGCGGCGCCGTCGCCGCGACCGCCGAGCATCCGGAAATTGTTGGCCACGATTTCAAAGCTGGTGCGCTTCTGGCCTTCTTTATCCTGCCACTCACGTGATTGAATGCGGCCCTCCACAAAAAGCAGCGAGCCTTTCTTGAGATATTGCTGAGCGATTTCCGCTTGTTTGCCCCAGACCACAATCTTGTGCCACTCGGTGCGCTTCTGGCGTTCGCCATTGCGATCTTTATAGGTTTCGTCGGTGGCGATAGAAAAGTTTGCGACGGCCTGGCCGCCACCGGTGTAGCGGGTCTCAGGATCGCGGCCTAGACGGCCCACGAGAATAACTTTATTAACGGACATGAAATGAATTCCTCTTTGAAGGCGAAGATAGCATGCAGTGGCGGAAAAGGGAAATGAGCGGAGAAGGAAACCGGCGAGTAAATTCGGAGGGAGGCGTAATCGTCTCTGGGCCGGGAATCACAGTCAATAGCGGCCGACACACGTAATTGCCGCGCCGGACCTGTCCAATAAGATGGGTCTGTAGCTAGCCAATACGGCTCTACGTTTTGATTTCCAAACTTTTATGATGCTTGCACGGGTGAGGGTTCGCCGGTCGGATGCCGGCACGACCAAATATCTGAGAGGCGGAGTATTCATGCTGAAGCAAGAAGCACAGAACACGGGATCGATGGACACCGAGGCGTTGCAGTTGGCGGCGGAGCGCGCCCAGGCGTATGTGCGAGGAGCGAGCACCAGGCACGTAGCGCCGTGGGCCAAGGATGTGGCGGCGCTGGCGCAATTACGCGAAGGTTTCCCGCCGCAAGGCAGCGATGCGGTCGATGTGATCCGGCTGTTAGATGAGGTGGGTTCCCCGGCAACGGTGGCCAGCACCGGAGCGCGGTACTTTGGATTTGTGATCGGGGGCGCGGTGCCCGCGTCCATGGCGGCAAACTGGCTGGCAGGCGCGTGGGATCAGAATGCGGCGCTGCGGGTGATGTCGCCGATTGCGGCGGAGTTGGAAGACGTGGTGATTGGGTGGGTGGCGGAAGCGCTGGGACTGCCGGCGGATTGCGAAGGTGGGATCGTGACGTGCGCGACGACGGCCAACTTTGCGGCGGTGATTGCGGCGCGGCACGCTTTGCTGCAGCGAGCGGGGTGGGATGTGGAAGAGCAAGGGATGTTTGGAGCGCCAGAGATCGAAGTGGTGGTGGGAGCGGAAGTACACGCGTCGATGACCAAGGCGCTAACCATGGCGGGCTTCGGTAAAAAGCGATGGAAGGTGGTGGAGGCTGATGAGCAGGGGAGGATGCGAGCAGACAAGCTGCCGCGGCTGAACCGCAACACCATTGTTTGCATCCAGGCGGGAAACGTGAACTCCGGCAGCTTCGATCCGGCAGAAGAAATCTGCGCACGCGCTCGCGAGGCGGGAGCCTGGGTGCATGTGGACGGAGCTTTCGGACTGTGGGCGGCGGTTTCACCGAAATACCGGGCGCTTGCGGCGGGATTTGAGCAAGCGAGTTCGTGGGGAACGGACGGACACAAGTGGCCGAACGTAAGCTACGACTGCGGAATTGTGATGGTGCGCGACGCCCAGGCGTTGCGCGCGGCCATGACTATGAGTGCCGCGTACCTGCAGGGCGGCTCGCGCAGGGAGCCGATGTATCAGACGCCGGAGGCTTCGCGCCGCGCCAGGGGAATTGAATTATGGGCCGCGATGAAATCGTTGGGCCGCGATGGCCTGGCGGCACTGATCGAGCGGACGTGCGGCTACGCGCAGAAATTTGCCGATGGATTGCGGGCGGCGAGTTACGAGATATTGAACGAAGTGGTGATCAACCAGGTGCTGGTGTCGTTCGGGGATGACGATAAGACACGCAGGGTAGTCCAGCGGATTCAAGAGGAGGGAACCTGTTGGTGCGGAGGCACGACCTGGCACGGAAAAACAGCGATGAGAATCAGCGTGTCCTCCTGGGCGACCACCGAGAGCGATGTGGAAATGAGCATAGCGGCGATGCTCAGGATTGCAAAAGAACTGATCAACGGGCCGAGCCGGGTTATAGCAGACTGAGTGGCCCGTTTTGGCCGGCATCCTGGAAGTACCTGCTGAAACCGAACATACAATGGCCAAGAGGGCGTGGGGGAGCTAAGCCCCCGTTTCGGGACGGGACGTATTATGTAGGGTAATTAACCAAAACGGGAAAATATACAAAGGCATAGGAGGTTATGGTAAACTGGGGTCACTGTAGTTCTTTTCCAGCACCTGCACCTGCAAGTGACACGTTCGTGCCGCTGCAAGGTCGAATCTGACCCCAAAATCATCGAGGCGGCCATCTGTTTAGTTCCTACGCAGTGGTATCGCTGCGTAAAGAGTAGCTAAGGTGACTGCCATGAGACCCGCCCCTCGTAGCATTCTGCTTGCCAGCGTGTGTTTGATTTCCACATATAGCAGTTGGGGACAAAGTCCCGCGCAGCCTACGGCGGTGCCAGCGCGGATTGTCAGCGCGATCGACGACAACAAACTCGTTACGCTCGTGGGAAACGTGCATCCGCTGGCGCGCCCAGAGTTTGACCGCGGGCCGGTGGCGGACGGCCAGGCGCTGCATCGCATGCTGCTGGTTTTGCAGCGGAGCGCGGCGCAAGAGACTGCGCTGCAGCAATTGCTGGCCGACCAGCAGGACAAAGCGTCAGGGAATTTTCACAAATGGCTAACCCCGGCGGAGTATGGCGTGCAATTTGGACCGGCCGATGCAGACGTGCAAGCGGTTACAGGATGGCTGAGAGCGCAGGGGTTCACAGACATAAAAGTGGGGGCGGGGCGCACCGCGGTGGAATTTTCGGGAAATGTGGCGCAAGTGCGCAACGCATTTCATACGCAGATGCACGTGTATGCGGTGAAAGGCGAAACGCATTTTGCAAATGCCAGCGACCCGTCTATTCCGGCGGCGCTGAGCCCGGTGATTGCCGGGATCGCGGCACTAAATAATTTCCCCGTGCCGGCACATGTGCGAAGGTTGGGCACGTTTCAGAAAAATAGAAGGACCGGAGAAGTCAAACCGCTATTTACGTTTTACGGTTGCTCGCAGAATTGTTACGGAGTGGGTCCAGCCGATTTCGCCACGATTTATAACACTGCGCCATTGCTTAACGGTTCCCCGAAGATCGACGGCACCGGACAGGTCATTGCGATCGTGGGTGACAGCAATATTAATGTGCAGGACGTGATTGGTTTCCGCACCATGTTCGGCCTGCCGAAGAATTTCTCGGCCAGCAACGTGATTGTGAACGGGCCCGATCCAGGAATAAACGGGGACGAAACGGAAGCGGACCTGGATGTGGAGTGGAGCGGCGCAGTGGCGCCAGGCGCGACGATTAACCTAGTGACCTCGGAGTCGACGGAAACGACGTTAGGCACAGATCTCTCGGCCCTGTATATCGTGGACAACGATACTGCCGCGATCATGAGTGAAAGTTTTGGAAGCTGCGAGCAAGGGCTGGGCAGCAGCCTAAACCAGTTTTACAGCTTGTTGTGGGAGCAAGCGGCGGCCGAGGGAATCACGGTGATGGTTTCGGCCGGAGATGGAGGGTCAGCGGGTTGCGACGATTTCAATACGGCGACGACAGCCACCAACGGATTAGCTGTAAGTGGATTGGCTTCAACACCGTACAACGTGGCCGTGGGTGGTACCGACTTCGATCAGATTGGGCGGGAGTCGCAGTTCTGGAATACCGCACAAAGCAACTACAACCCTCCGATAGCTTCATCGGCGTTGGCATATGTCCCGGAAGAAACGTGGAACGAATCCTGCGCGGAAGGCGGCTTGACCGGGTGTGCAAGCGGCAACCTGCTGGACATCGTGGCCGGGAGCGGAGGGGTAAGCACAATTCACGCCAAGCCTTCGTGGCAAGCAGGCAAAGGCGTGCCCGGTGACAATCACCGCGACCTGCCGGACGTTTCTCTCTTCGCGAGCAGCGGATTCAACGACAGCTTTTACATCATCTGTCAGAGCGACGCGAGTCCGGCGGACGAATGCGCGCTGACCAATTTCGGGATGACCTTCGAAGGAGTCGGAGGAACGTCGGCGGCGGCTCCAGCATTCGCGGGGATCATGGCGCTGGTGAATCAGAAGCAGGCGAACGGGCAAAATCTGGTGGGACGACAGGGCAATGCGAATTATTTTCTGTATGCGCTGGCGCAACAGCAAAACACCGCGAACCTGACGTGCAACTCTTCGGGCACGCCAGACTCTAAATGCGTTTATCACGACGTAACCAAAGGCAACAATTCCGTCCCGTGCGCGGGTACTTCGCCCAATTGCAGCAGCGGCAAAAGCGGAGTGAACGGGGTGCTGGTTTCTCCGACGGCGCTCACCACGCCGGCATACACGGCTACGGCGGGGTACGACCTAGCGACCGGGTTGGGCACGCCTAATGTGCAAAATCTGGTGAACAAGTGGTCCAGCGTGAATACGACGGCGACCTCGACGAGTCTGACGTTGAATGGCGGCTCGGCGGTGAATATCACCCACGGGCAAGCGGTGCCGTTCCGTATTTCTGTTTCGCCGGCATCAGCCAGCGGGGATGTTTCGTTGCTGGCGGTTCCAGCTGGCCAGCCAACTACTGCGGTAGGGCCATTTACTTTGGCCAGCGGAGTAGCTACTGGGTCGACCACGAGTTTGCCGGGAGGCACGTCCTACTACGTGCAGGCGCACTACGAGGGGAATGGCACAGACGCGCCGAGCGACTCCGCGCCGGTTACGGTGACGGTGGGCCGCGAACCGAGCAAGGTGTTCATCTCGGTTCCGACGTTTGATCCGACGACCAATCGGGAGACGGGGAATTCGCCATCCACGCTGGTATACGGGTCGCCGTACGTTCTGCGAGCGGACGTCACCAACGCGCAGGGATCGCTGTCAGCGCTGTGTGTGCCGGGGAATTGTCCGACCGGGACGGTGACGTTTACGGACACAGTAGGCGGCGTGGCACAGGGTGCTCCCAACAGCGGGGCGTTTACCTTGAACAGTGCGGGATACACGGAAGACCAACCGGTACAATTTCCGGGCGGGGTGAACGTGATTACGGCGACGTACTCCGGGGATGGAAGTTTTTCGGCGCCGGCGCAACCTTCGACATATACGCTGAATGTGACGCCGGCGCCGACGCAGATGTCGATACCCTATCTTCCGACCGGGACCTCACTGGCGGTGACACCAGTGACTATCTCGGCGTTTCTGATAACGAACCTGGTTAGCGGGGCGGTACCTACCGGAACTGTAACGTTCTTAGACGGCACCACTCCACTGCCTGGGACACCTGTTCTCACTTACAGAGCTGGGGGCGCCAGTCTGGATGCGAGCGTCAGCGCATCGTTGACGACAACCTTTGCGGGTCCGGGAACGCATTCCATCACCGCGCAATTCAGCGGCGATGCCAGTTATGCACCAAGTACGTCGAGCCCTCTAGTTCAGCCGGTGTTCTGGCCGACGACCATGGCGGTCTTAAGCTCCGCGCAGACGGTGAATTACGGAAGCACTGTGGTCATCACCGCCACGCTGACGACTCCGGGGCATACTCCACAAATAACCGGTCAATTCAATTTTACGCCTGGCGGGGCGGTCACGCCTACGCCGGGAACAGATGCGAACGGAAATCAAACGTTTACGGCGACGGCAACGATAACGCCGCCTTCCAGCGGGTTGGTGGGGGTTGGTTACCCGGGCGACGCGAATTATCAGGCGTCCGGCGCGTACGACTATCTCGGGATCGTTCTTCCGGACTTCTCGATGAACATAAATCCTGCGGCGCTCTCCATGAGCGCGGGGCAGCAACAGACGGCCGGTCTTATGATCGCGCCACTGAGCAGCATCAGCAGCACGGTCGCATTCACGTGTTCAGCCCCGACGTTAACCGGAGTAGCGTGCGCGGTTTCACCGGCGTCCGCGAATTTAGCCAACGCCGCAGTTAGCGGAACGGTAACGGTGAGCGCAGCACCTGGGTCTGCGTCGGCGAATAAAGTTGCGGCGACCAGGACCAGGAGGAGAGGGCTGGTTGTCCCCTATTCGACGGGATGGTGGAGCGCGGGTGGCGTTACTGGATGTGTAGCATTGCTCGTGTTCCTGTGGCCAGGACGTGCGCGGCACTATCGTCTGGCTTCGGCGATGGCCACGTGTGCGGTGATCATGGTGGCGCTTGGTTGCGGAGGAGGAGCAAGCGTAGGATCGGGAAATGGCGGTAACGGAAGTTCCGGCTCGGGCGGTTCCGGGGGGAGCGACCTCGCGCCTACAAGTATAACTATGACTTTTCCCTCGAAGGTAGCGAATGACACGGTTTTTAACGTCAGTGCGACGGTTACATCTAGCAAACCGCTGACCGGGACGGTTACGTTTTGGCAGGTCGGAAGCGGTTCCGGTATAGCGACGGCGACGCAAAGCAGCAACGGGATGTTTCAAGCGCAGGCGGATCTCGGGCAAGCGGGCTTCTACCAGATTTACGCCGAATATAGTGGCGACAGTGAGAACGCATCGTCGCAGACCGCGAACGCAAACGTAATAGCCACTGGGCAAGGGTACGTCACGGTGGTCGGCACGAATGGCCCAGAAACGCACAATACGTCGATAGATGTTACGATCCAATAATGTCGTCGGCGACTGGGCGTATGGCGTCAGGCCGACAAATTATTGGGGGACTTCGTCGCTGACTACGCGGAAGGAGATGAGGCGGGCGCGGCCGAAGGATGTGGTGATGGCACAGTCGGTGGCGTCGCGGCCGACGGCCATAAGCACGCGGCCGATGCGTGAAATATTGTGGCGGGCGTCCAGGGTCCACCAGCGATTGCCCAAGTACACTTCGAACCAGGCGCTGAAATCCATGGGGCTGGGTGCGACGACGATGCCGATGTCGCCAAGATAACCGGTGGCGTAGCGCGCGGGAATGTTCAAAGCACGGCAAAACGTAATGGCGAGATGTTGGAAGTCGCGGCAGACGCCGACGCGTTCGGTGTAGACGCCCAGAGCAGTACGCACCGGGTTAGCGAATTCATAACCAAAGGTGACTTTGTCATGTACCCAGGTGCAAACCGCGCGCACGCGTGGCCATCCCTTGGGGACACCGCCGAAAAGCTCAGACGCGGTATTGGAGAGAAGGTCGACTTCGCAATAGCGGCTGTTCATCAGGTAGGGAAGGACTTCGTGAGGCAGATGCTCGACGTGATTTTCCTGGGCGTCGAAGCCCTCGGCGTCCGGGAGGCCGGAGTCTTCGATGAGTGTGGAATTGTGGAAACGGATCTTACCCGGCTGCGCGACGAGGCGACAACAGTGATTTCCGAAGGTGTCCTGGTAACTCTCAATGTTCACGACCGGGTCGGTTTTCAGGTAATCGGGCTCGCGTAAATCGTTTTTGCGGGAAGGGTGGACGTTGAGCAGGGTCACGATGGGCACTTCGGAAGGGATATCGAACTGCATGTCGTAACCGAGTCGAATGAGCATGGATGGCAGGGTTCCCCGTAGGAATTAAATGGCCCGGGACATGGATTGCAGAAAGTACCACGGCTGCGTGGGTGTGTGCCTACAAGTTTTTGGATTCGACGCATCGAAAATTCGCGGGGAGCAATCGGTGTATCATGCGAGTAGCGACAACCAATTTAAGTTTGCGAGGCTTGAGTGACTTATTGTCTGGGAATTACCACGCAAGAAGGACTGGTGCTAGCTTCGGATTCGCGAACCAACGCGGGATTCGACCAGGTGAACGTGTGCCGGAAGATGTACACGTTTGTGCATCCCGGCGAGCGCATGTTCGTGATTTTGACGAGTGGAAGCTTGTCGATCAGCCAGTCGGTAGTCACTCTGTTGCGCACGGATTTTGATGCCGGGCGGGGACTGGCGCAGGCGAGTTCGCTGTACGACGCGGCGCGAATTGTGGGGAATTGCGTGCGGCGGATTTCGGAGCTGGACAGGGCGTCGCTGGAACGGGATTCGTTCAGCTTCAATGTACACCTGCTGCTGGGAGGGCAGGTGAAGGGGCAGGAACCCAACCTATATCTGATTTATCCACAGGGTAATCCCATTGCGGCGACGGAGGATTCGCTCTATCTGCAGCTCGGCGAGTGTAAGTACGGCAGGCCGATACTGGATCGCGGGATTGAGGCAACCACCTCGCTGGAAGTGGCGGCGAAATACGCGCTGCTGTCACTGGACGCCACCATGCGTTCCAACGTCACGGTGGGACCGCCGTTCGATTTGCTGCTGTATAAGAAGGACAGCCTGGAAGTGACGCGCTACCGCAGGGTGTGCGCCGGGGACCGGGACTTAAACCTGATCCACTCGAGCTGGGAACAGTCGCTGAGGCGGGCGGTGGAACAGTTGCCGGATATTGAATTTCCCTCCATTGATGGAGACATCGTGGCCAGTGTGGAAGAGACGGCCCGAGCGCGAGAGTAGATTCTCAAAAGCGGTTAAAATGGCGTTCACCCTAGTTCTAGTAGTTTGCCCTCCGTTCTGCGGTTTTTTCGATAGTTCTAATTGGTTTTACCGATAATAATCCAACCATTCCATGCGTTATCCTTCACACGACCGTCAGCGCCAAAAGGACATGATCACCGATACGGATATTCCGAATCGAAGTGCGGGCGAAGCTTTCCGGCAATACGAGTTTAATGGCTCGTACGACGAAATGTTTCGTGCGGCGGACCTCCCGCGCAAACAATATCGTCCTCTGTATACGCAGTTATTGAACTTGGGCCCCGACGAACTGCGCAGGAGCAAACAGGAAGCCGACCAGTCGTTTTTCAATCAGGGAATTACGTTTACTGTATATGGAAGCGAAAAAGGGACGGAGCGGATTTTTCCCCATGACCTGTTGCCGCGGATTATTACCGCGGCGGAATGGGAAACTATCGAACGCGGGCTGACGCAGCGGATTACCGCGCTGAACCTTTTTTTGAAAGACGTGTATGGCGACGCCAAGATCATCGAGGATGGCGTCATCCCGGGGAAAATTGTTTACACCTGCAAGCATTACCGGCGGGAAATGCGCGGGATCAAAGTGCCGCGCGACGTGTATGTGGCGGTGGTAGGCACGGACCTGATTCGGACGCCGGAAGGCAAGTTCGTAGTGTTGGAAGATAATTTGCGGGTGCCCAGCGGCGTTTCGTACATGCTGACCAGCCGGCGGGTGATGAAGCACATTTTTCCGGCGTTGTTCCGGCGGTGCCGGGTGCGCCCGATTGAGCAATACAGCCAGGTGCTGTTGTCGGCGCTGAAATCGCTGGCGCCGGAAGGACGCGTGGAGCCCACGGTGGTGTTGCTGACACCGGGCTCGTACAACTCCGCTTATTTCGAACATACGTATCTGGCGCGGCAAATGGGCATCGAGCTGGTGGAAGGCCGCGACCTGCTGGTGCACGACAACGTCGTGTATATGCGCACGACCTTTGGGTTGCAGCGTGTGGATGTCATTTACCGGCGCATCGACGACGACTATTTAGATCCATTAGTGTTCGAAGGGCATTCGGCCTTGGGCGCGGTGGGACTCTTCAATGCATACCGAGCCGGGAACGTGGCGTTCGCGAATGCGCTGGGAACCGGCGTGGCGGATGACAAAGCCATTTATGCGTACGTGCCGAAGATCATCAAGTATTACCTGAATGAAGATCCGATTCTGGAAAACGTGGAAACACTTTTGATGTCGGACCCGGCGCAACGCGACCACGTTTGTCAGCGACTGGATGAGTACGTGGTGAAAGCGGTGGGCGAATCGGGCGGGTACGGCATGCTGATCGGACCGCACAGCACGCAAGAGCAGCGCTCGGAATTTCGCGACAGAATTATGGCCGAGCCGCGAAATTATATCGCGCAGCCGACCATCAACTTATCCACCGCGCCGTGTTTCGTGGACGGCACGATTGAGCCGCGGCACGTGGACCTGCGGCCTTATGTGGTTTATGGCGAGAACATTACTATCGTGCCCGGAGGGCTGACGCGCGTGGCGCTGCGAAAAGGGTCGCTGGTGGTGAACTCGTCGCAGGGCGGGGGCTCGAAAGATACCTGGGTTTTGCAAAGTTGAGATTCCAGGGAAGTGACAACGGAACGGCATGCTCTCGCGCGTAGCCGACAGCCTGTACTGGATGAGCCGCTACTTTGAAAGGGCGGATAACGCGTCGCGCGTGGTGGAAGCAACCTACGGCCTGATTTTAAATCCCGCAAAATTTTCAACGGAGGAGCGATGGTTTCACGCGGTGTCAGCGCTGGCGCGGGGAACGACTTCGACCGATTTGGACCCGCAGCGCGCGCTGTTTTTGCTGGTGGCGGATAAAGAAGGAGTATTTTCCATCACCAAGTGCATCGGCGGAGCGCGAGAGAACGCCCGGCAGGTGCGCGAAGAAATCAGCTCGGAAATGTGGGAGCACCTCAACATGCTGTATCACGAGGTGACCAGCTCGGAGCTGCACGCCGATGATGACGTGGGCGCGATGCGCATCGTGAACGTGGTTCGCGATGGGGCTTACCGGTTTTACGGAATTACCGACACGACCATCAATCATGGCGAAGGATGGCATTTCATCCAGTTGGGAAAGTACATCGAGCGGGCGTGCAACTTGTCGCTGTTGCTGGATGCGTATTTTTCGGTGGAGAAAAATGCGGATGACCTGGATTGGGTGGGCTTGCTGAGTAGTTGCGCGGCGTTTGAAGCGTATTGCAAAGTGTGTACCGCGGAGCTGAAGCCGGAACGCATCGCGGATTTTATTCTGCTGCAACCGGAATTTCCGTATTCGGTGCGCTACGCGCTGGATCGCATGCATCACGCGCTGACGTCCATCAGCAACCGGTCGTTAAGCCGGCGGACGGGGAAAATAGAGCGACTGATCGGGCGGCTGCGCTCGGCGGTGACGTATGTGCAGATCGGGGAAGTGATTCGCGGGGATTTGCACATGTACCTGGCGGCAATCATCGAGCAGTGCCGCGATCTGCACGCCGCGGTGCACGAAGTGTATATCGAGTATCCGATCGAGGTTGCGTTCGAGTCCTAATGTTCTACGCCATCCGCCATTTTACGCGCTATCGCTACAGCCATTCGGTCTGGCAAAGCATGATGGAAGTGCGCATGCATCCCCGGAGCGAAGGCAGCCAGCGCTGCTTTATTTTTCAATTGTCGGTGAATCCGCGAGCGCGAATTTTTGCGCATAGCGACTCGCGGGGCAACCTGATCCATCATTTCGATCTGCCGCAGCGGCACCGGCAATTAACGATTATTTCGGATGCGCTGGTAAATATCGATATCCAGCAGCCGGTTCCGGAAACCATGGAATACAGTGCGTGGAACGAAATGGAGGACATGGTCGAGAGGAAAGATTACTGGGACATGCTGATGCCCAGCCATTTTGCACGGCCCTCGCCGGAGTTGGATGAGCTGGCGCACGAAATTGGCGTCTCGGAGCGAGATGGGCGAAGTCCGCTGGCATTCCTGCAGGATGTGAACAGCGGAGTGTATCGCGCGTTTACCTATGTGAAGAAAAGCACGGCGGTAAATTCGCCGATTGAGCATGCGCTGCGTTCGCGGCAGGGAGTGTGCCAGGATTTCGCGCACATCATGACCACGCTGGTGCGCAAGGCGCAGATTCCGTGTCGCTATGTGAGCGGCTACCTGTATCACGGAAAAGAAAATTCTGACCGTTCCGCCGATGGGGCGACGCACGCGTGGGTGGAAGCGTCGCTTCCGGGACTAGGCTGGGTGGGATTCGACCCCACGAACAATTTGATTGTTGCGGAGCGGCATATCCGCACGGCGGTAGGCCGGGATTATGCCGATGTGCCGCCCACGATGGGGACGATGAAGGGGAAAGCTGAAACGGAATTGCAGGTGCGCGTGCGGGTGACACCGTCGGAAGCAGTACTGCCGCCGGACGAAGAGTTCGCCGCAGATGAAGAGTGGTCGCAGTTCCTGGAAGAAGATCAGCAGTCGCAACTGATGCGCGCGCAACAGCAACAACAGCAGCAGTAGGCGAAATGCGGGCGGATTGCTGCTGCGAGTGCGCTTGACGCCAGGAGAAATTCCGCTAAGCTGGCGCGATGTCACCTACAACAAAAAACATACTACTGGCAGTGATGTGGTTCGTGCTGGGGCATTTGAGCTGCGCGTTGCTGCACCATATGCACCGTCACGCGGGATAACGCAGGATTCCACGCGTAGCTGAGACGCGACGCGCGACGCCGTGCGCGAAATGTGCGGGCGTGTGCCGGTTGAGTCAGTGCTGCGCGCGACCTATCCAGAGGCAGCTTCGTTGACTTGAGGAAGCGCCGACAATTAACATGAACGTCCACTAGGGGCACTAGGGCACCATGGGCGATTTGCAGGTACTTCCGGGTCAGACTGTTTCGCACTACCGCATCGTTGAAAAGCTTGGCGGCGGTGGCATGGGCGTGGTGTACAAGGCCGAAGACACGCGCCTGGACCGCTTTGTTGCGCTGAAATTTCTGCCTGCCGACGTGGCGCAAGATCGCCAATCGCTGGAACGCTTTCGACGCGAAGCGAAAGCGGCGTCCGCACTGAATCACCCGAACATCTGCACGATTTATGACGTTGGCGAAGATGGCGGGCAGGCGTTCATCGCCATGGAATACCTGGAAGGAACCACACTAAAGCACAAAATCGCGGGCAAGCCGATGGATTTTGCCACGCATCTTTCGCTGGCGATCGATATCGCCGATGCGCTGGATGCGGCGCACGCAAAGGGCATCGTGCACCGCGACATCAAGCCGGCAAACATTTTTGTTACCGGCCGTGGGCGGGCGAAAATCCTGGATTTTGGGCTGGCGAAGGTTGAAGGCGCGCTGCGTTCCCCGGATGGTTCGACGCGACCGGGAGTATTGATGTCGCAAATGACGGAGGGCGGAGTTTCGGCCGGCGACCTCACCAGCCCGGGAAGCACGCTCGGGACAGTGGCGTATATGTCGCCTGAGCAGGCGCGCGGGGAAGAACTGGACGCGCGCACGGATTTGTTTTCGTTTGGCGTAACGCTCTACGAGATGGCCACCGGCGTTCTGCCATTTCAGGGAAACACTTCGGCGATTATCTTCAACAACATTCTGAACGAACCGCCCGAGCCGATCGCGAAGAGAAACGCGAAAGCGCCCGCGGAGTTGGACCGGATCGTAGGCAAGGCGCTGGAAAAGGACCGGGATTTCCGCTGCCAGACGGCGGCAGAGCTGCGCGCGGACCTGAAACGGCTAAAGCGCGATCTGGAATCTTCGGGAAGGACAGATTCATCGGGACGAAACGCGCAGCCGGCACGAAACGCCGCCGCAGAACGGCCGGCCCCGGCCAAGGTGGAGAAGAAGACGGTGGCGGTGCTGTATTTCGAGAATTTAAGCGGCGGGAAAGAGGATGAATATTTCCGCGACGGAATGACGGAAGACATCGTGACGGAGCTGTCGAAGATTGGCCGACTGGAAATTTTTCCGCGCTCGGAGATGCTGCCGTTCCGCGACAAGCCGGTGACGGCGCCGCAAGTGGGTGAAAAGCTGGGCGCCATGTATGTGCTGGAAGGGTCGATACGCCGCGCAGGCAGCCGGTTGAGAATCACCACGCAACTGGTGGAGGTACGGACGCGCCATTCGGTGTGGGCGGAGCGGTATGACCGCCAGATGGAAGACGTCTTCGCCATACAGGAAGAAATTTCATTGAGCATCGCGAAGGCGCTGGAGATCACACTGTCTCCGCAGGAAGAAAAAGTTATCGCCAAGAAGCCTACGGCGAATCCGCAGGCTTACGACTTTTATCTGCGCGGACGGAATTATCTGCGGCAGCGGCAATTCGAATACGCGCTGGCGATGTATCAGGAAGCTACCAAGCTCGATCCGGATTTCGCGCTGGCCTATGCGGGCATTGCGCATGTGTGGGGCGGAATGCATGAGTTTCGGAACCAAAGCCCGGAGTACATCGAGAAGGGCCTGGAGGCATGCGCGAGGGGAGAAAAGCTGGCGCCCGACCTGCCAGAAGTGATGTCGGCGCGGGCACGCATGTATTACGCGCAACAGCGTTACGACGATTCGATCAACCTGGCGTTGCGAGCCATTTCGCTGCAGTCCGAGTGCGAAGGGGCGCACGAGGTGCTGGGACGGTCGTATTTTTCTTCGGGGCGATACGAGGAAGCGGCCAAGTTGGCGGAAACGGCGATCGAAGTGGTGAGCAACGACTACAACGCGCTGGTTCCGCTGATCAATTCACTGGAGCGGCTGGGGCGGATGGCGGATGCGGAACGGCTGCGGCGGCGGGAGATGGAAGTGCTGCAAGATCAACTGGCGCATTTTCCGGATGATGTGCGCGCACGCATTTTGCTGGCCGCGGATCTGGCAATTTTTGGCGATGCCGCTGGAGCGGCGATGCAGGTGAGAATCGCGGTAGCGATGCGGCCTTCCGACGCGCTGATTCTGTACAACGCGGCATGCACCTATGGATTGCTGAAAATGAAAAACGAAGCGCTCGATGCGTTCCGGCGATCGGTGGAGTCCGGCTACTCAAATATTGATTGGTGCCTGAAGGACCCCGATCTGGAAATCCTGTACGACGATCCGGAATTTAAGGAACTGATCAAACAGAAGCCTCCTGCTTAGCCCTAGGATAGGGGCGGCCAAGTACCTCCTGGAATGGCATACAGGGTTTAGGGGATTTTTTTAACACGGAGAGCGTATTGGGTATGGACCCTGACCGGCAATAGAATGCGACAGGAGGAGTACACATGCCTAGAGTAGGTCGTTTTATCAGCATAGTGCTGTTGGGCGCGGCAATTGGTGCACCGGCGGCGGTAGTGGCTTCGGCAGCTCCGCAAGATCACCGGGACGATAACCGGGTGTACGACAAAGATCACAAGGACTATCACAACTGGGACGACCACGAAGATAAGGCTTACCGGTCGTATCTGAAGGAACAGCATAAGGGCTATCGAGACTTCAAAAAGCTGAACGATCGGGACCAGAGCGCTTATTGGAACTGGAGACACGAGCACCCAGACCACGATTAGTTGGACGCTTAGTTTTGGATGTGTGGGTTGGGCCGGGAGGCGGCGCCAAATGAGCCGCTGCCTCCCGCCTGGTTATTGGGCGTGGAGTGACAGGAGAAGAGTTCAATGCGGAAAATGAACCGAGTCGTCAACCTGGTGTTGCTGAGTGGGGTGATGATTGCGCCGGTATCCTTTGTGGCTACCGGGTGCCGAACAGAAACCGTCTACGACAATGAGCACAAAGATGCCCACAAATGGGATGGGCGCGAAGATGCCGCTTACCATCAGTACCTGAACGAGCAGCACAAGGATAATCGTGACTACAAGAATCTGAATGACCAGGAACAGAAAGACTATTGGAATTGGCGACACCAGCACCCCGACCACTGATCGTCGGGTCAGTGCTGTAGAGAAGGTGATGGCTGATCTGTCGCTTGGGGTACCTGCTTTGAGTGAGTTGCTTTGGTTGTACCAACCTTCTGGGATACCTACCTAACTGAACTGTCCGCCGGAATTGCTGCCTAAGCTAGTGGCCTGCGGCCAACTCGGGCGCTAACAAGCCCAATGGCTAACTTCCAGGCTCATATCGCATCGCCACGGCCCCTGAGCCGAACTCCAGGCGGCTCACGAGCCTCAAGTCGACATGCTTCGATAGCCCTGCGAACAACGTCGGGCCGTGGCCGGCGAGCCTGGGGTGAACCACGAATTCGTACTCATCGATCAATCCCAGGTCGGCCAACGCCAGCGGGAGCTTTACACCCCCAACCAACAATCCTTTGCCCGGTTCGCGCTTGAGCTGCTCGACGGCCGTCCGTAAATCACCGCGCAGGAACTGCGCGTTCCAATCGACCTGGTCGAGGGTGCTGGACACGACGTACTTCTTTGCCGCGTCGATGGTCCGGGCGAAGGGTTCCGTCCAATCGGGCTTCGCGCCCGCTTGCGCCGACGGACGGAACGCTTCCTCCATCATTTCGTAGGTCACCCGGCCAAAAAGTAGGGCATCGGCGCGGTCGAAGTTCTCGACCGCGTGACGATGCAGGTCTTCGTCGGGTGTTATTGCACGATGATCGCAGCAGCCGTCCAAAGTGACGTTGATGGAATACCGAAGGGGTCGCATTACGGAAGAGTACCGCCGATAGGGTAGACCAGCAACGTTAGCCCGCTTCAGTGCAGGAGCCATTCACGTAACGTATGACGATGACGATTTGAGAGCTACCAGTGGTATCTGGCAGGGACAACGCTATTGCGGATGCGCGGGTCGGATGGGCACATTCCACCGGAGTTTTCAGGAAACAATCCCCAGGCATCTGCGTCCCTATTCTTATAGAGGACCGTCGCGCGTATTTACAGGGATCAAATGCTATCGGTATTGCGTAAAGGAGTTAGAAGGTCCTGGTCGGCGGCAAAAGTGGCGTGTTTGCCCTCGTCCAATTCAGCTTGATGGCGGGGTGATGCATGAGAATCGGCGAGATAGTTCAGAATTTCTGGGCCGATGTGCGAGTCGGAACGCGCAGTTTGCTAAAGAGTCCTGGATTCCTCCTCGTGGTGGTGTTGTCCCTGGCGCTGGGAATCGCGGCCAACACGACCATCTTCAGTGTGTTGAATGCGATCCTGTACCGGCCACTGCCTTACAAGGACCCTGACAGACTGGTGGTGATCTGGCAGACCGATCAGGCCCACCCAAAGTACCACCAGGCGCCTCCGATCGCGGAGGAGGTCGACTGGAAGAAGCAGAATCACGTTTTCGAAGATATCTCCCTGAGCAGCGGTAACGACGGGATTATCGCCTCGGGCCTCGGCGGTGAGCCACGGCCACTGAGAACCCAATTCGTTACACCCAACTTTTTTTCCATGCTGGGAGTGCAGCCGGTGATGGGGCGGGTGTTTGAAGCCAAGGAAATCCAGGACCTGTCGCAAACGGTGGTCATCAGCACATCGTTCTGGAAGAGACAGTACAACGGTGATCCGCAGGTTCTGGGGAAGACGTTCGCGATGGAAGGGGTGGTGTCGACGATCGTGGGAGTTATGCCGGAGGGGTTTGCGCCGTTTTATGGCCATTCGATCGACGTGTGGTCGCCCATCTATCCAGAGAACAAAAGATACGCGGGAAGGATCGATCACTGGTTGATGCCCATCGCACGGTTGAAACCGGCAGTGACCATGGCGCAGGCGCAAGTGGAAATGAATGTGATCGCCAAACGGCTGGAGCAGGAATATCCGACGATCAATAAGGGCTGGGGCAAGCTGCTGATGCCGCTGCACGAGCAGCTTTTTGGGTGGGCACGTACCGCGTTGTATCCGCTGCTCGGGGCAGTGGCGTTTGTGCTGTTGATTGCGTGCCTCAATGTGGCGAATCTGCTGCAATTCCGGACGGAGACGCGGCGCAAGGAGTACGCGCTGCGTGTTTCGCTGGGCGCGGCAAGAGGGCGGCTGGTGCGGCAGTTGTTGACAGAGAGCACGGTGCTGGCGCTGAGCGGCGGGCTGCTGGGAATTGTCCTGACGTTCGCGGGGATAAAACTTTTTCTGGCGCTGGCGGGAGATTTTCCGAACGCATCGAGCATCACCGTGGATGGCCAAGTGCTGGCGTTCACAGTGGGGTTGTCGTTGTTGACGGCGGTGCTGTTTGGACTGGGGCCGGCGATCCAGGCATCTCGACCAGATTTGAACCTGGTGTTGCGCGAAGGCGAACGGAAAATGACGACGGCCTCGGGGCGGCTGGCGCGGCACGGATTGGCGGTGGCGGAAGTGGCGCTGGCGATGGTGTTGCTGGTCGGTGCGGGGTTGATGATCAGCTCGATTGTGCGGCTGCAAAACGTGAATCCGGGATTCAACACGAGCAACCTGCTGACCATGGATTTCCAGTTGGCGGAGGGCGGGCAGTATGTGCAGCGCGTACCGGGAGGGGACATGGAGAAAGTCAGCCCGGCAGCGACGGCGTTCTATCAGCGATTGCTGGAAAAAGTTGGTGCGATTCCGGGAGTGGAATCGGCGACGCTGATCGGGGCCATACCGACGCGATGTTGCGCGGAGGAGTACACATTTTCGATTCTGGGGCACGCGCTGCCGCCTCCTGAAAATCGGCCTGTGACCGGTTATAGCGAGGCCAGCGCGGGAATTTTCGACACGATGAAAATTCCGCTGCTAAAGGGGCGCTATCTGAGCGAACACGACACGCTGGCGGCGCCGTGGGCGATCGTGGTCAACGAGACCTTCGTGCACAAATTCTTTCCAAACGAAGATCCCATCGGGCAGCAGATATTGTTGCGCTATGACCCGTACCCGGTGGATCAAGATCGGCCGAGGCAGATTGTGGGCGTGGTGGGAGACGTGAAGCATTTTGGGCCAGGGGAGGAGACTCCACCGTTTGTATATGCGCCTTATCTCCAGCAGGCGGAAGTTTTTCCCGGTGGCGCGACCCGGGCGCACCTGCATCAAGGGCTGATGTTGCGCACGCCTCCGGGATTGGTAAACGGTGGCGCGGGGCTGATTACGGCGGTCAAGAAGGCTGTGGCGGAGATCGACCCGGACGAACCAGTGACGCACGTGATGAGCATGGACGATGTGCTCGCGGAGTCGATCGGGGATTCGCGATTTTATATGCGTGTGCTCGGACTGTTTGCGGGCGTGGCAGTGATACTGGCGGTGGTGGGAATTTACGGGGTGATGTCGTACTCGGTGAACGAGCGTGTGCATGAAATTGGAATCCGCATGGCACTGGGTGCGCAACGCGGAGACGTGCTGGGTATGGTGACGAAGCTGGGTTTGAAACTCACGTGTATTGGGGTCGGCGTAGGGATATTGCTGGCGTTTGGGGTGACCCAACTGATTGCGAGGTTTTTATTTGGAGTGAAGCCGACTGATCCACTGACCTATGCGGCGGTGGCGTTAGTGCTTGGCGCGGTGGCTATGCTGGCGTGCTTCATTCCGGCGCAAAGGGCGGTCAGGGTCGATCCCATGGTGGCGCTGCGGTACGAATAGGCGGGAGTGTGTCGTCGTGGACGGCGTCTGACCCAAGCCAGTGGGCGATTTTCGTGAGGACTCGAAATTAGCCGTCAGGCGGGGTGGCTAGAACCCTGGTCAGGCGCAGCGGAAGGCGAGAATCCTTCTGCGGCTTGATCCACGGTGGGAAACAGCTCGATCAGCTTGTCCAAGCGGGTGAGGCGCAGGCTGTAAAGGATCATGGGCTGGGCAGCGGCGATCCGCAGGGCACCGCCGGCGTGTTTAATTTTGGTCAAACAGCGTACGAGTGAGCCCATGGCGGCGCTGTCGGCGTGGGTGACGCCGTGTAAATCCAGAATCACGCGGGTCTCATGCGCAGCGATCAGGCTGTCCACCTCGCGTTCGAGTTGAATACATTCCGGGCCGCAGTGGATGCTGCCCTGAATCGCGAGGGCGCTGACGCCTGGATGCACGCTTCGTTTTGTAAAGGCCAGAATCACGACGGATCACCCTCGTAAGGAAATTGCCGGATCAGGCGCACGCAGTCTCCCAGAGCAGAGAAAAGTGAAGAGCCCCAGCCGCAGGGTACAAACGAAGCGGTTTTCTGGTTTACGGGCTTGTCGGTCTCGGCATAAAAGCGCATGCGCTGGCCGGGGGGCGGCACGGCGAACTCTTTCACAGTGATGGCAAACGTCACGTTGCCGGTGGGCTGGCGCTTGACGATCGAAAAATGATGTAACTGCATGAGCTGTTCGGCGGGTTCTGCCTGAATGTGTACCCAATCGCCCAATGGAAATCCCTCGCTGCAAGTAGGATCGGTGCCGGGATAGTAGGCCAGCTGAGCGAAGCAAGTCAACGGTGAGAGAGATGCGGAACTGGCACGAATGCTGCCAGCCGAATGGACGGAGGGGCGAAATCCGCATTGGTTATGCGGAAAAAATCAGTCTTTGCCGCCGACTACTTGAGCGTGGCCCAGAGCCGCCACCAGGGAGACGCCGCCCACAATATTTCCGAGGATAGTAGGAAAGAAAAAGCCGGTGAAGTAGGTGCCCCAGGAGATGGAATGGGTGACCACCAGATAAAGCATGGTGGTGGATCCAGCGATGATGTGGTTCAAGCCGCCTAAACCCACAAGGTAGGTGATGATGATGATCACGGAGACGCGGGCGGACTCCGCGCCGGGAAGCAACCAGACCATCAAGGCGATCAGCCAGCCGGCGAAAATGGCGCGCGTGAAATTAATTCCAAAACTGGCACCCAGGTGGGATAGACCGATGGATGTAAAAGCGGCATGAACAGAACTGGGAAACAGCTGTACATGCCCAATCGCCAGGGCGAACATGTAGGTTCCCACGAAATTTGCAGCGAGTACGATGGCCCATAAGCGGAGCACACGGAAAAAGGTAATCAGGTTCTTGGTTAAAAGCAGGGGCAGGATGACCGTGAGCGTGTTTTCGGTGAAGAGTTGCTGGCGGCCGAGAATGACGATGAGAAAACCCACACTGTAACCGAAGCGAGATATCAAGGGGCGCCACGGAGCGTCCGGCAGATACGCGGTGAGCAGAGCTTCGGCGATGAACGAAAAACCCATCGAGAGGCCGGCAGCGAGTCCGGACCAAGCCAGCGCGGCGGCGGGACGTCGCAATTCATCTTCGCCTTCGCGTCGAATGGTTTCGTAGACGACGTGCGCGCCGATGGCGATGCGCTCTTCAACCTGTCTTCTTTCTACGCGAGTGGTGATGGTGCCGCCGTCCGCGGGCAGGGCGTCGGGTTCGGGCTTTTCTTTATCGGATTTTTTGGTCACGCGCCCCGTCAAGATGGTTGAAAAGAAAAAGAGTGGATCGTCGTTGCCATCAGTATGCCGCAGGGCTGAGCAAACCGAAAGGCGGATGGCCGCACTGATTAGTCCTGATGTGTTGAAGCCGCGGTGGATGGTCCGCGGAATGGCGGGGAATTAATCCTGGCGAAGGGCAATCATGGGATCGACTTCGCTGGCGCGGCGTGCGGGAAGGATAACGGCCATCACAGCGGCCGCGCACAGAGCCAGGATCGCAAGAGCCAGGCTTAGAGGGTCGTCGGACTTGACGATGAAGAGTTGGTCAGCAATGTAATGGGCAGCAAGAAGCGCGATGGGAACGCCCAGTGCCAAGCCGAGCGCGAGTTGAATCAATGTGGCGCGGGATGTCACCAGGAAGATGGTGCGTTTGGAGAAGGTGTGCGGAGGCGGGTCTGGCGCAAGAAAAGAGCGCTTGACATATGCCTATATGGGAATATGATGTGGGCATGGCGAGGGCGGCGACAACTTCGGACGCATTTAACGCCGTGGCGGAGCCGCGGCGGCGGGACATTTTGACGTTTCTGTCAGTGCGCGAGTACCCGGTGGGGGAAATTGCTGCGGAGTTGGGCTTGGAACAGCCCTCGGTGTCCAAGCACCTGCGGGTGCTACTGGAGGTGGGTTTGGTGGACGTCAGGCGGGATGGACGGCGAATGCTGTATCGCACCAATGCGGAGGCCATCCGGCCTTTGCACGAGTGGACAGCGACGTTTGAACAGATGTGGAAGAACCAGTTGTTGCGAGTGAAGGATCGCGCTGAGGGAAAGCGCTAGCCGCGGCGAGAACCGCGGTGCTGGGTGGCCCGAAGCGATGCGGTGGGATCGAGGATCGGAACAAAAAACTTTTCACCAGGAGGAAACGATGAGTACAGCAGCACCTAAGAAGGAAATGAAGATTGAGGATCTGACACTGCATATCACGCAGGAGATTCACGTGAAAGCCAGCCCGGAGGTGACGTTTGCCGCGCTGGTTGAAGAGATGGAAAACGGAACGATGTCGGACGGAAGGCCAATGCCGATGAAACTGGAGCAGTGGCCGGGCGGGCGATGGTATCGCGACCTTGGCGGAGATAACGGACATTTCTGGGGATCGGTGCAAGCGATCAAGCGTCCAACACTGCTGGAAATTACCGGGCCGCTGTTCATGTCGTACCCGGTCGCTTCGAATCTGCAATACCGGCTGAGCGAGGAGAACGGCGGGACGCTGATCAAATTTCAACATTCGGCGCTGGGGCTGATCATCGATGAGCATCGCGCGGGAGTCCAGAAGGGCTGGTCGTCCATTCATGAGAAGGTGCGCCAGCGCGCGGAAGCGAAGAAGGGGCGCTGAGGCAGATTCGGAAGTGGAGAGGCACATGTGTCCATTTTGTATTGCGAGTGCGATGTTGGCGGTGGGCGGAATGGCAGCCGGCGGCGGACTGACGGCGCTGGCTGGAAAATTTCTTCGGCCGTCAGGCAAGCGTGAGACCGAGGCTGTACGCAAACAAAATGCCAGGACGCAAGTACAGCGCATCGGGCAACCGGCCAAGACTGCGTGAAACGACTGTGAAGGTTAAGGATAGGCGGAAATAAATAGAGAGAGGAGAACTGAACATGGCGACACCAGTAACCAGCAGGGCAGTGAATGCGAAGGTGGCATCGGCGGCAGAATGGCTTACGGCGAGGAAAGAATTGTTGGGCAAGGAGAAAGAATTCACGAGATTGCGCGACGAACTAAGCCGGGAGCGTCGCGAGTTACCCTGGGAGCGCGTGGAGAAGAAGTATGTGTTTGAAGGGCCGCGCGGAAAAGAAACGCTGGCAGATTTGTTTGAGGGCAGAAGCCAGTTGATCGTGTATCACTTCATGCTGGGGCCGGACTGGAAGGAAGGGTGTCCGAGCTGTTCGCTGCTGGCGGATCATTTCGACGGGATGAGGCCGCATCTGAATGCGCGGGACATTACGTTTGTGGTGATTTCACGCGCGCCCTTGGCGCAGATCCAGGCGTTTCAGAAACGCATGGGCTGGAATTTCAAGTGGGTCTCTTCGTACGGAACAGATTTCAACTTCGATTACCACGTATCCCTCACCGAGGAAGAAAAGGCCAGAGGCGGAGAAGTGGAATACAACTACACGATGCAAAAATTCCCGGCTGAAGAGAGGCCGGGCGCCAGCGTGTTTTTCAAGGATGATGCCGGAGAAGTTTTCCACACCTATTCGACGTATGGACGTGGACTAGACGCGCTGATCGGCACTTACAACTATATCGATCTGACACCCAAGGGACGACATGAAGAGGGTCTGGCGTGGCCGATGGCGTGGGTGAAGCATCACGATAAGTACGAGCCGGAGCAAGCGATTGATATGAGCAAGTCGTACGTACAGCCTGAGAAGGTCATCGGCTCGTGTTGTTCGGAGGAGAAAAAGTAGCGAAATAGCTGAGGCTTGTGAAACTCAAGCGGCCGGGAAAAGGCGCACGCCAATTCCCGGCCGCTTTGCCGTTTTGTTACGTCGTTTTGTTACGTCGTTTTGTTACAATGCGCGGCGTGAGAAGACGCACGTTGTTGCAATCCATGCTGACGGCGGCACTCGTGCCACCACGGGGATGGACAATCGAAGCACCGAGCGGCGAGCGTGCGGAGGAGTTGACGGCTATGGTTTATGAACTGCGCGTATATCACGTGTCAGCGGGAAAGATGGGGGATTTGCTGGGGCGATTCCGGGATCACACGGAGAAGCTGTTCGAACGGCACGGAATGAAGAACCTGGCTTACTGGAATCCCATGGACGAGCCGGAGAAGAGCAATACGCTGATTTACATATTGCGACACCCGAGCCGCGAGGCGGCGATAGCGAACTGGAAGGCGTTTCAGAATGACCCGGACTGGAAGAGCGTAAAAGAAAAATCGGAAGCAAACGGCAAGCTTACGGAAAAGATTGATTCGACGTTCATGGAGCTTACGGATTTCTCTCGAGCGCCGAAATAGCGCGCGCCCGCCGGCATTTGGACCGCAAGGCCAACCCAACACCTGCTATATCCATCGAAGTGAGCATAGCGAGGAACTATTGTGGAGGTTCCGGGGAACACAGGATAGGGTTTGGTGTGCGACTTCGTCATGAGACTTTGTTTATGCAACATCGGCGTGCAAAACAGGCGTGAAATAGAAGCGCCAAGTGGAGCGATATGAGCGTTGCAGAGAGAAATCGTGGATGGGTTGACCGGTTACAGCATCGCGGGGCGATGTTTGCGGCGGTATTGTTGGCGGCGGTGGGATTCGGCGGCGTGGTAGTTGCACAGCAGAACACGCCAGCGTCGCAGACACAACAAACTCAAGACCAACAACAATCGCAACAGCAGACGCAGGGGCAACAGCCGCAGACTTCGCAGCAACCCGGCGGGCCACCGAAGATCGCGATGGAGGTCAAGTCGGTGGTCGTTCCGACAACAGTGCGGGACAAAAAGGGCAAGATTATTTCGAATTTGACGAAAGACGACTTCGCCGTGGATGAAGACGGGCGTCCACAGGTGATCAATTATTTTGCGCGGGAAAACGATCTGCCATTGCGGCTGGGGCTGCTGGTGGATACCAGTTTGAGTCAGGCCAAGGTGATCGAGGACGAGCGCACGGCGAGTTACAGTTTTCTGGACCATTTACTGCGGGAGAATAAAGACCTGGCGTTCGTGATCCACTTCGATAAGGAAGTGGAGTTGCTGGAAGACTTCACCGGATCCAAGCCCAAGTTGCAGGCGGCGTTGCAGTCGCTGCATACACCGCAGATTGAGGCGGACAACGGCCAGAACGGCGGCAACAATGGAGGTAACAATGGAGGCAACAATGGCGGTACTGGGGGCGGTGGGAGTCAGGGCGGAGGCGGGATTGGCGGCATGGGCGGCGGCGGACGGCGAGGAGGGGGAGGCGGACAAGGCATGCGTCGAGGTGGAGGCACTTTGCTGTACGACGCGGTGTACCTGGCGGGCGATGAGTTGATGAGCAAGCAGCAGGGGCGCAAGGCGCTGATTATTCTTTCTGATGGCGTAGATCACGGCAGCAAAGAGAGCATTACTTCGGCTATTGAAACAGCGCAGCGAGCCGACACGGTGGTGTATTCGATTTTGTTCAAGGACGAAGAGGGCTATGGAAATCGACCCAACATGTCGATGGGACCCTTCGGAGGTGGCGGCCGGCGCAGCGGAGGAAGGTATCCGCAGGAGCAGCGGCCCGACGGGAAAAAGATTTTGCAGCAGATTTCGACAGCGACCGGCGGGCGGATGTTTGAGGTGTCCAAGAAAGAGACGGTAGAAAAGATTTACGCGCAGATTGAGGAAGAGCTGCGCAACCAGTACAGCCTGGGTTATACGCCGGATAAAAATACCGGGGCGGGATATCACAAAATTCATGTGACCACCACAAAGCAGAAGGATTTGGTGGTGCAGGCGAGAGATGGGTATTACTCGAACCAATAGATTGAGCGGGTAGATTGGGCGCATGACCTGCGGTTGGTGGTTATGCGTCTGAGTTCAGCGGCGATTTTGGCGGCGCGCTAAGAACTAAGAACCAGTTCACATCGAAATTAAAGACTAGTCCTTGTCGCTGGCTTTCAGCAGGCCTTGATCGCGGAGGATGCGGCGGACTTTTTTGGGCGAGATGGAAAGGCGCGCGGCTACGCGGGCGACTTTGCGGTTTTCGCGGCGCCAGACTTTGGGAATGACGATGGCGGCAAACTCTTCGCTGACCTGCTGAAATGATTTGTTGCCAACGAGGCCTTGAGACCATTCGCGCAAAGTGGAGTTGATGTCGCCGGCGCCGCGAAGTTTCCGTTTCAGCTCCTGCAGTTCCCTCCATACGTAATCCTGATGAGCAGGTTTGAGCAACGCGCTCGCGCCATCTACGCACTGCTGGATATTTTCGAGATCGTCGGGAAAATCGAGGCAGAGGGCCAGCCCTAAAGCGACGTGGGCTTTGGCGATAAGGCGGCGATTTTGCGTGTGCTTGGCGGCGTCCAGAGCTTCGCGGGCAAACTCGCAGGCGAGCTGGGACGAGGGGACGCGACTGGAAGATTGGTCGGTCGGTTCGTCTATCAGATCGTCTATTTGCTCCTCGATTTTTGCCCCCTGGACCGCGGATTGCAGCATGCGAGCACGAGCCTTGAGCACGCTGTCTTTCTTTTCGGCGCCAAGCTGATAGGCAGTGGCGGCTTCGGCAGCAGCGTGATCGAGCTCGCCGTTATCGAGATTCAGATAGCCGAGAGTAACGTGCACGTTGCCATTGCCGCGATGGTCGTCGTAGCGCCGGTAAATCTCCCGGGCTTTGGCGAGATGTTCGAAAGCTTCTTCGCGGAGACGAGAACGTTGCTCGCGAGAAACGGGTTGGGGGGCGGGTGCGGGTCTGGCGTTTGCCTTGCGCTTCTTCTGTGATTTCTTGCGCAAGGCGGCGGCTTCGGAATCGATCTTGTTGCCGAGTTGAAGGGCGAGCAGACGTTTTACGAAAGCGATGTTTACGAAAGATCGCGCGAGATTGCGGTTGTAGGGATCGCGCCGATTGTAATAGTCGATGGCCTTTTCAAACTTGGAAAGGGCGTGTTCGGAATTGCCCTGGCGACGCGCGATTCGGCCGTAGGCGGAACTGATGTTGCCGAGCGTGACATAGTCGTCCGTGTCAGCCAAGACTTCTTCGGCTTCGCCGAGGATGCGCGCGGCTTCTTCGGGCTGGCCTTCCTGAAAGGCGATCCAACCTTCGAGCACGCGCATGACTGCCGCCATTTTTGGATATTTGAGCTCGCGGGCTAACTCTCTGGCTTTCGCGACGTAGCCGAGAGCGTCATCGTAACGAGCCTGGCGGCGCAAGCAGCGGCCCATCCAGAAATTGGCAATGGAGAGCATCTGCTTGTCGCTGATCTCGTGCTGGAGAGCGAGAACGGTATGAAAACAGGTGATGGCTTTGGCGAATTCCTCGTCGGACATGGCGATCAAGCCTGCGGCCATGCGCGCGAAGTCGAGCAGGGAAAGGGACTCTGGAGGGGCGGTGGAGAATTGCGACAGGAGGCGCTTGAGGAGCGGACGGCCGGGGAAACCGACGTCCACCCACTGCGCGAAATAGCCTAGGAGAACAGCGGAGTTTTTTTGGCGCGGAGTGAGGGACGCCAAGTGGCCTTTGTGGGCGGCGAGACATCGCAAACCCTCGTCGACTCTGCGAGCGGCAAGGTCCGACTTGATCTGTGCGAGGAAAGATTCGGGTATGGCCGGGGATTCAAGCGGTTCGCGTTGAGAGGATAAGGGCGGCATGATCGGTGACTAGGCCCCGGCGACCACTGGTCCGAATCGGACTAGTTGCTTTGACGGGGCCTCAGCTTTGGAGTCTACTCCAACGTGTACGGTGCGGTGGCGGGATTGTGCATACTGTTGCGATGAGCCACCCACGAAAAGACAAGAACGAAGAAACACACAACCGACGAGACGAGATGACGGCAACTCCACAGCGGAGAGAAACGGGCAGCGAGACGACGCGGTCTGGTGTCAACCTGGAGAATCGCGTCGTGCCAGTGAATCACGCTCCCGCGGACTTTAATGCGACTCGCGATTTGCCTGCGGGATTTCTGGAGTTTCTCGCGCCACTGCATGAGGAATTGACGCCGCGCCAAGAGACGCTGGTTCAGCGCCGAACAATAGCACTAACTTCGGCACTGGCTGCGGCGCAGGCGGGGAAGTTGCCAGACTACTTGCCGGCGTCGGAGGCGACCACGA
>Ga0182024_10004502_pt1 | contig 32016 bp, 39 predicted proteins | sample P32metaG_FD_120480 | JGI IMG/M metagenome (GOLD analysis project Ga0182024, IMG submission 120480) | Permafrost microbial communities from Stordalen Mire, Sweden - P3-2 metaG (Illumina Assembly) | ecosystem: Environmental > Terrestrial > Soil > Wetlands > Permafrost | place: Sweden: Stordalen...
AATGCTGCGAATGCGCCCGTTGCGGGTGGGGCAGTATCGGCGCCCGGGCGCGTGCAGCAACTGGGCGCCTCCATCACGCTGACCGCGACTCCCAGCAATGTGCAGGAAACCGCCGACCGTGTGGGGCGTCTGGCGGTGAGCGATGGCGGTTTCGTACAGAGCTCTCACGTAAACGTGGGCCAGGGCACGGGCGAAGCCAACCTCACGTTGAGCCTCCCGAGCGCAAAGCTCAGTGGCGCTCTCGCCGCTCTGGGACGGCTCGCCCCAGTACGGGACGAGAGCCAGTCGCTGCAGGACATCACTAACACCTACGACGCGGCCGCTCAGCGACTGGCCGACGCCACCGCCGAACGGCAGGCGTTGCTGCACGCCCTCTCGCAAGCGAGCACCGAAGGCCAGATCGACAGCCTGCGCGAACGACTCTCACAGAACCGGAGCAGGATCGCCCAGGCGCGCTCGGCGCTCCAGGCGGTCTCACAGCACGCGAGCACCGCCGAAGTCGAAGTGACCGTCGTGGGGGACGCGCACGCGGGAAGCGAAGGGTTGACGCTCCACCGAGGACTACACGACGCGGGCCGAGTACTCGTTGTGACGCTCGTCGTCCTGTTGATCGCCGCCGCGGTACTAGTGCCGCTGGCGCTGCTGCTCCTCGCCCTGCTCACCGCGCGACGTGCGTGGCTTCGCCACCGGCGCGAGCGCGTGCTCGACGCGCCGTAGGAGCATCTGCCAGCACGCCGCGCGCGCTAGCCTCCCTCGTCGAGCCCACGAACCGGAGGACGGAGATGGCTGAGCCTCCGACTGAGAGCCCCACCGAGACCCCGATGCTGTTCGTCTGTCACGGCGATGAAGGCGGCCCGCGGATCCACCCCTGCCGCCGCGTACAGGAAGCGCTCCACGCGGAGGGCGTCTCCTACGACAAGGTGATCGCCGCCCACGGCAGTCCGATTCCCTTCTTGCGCAAAGGCTCGCGCGAGGAGTTGCGTAAGGCGACCGGGGCGGAGAGACTGCCGGCGCTGAAGCTCGCCGATGGCATGGTGATCACCCACTCCCGCGCCATCTTCTCCTGGATCGCCCAGCAGAAGTGATTGCCGCGGCGCGGATTGCCGCGGCGCCGCGCGGCGCGATAATGACGTCGCATGTCCTTCGCTCCACCAGCCCGCCACCTGCTGCGCGCCAAGGACCTCGCCGACGCGCGCTACTTAGAGCCGCTCGGCGTGGAGGAGCTGGCGCGCGCCGCCGGTCTCTCCCGCGCCCACTTCAGCCGTCAGTTCCGCCATGCTTTCGGCGAGTCCCCGCATGCTTATCTGCTCACCCGGCGCCTCGAGCGCGCCGCAACGCTGCTGCGAAGCACCGACCATTCAGTCGCCGAGATCTGCTTCTCCGTGGGCTTGCAGAGCGTGGGGTCTTTCACCACGAGCTTCACCCGCACCTATGGCGTCTCGCCGACCGTCCACCGCGCGAGGTTTCCGCCGGCGGCTCACCACGCCCAGATTCCAGCATGCGTCTGGCGTGTTTATGGGCGCCCGCAACACCGCACGTTTCGAGAAGACAGCGGCCCGAGCGACACCTAGCATCGCCGGCGACCAATCCGTCTAAGTAAGGAGAACCTGATGATCAAAATCGCCAACGCACACCTGTGGGTCAACGACCAGGACGAGGCGCTCGAGTTCTACACCCAGAAGCTGGGGATGGAGGTGCGCATCGACGCGAGGATGCCGGAGATGGGCAACTTCCGCTGGCTGACGGTCGGCCCGGTCGGACAGCCCGACGTGTCGATCGTCCTGATGGCGATCCCCGGCCCGCCAATCATGGACGCCGACACGGCCGAGCAGGTCCGCACACTGATGGCAAAGGGTTTCGCGGGAACAGTGTTCCTCACGACCGATGATTGCCAGACCTCATACGAAGAGCTCGCGGGCCGTGGCGTCGAGTTCGTCGAAACGCCAGACGAGCGGCCCTACGGCATCGACTCGGGTTTCCGCGACCCATCGGGCAACAGCATCCGATTGACTCAGGTCCGGGAGCTGTCGGCGCTCTGAGATGACGGCCCCCGGCTCGGATCTCGAGCATGCGACGCGCGTGGATGGAGACGCCGGCTCCTACCACGCGCGTCTGTCCGAGGATTGGGAGATCTGGGGTCCGAACGGCGGCTACCTGGCGGCGATCGCGCTGCGAGCCGCGGGCATGGTCGCTCAGATCAGGCAGCCGGCGAGCTTCTATTGCCACTTTCTCAGCTCACCGGCCTTTGACGCCGTCCAACTCGACGTGAACGTCCTCAAGCAGGGCCGCCGCGCCGAGTCGTTCGCGGTGGAGATGAGACAGGAGGACAAGCCGATCCTCCACGCGCTGATCAAGACCGCCGCTGACGCGCCCGGGTACAGCCACCAACATCTACAGGCGCCCGCCGTTCCATCCCCGGCGGACCTGGAGACCTATCAGCGCCAGGGGGACCCGCAACACCCCGCTTTCAGCTTCTGGAACAACATCGAGCGGCGGCCGGTCGAGCAGAGCGCGACCGGGGGGCCGAGCGAGTCACCGTCAGCGCCGGTGCTCCGCGAGTGGGCGCGCTTTCGACCGCGAGCGTGTTTCGAGGACCCCTTCCTCGATGCCGCGCGCCCCCTGATCCTGCTCGACACCTACGGATTTCCAGCCGCCTACCGTAAGTACCGAAGCTGGGAGTATCTGGCGCCGAGCCTCGACACGAGCGTGTGGTTTCACCATTTCAATCCAGGCTGCGAGTGGCTGCTGATCGACCACGAGTGCATCGTTGCCGATCACGGTTTGATGGGCGTCAGCGGCAGGGTCTGGGATACTGACGGGAGGTTGCTAGCGACCGGATCAGCACAGTTGTGCTGCATCCCCAACCGTCAATGAAAGGCCGTTCACGGCACGTTCAGCGTGAACCGTCCGACGGTGTGCTTGACGGTTCCTCCCGCTTCTTCGAGGTTGCCGGGCCCGCTCTGGTTATCCCAGTGCGGGTAAGTGTCCCGTTAGTCGAGGACGGTCGGGTTAGGAGGTATGGACCCATTTAAGACTCGACTCACTAGGAAGAGGTGGCGTCATATGACGATTGATGCGATTGATTCAGCACCGAGACTGACGGTTGAGCTGGTGCCTCGGATGTGCTGGTTCTCGAACGTGCGCGACCGCGTGTCGCGCACGGACTGGGATCGGATGCGCTCGCAGGTTTACGAGCACGCTGGCAGCCGCTGCGAGGTGTGCGGCGGACGCGGGAGCAAGCACCCGGTCGAGTGCCACGAGGTGTGGGAGTACGCCGAGAGGACCGCCGTTCAACGCCTCGTCCGCATGATCGCTCTCTGCCCGGCCTGTCACGAGGTCAAGCACATGGGCCTCGCGGGCATCAAGGGCCGAGGAGAGATCGCGGCCGCGCACCTCGCCGAGGTCAACGGCTGGACTCCGCAGGTCACCGCCCGATACATCGACCAGGCGTTTGCCATGTGGGAGGAACGATCCGCGCGAACGTGGTCACTCGACGTGTCGGCTCTCGCGGCCTATGGAATCGACCCGAGGGTCATCGCTGAGGCCAACGGGACATCGGCCGAGGACCGGTCACAGAGGGCAGCCGTAGCCACCACCGAGGTTCGGAGCTGTGAGGTGCGGGTCATACCGCAGAGCGAGCTCGACTCATACATCGATCACCTGATGTATGAACTATGAGGCGGCGCGGCTAGAACCCTCACCCCGCAGCTAGAACCCTTACCCAGTAACTCGCTCCGCGTGGCGTCGGCGAATCCTTTTAGCGATGGCAGGCCTCTTATGTACGCCTCGACATCTCCGTCGAGCAGAACCGGGAGGACTCATCGTCATGACCATCGCCAGCTTTCTGCGCAGAACATCAACCGCTCTTGCCGTCCTCGGCCTTGTTGTCCTGGGCGGGTCGGCCACGGCATCGGCGGCGCCGACGTTCATGTTCAAAGTGACGGCCTTGCCGATCCCGGGCTTCCCGCACACCGGCGACATCCTCGGCGCCGGCGCCGTGATCGAGGGTACAGGCACGATCTCGGGGACCGAATACGGCGGCTTCCCGCCACCACTCATCGGGGCCAAGTTCTACGCGCCGGCCGGCGCGAAGCTGCACCCGCAGGGGTTTGCCACCTGCGCGCCGAGCACGATCGAAAAGGAAGGGCCCGGCCCGTGCCCGAAGACATCGATCGCTGGGCCGAAGGGCTTCGGGGTCGGCGCCGTGAGCTTTGGCACCGAACGCGTGCAGGAGAGGGCGTCGATCCAGCCGTTCTTCGCTCCAGGCGGCAATCTGGAGTTCTTTGTGGACGGCACGACGCCGGTCTCGCTCGAAATTCTCGCGACGGCCCACTTCGTCAACTCTTCACCGCCGTTCGGCCTGGAGCTCATCGGCGAAGTGCCGCTGATCGAAACGGTGCCCGGAGCGCTCGACGCGTCGGCCGAGGAAGTCACCATCGGGGTCGGCACCGCGTACAGGCAGGGCAAGAAGACAATCTCCTACATCACGGTGCCGAAGAAGTGCCTGAAGGGTGGCTGGCCGGTGAAGGTGGAACTGAGCTTCCTCGGGGGCACGACCGCGGAAGCCTCGTACAAAATCCCATGTCCCAGGCACTAGCCGGCACAACGCTCATTTCAACCAGAACAGGAAACTCATGACCATCATCTATCTCACCGCGGTCGCAATCGCTATCTGTGTCTGTGTCTTCTTCCTGCGGGCCCGCTCGCGTGACTGACACGCGCACCTCATCCTGGCCCACTGAGCAGGTCGTCAATGCCGCCCAGCGGGGTGAGCCCCGCGCGATCGCGACACTCCTCTCCGGTTCGCACGAACACGTGCGGCGCTTTGCCCACACTCTCTGCTCGACGCCTGAGGATGCAGAGGACGCGGCGCAGGAGGCGCTGATCGTTCTGTATCGAAAGATCGGGACGCTCCGTGCCACCGCGGCGCTCGGATCGTGGATGTTTCAGATCGTGCGCAACGAGTGCATTCGCAGGTCGCGGTTCGTCTTCCACAGGCCCATCTCCGCTGCGATGGTCGAGTCCTCTGCCGAAGACGCCGCGCTCGCTCGCCTGGAGATTGAGCGGATCGTCGACTCCATCGCGGAGCTCCCCGCCGAGCAGCGCGCTGTCCTCGTTCTACGCGACATCCAGGGTCTGTCGGGAGCGGCGACGGCTCAGGCGCTGGGTCTCAGTCGCGGCGCAATGAAGTCACGCCTGCATCGTGGACGCGAAACGCTGCGCGCAGGACTCAGAGCGCCAAGGACACAACCAGCTATGGAAGGGGCTGAGGATGCCTGAACACGACCGTGGCGCCCTTGCCAGCACGTCCGTCGCCCGTCACCTGATGCGCGGAGCGATCGGCTTCGGGCTGATCGGCTCGGCGCTCGCGCTGATCCCGGGCCACGGCCCGGCTGCGCTCCTACTCGCACCCCCGGGCATCGTCGCGCTCCGCGGCTGCCCAACGTGTTGGATCGCCGGGCTGATGCAGACCATCTCCGCCGGCCGACTGCGGCGCGCCTGCACCGACTCGGGCTGCACGCTGCACCCAGCCCGTACTTCGACTGAGCGCTCTTAGCGGCGGTTGCCGGCTCCCGATCTGCTGGCGTATGGGGTCTCACGCATAGAGAGCATTTATCTCCGCGGCGTACTTCTCAGCGATCGGCTTGCGTCTGAGCTTCATTGTTGGTGTCAGCTCGTCGCCGCCAGGCTGCCACTCCTCTGCCAGCAGCGTGTGTCGCTTGATCTGCTCGACCCGGCTGAGGCCGGCGTTGGCGCGCTCGACGCCGGCCCGGATCTCGGCCTGAATGGCCGGCTCGGCGACAAGCTCGGCGGGCGTGGCGGCGGCGAGCCCGTGGGTGGTGGCAAAGCTGGCGGCGGCAACCGGGTCGAGCACGATCAGCGCGGTGTTGTAAGGGCGGCGATCGCCGATCGCGATCGCGCTGCCGATCAGCGTGCATCCCGCCTTGATCTTGTTCTCGATGTTCGCCGGCGACATGTTCTTGCCGGCAGAGTTGATGATCAGCTCCTTCTTGCGGTCAACGATGCGCACGTATCCGTCGGCGTCGATCTCGGCGATGTCGCCGGTGTGCAGCCAGCCCTGAGAGTCGATCGTCTCGGCCGTGCGCTCGAGGTCGTTGCGATAGCCGCGCATGATGATCGGGCCGCGCACGAGCAACTCGCCGTCGTCCGCCAACGACAGCTCCACTCCCGGCAGCGGCAGGCCGACGGTGCCGATGCGAATCGCGTCCTGGGGGTTGATCGTCGCGATCAGCGAGGTCTCGGACATGCCCCACACCTCGCAGATCGGGAGCCCGAGGGCGGCGAAGAACTCGAGCACCTCCGGGGCGATTGGAGCTGCCCCCGAGATCAGCGAGCGGATCTGATCGAGGCCGATCTGTGCGCGCAGTTTGGAGAAGATCTCCGCGTCGGCCCGCTCACATGCCGCGCGCAGCTCGCCCGCCACCGGCTCGCCGGCCTGCTCGGAGCGCACGAGCGCCAGCGCCTGCTCCAGCGCGCTGGCCACGGCTGCACGCCGCTGCTCATCGAGCTCAGCCGCGAACCCCGCTTCCAGCGCTGCCTTGAGCTTCTCCCAGACCCTCGGCACCGCACCCCAGACCGTCGGGTGCGCGTCGACCACGGCCGCCATCACCTGCTGCGGGTCGCTGACGAACGTCGCGCACGCCCCCGAGGCCAGGCTCCCGTAGTGCGACATGCCGCGATCGGCGAGGTGCGCCATCGGCAGATAGGAGATCACGCGCCCGGCCGGCTCCATCGGGAACACCCGATCGAGCAAGCGCATGTCCCACAGGAGGTTCTCGTGCGTGAGCTCGACGGCCTTCGGCGGCCCGGTCGTGCCCGAGGTGTAGATCAGGGTGGCGACGTCATCGCCCCTCACCTGGCGCCAAGACGACTCGAAGTCGAAGCCATCGAGCCCGCCGCTTTCGAGGTCGGTGAGCGGGCGCGTACCCGGCGTCGTGCCATCGACGAGGAACACGTGCTCCAGCGCAGGCAACCGCGTGGCGACCTCGAGCACGAGCTCGGCGAACTGCGACTCGGTCACCACCACGCGGCACTCCGCATGCGTGAACAGGTACTCGGCCTGCTCAGCCGAGGAGGTGTTGTAGATCGAGAACGGGATCGCTCCCAGGTGCATCGCCGCGGTGTCCACGATCACTGCCTCGGGGCGGTTGGCGAGCATGATCGCCACGGTCTCGCCGCGAGCGATCCCCATCGTGGCGAGTCCCGCGGCGATCCGTCGCACGCGCTCGGCGTACTCGCGCCAGGTGAGCTCGACGGCGCCGCCCGGCGTGCGCAGCGCGACCCGCTCGGCGTGGCACTCGGCCGTTCGCTGGAAGGCCTCGCACAATGTCGACGCGTCCAGCGCCAGACCCTCGCGAGCCTCCAATCCCGTGACCGCTGTCTCGAGCGCCCCGCTCATTGCCGTGACGCTACACGGTTCCTCGATAGTTGGGTCGTAGGCGCATCTCGCCGACCCAGTCGTCGAGTTCCTGCCAGCGAGCATATAGCCAGGCGATCAGCTCGTCGCGGTCGCGGGGCACCTCGGCGGCAGTGAAGCGCCAGAACTTCAGCCGGACGGTGCTGCCCACCAGGCCGCCGGACCAGATGTCGCTGATGTACTCAAAGCCGTCGAGGCCGACGTGGCCGAAGATCACCACGTCGGCGCCGCGCGCGGATTCCAGCAGGGCGATTGAGCCGCCGAGACGGGGCGGGAGCAAGTTCTGCAGTCGATCGGCCAGCGGCGCGAGCTCGGGTTGACGCTCGGCGATGATGGCCTTGGCACGAGCGAGCTTCTCCATCGTGCAGCGCGTGCCCTCGGGGTAGATCAGCAGGCCGTCGTGAGGGGACAGGTTGACGCTCAGCGCCCGCATCCGCTCGAGTTCCCCCGCCGTGTCGCCGGAGCCGCGGCGCACGAACAGGGTGGGCACCCAGCGGCCACCGATGTCGATCGTCGGAAGCATCTGCAGCTCGCGCTTGATGATGAAGCGGAAGCCGAGCCCGTGGGCGTGGCCGAGGATCGCGTCGGGAAGCGCGTTGTCGATGATGCTGGCGTGGCGAATCATGACGAGCACCGGCCCTCCTCCGGCGAGCTCGAGTCCCTCGATCTCGAAGCTCAGCCCGAACAACGCGCGGATGCCGGCGAGGTGACTGCGCAGCCAACGGCGCTTGAGTCGGTACACGCGATCGCGCCGGCGAGCGCTGTCACGGCCACCGGAGAGGATCCAGATCCCGAGTAGGCCGGCCAGGCCGTAGAGCTCGCCCACGAGGAACCACCACAGCATCGCGAGCAGGCGGATCGCCATCCACGGCTTGCGACGCCGCAGCCAAAGCGCTGCGTCGAGGATCGCCCCACCGGCCAGCAGCACGGGCGCGAGCACGGTGAGCGCAACGAAGAGGACCACCTCGACGGCGATGCCGCGCACGCGTCGCCACGCCCGGGAGGCGCGTGGACCGTCGTCGGGGATCAGCGGTCCCAGCTCCTCCATCCAAATGTCATCGTACTCGCGATGCCTGGCGTCGCTGTTGGCGTCACTGCGATGGCGCGGCGACACACGGTCGCTGATCAGTCGCCCCCGTCGTGCGCCAGCACCACTGTGAGCGTCAAATCAACTCCCGCGGGGATCATCCCTGGTAGTTGTCCGCCGCTCATCGCGAACTGGCGCCGGTCGACTTGGGTCTGGGAGGTGAGCTCGACGCGCTCGGGTCCCGGCAGTCGCATAGAGCATTCGAGCGTCAGGGGCGCGGTGTGTCCGGCGACTGTCAGCTCACCTGTAACCGCTATCCGCTCTGGCCCAAGCGCGGTTAGTGTCTGCGCCACGAAGCGCACGTCTGGGTGCCGGGCGGCGTCGAAGTAATCGCGTGTCCGTAGATGAAGGTTGCGCAGCCCGATGCCGGTGTCGACGCTCGCGGCGTCGAGTACGAGCTCTCCGCTGGCGTCAGGGGGCTCAACCAAGAGATGTCCCGAACGTGCGGTGAGGCTGCCGCGCACGGGGATACGACCCCAGAGCGTGTATGAGACGAAGTCGGCGTGGGTGGCGGACGGGTCGACGCTCCAGCGCCCGGGCACGCTCAGCAGGGGGTGATCGCTCATCGATGGCGATCATATGCGGCAAGGGAATCGACCACGGCGTGCCGTCCGTTGGCGCAGTATCGTCGCGAGGATCGTGGTCGAGGAGGATGTCAACGAGGGCGCGCTGGATTGGCATGCGCCATCGCCGCGGCTGCGTGTGCTGCGGCGTTATGAGGTGCTGGCGGCGACACTCGTCTCGCTCTTCCTCGTGCTCGGCATCGTCGTTGCGCTCGGCGCCGGCGTTCTCGCCGTGGTGGCTGTGGTCGTCTTGCTTGTTGCCGGGTCGATCGCCGATGTCGTGGTGGGACGGCGGGTACGGGCTTGGGGCTATGCCGAGCGCTCTGAGGATCTGCTGGTCAGGAGAGGTGTGATGTTCCGGCGGCTGTCGGTCATCCCGTATGGGCGGATGCAGTACGTCCAGGTCACCGCGGGCCCGTTTGAGCGGGCGTTCGGGCTGGCCACTGTGCAGATGCACACCGCGGCGGCCGCGAGTGACGCGCGCATTCCCGGGCTACCCGCTGTGGAGGCGGCCCGCCTGCGCGACCAGCTGACCTCCTTGGGCGAGTCTCACGCGATGGGGCTGTGAGCGAGCTGGGCGGTCCCGAGTTGCCGGCTGGGCTCTCCTCGCCGGACCCGCAGGCGATGCCCGACCCGAACGCGTCGCCGGACCCGCAGACGATGCCCGACCCGAAGGCGATAGCTGGGCTGGGGGGAGATTGGCAGCGGCTGCATCCAATGTCGCCGCTGGTGAGGGCTGGGCGCGGACTGATCGTCATCGTTGCGATTCTGCTGTTCCAGGGACTCGGCAGCAGTGGACGGGGATCGGGGGACAACGATCTCCTCCACATCGGACTCCTCGTGGTGGTCACCGTGCTCGGTGTGATCTCCTGGTTGGTCACCAGGTGGCGGGTGGAGGAGGGGGTCCTGAGGGTGGAGAGCGGCCTGATTCGGCGCACCTCAGAAGGCTTTCCGCTGAGTCAGATCCAGGCGATCGACATCGTCCGTCCCGGGTTGGCTCGGGTCTTCGGTCTGGCCGAGCTGCGGATCCGCCTGGCCAGCGGCGGTGGCAAGGCCGGCCGCCTGGCCTATCTGACCGACGCGGAGGCTGAGACGCTGAGGGTCCGTCTGCTGGCTTTGAGTCATGGGATGGTCGAGCAGACGCCCGCGATGGCGAGGACCGAGCAGGCGCTGCTGACTGTCCCGCCTGGCAGGCTGTTTGCGTCGATCCTGCTCAGCGGTACCGGTCTGGTGCTCGAGCTGGTGATCGTGGTTCTCGTCGTGCTTGCAATCCTCGCGCCGGGCGCGGCGGCGGCCACGATCAGCGCTGGTGCCGTCGGCCTGTTCGGGCTGGTGGTCGGCTTGTTCCGCCGCTTCAACGGCGACTACCGCCTGACGGTGGCCGACGCTCCGGATGGGTTGCGCCTGCGTTCGGGCCTGGTGGAAACCTCGGCCGAGACCATCCCCCGGGGAAGGATCCAGGCGATCCGCATGGTCGAGCCCTTGGCCTGGAGGATGTTTGGATGGTGTCGGTTGGAGGTGGACGTCGCCAGCCAGAAGTCAAAGGGCCGCCAGGATCGCAATCAGGCTAAAGCCGCTCGTGCGCTGCTGCCGGTGGGCAGCCGAGCGCAGGCCGCTTTCTTGATGGCCAGAGTGTTCCCCGACTCGCCTGAGCAACGACTGCCACCACCGGCCCGTGCTCGCTGGAAGTCTCCGCTGCGCTTTCGCTACCTCTCGTGGGGCGCCAACGACCGCTACGCGGTCACCACCAGCGGCCGGCTGCGGCGAGTGACCGACTGGGTGCCGTTGGCCAAGGTGCAGAGCATCCGCCTCCTCGAGGGTCCCATTCAGCGCCGCTTTCGCCTGTCCAGTATCCATCTCGACACCGCCGGGCGAAAGGTCCACGCTGTCCTACGCGACCGAGATCGGCAGGAGGGCTTACGACTGTTGGGGGGACTGCCCGACCGATGTCGTCAAGCCCGGAAATTGGAGGAAGCCAACAGAGGTGGCCTCAGGAGTTCATCGTGAATAAATATATTTAGGGGCGATGAAATCATGTTCTCTCGCCGTTTAATATCTCCCGCGGCCGTTGTGCTCGCGCTGGTGTTGACCTGCCTCTATCTGATGGCGTGTGGTGAATCGTCGGTAGTCCTCACGGTAAGGCAGCCTGGCCCACCGGACGCCAGCGAGCAGAAACTCGTTCCGGTGCCGCCCGCCCTCGCGCGAGCCGGAGGGCGCGAGCTAGGCAAGTTCGACGCCGGGATGGAGGTTGTTGCACAGTCCGGGTGCCTTGCATGTCATCGGATCGGCGAGCAAGGTAACCCAGGCCCTGGATCGGATTTGACGCACATCGGCGCAAAGCTCTCCAAACGTCAAATCGAGCACGCGATTCTGGATCCGACCGCGCCGATGCCGTCATTCAGCCATTTTCCTCCCGCCAAGCTCTCGGCTGTGGTCACGTTTCTCGGGTTACTTCACTAGCTTCAGGATGCGCTGACAGTGGCTGGTCTGTCTCATGCTGGATCGCCCCACTCATGCTGAATCGCACAATCCGTCGTGGCTGGAGGTAGAGTCGCGCGTGCAAGGGTCGTTCAATCCATGAGGAGGATGAAATGTCTGATCGTTGGGGTCGTGTGGCGCCGCTGACAGGCGTGCTGTTCGCCGCCATCGTGGTGGCTGCTGTGGTCACGGGCAGCTCCGAAACACCAAAGGCCAGCGTGAGCGCCGCAAAGGTCGTCTCCTACTACAGCGAACATCACTCGGAAGTCGAGACGAGCGGCATCCTCTTCTCGCTCGGCTTCCTGGTGCTGGTGCTGTTCGCTGGAGCGCTGCGCTCCTATCTGCGCCGCACGGCTGCGGCTGAGGGGCTGGGCGCACTGGTTTTGGCGGGGGCCATCATGATGACAATTGCCGCGCTCGCGGCCACCGGCGTGGAATACGGACTCGCTCACAACCTGCACGACTTCACTCCGGAAGCGGCTAAGACGCTGAACTTCATCAGCAACGAACTGTTCTTCCCGGTCCTCGCCGGAGGGTTCATATTCGGGGTGTCTGCTGGGATTGCGATCCTGCGTGGGGCAGCGCTGCCGAAGTGGCTTGGCTGGGTGGCGATCGTGATCGGGATCCTCACGCTGATCCCGCCCACCAGCTTCCCGGCGCTGTTTGCGTTCCTGATCTGGACTGTCATTGTGAGCGTCCTGATGTATTTGCGCGGCGGCGGGTCGGTGGGCGCGACCAGTACGTTCGCGGTAGAGCCCGCATAGCCGGACGCGTCCTGGCGCGCGAGCACAGCCGGCTCGCGCGCCTCGGCACGCTCCCCGACGGCGCCGCCCACGTCTTCCGCGAGATGCGATACAGCGAAGCAGTGGGCGCTCTTGAGCAGCCTCGCCGCTGAGCACGATGGCGATGTTGGTAGTCAAGAGTGGGCGCGCCTCGGTCGTAGGTGCGTCACGAGGTTGGTCACCACCTTGGCTTCGACGAGGCAGGCGTTCGCAAACTCGGGCTCTGAGCCTTCACGCCGCTGGCGATGTGGTGTCACAAGATCCGCTGCTGCGCAAACCTGCTTGTAGATGCCCGACATTGCCGAGGATCGAGACGCGGCGCTCGTGGCTGCGATCGCCGCCAGGGATGAGGCCGCGTTCACGGTGTTCTATCGCCGCTACCTGCCCGTGGTGCTGCGCTGGTGCCTGCGAGAGACGGGCAACCGTGAGATCGCCGCTGATTTGTCGTCCGAGGTGTTCGCGGCGGCGCTGATCTCGGCACGGCGCTATCGGCCGGAGGAGGGGTTGGTCCTCGCGTGGCTGCTCGGGATCGCTCGTAACAAGCTGCTCGAAAGCAGACGGCGAAAGCGCGTCGAGGACTCCGCTCGCCGGCGACTGCGACTTGAGCCCGTATCGCTGAGCGATGCCGACCTCGAGCGGGTGGAGGAGCTCGCGAGCCTGGATGAGGAGATCCTCTCGCTCGTCGAGAGGCTACCCGGTCCACTGCGTCAGGCGCTGGACGCCCGGGTGCTACAGCAACGTACCTATGAGGAGATCGCGGCCGAGCTGCGCTGTTCGCAGTCGGTCGTGCGCCAGCGCGTCAGCCGTGCCCTAAAGAGCCTGAGATCCCAGATGGAGGAGCGATGAGCGACTATTTCGACCGCGTCGAGCAGGGCATGCGCGAGGCCGTGCGCCGCGGAGCCCACGAGCCCTGGTACGCACGTCTGCGGCCTCGGTGCTCACGTCCCGTGGTGGTGGCGGTGGCGTGCCTCGTGGTCACGGGGTCTGCGCTCGCCGCGACCGGCGTGTTTCGCACGGGAGCTCCGGTCGCGCCGGAAGTGACCCCCCTTGCGACCGTCGACGACGGCGCACCGATCCCTAGCAGCGTCCGGCTGCTGGCGCTGCGCGTCGGGGACCCCGACGGCGGCCCACCGTGGGGCCTTCGGACGATCAAGACGACGCGAGGGCTCGAGTGCGTGCAGGTCGGGCGGATCGTAGACGGCCGGATCGGGGTGCTCGGCTCCGACGGCGCGTTCCATGACGACGGACGCTTCCACCCGCTATCGATCGACTACCTCGACGCCGGCTCCTCCAACTGCGGCACGGAGGACGCCAACGGCAACGCGTTCCTCAACGAAGAAGCGTTCGGGGTGCCCGTCGACGGGCTCATAAGCGGCGAAGGCGAGGTCTCCGGGGGCTGCTACCAACCGCGACCCGCGACACGGCAGTGTCCCCCAGGGGACCGGCGCAACCTCTACTACGGGCTGCTCGGCCCAGACGCAACCAGCATCACCTATCTCGCGGCGGACGGTAAAGAGCACGTGATGGCCACGGCAGGGCCAGACGGTGCGTATCTGGTGGTGTTGGCGCACATCGCTTCGTCCTGTCTGCGCGGGCACACGGAATGCTCGGGGCACCACGCCGGCCCGGAGATCGTCCGTGCCTCCTCGGGCGAGACGGGCGGCCCGACCCTCAATGCGTTCGGAGCGGTGCGTGCGGTCACGTACCGCGGCGGCGCGTCCTGTCGCCTGCCCGACGGCACCGAAGTCGAAGCATCCGAGCGTGCCGACGAGACGGCGTTCCGCGCGCGGCTGCGCGAGCGCTACCCAATGGTGTATCGAAAGCTGCACGACGCCGAACAGCGCCAGTCCGGCGCCCATCTCTCGCCGCACGAACGCAGCGAGCTCGAATCGCTACGGCAACGACCGGCCGGCTACTCGCCGGAATCTCCGTGCCCCGCCGTGGGCTATGTCCCGCTGGCCCCCGCAGACCACATCACACGCGCGCAGGTCGCGAGCGCCGTCAGCGTTCACGTGGAAGTCGCGCGCCACTACTGCGAACCCGTCGGAGGAGGTGACGCGGTCGGTTGCGACACGCGGCCTCGGCCGGGTTACCGGCGCATCGACATGCGATACGGACCACCGCAGCAGCTGCTGATCGTCGAATTCACCGCCCGCGTCGCGGTCGCCAACTTCGATAGCCACTTCGAGATCAACACGACCGACCCGGTCAGCCGCGCCAAAACACGCTGCCCTGTATCCGGCGGCGGAGGGACGTTCGGGCCCACGGACATGAATCTCCGTGCTGGGCAGCGCGTGCGCTATGCGATGTTCTTCAACCCCGAGTGTCCCGGCCGCTCGCGAATCACCGTCGGCCTCGTCACCGTGAACGGGCCCTCCGGCTCCACGCCCGTACCCGGCTTGCCAGGGCAGAGCGCCGAAGTTCCAGTCGGAGAAACCAGCTACGTCGTACCGTGAGACGGTCCCAAAAAAGATGCGCAAGTGCGCGAGCCCGGCAGCTAACCCCGTAGGCGCCAAGCAAACCGAAAGGACGCCGCTGCATGTCGGGATTCCCGCGTGATCTTGCCGTACTCGAGCCCTGGGAGCTTTCGCTGATGCGTTCGCGCGAGCGCCAGCCCGTTCGACGCGCGGACGCGGCGGGTGCGCCCGGCTCAGGGCGCGGCGCCTGGAAGCGGCCGGTGCGCGCGGCCGAGGGCGCGGCGCAGGGCGCGAAAGCGCCGTTCGGAGGCTTCCACGGCGCTGCACGAGGTCAGCGGCGAGCGCCGGTGGTCTGCTTCGGGGTCGTTCGGGCGCGGCGCGCCGGGGACGCGCACGGAGAAGCTGCCGACGAGCTCGCCGACTTTTTCGTATTTGTACGCGTACACGACTTCGCTCTTGGACTTGTAGGTTTCGTCGGGCTCGAACAGGCTGATCGTGCCGTGGATCTGCTCGCCGGTGGGCAGGGGACAGGTGGTCGTGCTCACGGTCTGGCCGGCGGCGATGTCCGATTCGGTCCGCCAGTTGCCGTGGTTTTCAAAGCGCGTGCCCGGCACGTACCAGACGAAGTTGTAGCCGCTCTGCGCGTTGTCGAGCGCGACGCGCGATCGGAACGCGAGGCGCAGCTCGTAGCCGCCGGCGCGCGTGCGGATCAGCTTCGCGCTGACCGGCGTCTGCACCTGCGCGTGCGTGTACGACAGCGATGGCGGCGCTACGTAGCCGACCGGCACCTGCATGCTCGGCGTGCACGCGTACGCGCCGCCGATCCAGCTGCGCGAGGTCAGGTGGCAGGTCGCACCGTCGCGGTAGTGCAGTTCGGTGATCGGGCCGTCGACCGGCACCACGCCGCCCGTGCCGACGCCTTTCAGCAGCTGGCCGGCGGTGGCGCGCGTGACGATCAGGTATGCGCCCTCGGGCCCGCTCGTCGCGAGCGTGTGGCGCTGTCCGTCGAGCACGTACGTGACGCTCTCCGCGTCCGGGCCGAGCAGCCCGAAGTACAGGTTGCGCTCGTCTTTCAGGGGACATTCCGGCTCGCGCCGCACGTGGCCGTCCAGTTCGCTCCACGTGTGGCCGCCCGGAGGGGAACCCGGCGCGTAGCAGCGGCTCTGCCATCCGCTCGCCGGCTGCTCGCCCCACATGTCGTTGATGTACAGACGGTGGTAGCGGTCGAGCGCGCTGCACCAGTCGCCGAAGCCCGCGCCGCCGCTGGAGACGCTCAGCTCGTGGTAGCGCCCGTCGTCGCCGAACGCGTCGTCCTCGCCGACCGCGACGAGCTTGCCGTCGACGACGCGCGCGACCTCGACGCAGCCGAGGCCCCTGCTCGTCGTGAACTCGCGCATGCCCCACGGCGCCCCGCCCGCCGGGTCCGGCGTCGAAACCGGCAGCATCCGCACCGTCCCCGGCGTCAGCGCGCCTTCGCCCGTTGTCGGCGCCGTGAACAGCTGCACGCGCGACACCGGCGCCGGCGCGCCGAACCCGATCACACCGCTCGCGACCGCGGCGCCGGCCAGGCCGAGTGCGACCGCGAGCGAGATCAACGGGGTTCGGTGCCATCCGCGGCGCTGAGCGCCACGGCCAAACACTCCGAGGCGGCGGGTGCGACTGCGGGCACGCCGGCCGGCGGCGTCATACAGCTGGCTGCGGACCTGCGGCAGGAGAGTCATGGTTGCTCCTCCAGTTCGGCTCTGAGCTTGGAAAGGCCACGGCTGACGCGCTGACGGATAACCAGCTCCGATGTCTGCAGCTCCCCCGCGATGTCCGGGTAGGAGCGCTCATCTACGATCCGCGCGCGAACGGCGTCTCGCTGCAGCGGGGGCAGTCGATCCAGCAGCTCGGTCACCCAGCCACTGGAGCCGGCAGCGCTCTCGACCCGCTCGAGTTCCTCCGCGGCGAGCTCGATCGGCTCGCGGATGCCCAGCCGCCGGCGCGCGTCGGCCTCGACACGCCCGCGGCGAAGACTCTTCAGGAGCGTGTTGTGAGCGATCGCAAACAGCCAGCCCGCGGCCGAGGGCGTCTCGGGCCTGTAGCGGTGGGAAGCGCCGAGCGCCGCCGCGAACACCTCAGCCGTCAGATCGGCCGCCACTTCCGGATCCCCGGTGCGACGCGCGAAGTAGCCGACGACAGAGCCCTCGTAGCGGTCGTAGAACGCAGCGAACGCATCCGGGTCCGAGCGCGATGCCGCCAACAGCTCTCCGTCGCTGGCCTCGAGGAAGTCCACAACCTTGTTAACCCCGAGCGGCGGAATCTGTGACCAATCGCCGTTTCGGAGCGGTCGTAGAGGTCGGCTTTAATGCTGGGGCTCGTCCAACTTCGTTCTGGCCGGCGATACCCACCGTTCTGCGGTCGACTGGCGTGGCAGCCTCCCAAAAATACACAGAGACACACGGCGGGTTGGGGTAGGCTTGCCGCACGTCCTTCGAGAGAAAGGGAGCGCCATGCATGCACTCGTCATCAACGTCACGATCAACGATCTGCCCGCCGCCAAGGCTGAAGTGGAGGAGCTTGTGCCGCGAGTCTCTGGCGCGCCGGGGTTCGTCGCCGGCTACTGGGTCGCCCTGTCGCGGGACAAAGGCATCTCGACCGTCGTATTCGACTCAGAGGCCGAGGCCCAGGCCGGCGCTGCCCGGGCGGCCGCCGGCAGCCGTGTGGGCGTGACGTTCGACAGCGTCGAGGTCGGGGAAGTCATCGCGCACGCGTAGGGGCGCGATTGGGAGCCGCGGCTCAGGGCGATCACGAATCCATGAGCGGACCCCGACACTACAGCGAGCAGGAATTTGAGGAGCTCGTCAGCTCAGCGCTCGACGAGCTCCCGGTCGAGTTCCAACGAGCGCTGGAGCACGTAGCGATCGTTGTTTCCGACCGCGGCGCCGAGAACCATGCGTACGGGATGTACGTCGGCTCCAGGCGGCGTGGCACCCCTTTCTTCGGTGGGGGTGGCTTGCCAGACGAGATCCTGATTTTTCGAGACACACTCGTCCGCGATTTCGGGGACGATCCCAGGCGCCTCCGGACGCAAGTCATCCAGACGGTGCGTCACGAGGTTGGTCACCACCTCGGCTTCGACGAGACAGGTGTTCGCAAGCTGGGGCTTTGATGGCGTCGCGGCCGGACTCGTCCAACTCCCTTTGTGACCGGCGACACGTACCTGTGTTTCGGACGGCTCGTGTCGTTGTCTCCCATAAAATACCTCCCTCCCCCATCCAGCCAAGTAGATCGCTCGTGGACCATTGAGAGTGTGCAATGACGACGGTCACAAACCTCAGCGACTTTCAGGCCCTCGACCCGTTCTTTCGCATCATCGAGGAGGCACTCGCCGGGCTCACCGACGGGGCGCACTTCTTTGACCTCCTGGCCGAGGACGTCGTGTTCGACTTCATCATCACGGTGCCGAACTATCCACGGCACGTTGTCGGTCGCATGGCAGTGGCGGAGCTCTACCGCCCTTACGGAGACGCACTCACGCTTAATCGCTGCTTCGACCTCGTCGTCCATCACGACCGAGAGACCAGCACAGTCGTGCTCGAGTACGCGTCCGAAGGCCAAGTCGTCGCAACCGGCGCCGCCTACACCAATCGCTACATCTCGGTACTCACCATCACCGACCGAAAGGTCACCCGATGGCGCGACTACCTCGACCCGATTGCGGTCTTCGACGCTCTCGGATGGCCGTAGATATTCTTGTCCCTCTCCCAAAAAAACAAAAGCGTAAATCTCATATCGAAATACTCGGTGCCAAAATCGAATCGCTACATTTGTGGCGTAGCGCAAGTGCGCGAGCCCGACAGCTAACCCCGTAGGCGCCAAGCAAACCGAAAGGACGCCGCTACATGCCGGGATTCCCGCGTGATCTTGCCGTACCCGAGCGGCTTGCCTCGCCAGCTTTAGAGGCGTCGCTGCAGGCGATGCCAGGTGGGCCGGATGTCGCCAAACCAGCGGGGAAGCTTCACCTCGGTGTCTGGCGAGCTCGATTGTAACTCCCACCCATCCCCGAAATGGCGCATCAGTTCATCTGCGGTGACACCGCGTGGACCCAGCCCGCGTTTACGCGGCTGAAAGGCGAACATCAACAGGACGGCGCCAGGGCTGCTCACCGCGCTCACACCTCGTGCATACTGGTCGCGCTGATCGTCGGTGAAGTCGTGAAAGCAGCCACGATCGAGCACTAGGGTGAAGTCCTCACCGATTCCGAGCTGCTCGAGGGAGCAGACGTCTCCCTGTACCCAGTTGACATCGACCCCTCTTGATTGGGCGCGCGCTCGCGCTTTGCTGAGGGCTTGCCCAACACCATCGACAGCGGTGACCGTGAAGCCATGCTCTGCCAGATACACAGCGTCGCTGCCCGTGCCGCAGCCAATATCGAGTGCGCGTTCCGCGGGCGTGGCCCACTCCTCCGTGAGGTTCTTCAGCTGCTCAGGCGCCTGATCGTGATCCCACGGGGTGATGCCGAGCCGGTAGAGGACGTCGTAACGCTGAGCCACGAGCCAGCAGTATCGCGCAAACGGCGCATCTACGATCGACGGGCCCGATGGTGTCTACCGCGCGGCGATATAATCGCGGGGTGCTGCGCCAGGGGTCGGGGGAGCCGCTCGTACTGTTGCACGGGATCTTGGGCAGTGAGCGCATGTGGAGCCATGTCGTACCGCTGCTGGCCGGCCACTACGACGTCATCGCCCCAACGATGCTGGGGCATCGTGGCGGGCGGCTCGCCACTGCGCGACCGGCGCGCCTGGAGCACGTCGTCGATGACGCACAGCGGCTGCTCGATGAGCTCGGGCTCGAGCAGGTCCACCTCGCTGGCAACTCGTTGGGTGGCCGGGTAGCGCTCGAGCTCGCCCGCCTGGGCCGCGCGCGGACGGTCTGCGCGCTCTCACCGTCGGGCACCTGGGAGGCCGGCTCGGAGGACCATCGGCGCGCCACCGAGGATCTGCGTGCGACGGTGAGCGCCGCGCGGAGCTCGCGCCGGGTGCTGGGGCTGCCTGCCCGTTCGGGGCGCTTCCGGCGCTGGGCGCTACGCGACACCGCCGCCCACGGCGAGCGAGTGAGCTCAGCCGAGCTGCTCGGCCTCACGGACGACCTACTCGGCTGCACGATCGTCGCGGATCTGTTCGACGAGGCCGCCAAGCTCGCACCGCTGGACCCATCGCCGTGCCCGATCACCCTCGCCTGGGCCGAGAAGGACCGTGTCTTCCCGGTCGAGATCAACGGCGCTAATGCCCACCAGCTGATCCCGGGAGCGCGCTACATGGTGCTCGGCGATGTCGGCCACGTCGCAATGCTCGACGACCCGCAGTTGGTAGCCCAGACGATCCTCACGGCGGCTGCTGCAAGGCCGTGACGGAACGGGTTGCTGGGGAGGCGCCTGGCGAGTAGAAGGTCGGGGAGGCGTTGGGGGGGCAGCGGAGGACGTTGTGGTGCTCGGTGGTCTGTAGCGGGGCAGTCTCGTTCTGCTCGGCGCATTCGGCTCGGCCGACTCTGCCCAGCTGCAGGGTCGTGCGGAACAAGCCCAAGCGCAAGACCCACAGTAACCGCAGGTTGCACAGCAAGCGCAGGATATGACCGCTCTCAACATCGCGAGGGTGTGGGGCGATGCGGTGGGCGCCGAGGTGACCGTTCGCACCATGCCTCGACGCAAGTTGCGGGTGGAGTTCTTCTTCGACTCCCCCGAGGGGGCGCTCGCCGTGGGCGGACGAATCGGCGAGGCGATCGCCCGCGGCTCAAAGCGCAGATAGACAAAGCCGCTCTGCCGTGCGATCACCCTAGTCGTCGGGGCTGCACCGGTGTTGGGGGTGAGGTGGCCCCTAGTCCAGCTCGAGCTCGGGCTCACCCGTGTGGGGGAGATCGGACAGCGGAGGCGTCGATCGTGTCTGTGCCGTCGGGGCTTCGAGTGGCTTCTGGATGTCCGGGCGGGCGAGCGCGAGGTAGATGACCAGGACGAGGACGGCGAGCGCGAACACGATCGCCGTGGAGCCGTCGCCGAAGTTGATCCCGCTGAGGTTCTTGGGCTTGCTGATGTAGTCGGCGAAGGACGCGCCGAGCGGACGCGTGACGATGTAGGACATCCAAAACGCGGCGATGCCGTTCAGGCCAAGCTGCCAGCGCGCCAGGGCCGGGATCAGGATGACGATCATGAAGAGGATGCCCGAGTCCAGGTAGCCGAGGTTCAGTGAGGTCGCGGTGAAGTCTCCGAGCGCGGTGCCGAGGGCAAAGGTCGCGAACACCGTCGCCCAGTAGTACGCCTCACGTCGCTGGGTCGTGATGCTGTGGATCGACAGCGTGCCCTCGTTGCGCTGCCAGAGCCAGAAGATCGCGGCCAGAACCACCGCCCACAGCAGCGTCGTCCCCGCATAGGGGATATGGACATCGAGATGCAGGAAATCCGAGACGCCGGTCCCCGTGATCGCGATCGCAAAGGCCAGGGACCAGTAAGCAAACGCTCGGTAGCGACGGGTGCCGAACTGCAGCAGGAGCCCCACGACGATCACGAGCACCTCGATGCCGCCGCCTCCGAAGTTGCCGTACGTCTTCAGGTAATCCGACGTGGCCTCCCCGCCGGCGGTCGTCAGGATCTTCACCACCCAGAAGAGGAGGATGACCTCCGGGACCTTCGCCGCGACCGGCGCGGGAAGGAAACGACCGATCAGCGGAAGCTCGGTGTCCCGCGACACGTCCTGCCCATCGGGCCTCGGCGAAGACCGGCGATGATGGCGAGTAGATCCCACGTAGCGGACGCCTCCCTCGACTAGACGACGGCGACCATACCAAGCAGCCGATCCCGCGGCAGGTTGGAGCTGATCCTCTCCCACCTCGGGCAGAAGGCGACGGAGGGCGCCCGCTGATCTGGGCGCCCCTAGCCAGTGCCCGCTGAGGTCCTCTGGTCTGCTCGCCCATCCCACTGGGGTGGCTTTGAGAAGATGCGCTGACCCGCTGAACCGCAACATCGGGCCGATGCCGGGGTTGGCGTCCAGCAGGAGGCACACCCGCAAGCACGTCGGTTGGGAGACACGATGGGTGTGACAGATATGACCAGAACCCACACGCCTGAAGCTGCGAATCCTCGCCATCGCACACGCATCGCGCTGTCGGCATTGACGGTCGCGCTAGCCGCGTTGGCCGTCTCACTCGCGCCGACGGATGCTCAGGCCACCGCTTTGCTCGGCTGGTCGGCGCCCGCGTCGTTCGATCCCGGCAGGGCTCTAAGCGCAGTCTCGTGCGCCTCGGAATCGCTCTGCGTCGGCGTCGACCACCAGGGATATGCGCTCAGCACATCCGATCCGATGAATCCGAGCCCGAGCTGGAGCGTCGCTCCGATAGACCTTGGTGAATCGTTGAACGCGGTCTCGTGTGCGCCGGGCGGCCCGTGCGTGGCGGTCGACGGCCGCGGTGAGGCGTTCGTGAGCGTCGGGCCGAACGCCTCCGCGTGGTCGTCGGCGTTGGTCCCCGACGGCGGCAAGCCGCTCACCGGTGTCTCCTGCCCCACCTCGTCGCTGTGCGTGGCAGTCGACGACGAAGGCGACATCGCGACCAGTGCGAACCCCCAGTCGGGCGGGTGGACGCTGGCCAGCAGCCACCCCGGAGACCACCCGACCGGCGTGTCGTGCTCCTCCCAGACGCTGTGCGTGGCGGTCGACAGCTCCGGCAACGTGCTTTCCAGCGTCGATCCGACCGGTGGCGCCGGGGCCTGGTCGGTGCAGAAGGTCGACTCCGGGGAACTGCTCGCCGTCTCCTGCTGGGCGGCGGGGACGTGCGTCGCAGTCGACAGCTCCGGCGAGGCGCTCGCAAGCGCGGACCCCGGCTCCTCGGCAGCGACGTGGAACCTGACGCCGATCGACGGCGAACGGCTCACGGGCATCTCCTGTGCCTCCTCTGGCCTGTGCGTGGCGGTGGATGGGCGCGGCGAGGCGTGGGCGAGTGACGATCCGACCGCGGCGATCCCGACGTGGAGCCCATCGAGCGCCGACTCGCAGGCTCTCGTCGGCATCTCCTGCCTGCCAGGCGGCTTCTGCCTGGCGCTGGACACGGCCGGGCGCTCGGTCGCGGCGAGGGTGCCGGCGCCGGGAGCGACGACGCTGACGCCCACGGAAGTGACGGACACAAGCGCGGCCCTCGCGGGCGCCGTCGATCCCAACGACGCGGTGCTCGGCGCGTGCACCTTCGAATACGGCACGAGCGGAGCGGGTGGGATCTATACCCAATCGGTCCCCTGCTCGGTGCTGCCCGTAGCGAGCGGCGGCATCCAAGACGTCGCTGCACGAGTGTCCGGGCTCGCGCCGAACACCACGTACCATTACCGCGTGCTCGCGGCGAGCCCGGCGGGAACGGGCGCTGGCGCCGATCAGGCGTTCACGACGGCCATCTCCTCGCAGGTTGCGCTCGTCCACCCGAACCCCTCGATCACCGGCACCCCCGCGAACGGCCAGACGCTCACATGCCATCCGGGCACGCCCTCCGGCAGCTCTGCGCAGCTGACCTACGCGTGGCTGCGCGACCTGATCCCGATCGCAGGAGCCACCGTATCGAGCTACACGGTCAAAGGCCAGGACACCGGCCACCACCTCCAGTGCCAGGTCACGGCAACCGACGGCGGCGGCAGCGCGAGCGCGAACAGCGCCTTCGTGACGATCCCTGTCGGTGGCGTGCCGGCGTCTGCCGGGGAGACCGCGGTGGGCAAAGTGAGCTTCAAGAACGGCAAGGTGAGCGTGCCGGTCACCTGCTCGACGCAGGCCAGTGGTGGCTGCCAGGTCATGCTGCGCCTCACAGTCCTCGAGTCGCTCAGCGGGAGTCGCATCGTGGCGATCGCAGCCGGCGCGACACACAGCACCCGCGTGGGCGCGGCGTCCCTGCGTCACGTGACCGTCACGCTCGCAAGCGCCCGCGCGCACCTCTCGCGGGGAGCTCATGCGACCCTCGCCGCCACACTCCACGCGACCGGCAGACGCCTGCTCGCCGCCAGGCGACGCTTCGGCGCAAACGCGTACGTCAGCGGCACCGTCATCGGCGTGATCGAAGCCCAGCTGGTCCAGCAGCTAGTCACACTCAGTGCGTACGCTCACAGCGCATCCACCCATGCCGCCCATCGCCGTTAGCCGCTCCACCATGGCCGCCGGGCTGCTGGCGCTCGTGCTGGTGCTCGCCATGCCCAAGCCGGCCACAGCTCATGCGCGGCAGTCAGTCGGATTTGCGCGAGTGCGCTCAGCGCCGCACGCCCACTCCGAGCCCACGAGGAGTGTTCTGGCGGAGACCCCGTACATGGGCTGGGACACGTACTTCGCCTTCGGCGGGCGCTACAGCGAGGCGACCGTCCTTGGACAGGCAAGCCAGCTGATCTCGCTGGGCCTACAGAAGCGGGGGTACCGCTACGTATGGCTGGACGCCGGCTGGTGGCACGGGACGCGTAACTTCGCCGGCGAAATCACGGTCAGCCCGACCCAGTGGCCCCACGGCCTGGCGTGGCTGACGCGCACCCTGCACGCGGCGGGCCTGCTCGTCGGCCTCTACACCGACGCGGGCCCGAACGGCTGCGGCGGCGCCGGGCAAGGCAGCTACGGCCACTATCAGCAGGACGTCAACACGTTCGCCGCCTGGGGCTTTGACGCGGTCAAGGTCGACTTCTGCGGTGGCGCCGAATATCACCTCAACCCGGCGATCGCTTATTCCGAATTCCACGCCGCGATCGCGGCGAACTCGAGACACCGGCCGATGCTGCTGTCGATTTGCAACTTCCTGCAGCCTGAACAGTACGGCGAAGGCCGCCCGGTGCTTGATGAATCGGCGTTCGCCTCCTACAGCTTCGGCCCAAGCGTGGGCAACAGCTGGCGCACCGACACCGACGTCGGACTCCCCGGAAACGTGCCCTTCGCGGACGTGCTGCGCAACATCGACGCCGATGCCGCGGCCCCGCAGGCGGCCGGGCCTGGTCACTGGAACGACCCCGACTACCTCGCCCCCGGTCAGGGCATGTCCGCCGCCCAGTTCCGCTCCCAGCTCAGCATGTGGGCGATGCTCGCGGCGCCGCTGATGATCAGCGACGACCTGACGAAGATCAGCCCGGCGAGCCTTCAAGCCGTGCAGAACACCGAAGTGATCGCCATCGACCAGGACCCCGGCGGCGTACAGGGCACGCTGCTGTCCTCCGCGGGCAACGGGCAGGTTTGGGTCAAGCCACTGATCGACGACCGATCGGGGATCGTCCAGCGCGCCGTCGTGCTGCTCAACCGCGGCTCGAGCGCCACGAACATCCAAACCAGCACGAGCGCCGTCGGCCTACCGCCAGCCTCCAGCTACGCGCTGCACAACGTGTGGACACACACCACGAGCTCGACCAGCGGCTCGATCGACGCCGAGGTACCGGGCGACAGCACCGTGCTGCTGCGCGCCACGGCGCGCTAGGGCCATGCCTGCCACTTGCGCGCTATCGTGCGATCCGGGATGCGACGGAGGTTTCATGTGCTCCTGCTCAGCGCGGTTGCACTGACATTCAGCGGCGCCGTCGGCGCGTCAGCCAGCACTCATTCTGAGGCCGTGCCCGTTCACGTGCACCAGAAGCCGAGCGTCACCGGGAACGTGCACATCAGCATCCGTGCAACCGAGTCGCTGCCGCCGGGAGGCTACTACTACTACGCCGTCATCGTGCTGAAGCCATACAAGAACTACACCCGAAATGACCCACCTCCGTGCGCGACTTCGAGCAACATGGAAAGGACTGACTACGGCGATCCACATGCAGGCCATCCGGTTGAGCTGGCGCTGACCCCGGTTGAGTCGGCCGCTGGACATTGGTGTCGTGGAGGTGTCTACAGAGGCGGGATCTATGCCGTGCCGTATCCGCCTCCGTGTAACAGCTCCTACCCGTGCCGTAGTTAACCGTACAAAGAACCGTGCGCGGGCGTCAGGATCGGCTGCGTGCATGGCATCGTCGCAAGGCCAAAGCTCTACAGCTACCCCGACGGGCTTCCTACACCGCTAGCTCAAGGCGCTCGCATCGTCGATCACTTTCAGGTCAAGTTCTAGATCGAGCTGAAGTTTCCGACCATCGACAGCCGCCACGCACCCAGCAGCGTCGACGGACGATGACTACGACGTCACGGTCACGATCGGCGAGGCGATCGCCCGCGGCTCAAAGCGCCGATAGACGAGGTCCGTCGCGTCAACCCGCCGGTGAAGCCTTGCCCTTGCGCTCCCGCCCCTGACGGGCGATCCGTCCACCCAGCGCGCTCAGCAGCATGCCGGCGATTGCGGTCACCACCGCGAGCAACGGCGGAAAGCTGCCGAGTGAGACCTTCGCGTGGGTGCCAACGATTGCGTGCATAACGAGCAGGGCGATTCCATAGATCGCGCCGGCCACCAGGCCGCGGTCCGCGCCACCCCAGCCGTCCTCGTGCTCGAAACCCCCGACGACCGTGGCGATCACGATCAGCACCGCGTACCCCCAGTAGGCGCCGCTGGAAACTCCGACCAATACGCCGGCGATCGCACCGGCGATCGCGGGCACCACACCGCCCAGCCCGATCTGCGCGGGACGTGGACGGTCACGGAACAACATCGGATCGTACATTCGACTCCTCCCCAGGATGTGACCGGAGTCTATCTCTCTGCGGCTATCCGAACTCGGGCTCGCTCCACCACGGCATCACGTCGGGCAGCCCGTCGCTGACGCGGTCGGGGAAGTGGGCGGGGCGCTTCTCGAGGAAGGCTGTGATGCCCTCGACCGCATCCGCGGATTGACCGCGCGCGAGCATTCCTCGTGAGTCGGCGCGGTGGGCGAGCATCGGGTGCTCCGCGCCCAGCATCCTCCACATCAATTGCCGGGCCAGCGCCACGGAGACCGGCGCGGTGTTCTCGGCGATCTCCCGCGCGAGCGCATGGGCGGCATCGAGCAGCTCCCCCTGCGGGTGCAGGCTGCGCAGGAGCCCGCCTTCGAGTCCCTCTTGGGCCGAGAAGACCCTGCCCGTCGAGACCCACTCCATCGCCCGGCTGATGCCGACCACGCGCGGCAAGAACCAGCTCGAGCACGCCTCCGGGATGATCCCGCGGCGCGCGAACACGAAGCCCATGCGGGCGTCGTCGGCGGCCAGACGCACGTCCATCGGCAGCGTCATCGTCGCGCCCACGCCCACCGCCGGGCCGTTGATCGCCGCGATCACGGGCTTCTTGCATTCGAAGATCCGCAGCGAGAGTTCGCCGCCGTTGTCGCGCCTGGCGCCCGCGACCGCCTCGCGCTTGCGCGCGTCGAACGTGTCGCCCCCGCTCGCCAGGTCCGCGCCGGCGCAGAAGCCGCGGCCGGCGCCGGTGACGATCACGGCCCGCACCTCGTCGTCCGCGTCGGCCTCGTCGAACGTCGCCCGCAGCTCCGCGCCCATCTGGGCCGTCCACGCGTTCAGCCGCTCCGGGCGGTTGAGCGTGATCGTGAGCACGCGCTCGGCCAGCTCGGTGGTGATCTGCTCGAATGAGGATTCAGTCATGCCCGCATCCTGTCAGCTCTCGCCCACTCAGCCGCGCAGGGCGGTGCGCGGGCCAGCTCATTCCCCCCGCACCCCGCTGACCAGCGTCCCGAGCCCGTCGATCTCGACCTCGACGCTGTCTCCGTCTTTCAGGAAGCGTCCTTGGGCCGCGCCGACGCCGGCTGGTGTGCCCGTGGCGATGATGTCTCCGGGCAGCAGTGTCATCGTGCGCGAGAGCCATGCCACGATCTCGGCCGGTCCGAAGATCAAGTCGGCCGTGCTCCCCTGTTGCAGCTGCTCCCCGTTGACTCGAGTCCGCAGTCCGAGCGCGCCCAGATCGTCGATCTCATCGAGCGTCACGAGCGCGGGTCCGCAGGGCGCAAACGTGTCGATCGCCTTGCCGCTCGTCCACAGCGGGTTTTGCAATTGCAGATCGCGAGCGCTGACGTCGTTGAAGGGCATCGCTCCCGCGATGCAGGAGAGGGCATCCTCGGCGCTGACGTTCTTCGCGCGGCGCCCGATCACCAGCGCGAGCTCCGCCTCGTAGTCGACGTACTCCGCGTGCGCGGCCGGCAGCACGATCTCCTGGCCGCTGCCGATCAGCGAGTTCGCGAACTTGGCGAACCACATCGGCGCGGTCGGGATCTCCTGGCCGGTCTCTTCGGCGTGGTCGCGGTAGTTCAGGCCGAGGCAGACGATCTTCTGCGGGTCGGGGACGGGGGCGTGCAGGGTCACATCGGTCAGCGCGATCCGCTCGCTGACTTGCTCGGCGCGTCCGGCAAGCTCACGCAACCCATCCCCGTCGAGTGACTCCAAGAGGCCTCGCACGGTCGTGGCGGGCGCGTCAAGCGTGGAGACCGGGACGAGCTCCTCACCGACCTGCACGGCGGCGGCCGGCCCGTCCTCGGTATGAAAGCTGACGAGGCGCATCGCTTCAGGTCCAAACTATCATCACCCCGTGCCCGAGCCAGCTGTGTCGGTGACGTTCGACAACCTCGGCGAGGCTGCCCAGCTCGAGCTGGGCATGTGGCCGGACGATGTGCCTCAGGGCCGGCACTTCACCGTCGTGGAAGTGCTCCCTCGTTTGCTCGACCTGCTTGCGGCGCGCGGCGTGAAGTCGACGTTCTTCATTGAGGGCCTGAACGCGGAGATGTACCCGGACGCTCTGCGTACGATCGTCGGCGCCGGCCACGAGCTGGCTGTGCACGCCTGGCGCCACGAGGAATGGGCCGCGCTCGATACCGAGTCCGAGCCCGCTCTGCTCGAGCGTGCCACCGATGCGATGCGTGCGCTCGGGATCGAGCCACGTGGGTTTCGCCCGCCGGGGGGCGGCTTGACTGAGCGCACGCTCGCGCTGCTCGGCGAGCATGGCTACAGCTATGTCTCTCCAGCGGGCGCGCGATCTGGCCTGCTCGAGGGCCTCGCGGTGCTGCCGTTTCGCTGGCCGCTCGTCGATGCCTACGCGTACCTACCGTCGTTTGCGGGTTTGCGCGAGCGCTACGGCGATGGGGCCGATCCCCTCAGCACGGAGTGGATGCGAGCGAAGATGATCGCTGCGCTGCAGAGCCATGTCGCGCCGCAGAGCGATGTGGAGCAAGCGGGTCACCTGGCCCTGCTCTTTCACCCATTCTCCGTTGCCTTCACTGGCGAGGCCGGCTGGCAGGCGCTCGACGATGTGCTCGGTGAGGCCGTGCGCCTCACGCAGGCGGGAGCCATCACAGTAATGCGTATGGATGAGGCTGCCGCCAGGATGCTCGAGCGCCCCGAGGAAATCACTCAACCGCCACTGCTCGACGATGCCACCTGGATAACACCATGAACCTGCGCCCCCGCCGGCCCTTCACTGTCCTGACCGCTCTGGGTACCGCCGCTCACCACACCTTTGAGGTTCGCGCAGGCGTCGGCTTGGTCTTCGAGCCATTTATCGGCAGGCGCGCCGCCGTCGCGATGTGGGCTGGAGGATTGCCCGCATGGATGCTCGCGGGATGGATGGCCGAGGGCGAGGGCATGGACAAGTGGATCGCCCTAAACAATGCCGCCGGGCTGGCGGGCGCCATCGTTCACTTCGTCGAGTGGCCGTGGGAGCTCCGTCACGGCATTCCCTATCTGACCGAGGCCGAGGGTATGACCACCGAGCAACTTGTCCCTTACAACCGAGTGCTTCATCTTTGGACGCTCGCGGGCCTACTCGCCGTCACGCTCGAGACCCCGCGACACGCTCGCAAGTGGGCGCTCTTGGGTCTGGCGCTCGGTGAGCCGCTGCGTCGCTCCGCGGTGCACCACTTCCGCTGGGCGCGCGAGCAGGCCGAGCGCGACCCCGAGCACTGGAGCCCGGTGCTGCGCTCCTAGATCCACGCGCCGTTGCGTTCCATCCCAAGCGCGGCCTAGCGTTGGGGTGGTCTTGGGCGCCGTCTTTCCCCGGCGGCGCTCGAGCTGAGTTCCGTGGCGCGGATCCCCTCTCGCGCTACGGGCACTGCCCCACTGGGCGCCGCGGCCTTTGACCCGCCGCGGCGCCCGTTTTACGTCGGTAACGCTCGAGGAGTGGCCTTCATCCCAAGGTTGCGTGTCTCGCTTGTGTCCCGTTTGGACGGCGTCGTCGGAGGTGGGGATATGGAGGCAATGCGGTATGATCTTGGTATGACCAAGGTCGCGAAGATCACGATCTCCCTGCCTCAGGAGCAGGTCGAGCAGGCGCGGGAGGCTGTCGCTAATGGCGAGGCGTCGAGCGTGTCGGGCTACATCTCCGCGGCGTTGGCCGCGGTTGCGCCGCTCTTGGCGACCGATGAGCAGGACACGCTCGCCGACTTCGTGGCGGACTTGATCGCCGAGGACGGGGTGCCCAGTGCGGAGGCTTATGCGTGGGCGGACAGGGTGATGGCGATGTCGGAGCCCGATTGAGGGGATACACGTTCGATGCGGGCGCGCTGATCGCGCTGGAACGCCGGGACGAGCGCGTACGGGCGATGCTCGACCGCGTACTGGCCAGTCCCGATGCGCTCATCCACATCCCTGCCGGGGTGCTCGCGCAGGTCTTCCGGGATGGTCCTCGCCAGGCGCGTCTGACGAGGCTCCTCAAAAAGCCCCAGACTCGTGTGGTGCCCCTCGACACACGAACGGCGCTCGTTGCGGGCATGCTCCTCGCGCGGCGCGGTTGCAGCGACGTGGTCGACGCGAGTGTGGTCCTGTGCGCCCGCACTCACGGACAGGGCGTGGTCACGAGCGACCCCGACGATCTGCGTCGCCTCGATTCGGATCTTCAGCTGGAAGTCATCTAGCCTACGCACGATGAAACTCTATGTCTGTTACGGAACTTTTCCCGTCCCGATGCGTCCGGGCGGGCATCCATGTCGCAACGCCCATCAAGCGCTGAAGGACGCCGGTCACGACCCCGAGTTGGTCCGTTCCTACGGTCTGGCGATCCTGCCGAAGTCGCTCAACCAGACACGCGGGCGGCGCGAGGTGCAACGCCTCACGGGCAACCGGTGGGTGCCTACGCTCGTGCTCGACGACGGGACCGTGATCGACGGCTCGCACGAGATCATGGCGTGGGCGAAGGTCAACCCGGCCGCGACGGCGACCCCAGCCTAATCGCTTCCCTTGTCCGACTGGATGATTCGCGCTGCCACCGAGCGGGACATCTCCTCAGTACTCGACCTATGGGAGATCGCGGGCAGCCCGCCGAGCGTCAGCGATACCAGCGAGGGACTAATGCGTCTCCTGGCCCGCGACGCCGATGCGTTGCTCCTGGCGGAGTCGGGTGGGATCGTGATCGGGTCGTTGATCGCGGCTTGGGATGGGTGGCGGGGGAGTTTCTACAAGCTCGTGGTGGATCCCGACTGGCGGCGACAGGGTCTCGCCACAAAATTACTGGCAGAGGGTGAACGACAATTGCGAGCACGGGGCGCTGTCAGGCTCACGGCGATCGTCATCGATGACGACCCCGCCGCGATGGGATTTTGGGGGGCTGAGGGGTCCGGCTACGAATATCAACAACACAGGGCACGCTTCGTGCGCCGCCTGGATGAATAGGCAGGGATAGGGGAGGGACAGGAGAGGGATAGGGGAGGGCGCGATTTTAGTTACTCGCGCGCGCGTAGAGAGGCCGCGGCGGTGGCGACGCCCGCCGCCGAGAACACCAGGCCGCCCGTCAGGTCGGGGTCCATCTGCCCCCGCTCGCCGGCCTCGGCCACGGCGGAGAGCATGTCCGCGACGTCGATCGCGATCGCGGCCAGCGCGGCTGGACGCTCGAGCGCTCGCCAGCGCCGGCTGGCGAGGCCCAATGCCGCAACCACTATTTGGTGCGCGCCGAAGCCGCGCACGAACAGCCGAGCTGCCGGCTGCTCCGCGGTGTCTGCCGCCAGCCGCAGCGTGGCCATCTGCGCGGGCGCGAGCAGCGCGCCCACGCCGTAGCTCACACGGAAGGTGCTGTTGAGGAGCATCAAGCCGCGCGTCGACACGTCGCGCAAGCCTACCGTCGCGGTCGATTAGCCCGGGTTTGACCGGTAGAGCCGACGGCGGTGCCTTCGGCGTGCAGCGCGTCGAGCAGTAGTAGGTCGATCGAGGTGGACGGTCCTTGCACGACGAGCCACGCTCGTCCGACGCGTCTGGCCAGCAGCGGTCCGTCCGCCCCGCCGTCCTCGGCGAAGATCCCTGGGTTCCCGGTGGGTGTGAGGCCGGGCAGCGCGGGCGCTACACGGTGCGGATGCTGCGCGTCCAGGAGGATCGCGGCTGAGGCCGCTTCGGTGTAGCCCTTGATC
>Ga0182024_10004503_pt1 | contig 32005 bp, 21 predicted proteins | sample P32metaG_FD_120480 | JGI IMG/M metagenome (GOLD analysis project Ga0182024, IMG submission 120480) | Permafrost microbial communities from Stordalen Mire, Sweden - P3-2 metaG (Illumina Assembly) | ecosystem: Environmental > Terrestrial > Soil > Wetlands > Permafrost | place: Sweden: Stordalen...
GAAAGTGGCTGTTTTGATGCGCATCAAAGAGGGCGGCAAGCGGCCGTATATCAAGCCGGTTTGGAACGGAAACAAGCTCAAGCCTCTGGCGGGGTTGATCCGGGGTCAGGAAGCGTATCGTCCCGAGGCCACTTATTACTTACGATTCACTCAGGACGGGAAGAACCGATTGGAGCCGGCCGGACGTGACCCAGTGGAAGTGCTCACCTTCCGGGAGCGTCGCCGTGCGATTCTGACCGCCCAGGCGGCTGGTCTTGATGTTGCTGCGTCAGGCGCTGGACCCGCACCCGCTGTCCGCGTGACCATACACGCCGCCATCGATGCATATTTGGGCCGCATGCGCCGAGACAAACGGCATGAGCCCACTATTCGAAGCAAGACCTTTGAGCTTGGCCAGTTTGCTGAGTTTTGTAAGCGCCGCTACATGGACGAACTCACCCACGATGATTTGGTGGATTTCCGTGAGCATCTGCGAGCCAAGAAGCTCCACGACACAACGATCTACAACAAATTAATCACTCTCACCACCTGCCTCAAACAGAATCCACTGTATCCGGTTCGCGGACTTTTGAAGTTCCCCGACGACTATCCAACGAAAAAAGATACCGACCCCGATCCCTACACGGCCGAAGAGATTGCATTACTGCGGAAACACGCCTCGCCTCAAGAAAAATTAATCTTAGCGTTCTTCCTCGCCACCGGCTGCAGGGAGCAGGAAGTCGCTCACGTGGAATTTTCCGACTTAAATCCAAATACCCGCGTGGTGCGAATTCAAAAGAAATCGCATTTCAACTGGGAACCCAAGACTGACGCCGGCACCCGGAACATTCCGATATCTCCGGCGCTCATGGCAAAGCTCCGGGCCAGTTTCCAAGGCAATCGGTTGTTATTCCCTTCGGCCAGTGGAGGCGTTGAGAAACATTTCCTCAGAGTGTTCAAGGAATTGGGTAACCGTGCAGGCGTATCGAATATCAAGTGTCATCGCTTCCGCGACACTTACGCCACTGAACAGGTGCGGCGGGCCAAAAATATGCGCGAACTTTTAACAGTCGCTACTCCGCTCGGCCACAGCAACCTAGAAACGATTCAGATATACGCGAAGCTTGTCGAGGACACGAGCAAGGCGGCGCAAGAATCCGCCGAACACATGGACAGCTTCGGCGATCCGGACGAAGTCTTGGCGTCCAACTGAGCAAAACTTGAGCCTCACTGCATTTGCGCGCAGGCCTATCTACACATGAAGTGCAGGATTGGATAGGGCACTCCGATCAGGAAATGCTGAAGCGATATGCGAAGAATGCTGGAGCGCAGAGCGCTCAGACCTGGCGCAAGATCAGCAATACTTTTTCTGGTATGTCGTTTTGAGGGGCGAGTCCGGTGGGTCCGAACAGCACTGCCCAAGAACCAGCAGTCTATAGAGCTCGTTGGTTCTAAAGTGGACTGGCGGAGAAGGTGGGATTGGAGCCCACCTAGCCTAAGAAATTTCCATCAATATCGGTAAATCCTAAGAGCCCTTGCTGTCAACAATGAAATCGGGTGGCTAAGAGCAATTTGAGGTTTTCCCATCAACGATGGGAAATCTGCTACTTCGATTTTCCGTCGATGTCTTAGGAAGGCTTAGGATGCCACAAGCTAAAAAGCTGTGCTGAACCCTCTCAATGTAGCGAGGCCCTCGAGGCTTTCTTTTCGGCGCAGCCACCAGGCCAACCGACTCAACGCTTCGCGCTTCAATCGTAAGGCGATCCCCTTACACGCAACTAATTCTAGAAATTGACGCGCCGCACCAATTCTTGGAACCTGGCATCGGAATGCAAGCTCTCGAGAGCGGGGTCGACATTCATGAGCGCCATAGAGGCAGAACGATCGCGGTACGCTTTCTCAAGCCACTCGAATGCTCCGTCTCTTTCGTGCAAGCCTGCATAGACCAATGCGACTGCATAAGCAGGAACGTACTGCGTGCGTGCGCGTTTTTTCAGAATTTCAAGTATCTTTCTTGCTTCCTTCGCTTTTCCCGCCATGCCATAGGCGTGCCCGAGCGCGCCTTCATAATAAGAGTCATCTCCGGACAGACGCACAGCTTCCTCGAACTCCGCGATAGCTTTGTCCGGCATGCCGCCTTGCTCATACACATTCCCGAGTCGAAAGTGCGCACGAGGGAAATTGGGGTCGATTTCCAGGGCCTTGCTAAGAATATCGACGGCTTGATCCTGCTGGCCGGCTACTAACAAAACGAGCCCAGCGTTGCAGCTCACAATGAGAGAGAGTGGATCTTCCTGTTGTGCAAGCTCAGTTTCCTTCAAGGCCTCGGGAATACGGTGTCGCGCGGCGAAGTCCTGTCCATTCCAGGAGTGGGCCATTGCATAGCCAGGGTTTGCGTCAAGGGCTCGCCGGAACTCTTGTTCGGCGGCTCGACCGTTCCAACCATAATAGAAGTAGACGAACCCCAATGTGGCGTGCGCCTCCGCCAGATCATCATTGATTGCCAACGCTTTCTTGGCGGCGTCCTCAGCCGGTGGGAATGCTTCTTTCGGCGGCAAAAGGCCGTAGAGACCGAGGAGTGCGTAGGAGTCCGCGACCCCCGCATGGGCTTCCGCGAAATTTTGGTCCAGCGCTACCGCTTGCTGAAAATAGCGGAGTCCCTTGGTTATCGCTTGCTCGGTCCTTCGATTCCAGAAATAACGCCCTCGGATGTACGCATCGTACGCATCCGCATTCTTAGTAGAAAGTTTCAAGAGGGGGCCGGTGTCTTCCCCGGTTAGCTTGAGATGGATACTTCGAGCAACGCGGTCCGAAAATTCGTCTTCCAATGTGAAAACGTCGGTGAACTTTTCATCGAAGGCATCCGCCCAAAGTTCCACCCCATCGCGGACCCTGGTCAACTGGACCGTGAGCCGGACTCGGTCACCTTCTCGCTGCACGCGGCCATCTAGAACGGCGTCCACGCCCTGTTCCATGCCAGCGGTACGGGAGTCCTGCGGCAGCGTCGCGTATTTTTGGACGGCGCTGGTTGGCCTGATGACAATTTTCCCGCTGTGGCCGAGCTTAGTAATCACGGCATCCGCCATGGCAATGCCGATGTAGGCCTGGCCGACCTTTTCGCCCACGGTCTGAAAGGGCAACACCGCCAAAGATCCGATGGTCGGAGCCGAGGCCGGAGGATTGGCGATACCCCCGGTTACCTTTACGAAACGAGCAAGAAATAGAGCAGTGATAGCGACGATCGCCGCCAGAGTGATCAGTCTCCAAGCCGAGCTGCCTGGAAACCTGGAAATGACCGGCATGGAAACGTCGGGCCGAGATGGAACTGCCGCAGCGTGGGGATGGTCGTTCTCGTCCCTATTTTCCACCTGCGGTGGACCAACCTCGATGTGGTCCGCCAGATTCTCGACCGGAGCGATGAATCTGTACCCGGACTTGGAGACCGTTTCAATGTACTGCTGGTGGCCGCGTTCGTCGCCGAGAGCCTTCCTAAGTAAGGATACCATCACCGCGAGGTTGCCCTCTTCCACAAACGAGTCGGGCCACAGAGCCTTCATCAACTGATCCTTCTGACACAGGTGTCCGGTCCTCTCCACCAGAAAGACCAGCAGGTCGAAGGCTTTAGGAGTCAGATTCACGGGGTGCCCTTCGTGAAAGAGGACCCGCTCGGCTGGCTGCAACTCGTTACTTCCAAAACGGTATATGTGCCTGATACGGGTGCGCATAGCGGTCAAAAGAAATTTTTAAGATTTTGCCAATCGATTTTTCAGGACATCGGCCAACCCACGTTGTAGGGTCAGTCCGTTTCCCAGACCTCTCTGCCGGGGAGTATAACGCTGATTATGGGGCAGTTCACGCGGAATTACGACCCAGTGAAAAGAAGTTTCAAAAAGGGAACTTTACAAACTGGTAGCCGGTGCGTTGGTCTGTTCCTGGTAGGAGTTTTGAATCGAAGGGCCAGTACGTTCGGGCTGGCGGAATGCGGAAGCTAGTTTCGGTGAAAGGGTGCGAGTCCATGGAAGCCTGTATGGAAGTTGCGACAGCGAATGAGGTTCGGTATGCACCGAAGACAGTTCTCCCCAACCACATCCACGAGAAGGCATACTTCTGCGCGGTTTTGAAAGGGAGCTACGTTGGCAAGTACGGCTCGAAGATTCAGGAAGGCCACGCTGCGGAGACGGTGTTCCGCCCAGCCGGTGAAACGCATACGGTTCGGTTCCATGATACGGAGGCGCGACTTCTGCGGATCGAGCTACCTCGACGTTTGATGCAACGCGCTGCTGAATTTTGTCGTGGGCTAGAGGTTTCTTCCAACTTCGTAAGCGGAAGGCTGATGTGGTTGGCAAAGCGGGTGTGGGCGGAAAACCAGCTGAATGACCCATGTTCCCAACTTGCTGTCGAGGGCCTTTTGCTGGAGATGCTCGCGGAAGTATCCAAGCAGGGGGCGCCTCGAGTGGAACGAGTACCGCCCTGGCTTTCGCGCATCAAGAAACAGATCGAAGAGAGTTCCGTGGACGGGCTATCGGTGGAGGGCCTGGCGCAAAGCGCGAACGTTCACCCCGTTTACTTGATCACGGCATTCAAAAGAGCGTTCCGCTCGACTCCGGGCGAATTCCAGCGGCAGATGCGCGTGCGAAAGGCCGAAGAACTGATGATAAAGGCGCCCGACATGCCACTTTCCGAAATCGCGTTGGCGACGGGTTTTTTCGACCAGAGCCATTTCTGCAGGACATTTAAACAAGTTGCGTCCGTAACACCAAGCAGATTCCGCCAAGACCACTACAGGTCTTAGAGTCCTTGCAAACGGATAGGTTGGGTAAAACATATGGGATCAAGACAGGAAATTACACGGCGAAACATGCTGGCGATGATGACGGGACCTCTCGTCGTCCCCATTAGCCCGCTGGTCTCTGGCTCCAGTGAGCCATCTAGTCAGAATCCAAGCAGCACGGAATTCGACCTGCTGATTAAAGGCGGGAAGGTCATCGATCCGTCGCAAAACCTGGAAGAAGAACGCGATGTGGCGATCCGCGCTGGGAAAATTGTACGTTTGGAAAGGGACATTCCAGCGAGTCAAGCACGTCAGGTCCTGAATGCCGCTGGGATGATCGTGACTCCCGGGCTGATCGACGTGCACGTCCACGTGCTGCCGTATGTGGGTGAGACCGGCACAGAACCGGACCCGTGTTGTATTGCGCGGGGCGTTACAACAGCAGTGGACGCCGGGACGGCGGGAGCGTTTACGCTGCCGGCACTACGGAAGTTCGTCGTCGAAAAGGCGGAGACCCGGATTCGAGCATTGGTGCACATTGTCGCGATCGGAATGATCGTGGCGATCACTCCGGGCATGGAAGAGCTCGGGGACTTGAGATTCTGCGATCCCAAGCGCGCAGTGAAGGCGGCGATAGAGAACAAAGATCTTGTCCTGGGATTCAAAATCCGAATCGACCGCAAGTTTACCGTTCCCGGCAATAACGATATTGAGGCTATGAAAAGGGCTCGAATGGCGGGAGACGAAGCGTCTCTGCCCATAACAATACATATTGGGGGCTCGTATACTCCGCTCAAGGAATTTATGCCGCTTCTGAAGCCGGGCGACATCGTTACCCATATCTACAATCCGAGGCCGAACAGCGTTCTCGACGATAATGGACGTCTGCTGCCGGAAATCCTGGAAGCCCAGCGGCGAGGCGTTCGCTTCGACGTTGGACACGGCAGGACGAACTTCTCGTTTCGAATCGCAGAGAAATGTCTGGCCCAAGGACTTGTTCCCTACACGATTTCCAGTGACGTTAGTAACGGCAGCGTAAGAGGCCCCGTGTTTGATTTGGTTACCACCATGTCGAAATTAATGGCGTTGGGCATGAGTTTGCGCGAAGTGATAGAACGCACAACGATAAACGCTGCGCGCGCCCTTAATTTTGGGCTGGAGATCGGGACGCTCAAGCCCGGAGCAGAAGCCGACGTTAGCGTGCTTCAAGTTCGCTCCGGCGAATTCGCCTTCGTGGACTCCGAGGGGCAGACCAGAACTGCCGGTCAAAAATTGGAAGCTTCAGCCACGGTACGAGGCGGGAAGGTGTTCAATCCGAACAAGGCATCGACTGCCGCGTGAGCGTGATTGATTAGCGAATCGCAGTACAAGAAAATGCGGGGTGACCAGAAGGTGATAACGAACATTCCGTGGGTCCGAGTGCTGTTGCTGTGCGCAGCGTACGGCTTTCTGGTTTTTGCTAGGCAGCCCACCCGAGTTCATGCGCAGCAGCATTCCGAGCCGCATACGCCGAAGTTCCAACTGGAGCCCCTTTGGCGAAAACCCCTTCCCGACAAGTGGATAACCGGCGAAGTGGGAGGGTCCTGCTTTGACGGGCACGATCATTTGTTCACCGTAAATCGGGGTAACCTCACGCCGAAAGAACAGGTCTTGGGAGTGGTGTCGCCGGCAGTAATCGAATACGATAAAAACGGTGCGGTGGTTAATTCCTGGGGAGACCGCAACATACTTCCCAAGAAGCTGCATAGCTGCTTCGTGGACTACCAAGGAAACGTGTGGATTGCCGGTAACGAAGACTCCGTCGTGCAGAAATACTCGCACGATGGGAGCAAGTTGTTGCTACAGATTGGCACCAAGGGGCATTTCGATACCTCCGACGGCACGATTAACGGCGCCCCCATGAACTCCAGTCATGAACTGCTTAATCTTCCCGCGAGCGTCGCCATCGACGCCACCAACGGAGACATCTATGTCGCGGACGGCTACGGGAATCGGCGCGTGGTTGTATTCGATCGAGATGGTCACTTTCTGCGTCAATGGGGGCGTCAAGGCACGGTAGCCGAAGCAGATGCCGGAGAAGGCGGAGTGTTCTTGAAGGTCGTCCACTACGTGGTGCTGGGGAACGATGGACTGGTCTACGTGTGCGATCGGCTGGGCGGACGCATTCAGGTCTTCGACAAGATGGGAAATTTCAAACGGAATATTTTGGTGCAGAGCAATACGGCTAGGCTCACAGGGATTGGTTCGGTGTGCCAACTGAGCTTTTCGCCCGATCCGGCGCAAAAATACATCTACATCTGTAATTGCGGTGATGAGGAGATAAGAATTCTGGATCACACGTCAGGGCGGACCCTGGGAACGTTCGGGCGGTCGGGGTTTGAAGCCGGAGAATTCAATGGTTTGCACAGCATAGCCGTGGACTCCAGCGGAAATCTAGTCACTGCAGAAGCTGGAGTCGTAACGGGGGGTGGGCATCGGCTGCAGATGTTCAGGTTGGTGGGAGATTAAATATTGATGGACTCTCGTGAATCGACAGAACAGATCTTCGCAAGAGTGCGTTTCGCGACGTCCGAAGACGTCAAGGACGATTCGGAATGAGCCGACCTTCGCGCAGGCAAGTCTTATTGTCAGGTTTAGGATTGACGGTAGCGGGGATGCTCGTAGCGGATCCCGAAAAAATTCAAGCCCAGTCTAAAGTCACGACGCCAGATTCTCCGAAGGAGGGAGCATCTGCTTCTCGCTTATCGAGGGCCAACAGTCTACTGGAAATCGAGGCCGTAGCGCGTGACGTAATGGTTCCGACCGTGTACCAGTGGACGAGCGGCGGTGCGGCCGATGAGATCACGTTGCGTTGGAATCGGGAGGCTTTGCAACGTATTCGTTTGCAGCCTCGCGTGATGGTTGATGTCTCGGTTCTCGACACTAGGGTTAAACTCCTGGGGCGCGAGCTACCGTTTCCTATCTTGCTAGCGCCGACGGGTGGCCACGGGCTTATGCATCCGGACGGAGAAATTGGCACGGTGCGGGGAGCGGGTGCTTCGGCGGCACTTGCCGTAATCAGCGCGGCCTCGACATTTCCTATCGAGGAAATCGCGAAGAATGCCTCGAGTCCGATCTGGGCGCAGATGTTTATCAAGCCGGATCACGGGCTTACGCGGAGTTTCGTCGAGCGCGCGGAAGCCGCCGGCGCCCAGGCACTCTGCGTTACTGTCGACGACCCGGTTACGGGCATTCGCGACAGTATCTGGCGCGCCGAGGCCACGTCCCCCGACATCAAGTCAGTGAACCGCACAGGCATCACCAGTAAAAAATATGGACCACCCGGAGAAAAATACACCCCGGTTTCCCCCGACAAACTGACTTGGGGCGACGTGGAGTGGCTGATTTCATTCGCGCGCGTCCCGGTGGTACTTAAGGGGATCCTGAATCCTGACGATGCGGAGAGCGCCATCCGCGCGGGCGCGTCGGCATTAATCGTATCGAACCATGGAGCACGCCAGCTCGATACCGTATCCGCAACGATTGAGGCTCTTCCGCTGATCACGGAAAAAGTTGCCGGTCGCATTCCTGTGCTCGTTGATGGTGGGATTCGCCGAGGAACGGATGTCCTCAAAGCGTTGGCCATGGGCGCGACAGCTGTGCTGATCGGTCGGCCGTATGTTTACGGGTTGGCGGTCGGGGGAGCGGAGGGAGTGAGTCGGGTAATTGATATTCTTAGAAGCGAGTTTGAAGTGGCTATGGCTTTGACTGGCCGTCCAACAATCTCCAGTATCGACAAATCAGTTCTTCGTCACGACTTGAGGGGCTAACAAGGCCATCTGTATGGGCTAAAGCGCAGGGCCCCTCGGTCAGGTTTGCCGTCGCGCGTTAATCTGCGCGTCCCGTACGAATCATCTTCCAACCTTCCTTAAGACGTCTTTCGACGTCCGCTTTCGTGAGCGCGGTTATGCCACAAGGAACGTTGTGAGCCTTGCAAGACGCCAGAATCGTTTGGCGTGCCTGTTCGAGCTCGGGTGAATCGAACGGCACACCGAGATATTGATGCAAATCGCCCCCTGAGCCCACAAAGATCGCGCCAATGCCGGGTACGGACGCAATTTCGTCAATATTCTTGAGCCCTTCCGCGGTTTCGATCATAGGAATGGCCAGGAGGTCGCCATCCGGATTAAGTGGCCAAACGTCGGCACGTTGCTCGTATTCCGCAGAGGAGATTCCCCACGCGAAAGCCGCATTGCCTGGAGAATAACCTCGCAATCCGGGCGGCTGTTGATACTTCGAGGTTCTCATTTGCGGGTAGCGCATAAAACGAATGATGCGCGTCATTTGTTCTTTCGTTTCGACTCCATTGAAAATAATGCCCATCAAGCCGATGTCTAAAGCTTGTTTGACGACCCAATCGTTGCTTTCGATATCTCGGCCATATGGAGGAAATCTAGCAAACAGCGCGACCTTGGGCTGTGCGTTACCCTTTTTGAGAGCCGCTGCCTTATCAACCATTGCGGCTACACAAAAGGACAGGCCATCGAAATTCAGCGGCCCATGTTCCATGTCAACATACGCGTAGTCGAAATCAAGGTGGGCGAGCGCGTGGCAATTCTGTAGTGACACATCGCTGGTCTGAGTGCCGATGATAGGCTGGCCTTTCGCCAGTTTCTCGATCGCCGGATTTAGATGCAACGCAGGTTGCTGGGCAAAAAGTCCCGAGGGTGCGATGGAAATTCCGGCAATCATCGCTACGCGGACAGCTGCCTTTGCGAACAAAGATCGTCTGCGAGCGGCCACCATGATACGAAAGCGGCTCAAGGAACAACTCGATATACTTGAATCATCGCGTCGGCATTTCCGTGATGGCTGATCACTACATAAAGCAAATTCGTTTTAGGAGCTAGTATTCCGGTCTCGGCGTGAAACGCAGTTGGAATCTGTCCTAGCGTGTCATAACGATCGCCTTCCTCATTCTTTTGAAAAATTTTAAGGAAAGGGACACCGATGAGATAGATGCGGCGGAAAGTAGGATCGAATATTGCCTCATCGTAACTGCCGACAACCGATAGGTTGCCGGTAATGATTTTGCCGGAGTCGGAATCAAGAACGACAACTTTGCCGGGATCACGAGCCATCACGAACAAGCGATGATCCGCTTCATCAAAGGCCATCGGCCCGTTGTTGCGACCCTCTTGAGCGATGGACCAAGTTGCGATGACTTCCCGTTTTTTACGGTCAATCACCCCTACCGCATTCTTGGAATAGAGGTTGACAAATAGCCGAGGCCCCGTTTTTTCAATGGCCATCGCTTCCACTCGGTCGCCATCCACCTTGATGTCTGCCAATTTTTTGCCGGAGGTCGTGTCGATCACGCTGATGAAACAGAAGTCTTCGTGGTCGTCCTTACCGCCATTGCCCACGTAAAATAATTTGTTCTCCGCATCGTAGATGCTCGCGTCGGCATGGGCCTTCATTGGGATCGCGCCGAGCAGTTTGTAAGTGGTTCCGTCGTAGATCTCGACTTGATTCGGCCCGCCGTCGTCAACCACGTAGAGTTTGTTGGCGTCCGCGTCAAAAGCGAAAGAATGTGGCGCCTTCGGACCTCGGATCGTCTGCAGTACTTTATTTGTGCGCAGACTGACTACGATCACCGCCGAATTCTCTTCTGCCGCAAGAAACAGTCGCTGGCCCCGCGCATCTAAGGCGAAGTGGTCAAAGTCTCCATCCTTGAGCCCAGGCAAGGGAATTGTTTGAACCAACGTCAGGGGTTGCGGTACCTGGCTCTCCGCGTCAACTGCCAATAGACCAATCAAAATCAAGACGATCGCAATCGATTTATTCAATAGTTTCCTCATCATGTTCTGAATCTTGCCGTTGCGTCTTGCGTCGCAGATTATAACGCCAGTTTTCTCGCTTTTTCATTCTTGCTGGCCACTTGTGCCTCACGCTTTGGCCTGACAGACAAAAAAGAAGGCGGACCTTGGCTTGTAAGGCTTATGTTTTCGCTGATTTTAACGCTACACACTTCAACAAGAGCGAAGCACAACCGAGATTAGAAGCATGCTAAGGATGTTTGTCCTGTGCTAGACGAGGGATATGACGATCCGCTTAACTCCCTTGTAACTAAGTAACTAGCTGAGTCGAGAATATGCAGAGAGATTAATTGACAGAAGTATTTGGCGCCCACGGCTCATGAGTTGAAGAATTTGCTAGATCAGGCAGGAAGACAAGTCATTCGGAACATGGAGACGCGATGGATGTGATTGTGAATCAGACAAAAAATGATCAGCCAGACAGAGTCGAAATTACAGGTGCGCGCAACGAAGCATTCGACGAGATTTTGACAACCGACGCTCTAAAGTTCACCGTGGACCTGGAGCGCCGCTTTGGTGCGAGGCGCCGTGAGTTGCTCGCAGCCCGAGCGAGGCGTCAAGAGAAACTGGATGCCGGAGACCGCCCAGACTTTTTGCCGGAAACGGCGGAAATTCGCAACGGAGATTGGACCGTCGGTCCCCTGCCGCCAGACTTGATTGATAGGCGAGTTGAAATCACCGGGCCAGTCGAGCGCAAGATGGTCATTAACGCGCTGAATTCCGGAGCGCGCGTTTTCATGGCCGACTTTGAGGACTCCAACACGCCGACGTGGAGCAACCTGATCCAGGGCCAACGCAATCTGCGGGACGCCGTCCGTCGCACCATCACCTACAAAGACCCCACAACCGGCAAGGATTATTCGCTCAATAAAGACATTGCCGTGTTGCTCGTGCGGCCTCGAGGCTGGCACCTGCCCGAAAATCACGTGCTCGTCGACGGAGCACCGATCTCCGGTTCGTTATTCGATTTCGGTCTGTTCTTCTGGCACAACGCGAAGGAACAGCTCTCTCGGGGCTCAGGGCCCTATTTTTATTTGCCGAAGCTCGAGAGTCACCTTGAGGCACGCCTGTGGAACGACATCTTTCTCCATGCGGAACAGACGCTGGGCCTCAAGCGCGGGGCGATTAAAGCGACAGTCCTCATCGAGACGATCCTCGCAACTTTCGAAATGGATGAGATTCTCTACGAGTTGCGCGATCACTCTGCCGGCCTAAATTGCGGACGCTGGGATTACATCTTCAGCGCTATCAAGAAATTCGCTACAGACTCCTCCTTCGTCATGCCCGATCGCGGTCAGGTGACCATGAAGACGCACTTCATGCGCTCCTACAGCAAGTTGCTCATCAAGACCTGCCACCGTCGGGAGGTTCATGCCATCGGTGGCATGGCCGCGTTCATTCCGATAAAAAATGATCCCGTTGCGAATCAAACGGCGATGACCCAGGTGCGCGCTGACAAGGAACGCGAAGCTTGCGATGGGCATGACGGCACGTGGGTGGCACATCCTGGCCTGGTGGCTCTCGCCAAAGAGGTTTTCGACCAACACATGCCGCAGCCTAATCAGATCAATCGTAAGCTAGAAGATTTTCGCGTGACCCCAAGTGACCTGCTCACCGTTCCCAAGGGAGACGTAACGGACGCGGGACTTCGGCAAAATGTTGCGGTGAGCATTGGATATCTGGAGTCGTGGTTGCGAGGGATCGGATGCGTCCCGCTCTTCAATCTGATGGAAGATGCGGCCACAGCGGAAATCAGTCGCTCTCAGCTGTGGCAATGGGTACATCACTCCACTCACTTGAACGATGGTCGTTTGATTGATTTCACCCTGGTATCCAAAACCATTGACGAAGAGCTGGCAAAATTCCGCGCAGCAGTTGGTGACGCACAGTTTGAAACGGGACGATACCGGCAATCCGCAAAAATGCTTTTGGACTTAATTCGACCACAGCATTTCATTGAATTCCTGACCCTGCCGGCATACGGTCAATTGCAGGTTGTCGATGTGGTCCCGGCAGACTCTCATTAGGGATCCCATGTTCCGTTGTACGGAGAAGAGGAGAAACGGCGGGCAGCGGCGGAAACCAATTCTTCGGCGGCGGTGAGGACACCGTTGCTGGCATATCGATCACCTTCAGCCGTTCATGCCAAGATCACGATGATTCACTCTGGACGTCACTTTCTTCAGATACCGGGCCCCACAAATGTTCCGGACCGCGTGCTTCGTGCCATCGCCCGCCCAGTGATTGATCACCGTGGTCCGGAATTCGCAAAGCTGGGACAAGAAGTGCTCGAGGGGCTAAAAAGTGTTTTTCGTACCAAGAGTCCTGTACTTATTTTCCCAGCCTCGGGAACAGGGGCCTGGGAAGCCGCGATCGTAAATACTCTTTCGCCCGGCGACCGCGTGTTGCTTTTCGAGACCGGGCACTTTTCACAACTCTGGCGGCAAGTTGCCGAACGCTTCGGGGTCCAAGTGGAGTATGTGCCCGGAAATTGGAGATCAGGTGCGTCCCCATCCGAAATGGAGGCACGCCTAACCGCCGACACCCAGCATGTGTTCAAAGCAGTCATGGTGGTGCACAACGAAACTTCCACTGGCGTGACCAGCCGCGTCGCCGAAATTCGCCAGGCCATGAATCGTGCGCGCCATCCGGCTCTACTGCTCGTCGATACAATTTCTTCCTTGGGATCGATGGACTATCGCCACGACGAGTGGGAGGTAGATGTCACCGTCGCCGGTTCGCAAAAGGGCCTGATGCTACCGCCGGGGCTCAGCTTCAATGCCATATCTCAGAAAGCAATGACTGCCAATAGTCACGCCAGATTGCCACGGTCCTACTGGGACTGGAACGAAATGTTGGCTCCGAATCGAGCGGGTTTTTTCCCGTTCACTCCCGCGACGAATCTCCTCTTCGGGTTACGAGAAGCCCTCTCGATGCTGTTGGAAGAAGGGTTGCCGAACGTGTTTCGCAGGCACGCCCGTCATGCAGCCGCGACCCGCGCAGCGGTTCGCGCGTGGGGCCTGAAAGTTGTCTGCGAAGACCCTCAGGAATACTCCAGTTCACTGACCGCCGTTTTCATGCCCGAGGGCTATGATGCGGACCAATTACGAAAGATCATCCTGGAAAAATTTGATATGTCCCTGGGTGCAGGCTTGTCCCAGCTTGCTCACAAGGTATTTCGCATAGGACATCTCGGTAGCTTCAACGACTTGATGCTCGCGGGAACACTCAGCGGCGTCGAAATGGGTCTGCGGTTCGCTGGCGTTCCGCATCAGAGCGGCGGTGTTACCGCGGCTCTCAAAACTCTTTCGACAGATAAAGGTGAGCCGGACCGGATAAATCCCTCTGACCAAGGCTTGGCGGGGGATCGGGGATGATTCGTGGGACTTGACTCTGTGGACGCCAGGATACGCCCGCGAGCGTTTTCGGCCACGACGATCGTACTCATTCTCATCTGTCTGATGTATGGGATCACCTACATCGATCGTGTCAACGTCAGTACCGCTGCTTCGGTTTTTCAAAAGGATCTTCAGCTTTCAAATACTCAAGTCGGATTGATCTTCTCGGCGTTCGCTTATCCTTACGTGATCTTCACGATCTTCGGCGGTTGGCTGAGCGACCGATTCGGCGCGCGACGGGTGCTGACCGCCTCGGCAATCATCTGGGGATCGGCAACCCTTTTCACTGGCATGGTCAGCAGCCTCCCGGCAATCTTGGGTGCCCGCGTGATGCTGGGACTAGGAGAAGCCGCAACATTTCCCATCGCCACACGCGCGATGTGTGACTGGATGCCCGAGCGGAAGCGCGGGTTCGCGCAAGGTCTAACGCATTCGTGCTCGCGGCTGGGTGCTGCACTGACGCCACCTCTGGTTGCGTGGCTTATTGCCATAACTACTTGGCGAGGATCGTTCATCGTCCTGGGGATCGTGAGCCTCGCCTGGGCCGTCGCATGGGGATATTATTTTCAAGACGACCCCAGAAGTCACCGTGGAGTCAGCTCAGAAGATTTAAGATCGCTGCCCACGTACACTGAGCGCGGCACGCAAAACACAGAGTCAGTACCCTGGCGGTCGCTGGCGTCCCGCATGCTCCCGGTGACCGGTGTATATTTCTGTTACGGCTGGACGCTGTGGCTGTATCTGGCATGGATTCCTTCCTTCTTTTTTCATCGTTACAATCTGGACTTAAAAAGTTCCGCGCTGTTCTCCGCTGGCGTCTTCTTTGCCGGAGTCGTGGGCGATACCCTGGGCGGTATCATCAGTGATCGCATCCTGGTGAGAACCGGCGACCGAAACAAAGCTCGTCGCAATTTGGTCGTGGCCGGCTTCCTCGGCTCCCTGGCCGCCATGGTCCCGATTCTGTTCCTACGCGATGTCAACTGGGTTGCAGTTTGTCTCAGCGTTGCTTTTTTCTGCTCCGAGTTCACCATCGGTCCAATGTGGGCGATTCCCATGGACATTGCTCCGAAGTACTCCGGCTCGGCGAGCGGCCTGATGAATATCGGATCACCTCTAGCCGCCATCATTTCCCCATTGATTTTCGGCTACGTAATTGACAAAACAGGAAACTGGGACCTGCCCTTCCTCGGGAGCATCTGCCTCCTGCTGCTCGGTTCGATATTGGCGTTTCGCATGAAGCCAAATGAGATGCTTCAATCCGCGGTCTTAACGGGCGATGAAGGGAAGATCGAACAACTTCACAGTTCTCAATTATGAAAGCGGCTGTAGTGAACTAGAGAACTAAAATTCAGATGACCGGCAGGCCTGTGTTGCGATTTTCGTTTCGACCATCGCGTTTTTTGGAGGCGGTTGCAAGCTGAACATTTAACGCATCACAACCAGTGTGCAGTCCGATTCAGTTATGGCTCGGCCCATAGCCTTGCGTCAGTTTTAATATTTGACAACCATCGAGATCGAATCGGCTACGCTCAAAAAAGGACACGTTGCAGACGACGAAAGGACCTGGAAGCATGACTGTTTTCGAATCGCCCGTTCCCCTGAGCCGCAATGAACACCTTTTGCGATGGGTCGAGAAAATGGCCGAACTCGCAAAGCCAGATACCATCCACTGGGTTGACGGTTCTGAAGAAGAATATGAATCCTTGTGCGAGCGGATGGTTCATTCCGGGACCCTCACAAAGCTAAACGAAAAACTTTGGCCGGGTTGTTACTACGCGCGATCGGCTGCCAGCGATGTGGCTCGCGTCGAAGATCGCACCTTCGTTTGCTCGCTCTCGAAGGACGCAGCAGGCCCAACAAACAACTGGATGAATCCCTTCGAAATGAGGAAGAAACTGAAATCGCTTTTTAACGGCGCTATGCAGGGCCGCAGTATGTACGTATTGCCTTTCAGCATGGGGCCTGTTGGATCACCGACTTCGCAGGTAGGCGTGCAGCTGACAGATTCTCCATACGTCGTATTGAACACGAGAATCATGGCACGAACGGGCCTGGCGGTGTTTCAAGAAATAGACACCGGGAGACCCCGCGTTGTGCCGTGCATGCACTCCGTAGGAGCCCCTTTACAGCCTGGTCAAAAGGACTCGTTTTGGCCCTGCAACCCGGAGAAATACATAGTCCATTTTCCCGAGACTCGTGAAATCTGGTCATACGGTTCAGGGTACGGCGGAAACGCGCTGCTCGGTAAGAAATGCTTCGCTCTGCGAATCGCGTCGAATATAGCGCGCGACGAAGGCTGGATGGCTGAGCATATGCTCATTCTCGGTGTTGAGGATCCCTCCGGCGAAAAGACCTACGTGGCCGCCGCATTTCCTAGTGCGTGCGGGAAGACCAATTTCGCCATGATGGTTCCGCCCAAGGGATTTGAAGGGTGGAAAATCTGGACGGTCGGCGACGATATTGCCTGGATTCGAGCGGATGAGGGAGGTGAACTGCGAGCGATCAATCCGGAGACTGGTTTTTTTGGCGTGGCACCCGGTACCTCGGTAAAGACCAATCCCAACGCTATGGCTGCCATGGCGAAAAATACGATCTTCACCAATGTGGCGCTGACTCCAGAGGGCGGAGTGTGGTGGGAAGGCATGACCGACGAGCCGCCGTCCGAATGTATGAGTTGGCAAGGAACCAGGTGGACTCCCCAGATCGCGGCAGAGACGGGAGCCAAAGCTGCGCATCCTAACGCACGATTTACGGCACCCGCGTCCCAATGTCCCACAATTGACCCAGCGTGGGAAGATCCAAACGGGGTTCCCATCAGCGCCATCATTTTTGGCGGCCGTCGGGCCAGCACCATGCCACTGGTATTTCAAGCATTCAATTGGAGTGCGGGGATCTATGTAGGCGCAACCATGGGATCGGAGATGACCGCCGCGGCAGAAGGCGCGCAAGGCAAGGTCCGCCGTGACCCCATGGCTATGCTTCCTTTCTGTGGCTATCACATGGGGGACTACTTCCGGCATTGGTTCAACATGCAGCGTGTGCTCACCGTAACGCCGCGCATCTTTCACTTAAATTGGTTTCGCAAGGATGCACAAGGCAAGTTCATCTGGCCGGGTTTTGGGGAGAACATGCGGGTCCTCAAGTGGATTGTAGATCGCACCAGGGGTCGCACCCAGGGGAAGGAAACCCCAATTGGATGGATGCCCCGCTATGAAGACTTTGAATGGCGTGGTCTGCGTTTTCCCGAAGATCACTTCCAGCACCTACAGGCGGTCAATCGTGACGAGTGGCGACGGGAGGTGATTGACCATGAGGAATTGTTTATCAGACTTCATAGTCACCTACCCAAGGAAATGATCTACGAGCGAGAGCTGCTAATCTGTAGGCTCTGAAGCGAGTCTTGAATTCGGGCAGCGATGACATAAGCGCCATTCCTTTAGTTTCACTGTGCAAGCAACAGGGGGGTAGGGCTGGGATCAATCTATCAAGCAGTTCCTACAACACGTTGCGTCTGACATGTCAGCCATCCGACAAGTTGTTCATCTTAACTGCCGCCAAAACATCTTTATATTGTGCTAGACAGCTGCTCGCCCGTCTGGTCAATTGGCAGGTGAATGGATCACTGTTTTTGGTGTCTTGTGTTGTATGCGCTGACGGTTTCAAATTGAAGTACGGGAGTCTCCCATTAAGATCATTTATCCTTCACTGCTGCTCGCGGTTGTCGGCCTCTGTAGCGAGAATCTACCTTTAATGGCTCAAGATCGTCTGCCGGAGATTCCGGCGGAGAAATTGACGGAGGCGCAGAAGAAGGCAGTCGACGAATTCGTCGCAGGGCGCGGTACGCCTCCCTCAGGTCCCTTCATTCCCCTTCTTCGCAGCCCGGAGGTAATGTTGCGCGCGAAGGCCATGGGAGACTACCTGCGCTACAAGAGCGTGCTGCCCCCGCGACTCAGCGAGTTTGCCATTCTGATTACCGCGCGCGAGTGGACGCAGCAATTTGAATGGAGCGTCCATAGCGCGATTGCCCTCAAGGCGGGGGTGAGCGCCGAAACAGTCAAGGCGCTCGCTGACGGACGACGTCCCGCCGGATTGTCGGACGAAGAAACAGCGATCTACGACTTCTGCACGGAGTTGCAGCATAACAAGTCGGTTAGCGACCCAACTTATGCCAAAGTATTGGCAAAGTTTGGCGAACAGGGCGTCATTGACCTGGTTGGAATCAACGGGTATTACACGCTTCTTTCGATGGTGATGAATGTATCCCGCACGCCGCCTCAAAAGGGGGCCGAATCGACCCTTGTAGCTTTTCCGCACTAAGAACGCCTCAAAACGCAGCCGGCCTTGTGGCCATCAGCGCGGCTTCTTCCTTTCGTAAGCCTTTGTCTTGCGACGTGGACGTCATGCGAATGGCAACATTTGCGATGCCTAGATGCTAGCTGAAGAAAAAAAAATCCCCGGATCAACTCCGAGTTTAGCGAACGGTTTTTCTCGGCTGGCCGTCGGGATGGCGGACTGGGCGGAACGCTGGTTCCCGGATGCTTTTGTGTTTGCTCTGGGCGCGATTGTAATTGTCTTTCTAGGGGCAATATTTGTAGGAGAGAAACCCAGTAACGCTATTAAGTATTTTGGGGACGGCTTCTGGCAGCTGATTCCTTTTACCTTGCAAATGGCCATGGTGATCATCGGCGGGTACGTCGTTGCGAGTTCGCCCCCTGTTGGCCGAGTCATTCAGGGTCTGGCAAGAATCCCGAGCACGCCTCGAAGCGCTGTGGCTCTGGTAGCCTTTCTCGCAACGACCAGCTCCCTCCTGAGCTGGGGATTCAGTCTAATTTTTAGCTCACTGCTTGTCCGCCAGATTGTGAAGAATGTCCACGGAGTCGACTACCGTGCGGCGAGCGCCGCCGCATATCTCGGCGTGTGCACGGTCTGGGCGTTGGGCCTTTCGTCCTCTGCCGCTCTCATGATGGCCACTCAGGGATCTATTCCCCCCGCAGTTTTAACCATCAGCGGGCGCATTCCGCTGACGCATACCATTTTTACTTGGCAAAGTTTAACCACCGCGAGCCTGCTAATTCTCTCTTCGGTGGCGGTCGCCTATTTTTCGACGCCGGCCGCGTCGGAAACAAAGTTCTCAAAAATTATTCAAGAGGACGTAGGTCTTCCCGCACCGCAAATCGATAAGATCGCTAGAACGCCCGGAGAATGGTTGGAAAACAACGGACTGCTTACGATTTTAGTCTGCGCCTTGGGTTTCGCTTACCTCGCAAGGCTATTTTTTATTCAAGGACCGTTGGTTGCACTCGATCTCAATACTTATAATTTTCTATTCATTATGGTGGGCATGCTCTTGCACTGGACGCCCCGCGCATTTGTTAGAGCAGTCGGCGCCGCCGTCCCAGCGACGGCAGGCGTGCTCATTCAGTTCCCATTCTACGCTGGAATTTTCGGCATAATGACAAAATCACCGCTGTCCAGCCGGATGGCGGAATTTTTTGTTGGAATCTCCAGCCATGGAACCTACCCGTTGCTGCTTACGATTTATTCTGCGATCTTGGGACTGTTCGTGCCGTCTGGAGGGAGTAAGTGGATTATTGAAGCTCCCTATGTTCTCGCGGCGGCGAAACAGCTACACGTCAACCTTGGATGGGTCGTCCAGATCTATAACACTGCTGAGGCGCTGCCCAACCTGATTAATCCTTTCTGGATGCTGCCGCTATTAGGAATTCTGAACATCCGCGCGAGGGAAGTGATCGGCTATTCTTCACTCTATTTGATCGTGAATTTTCCGCTGGTCTTATTTTTGATGTGGTTCTTTGCGCGTACAATCCCCTACACGCCGCCTGGCGCTTTCTAACAATCGCGCGGAACGACCGTGATTTTGCTCACGAGCTCTTGGCAGGTTCATATAATTTGCCATCGCGAATAGCACTGGTGCCAAAGAGCTCTTGATGCCCGGTGCGCTTGCTCCCGAGAGCATCCACAAACTCAAAGGAGCCCTGCCGTAGTTCTAATATCGAAATATCCGCGACGTCGCCCACTTTTAGCGTCCCAAGTTCCAAGCCAAAATTGAGCGCGCGAGCGGGCTTGCTGGTTGCCCTCTCCAGCGCCTGCTCGAGCGTCAGGCCCAGCAGCATGAACTTCGAGAGGGTGGTCGTTAAATCGTAAGTAGGCCCATTTACGCTCCGCCCGGCGAGATCGGTACTGATAGAATCGGGCAGAAAGCCTTGCTGCAGACATTTTTCTGTCAAATCAAACCCGAAGTGAAAGGCGCCGTGGCCTACATCAAAGAGAACGCCTCTTTGGCGCGCTTCGAGCACCTCCGGAAGTATTTTCCCATTTTCGTCGACAATCCCATTGGGCCGCGGCGTGTAGCAGTGCGTAATGATATCGCCCGGTCGCACTAGCCGCAGAATGGCCGGCAATGGCGAGTTGGTGTCTCCGATGTGCAACATCATGGGCAGCTGCGAAGCTTCCGCGGCTTCGCGCGCTCTCTTAAGGCCTTCCATGTCTTCGGTGCCTGCAATGTCTTTCGATAATCGAACTTTAATTCCGACCACAGCGGGCTTATTAGCGATGGCCGCCTTGGCTGTCATTTGAGGATCGACCCACTCCAGATTTTTCATTGCATCTTTGATGCTGACGACGGTACCGAGAGCCCCTATGTCAAGCAAGGCGTACAGTCGCGTAGCCGAAGTGTCTATTACATATTTTCGAAGGCCAACTATCGATGGGAACCCAGCGGAACCGGCATCGACCGCGGTGGTTACTCCATGAGCGATGCAATACCGATCGGCATTGACGCCGGCTTCGGTTACGCCTTCAAACACATGTACGTGCATGTCGATCAGTCCCGGCGCTACAAGTTTTCCAGGAACAGAAATGACTTTGCGCGACGTACCGGGCGCAATGTTGGGAGAGAGCCTTAGAACCTTGCCGTCCTTGATACCCACATCGAGCGCCGCGTGGAGATTTGCTCCAGGATCGATGACCGTGCCGCCGGTAATCAAAAGGTCATAAGTCTCGTGGGCGCTCGGATCTTCTGAGGAAAACAAGTTTTCGCGTGACCAAAGCCCATCTGCGGCGGCAGCGCTCGCTGCGACGCCTAACAGAGACTTAGTAAATTGGCGTCGCGTTGGCATGGTCAACGTGCTTTGATTCGTGTTTTGGGAGTGGGAGTTGTAAGTATCCAAAGAGTATTGCGAACAAAGCGGCTGCTCCACGGGCAATATTAAGACTCGAAGGCGTCAGAGTCGCAATCACCTGATCTAGACTTGCGACCAATTACTGCGTGACCAGCCGGAACATCTGCACGCGCCTCCCTCCGCCGGTCTCTCCCGCAATGATATCGCCCTTGGAATCGACTGCCAGACTGTGCAGATTTTCAAATTCTCCTACTTGATGACCCGGACGGCCGAAAACGCTGAGCGTGCGGCCCGTGGCATGATCGAGAACGCGGATTTCTTCATCTCCGCAGTCCGCAACGTAGATGTACTTTTGCGACTGGTCCGGTGAAAATCCCAGCCAGCAAGAGGAACCTATCCCGGTCTGCGGAGCAGTCTTGCTCTCGATCAAAATATTTCTCTTGAAATTGCCCATTTTGTCGAAAATCTCAATCCGGCCACCCAGTCGGTCGCACACATATATCAGACCATCGTTCCCAATAACCACGCAATGGACAACCTTCAGGAAGACGGAGGGAATTCCAGCATCCGTCTGCGCTTGCGTCCCTTGCTGCCCCCATTGGCGAAGAAATTTTCCCTCGCGATCGAACACCACAACACGACGATTGCCGTACCCGTCGGTAATATATATGTCACCATTTGCGGGATCGACGGCGATGTCCGAGGGGAGATTCAGCAAAGTATGACTTGAATTCAACGGCGCGCCCGCCATCGTGCCGTCCGATGTATCGAACTTGCCTTTTGTTCCGATTTGTAACAGCAATTTGCTGCCGTCGTGCGTATATTTCTGCACGATCGCGTCCTCGTTGCCCGCAATCCATACGTTTCCTTCGTAGTCTACAAAGCAACCGTGTGGTCTGCCTGGAAAGGTCTCATAGTTTCCCCAGCTACTCACCATATTTCCCGCTTGGTCAAATTCGACAATGGGAGGCGATGAAGTAGCGTTTTTCTTTTCCTTCGGGGATAGATCGCCCCGGCTGACGATGAAAACGTGATCTTGAGCATCGACGCAAGTGCCTCCAACAGAGGCGGTCACCCAATGGTCGGGAAGCGGCTTGGGCCAAAACGGGTCAACCTTAAACTGAGGCACCCCGCTATTTTGTTGAGCGTTCAAGCGGCTAACAGAGACCGACAAATTCGTCAGCAGCAAGACGCTTCCTGCAACGACCGAAAGAACACGCCTCCAGCCGCTAATCGTCATTGGCCCTCATTCCCATGGACAAAATACAAGCTTCGTTCATTTACTGCCGCTGCGCTTACCAGATGAACTTGAGAGCGAACTGGATTTCCCTCGCCGGAGTCTGCGTTGAATCGATCAGTCCCGCGCCAGGCACCGGATTACCAAATTGATCGAAAGCGGTCAGATTATCGAGAGGCGGTGCAAAGTTAACTCGGTTAAACGCATTAAAGAATTCTGCTCGGAACTGCACTCGGAAACTTTCCGAGATGCGCTTCACGGCAATGTTTTTCACTAGCGAGAGGTCGGTATTCACTAGACCGGGTCCAATGATGGTGTTGCGGCCGAGGTTGCCGCGGATGTTCACTGGGTTTGGGAAGGCCAAGCACTGCAGCTTTACGTAGTCGTTTGGATTGCCTGGATTCGAGAGAGAACTACATCCAGGCCCGCTGAGCCGATTAGGGACATCAAAAGGGTCGGAATTATTTTGGCCCAACGGATCTCCGCCAAGATTCATGAAGAATGGAACACCGCTGCTGGCCTCGAACACCCCACTGAATTGCCACCCGTCAACGATCCAAGATGCGACGCTCGAAGAAAACTTGGGCGCGGGTATCTGCCAGGTGAAATTAATCACGAGATTCTGGCCCACATTAAAGTCCGCCAAGCCACGGTTGAGGCTGTTGTCAAAGAAGGGGAGAGCAGGAAATGAATTATTAAATTGATCCTCGGTCCGGCTTGCCGAGGAGGTATCAATCGTCTTACTCCATGTGTAAGAGCCTTGGACCTGTAAGCCGTGGCTCATTTTTTGCGTGATCTGCAACTCCATGCCATTGAACGAAGAGCTGCTTTTCCAGAGGTACGTCCGTATCTGGCCGACGTTTGGATTTATGACCGTTCCACTGCCGATTGGTAGCGGCCAAGCATAACCTTGTGGCGTCAAAGTAGGCATCACGATATTGATGTCGTCATTCAGGAATGGATTGTGCACCGCGTGGGAACCGATATATCCAAGCATGACTGCTAAATTGCTAGTGACTTGCCGCTGCACATTCAAATTCCATTGCAACACGTAATTGCGGTGCGGGTGAGGCTCTATGTATTCCTGACCCAAGGTCGCAGGATTGCCGGCGATAAACGAAAACATTTGCGATGGGAACGTTCCCGCCGGTAGGTTGGTAGCCGTGCCGCTGTCGGTAAAGGGCGCGGCAGCATAAGTTGGCTCCCAAAACTCGTAACTGAGTGGAAGGACATCGAAGACTCCAAAACCGCCACGCACGGAGGTCTTGCCACTGTGGAACGGATCCCAAGCAAAACCTACGCGCGGTTCGAAATTGTGAAGAGTTGGATTTGAAAAAAACGGCGAACCCAGGAACGGAGTTGTGTCCGTGACATTGAGCAAGCGCGAGAGACGGTTGTTCGTTTCGGTTGGTACGGTGGACATTTCATAGCGCAAACCGAGATTTATCGTCAAATTCGGCCGAAACCGCCAATCATCCTGAACATAGGTGCCGAAGATGGACTGTCGCAAGTCACGCGGAGTTGTGGGCACCGTCGGCAAAATTGCCGTGAAACTTTGGGCTTGACCGAGCAAGAACGACGCTAGCGAACCGAAACTCACTTGCGCATTCGGGTAAAGATGCGTAAGCATATTGTTCTGGTCTCTCTCAAACGCAAATCCAAATTTTAGGGAGTGATTTCCTTTCGTAAGGAATGCGTCGTCATATATCTGATACGCATTCAGGTTGAACTTCTGGTTCGAATTCGCGTCGACTCCTCCCGTAAATTGCGTAAGGCCCGGCACAAATACTTGGGCTGCGGGCTGGCCTGGTACGGTGCCGAATGTCGGATCTATCGCAGCTGGATTCGGGCCTAGTTGGGTTAGGCCTCCCCACGCTATGCTTCGGCTAAAGCCGGCCCGCAGGCTATTGGCAAGTTGGGGGCTAAAAATATGAGTTTCCTCGAGTGCAGTGCTTTGACGACCCGATTTGAATTCATCGATCTTGTTATCGAACTCATCTGGCTGCGTCAATGTTGAGTGGTCGAAGAGGTATGTGGCGAAGAATGAGTCCTTCTCCGAGAACCTATGGTCAATCCTGGCTGTTGCGTAGTTTTGTGGCACGACTTGCTTTCTTTCCAATGTAAAGATACCGGTGTCTCCCAAAGATGGGCCGTTTGGCAGAGGATAGAATGCGTTAATGAAACGTTGAACCGCAGGACTCACCACGACTGTTCCGGTTGAAAGATCGCCGTCGCGTGCGGCAGCAGAAGGAACAGTCGACACGCCAGTGGTGGTTAGCGACTGGCGCAGCCCTTCATAATCAGCGAATATGAAGGTCTTGTCTTTCTGGATTGGGCCGCCTGCCGACGCCCCGAACTGATTGCGCTTAAACGGAGGAGTAGCGCCGACATCGAAGAAATTTCGAGCGTCAAAAGCGCTGTTTCGCAAGAATTCATACGCGGTGCCATGAAAATCGTTGGTACCTGACTTTGTGATCGCATTCATGACTCCGCCTGAAGTCTTGCCGTATTCTGCAGAATAGTTGCTCGTCAAAACGGAAAATTCCTGGATGGCGTCGACGCCTAAATTTTGCCCTAGAACGCTGCCAGGCGCGGAGTTGGAGTAGTCGTTCACGCTAATGCCGTCGAGTCGGTAATTATTTTGGTTGGGACGGTTGCCTGAGATTGTTAATGTCATTCCCAAGCCCCGCGCCGTACCATTGTTCAAAAGAGTTACAGGGGTTCGGACAGATGCGATCCCGGGTTCAAGGGTCGCGAGTTGACTCCAATCGCGGCCATTCAACGGCAACTCTCTCATTGTTGTTTCACTTACATTATCGCTGATTGCTGAGGAGGCTAGCTCGACGCTAGGAGCCTCGCTAGTTACACGAATTCTTTCACTCAACTGGCCAACTTGTAGCGTGAAATTCAGGACCTGTTGGGCCCCGACTGTTAGTGTGACCCCGGTTCTCTCGAGAGTCGCGAATCCTGGTGCGGAAACTACGATCTCATAATCTCCCGGCAGCAGATTGGGCGCCGAGTACAACCCATCCGCGTTCGCGGACACACTCGAGCTCGTGCCTTTGGCAAGGTTTTTAATCTGGATCTGGGCGTCTGGAATCATCGTTCCGGCAACGTCTGTGACCGTCCCGGACAACGTAGCCCCAGCCACTTGCGCGCAGACTCGGACTGCTGAAAACAATAATAAGGTTGTCACCGCAAGCAGTTGCAAGGATATGGGAAAGCGTTTCGAGTGCTGCAGGCAAATCATCGTTTACCTCGTTTGAACTCGTGCAGACGTGGCGATTCGAGTTGATCTCCAAAACCATCTCAACAATGCGTCCTTAGAAAACCGCAGGTAGAACCGCTCAGCACCCGTTCTTCGCAGATTCCCCATGATTCTGCTAAGACATTCCACTATCGCTTGACGAGGATCTCAGCCTGACAAGACCCCGCTTAGGACAGTGGTTGGCACAAAGCCGGTCCTTACCGCCATTAAGCGCACACTCCGGCTGTGCGTCTAGTACAAAATTAAGGTAGTTGGACGTTACAAAGTTAAGTTCCGAATTGGCTCGCATGGAGTTCTTCATAAAAAAAATATTCGCGAAATGTCTTTTCGAAAGTGCAACGAAATGTAATCTTAGTGCGTCTGAATATTCCAAGCGTTAAACGATATCGTCCGTCTTTTCGATCGTCCCATCATCGCGATTTGTGCAATGGATTCGACAAGGAGACTTCCATGGCGATCTACCTGAAGAAAGCAGCCGGAATCGAAGAGAGTGATGTCGCGGACGCAAAGGTGCGGGAAACCGTCGAACGCATTATCGCGGACGTGAAGAAGCGTGGCGACGTAGCCGTTCGCGAACTGTCGGCGAAATTGGACGGATGGTCTCCCGCAGCTTTCCAGCTGTCGAAATCCGAGATCGAAAGTTTAGTTGGCGGGGTCGCAACCAGCACGATCGACGACATCAAGTTCGCGCAGACGCAGGTTGCGCGCTTCGCGGAATCGCAGAAGTCCGCCCTTAGGAATCTTGAAATTGAAACGATTCCCGGCGTGCTTCTCGGACACCGTAACATCCCGGTCGGGAGCGTCGCGTGTTACGTTCCGGGCGGGCGATATCCGATGGTGGCGTCCGCTCATATGAGTGTGCTCACGGCGAAGATTGCCGGCGTGGAACGCGTTGTCGCCTGCACTCCCCCAATTGGCGGCAAGCCTTATGCCGAAACAATCGCAGCGATGTCATTGGCCGGCGCCGATGAGATCTACGTCATTGGCGGAGTTCAAGCCATCGCGGCATTCGCGCTTGGTACGCAATCGATCGCTCCCGTGGACATGATTGTCGGCCCGGGGAACGCTTTCGTTGCCGAAGCGAAACGTCAACTTTATGGGCGCGTTGGCATTGATCTTTTTGCCGGCCCAACCGAGATTTTAGTCATCGCCGACGAAACCGCCGACGTGGAGATGATCGCGGTGGACCTGCTCGGGCAGGCGGAGCATGGTCCAACCTCGCCGGCCGCTTTGATCACAACCTCGGAAACGCTCGCTCAGAATCTACCCGCGGAAATTGAGCGGCAGCTCCAAGTTTTGCCGACAGCAGATATTGCGCGGGTCGCGTGGAGAGATTATGGCCAGATTATTTTGGTAAAAGATCTCGACGAGGCGGTTCAGGAAGCGGACATTCTTGCTTATGAGCATGTCGAAGTCTTGACTCGGCATCCACGTTATTTTCTTGAGCGCCTGCGGAATTACGGCGCTCTATTCCTCGGCCCGGAAACAAACGTGGCATTTGGTGACAAGACCATCGGAACCAACCATATTCTTCCGACGAAGGGGGCAGCGCGGTATACAGGCGGCCTCTGGGTTGGAAAATTCATGAAGACCGTTACCTATCAACAGTGCACGCCCGATGCCAGCGTCGCTATCGGGGATTATTGCTCCCGCTTGTGCGCGATCGAGCACTTCTGGGGGCACAAGGAGCAGGCCGACCTTCGGCTGCGGCGCTATGGTGGGCGCACGGTGGGACTTGGCGCCGGGAAGGAAAGACAGTCATAGCTGCGGATTCCATGGATCGCTTCATGCGTCCGAAGAACCGCCTGGACGGTTTAGTAGCGCTCGTAACAGGCGCCAGCCGCGGACTCGGGGAAGAAGCCGCTGTTGCGCTCAGTGAGGCGGGAGCTGAGGTGGTGGTGTTGAGCCGCGCACGCGAAGAACTGGAGCGTGTGGCGAATCGGATCCGCTCTCTGGGCGGACTCGCAAGAATTCTCGTTTGCGATGTTACCGATGCCGAGGCCGTGCGTTCGCAGCTTATGTCTCTGGAGCGGCTCGATGTGCTGGTGAACAACACTGGGATGAATATTCCTGAACCTTTTGTCGAAGTGTCAGAGGAGCGTCTCGACAGACAAATCGCGCTCAACGTTCGCGCCGCATTTGTGGTGGCACAAACTGCCGTGCGTAAAATGCTCGAGGCCCCGAATCGGCTTGATTCTGGCGGAGCTATTGTAAATATTTCTTCGCAAATGGGACGTGTGGGCGCCCCACTTCGGACAGTTTATTGCATGACCAAGCATGCGGTCGAAGGTCTTACTAAGGCGATGGCCGTTGAGCTTGCACCGATCAATATTCGCGTGAACGCCGTTGGGCCGACATTTATCGACACCCCCATGACCGCGCCGTTTTTGGCCAAGCCCGAATTTCGCGAGTGGGTTATGTCGAGAATTCCATTGGGACGCCTGGGGACGCCTGCGGAGGTAGCCGCGGCGGTGGTTTTTCTCGCTTCGCCCGCGTCGTCGCTCATCACGGGTGCCAGCCTGGTGGTCGATGGTGGATGGACTGCACAATAAGTATGCGAAACCCAAAAGTCGCGAAGGCCGGAAGCAAAAATGAGACTGGGGACAAGATCGTCACGAGGTCTGATGCGCATTTCCCCGCAAACCAAGAATTCGAGAATCTCGCTTCCGATACCCCGTATGATCACTCGCGGAAACAAATGCCGCGTCGCCAATTCCTGGTGATCTCGGCCGCCGTTGTGGGCGGAGTTTTTTTGTGTGGCCTGGACGGAAGTGCCCAAAGAGTCTCCCCGGAAGATCGACTCATTCATATCCCGCTGCATTTTTTTGACTCTGAGGAGGCGGCGATTGTGATGGCCGCAGCCTCACGAATCTTCCCTGCGGATGAATCGGGCCCGGGAGCGAAGGAAGCCGGGGTGGTCGTGTATATCGATCGACATCTCGCTGGACCGTACGGCTCGGACGCTCATCGGTATACGCAGCCTCCCTTCGAAGAGGGCGTGCCAGAGCTCGGATTTCAGGGCAAGGCGACGCCGGCGGAGCTTTATCGTGAAGGCCTAAAGGGCCTTGCAGGTTTCCATCTTCTGCCTCCGGTCGAGCAAGACCAGGCGCTCATGAAAATTGAATCGTCTCTATTTTTCTACCTGTTACGGCAGCACACAATCGAAGGCATGTTTTGTGATCCTGTTCACGGCGGTAATGTCGACATGCTGGGCTGGCAGCTTCTTGGTTTTCCCGGCGTTCGAATGAGCAATTATGACGATATCGATAAACACTTTGGCGAGGCATTCCGGCCTGATCCAGTAAGTTTGGGTGGCCATCCTCGTGACAATGAAGAATGAAAACTTTGCCCAGCGCGGACGTGGTCATTATAGGCGGAGGCTGGACCGGCCTCCTTATGGCTAAGGAACTCGGTTCCCGCACCAGCGCGTCCGTGGTCGTGCTCGAACGTGGGGCCCCGCGAAAGACGACCGACTATTTTAATACCATGGATGAGCTGGAGAACTATGTCCGCCTGCGCATGATTCAGGATTTTTCGTCGGAGACGGTCACGTTCCGCCACAACGATCGACAAAAGGCTCTACCCTTGCGCCAGGCGGGCCCTTTTCTCCCTGGAGTAGGCACCGGCGGGGCCGGTGAGCACTGGGGTGCGGTATGCGATCGCATGTCACCCGACAGTTTCGAGCTGCTCTCAAAGACGGTAGAAAAATATGGTCCCAAAAAATTGCCGGAGGATCACGCGATTCAGGATTGGGGCCTCACTTACGACGAGATCGAACCTTTTTACGCGCGCGTTGAAAAACTAATTGGGGCTTCCGGTAAAGCGGGAAACATCAATGGAAAGAAGATCGACGGCGGGAACATTTTCGAGGGTTGGCGTAGCTCGGAATATCCTTTGCCTCCGACGAAAGTCCCTTACTTTTCGGTCCTTTTTGACGACGCGACGAAAAAGCTCGGCTACCATCCTTATCCATCTCCCGCCGCTACCCTCAGTGCGCCCTACGTTAATCCGGACGGCATCGCGCGCCCCGGCTGCACCTATTGCGGATTTTGTGAGCGCTATGGGTGCATGATCGGCGCAAAGGCGCAACCTACCAATGTACTCATGCCGGTAATCGCGAAACACAAGAATGTTTCCGTCCGCAACGGAGCATGGGTGCGCAGGATTCTGTTCGACAAAATTGGCCGGAATCCAAAATCGCGGGGTGTGACTTACGTCGAGTCGGGCCAGGAGTTCTTTCAACCCGCCGATCTGGTAGTGCTCGCGTCCTGGACTCTTAACAATACGAGATTGTTGCTGCTGTCAGGTCTCGGCGATGCCTACAACCCCTCCACTGGTGCGGGGACAGTGGGACGCAATCTCACGCATCAAGTCAGTTTTTCGCCCGTGCTCGCTTTTTTCGAAAAGCCGCTGAACAGGTTTATGGGGTCAGGAGCGGCCGGTGTTCTGATCGGCGACTTCAGCGGTCACGTTCTGGATCACGAGAAACTGCCGTTTATACGCGGCGGTACGTTGCAAGCTCCGAGCCACGGGTATGGTCCTCTAGGCACTTTTGGTGCTGTTCCGAAATCGATCGAGACGAAGTGGGGTTCTGCGTGGAAAAAAGCGGCCATCCACAATTATGACCGCGCGGCACGACTCGCGTTTCAAGGCGAGCACCTGGCCTATAAAGGCAATTTTATGGATATGGATCCTACGTACACGGATCGAAATGGAGATCCTCTTCTTCGTATGACGCTTGACTGGCGTGACAACGAGCGCTATATGGCAAATTTTGCCATCGCCAAATCCGTTGAAATTGTTCGAGCAATGGGCGCGACGGACTTCACCCCATCTTCCGGTTTGGGATCCTACGACGCCCGGGTTTACCAATCCAGTCATCTGCAAGGCGGTACCATCATGGGAAAATCTCCCGAAACTTCGGTGGTCAATCCCTACTTGCAGCATTGGCAGCTACCGAACCTTTTCATCTTGGGTGGCTCAACGTTTGCTCAAAGTTCGTCCGCGCGCCCGACGTTAGCCATGCTCGCTCTTACCTGCCGCACGGCTGACGCAATCGTCGATCGATATCTGAAGGCGCCAGGGCCGCTGGCAGGGGCCTGAGCCGATGAACCGTTCAAATAGGAGGATGTGTGACGCTATCGAAGCTGAAGACTCTCGTAGCGGCGTTTAGTCTAGCTCTGTCGAGCGGTTGGGTACTGGCGAAGACTCCCCCTGGAGGCTATACCTTGCTCAAGAAGATTTCCATCACTGCTGCGCCGGGTGGCGGCGAATATTTCGATTACATCACCGTCGATGCTGCCGCGCGGCGCGTCTACGTGTCGCATGGCACCGTCGTCAATGTTCTGGATGCCGATAGCGGAGCGCAGATCGGTACTGTCGCGGGCCTCCAGCACTGCCACGGCATAGCTCTAGCCAATGACCTCGGTGAAGGGTTCGTGACCGATGGTGGTTCCGGAAAAGTTATTGTTTTTGATACGAAGACGTTTCGGGTTACCGATGAAATCAAAGCCGAGCCCGACGCGGATTTCATTCTCTACGATCGCGTATCGAAACGAATCTTTTCTTTCAACGGCCATAGTAAGAACGCAACCGTCATCGACGCGGTGAAGAAGATTGTGGTAGCCACCATCTCTATGGGCGGTATCCCGGAGCAAGCGGTTTCCGACGGTAATGGAATAGTTTACGACAACATCGAGGATACCAACGAAGTTGTCGCCATCGATGTTCGCACTGCCGAGATAAAAACTCGGTGGTCGCTGGCGCCTGCTGCTGGGCAACTGGTGTCCATAGCGATGGACCGGGAGCATCGGCGACTGTTCATCGGTGGTCGTAATCCCAAGACTTTGGTTGTCGTGAACGCCGACAACGGAAAAGTCCTCCAGTCATTCCCCATAGGCGACAGGGTCGACGCCACCGTCTTTGACCCTGAAAGTAAGCTGGTGGCCGCTTCCACGCGAGAGGGAACGATTCACGTATTCCACGAAGACTCGCCCGATAAACTCAGTGCAACTGAAACCATTAAAACTGAATTCGGAGCTAAAACGATGGGCCTCGATCCGAACACCCACCGGTTTTACACAGACACATCCGACTTTAATGTTCCTTCGGCCACGTCGCAGCAGTCGAATCCACAGCCAACCGCGATTCCAGGCTCACTTCACCTGATGATTTATACTCCGTGATCGCACGGCGATGCGCGGTTCGTGGGCTGCTGCGCGGGATCGGGTGTCTCTGGCGAATTGTTATTTCGCCCGTAATTCCTCAGGATTCCCCGCCTTGCTACCATGCTTCGATGCGCCACCTGGTGGTTCTTTTCATCCATTTCCTTGCTACCCTGCTCCGCCTGCTC
>Ga0182024_10004504_pt1 | contig 31997 bp, 27 predicted proteins | sample P32metaG_FD_120480 | JGI IMG/M metagenome (GOLD analysis project Ga0182024, IMG submission 120480) | Permafrost microbial communities from Stordalen Mire, Sweden - P3-2 metaG (Illumina Assembly) | ecosystem: Environmental > Terrestrial > Soil > Wetlands > Permafrost | place: Sweden: Stordalen...
CCTGGTTGGCCTCGGCTGGATCATCAACTCGCGCGCGCAGTCGCTCGAAATGCTCTATTTCGGCGCCGTGGTCGGCGGCGCCGGCGGCGGGGCGGTCTACGCGACCTGCGTGGGGCAGGCCGTCAAGTGGTTTCCCGACCGGCGCGGCCTTGCGGTCGGCCTGACCGCGGCCGGCTATGGCGCCGGCGCGGCCATCTCTGTCATTCCGATCCGCGCCGTGATCGACAGCGCCGGCTACGAAGCAGCCTTCTTCTGGTTCGGGCTGTTCCAAGGCGGCATCGTCTTCCTGCTGGCCTGGCTGCTGCGGGGGCCCGATCCCGGTGAGGTGAGCGGCCTGGCCGCGCCGAAGGTCGCGCAGACGAGGCGCGACTACACGCCGTGGCAGGCTCTGAGCACGCCGGTGTTCTGGCTCCTTTACATCATGTTCGTCCTGGTTTCGGCCTCAGGCCTGATGGCGACCGCGCAGATCGCGCCGATCGCCAAGGACTTCAATGTCGGCGACGTGGTGCTGCTGTTCGGCGCCTCGACGCTGAGCCTGGCGCTGATCGTGGACAACGTCTGCAACGGCGGGGCGCGCCCGCTGTTCGGCTGGATCTCCGACAATATCGGCCGCGAGAACACGATGGCGATCGCGTTCGGCCTCGGCGGCGTCGCCTACTGGTTGCTGGGCACGCTGGGCCATGCGCCCTGGGCGTTCGTGATCTTCGCCGCGCTGATCTTCCTGACCTGGGGCGAAATCTTCAGCCTGTTCCCGTCGACCTGCACCGACACCTACGGCACCAAGTTCGCCACCGTCAATCTCAGCCTCCTCTACACCGCCAAGGGTGCGTCTGCGTTCCTGGTGCCGCTCGCCAACTTGCTCAAGAACGCGACCGGCAGCTGGCACATGGTGTTCGTCGTCACCGCGATCATGAATTTCGTGGTGGTCGGCTTGGCGCTGTTCGTGCTCAAGCCGTTGCGGCAAAGATTGATGACCAAAGGCTGACGCCGACGCGGAGATTGATGGGCTGACCGGGCCGGCAGGCCGGCCATGGTAGGAAAAGTTTCACAGCGGGGGCCGGTGCGGCTGGTCTCGGCTGGCCGGACAAATACAGTGGCGACACGTGGATTTGATGCCGCAAAGCCATTGTCCGCGCCCGTAAGTCTGGAATATTGTATGCCACCAATGTCGTCGAGTTTCCCCATATTGCCGCGTCATGGCGCCAAGCTCGGCGCAGGCGAATTGCCGGCGCCGCGGCTCGCGGTCGATCCGCTGGCGAGCCCGACCAGCTTCAAAAAACAGGCCTACACCGCACTCAAGAACGCCATCGCCTCGATGGACGTCTATCGCAGCCGCGCCGAGATCAGGCTCGACGAGCGCCGCCTCGCCTCGGAGTTCGGCATCAGCCGCACCCCGGTGCGCGAGGCCATGGCGCAGCTCGAGCGCGAGGGCTTCGTGCACTCGGTGCCGCGCCGCGGCGTCTATGTGGTGCGCAAATCCAAGCGCGAGGTGATCGAGCTGATCACCGCCTGGGCGGCGCTCGAAAGCATGGCGGCGCGGCTGATCACCAAGACCGCGAGCCAGGAGGACATCGCCTCGCTGCGCAGCATGTTCGCGACCTTCGAGAACGGCGCGGTGCGCGCCCATCTCGATGAATATTCCGAGATCAATATCGGCTTCCACCAGACCATCATACGGTTGAGCTGCAACGGCATGCTCATCAACCTCGCCGAGAACCTGTTCACGCACATGCGGATGATCCGAAGGAAGACGATTGGCGAGAAGGATCGCGCCGACCGCTCGATCCGCGACCACATGCACATCATCGAAGCGCTCGAAGCGCGCGACACGCTGCGCGCCGAGACGCTGGTGCGCGACCACGCGCTCGGCCTCGCCGATCACGTCGCGACATATGCCGACTATCTGGATTGAAGGGAGACAGCCATGGCTGACGCCGCAGTGAAGGAAAAACGTGAGACCGCTGGCATGGACGCCAACAAGGCGGAGCAGGAGTTGACGGACGGCTTTCACCTCGTCATCGACGCGCTCAAGCTCAACGGCATCACCACGATCTACGGCGTGCCCGGCATCCCGATCACGGATTTGGGCCGCAAGGCGCAGGCCGCGGGCATGCGCGTCCTCTCGTTCCGGCACGAGCAGCAGGCCGGCAACGCCGCCGCAATCGCCGGCTTCCTGACCAAGAAGCCCGGCATCTGCCTCACCGTGTCGGCTCCGGGCTTCCTCAACGGCCTGACGGCGCTCGCCAATGCCACGACCAACTGCTTTCCGATGATCCTGATCAGCGGCTCGTCCGAGCGCGAGATCGTCGACCTGCAGCAGGGCGACTACGAAGAGATGGACCAGCTCGCCATCGCCAAGCCGCTGTGCAAGGCGGCCTTCCGCGTGCTGCACGCCGCCGACATCGGCATCGGCGTGGCGCGCGCGATCCGCGCCGCCGTCTCCGGCCGTCCCGGCGGCGTCTATCTCGATCTGCCGGCCAAGCTGTTCTCGCAGGTCATGGACGCCAGCGCCGGCGCCAAGTCGCTCGTCAAGGTCATCGACCCGGCGCCGGCCCAGCTGCCCGCGCCGGCCGCGGTCAAGCGCGCGCTCGATGTCCTCAAGAGCGCCAAGCGCCCCCTGATCATCCTCGGCAAAGGCGCGGCCTACGCGCAGGCCGACGACGATATCCGCGCCCTGGTCGAGAAGACCGGCATTCCTTTTCTGGCGATGAGCATGGCCAAGGGCCTGTTGCCCGACACGCATCCGCAGTCGGCAGGCGCGGCGCGCTCGACCGTGCTGAAGGACGCCGACGTCGTCATGCTGATCGGCGCCCGCCTGAACTGGCTTCTCTCGCACGGCAAGGGCAAGACCTGGGGCGAACCTCACTCGAAGAAGTTCATCCAGATCGACATCGAGCCCAAGGAGATGGACAGCAACGTCGAGATCGTCGCACCGCTCGTTGGCGATATCGGCTCCTGCGCGGCGGCGCTCCTCGCCGGAATCGACGGTAAGTGGCCGGCCCCACCGGCCGACTGGATCAACGCGGTGAAGACCAAGAAGGAAGAGAACATCGCCAAGATGGCGCCGCGGCTGATGAAGAACACGGCGCCGATGGACTTTCACAGTGCGCTCGGCGCGTTGCGCACCGTCATCAAGGAGCGGCCGGACGCCATCCTGGTCAACGAAGGCGCCAACACGCTCGATCTCGCGCGCGGCATCATCGACATGTACAAGCCGCGCAAGCGCCTCGATGTCGGCACCTGGGGCATCATGGGCATCGGCATGGGCTTTGCCGTCGCCGCCGCGGTGGAGACCGGCAAGCCGGTGCTCGCCGTCGAGGGCGACAGCGCCTTCGGCTTCTCCGGCATGGAAGTCGAGACGATCTGCCGCTACAACCTGCCGATCTGCGTCGTCGTCTTCAACAACGACGGCATCTACCGCGGCACCGACGTCAATCCCTCCGGCGGCTCCGACGTTGCCACGACTGTCTTCGTCAAGGACGCGCGCTACGAGAAGGTGATGGAAGCATTCGGCGGCGTCGGCGTGCGTGTGACGACGCCCGATGAGCTCGGCCGTGCCGTGAACAAGGCGATGGATTCCGGCAAGCCCACCCTCATCAACGCGGTGATCGATCCGGCGGCCGGCAGCGAGAGCGGCAACATCGGCAAACTCAACCCGCAAAGCGCGGTGCGCAAGAAGTAAAAGGACCGCTCATCCCCGCGCCAGCGGGGACCCAGCGTGAATGCGGCTTTGCCGAAGGACAGGACGCCCGCTTTCGCGGGCAGAAGAGAATGCAAGGGAGCTGACGATGGCGACGCAAAAGAAAGAGACCAGGGCAAAATCCAAAGCAGCGGTGAAGAAGCCGGCGAGAAAAGTCGTGAAGCTCAAGACAAAGAAACCGGCGGCGAAGGTGGCTGCGGGCAACGGTCACCCGCGCCCGAGCACCAGGCCGTGGGGTCAAGCCGGCAGGGCGCTCGAGGGCGTGAAGATCCTCGACTTCACGCACGTGCAGTCGGGGCCGACCTGCACGCAGCTGCTCGCCTATATGGGCGCCGACGTCATCAAGGTGGAGCGCCCGGGCATCGGCGACATCACGCGCGGCCAGCTGCGCGACGTCAAAGGAGCCGACAGCCTCTATTTCACCATGCTCAATGGCTCGAAGCGCTCGATCACGATCGACAGCAAGCATCCCAAGGGCAAGGAAATCCTCGACCGCCTGGTCAAGGAATGCGACGTGCTGGTTGAGAATTTCGCGCCGGGCGCGCTCGACCGCATGGGGCTGACCTTCGAGCACATCCACAAGCTCAATCCGCGCATGGTGGTCGCCTCGGTGAAGGGATTCGGGCCGGGCCCCTACGAGGACTGCAAGGTCTACGAGAACGTCGCGCAGTGCGCCGGCGGTTCGGCCTCGACCACCGGCTTCCGCGACGGGCCGCCGCTCGTCACCGGTGCGCAGATCGGCGACAGCGGCACGGGACTGCATCTCGCGCTCGGCATCGTCAGCGCGCTCCTCCAGCGCGTGCGCACCGGGCGCGGCCAGAAGGTGTTGTGCGCCATGCAGGACGGCGTGCTCAATCTGGCGCGCGTAAAACTTCGCGACCAGCAGCGCCTCAAGCACGGCCCGCTCACCGAATACAGCCAGTACGGCGAGGGCATTGCGTTCGGCAGTGCGGCGCCGCGCGCCGGCAACGATTCCGGCGGCGGCCAGCCGGGCTGGATCCTCAAGTGCAAGGGCTGGGAGAACGATCCCGACGCCTACATCTATTTCATCACGCAGGCGCCGGTCTGGGGCGCGATCTGCGATCTGATCGGCAAGCCGGAATGGAAGACGGAGCCCGATTTCGCTACGCCGCCGGCGCGGCTGCCGCGGCTGCGGCTCATCTTCGACACCATCGAGCAGTGGACCATGACCAAGACCAAGTTCGAGGTCATGGACATCTGCAACCAGCACGACATTCCGGTCGGGCCGATCCTGTCGATGAAGGAGATCGCTGAGGAGCAGTCGCTGCGCTCGACCGGCACCGTGGTCGAGGTCGATCACCCGGCGCGCGGCAAATATCTGACCGTCGGCAATCCGATCAAGCTGTCGGACTCGCCCGCCGACGTGCGGCGCTCGCCGCTGCTCGGCGAGCACACCGACGAAATTCTGAAAAAGGTGCTCGGCTATTCGGACCAGGAGGTCACGGAGATCAAGGTCTCCGGCGCGATCACCGCGCCCGAAAAACCGGCCGCAGCGGCGGCGGCGTAGGCGCGCTGCCGTGCCCGCGAGGGCAGGGACCCAGTAATCGCCGCGGGTCAGGGTTGACTGGATGCCCGTCATCGCGGGCACGACGGGAAGGTTTGGGAGAGAGCATTGATGCGTATCGTGGTTCACGGCCAGCAGGCGTTCGGCAAGGCGGTGCTCGAAGCGCTGCTCAAGCGCGGCGAGGACGTCGTCGCCGTCTACGTCGCGCCGGAGAAGGAGGGCGCCAAGGCCGATCCGCTCAAGGAAGCGGCGCTCGCCGCCAAGCTCCCGGTGCGTCAGCCGGCGTCCTATCGCAAGCCGGAAGTGTGGGAAGAATTCCGCGCGTTAAAACCCGACCTCCAGGTCATGGCCTTCGTCACGCTGTTCGTGCCGGAGGAAGTCCTCAACATGCCGACCCATGGCTCGATCCAGTATCACCCCTCGCTGCTGCCGGCCTATCGCGGGCCGAGCGCGATCAACTGGCCGATCATCAAGGGCGAGACCGAAACCGGGCTCTCGATCTTCTGGCCCGACAACGGCCTCGATACCGGCGACGTGCTGATTCAGAAGAGAACGCCGATCGGTCCGGCCGACACGCTCGGCTCGGTCTATTTCGACCGCCTGTTCCCGATGGGCGTCGAGGCGATGCTCGAAGCGATCGACCTGGTGAAGGCCGGCAAGGCGCCGCGCATCAAGCAGGACGATGCCAAGGCGAGCTACGAGGGCCGCTGCGGCGCCGACAATGCGCACATCGATTGGGGCCGGCCGTGGCAGGAGATCGACCGCGTCATCCGCGGCTGCAATCCGGCGCCCGGCGCCTGGGCGCGGCTCGGCGACAAGACCGTCAAGATTTTCGACGCCACGCCGCTGCCCGCCAAGGACCCCAAGGGCATCGCCGGCAAGATGGGCGAGATCGTCGCCATTGACGGCGATGGTTTTTCCGTGGTCTGCGCCGACGGCCGCTTCAAGATCACCCGCGTACAGGCCGACGGGCCGAAAATCGCCGGCAACGAATTTGCCGCCAACTCGAAACTGAACACTGGAATGAGGTTTTCATGACGCCGCCCCCTGCTGCTCCCGCCACTGCCGCGAAGGCTCCTGCCGTCGCCGAGCAACACGCCCATCCGAAATCCGACATCGAGATTGCGCAGGCCGCCAAGAAGCGGCCGATCATGGACATCGCGCGCGAACGGCTGGGCATCGGGCCGGAGAACCTCGAACCGTTCGGCCACTACAAGGCCAAGGTGTCGATGGACTTCATCCAGTCGCTGCAGAACAAGCCGAACGGCAAGCTCATCCTGGTCACCGCGATCAATCCGACGCCGGCCGGCGAGGGCAAGACCACGACGACGGTGGGCCTGACCGACGCGCTCAACCAGATCGGCAAGAAGGCGATGTTGTGTATTCGCGAGCCGTCGCTCGGGCCTTCGTTCGGCATGAAGGGCGGCGCCGCGGGCGGCGGCTATGCCCAGGTGGTGCCGATGGAGGACATCAACCTGCACTTCACCGGCGATTTCCACGCCATCACCTCGGCCAACAACCTCCTTGCCGCGCTCCTCGACAACCACATCTATTGGGGTAATGCGCTCGGCATCGATCCGCGCCGGGTGGCGTGGCGCCGCGTCCTCGACATGAACGACCGCGCGCTGCGCTCGATCGTGAACTCGCTCGGCGGCGTCGCCAACGGCTTCCCGCGCGAGGATGGCTTCGATATCACGGTCGCCTCCGAGGTGATGGCGATCTTCTGCCTTGCGCGCAACGTCGAGGACCTCAAGAAGCGGCTCGGCAACATCGTCGTCGCCTATACGCGCGACCGCAAGCCGATCCGCGCTTCGGACCTCAAGGCGCACGGCGCCATGACGGTGCTGCTCAAGGAGGCGCTGGCGCCCAATCTGGTGCAGACCATGGAAGGTACGCCGGCCTTCATCCACGGCGGCCCGTTCGCCAACATCGCGCACGGCTGCAATTCGGTGCTGGCGACTACGACTGCGCTCAAGCTTGCCGATTACGTGGTGACCGAGGCGGGCTTCGGCGCCGATCTCGGCGCCGAAAAATTCATGGACATCAAGTGCCGCAAGACCGGCATCGCCCCCGACTGCGCGGTACTGGTGGCGACCATCCGGGCGCTCAAGATGCACGGCGGCGTCAAGAAGGAAGACCTCAAGTCCGAGAACCTCAAAGCGCTTGAAGCCGGCATGGCCAACCTGCAGCGCCACATCGAGAACATGCAGAAATTCGGCATCCAGCCGGTGGTTTCGATCAACCGCTTCTCCGCCGACACCGACGCCGAGATCAAGCTGGTGGAAGACGCCTGCAGGAAGCTCGGCGTCGACGCGCTGATGGCCGATCATTGGGCCGAGGGCGGCAAGGGCGCGGCCGACGTGGCGCGCGCCGTCGTCAAGGTGGCGGAGAGCGGCAAGAGCAAGCTCAAATTCCTCTATCCCGACGACATGCCGCTCGTTGAGAAGATCCGCACGATCTGCCGCGAAATCTACCGCGCCAAGGACGTTTCGATAGAGAAACCCGTGCGCGACCAGCTCGCCGCGTTCGAGGCGATGGGGTACAGCAAGTTCCCGATCTGCATGGCCAAGACCCAGTACAGTTTCACGACCAATCCGGATGCCAAGGGCGCCCCGTCCGACCACATCATCCCGGTGCGCGAGGTGCGGCTGTCGGCCGGCGCCGAGTTTGTGGTGGTGATCTGCGGCGAGCTTATGACCATGCCGGGCCTGCCCAAGGTGCCGGCGGCGGACGCGATCGATATCGGTCCGGATGGACGTATTGTGGGGCTGTTCTAATCGAAAGGAAGCAAGCGATGTTGAAGTTCTATTACAGCGGCGCGCCGAACCCGACCAAGATCGCGCTGTTCCTCGAAGAGACGGGACTGCCCTACGAGGCGATCCCGGTCGACACCCGCAAGGGCGAGCAGCACAAGTCTGCATTTCTCGCGATCAATCCGAACGCGAAGGTGCCGGCCATCGTTGACGGCGACGCCACGGTGTTCGATTCAAGCGCCATCCTGCTCTATCTCGCCGACAAGACCGGAAAATTCCTGCCGGCCAAGACCGACAAGGCGCGCGGCGAGCTGCTGTCGTGGATGTTCTTCGTGTCCTCCGGCGTCGGCCCCTATGCCGGCCAGTCGGTGCACTTTCGCAACTACGCGCCGGAAAAGATCGGCTACGCGATCAACCGCTATGCGTTCGAGGCGAAGCGCCATTTCGGCATCCTCGATGCGCGTCTCGCCAAACACAAATACATGCTCGGCGACACCTACACGATCGTCGACATGAACGTGTGGGGCTGGGCGCGGCTGATGCCGAACGTGCTCGGCGAAGGCGCCTGGGACAAGTTCCCGAACCTCAAGCGGCTCACCGATGAAGTCTCCGCGCGGCCGGCGGCGCAGCGCGCCGTCACGCTCAAGGACCGGCACAAGTTCAAGACCGAGATGGACGCCGAGGCGCTCGCCGCGATGTTCCCGCATCTCAAGGAAAAGGTCGCGTAACGCCGAACCTTCCCCCTCTCCCCGGTGGGGAGAGGGGTTGCCACGGGCAGGGCCCATCGCCGGCGTATTGGCGTCGATCGGCGGACGATCGATCAGTCGAGCCGCAACGGCGACCAGCTCACCGCGGCGTTGAACAGCGCGGCGCGCACGCGCGTTGCGGCATGGGAATCGCCGAATAGGCGCAGCGTCTCCTTGGTGGCGCCCTGGATGACGACGACATTGGGCGTCTGCTCGCCGTGCCGCGACAGCACGTGCGCGCGCATCTTTTCGGCGATGTCGTCGATCTCCGGATAGTCGAGAATCTCGTCAAGCACGCGCACGATGACCTGGCGCGGCCGATCGAGCAGGGTTGCATGAACCAATTTGCGGGTCATGACGCGGGTTCGGCTTCGCCGTTGCACAATGATCGACGCCGCCCCCAGCTGTTGAAAGGAAGCGGCGTCGGCGTCGCGGGTCGCGCTATTGGAACAGCTTCATCGCGTTGATGAGCGTCTGGATCACGCCCAAGGTGAGCGGGATGCCGACGAAGGCCCAGGCGAGTGTGAGCTGCAACGCGGTGGTGCCGGTGTGCTGATTTGAGTCTGCCATGGCATATCTCCTCTGGAGCATGATCCCGAAAGGTGTTCGGAAAACATCATGCTCATGCTAGGCGCCTGCCGGCTTGGCCGCCGCGCCGACCTGCATCTGGGCCCGCTCGACATCGCTGTCCGTGCGCATGTGGTAGCGTTCATTGACCGCTTTGATGAGCGCATTGCAGATAAAGCCGATCACGAACAGCCCAGCCATGATGTACATGGTCACGTTGTAGGCCTGCGCCTTCGGTACGCCGTGGGTGACGTTGTACTCGCGGATGTAGTTGACGAGCACCGGCCCGAAGATGCCGGCCATCGACCATGCGGTGATCAGCCAGCCGTGGATGGCGCCGACATAGCGCGTGCCGAACATGTCCCTGAGATAGGCCGGCACGGTCGCGAAGCCGCCGCCATACATGCTGATGATCACCAGGAAGCAGCACACGAACGCGACGACGCTGGCGATCGAGCCGGTATAGGGCACGGTGCAGTACATGATGAAGCCCAGCACCATGAACACGAAGTAGGTGTTCTTGCGCCCGATATAGTCCGACGTGGACGCCCAGAAGAAGCGGCCCGCCATGTTGAACAGGCTCATCAGGCCGACGAAGCCGGCCGCCGCCACCGCGGTGATCTTGCCGGGGAACATTTCCTGGCTCATGGCGGAGGCTTGGCCGATCACGCCGATGCCCGCGGTCACGTTGATGCACAGCACCACCCAGATGAACCAGAACTGCGGCGTCTTGAGCGCATCGTAGACGAAGACGTCGCTCGTGGTGATGAGCTTCGAGGCCCGCAGCGGCGGCGTATAGCCTTCCGGCTTCCATCCTGGCGCCGGTACGCGCACGATGAAGGCGCCGACAATCATGAAGACGAAGTAGATCGCTCCCATGACGATGAACGTCTCGGCGACGCCGACATGCGTCGGCGTCGAGAATTTGCTCATCAGCCAGACCGAGAGCGGCGAGGCGATGAAGGCGCCGCCGCCGAAGCCCATGATGGCCATGCCGGTCGCCATGCCGGGACGGTCGGGGAACCATTTGATCAGCGTCGAAACCGGCGAGATGTAGCCGATGCCCAGTCCGCAGCCGCCGACGAGGCCATAGCCGAAATAGACGACCCACAGATTGTGGATATAGACGCCGAAAGCAGCGATCAGGAAGCCGACGGCCCAGCACAGCGCGGCGGTGAACATGGCCCGGCGCGGACCGCCTTCCTCGACCCAGCGGCCGAAAATCGCCGCCGAGAACCCGAGGACGAAAATGCCGATCGAGAAGATCCAGCCCAGCTCCGGCAGGTTCCAGTCGTCCGGCGCCGATTGCGTGATGCCGACGAGCTTGGTCATCGGCAGGTTGAACACGCTGAACGCGTAGGCCTGGCCGATGCACAGATGGATGCACAGTGCGGCCGGCGGCACCATCCAGCGGCTGAATCCAGGCTTGGCGATGGTGCGGCTGCGATCGAGGAATGAAAATAGGCTCATCGCGCGTGTCTCCTTGGCGTTCCCCTGAGCGGCTTTTTTGCGGAATGCGGGTCGGCATTCCGATTCATGAACTCGCAATGCACAGTGCTGACGGGCAATTTTTGAATCAATAAAACAGTTGCTATCGGCCGATAGAAAATTCGCATTTCGCCATAGCGAAGGGCTATGAGCCTGAAAGCGAAATCTTCAATCGCGACCGTTGCGCCGGTGTCGTCGTTTTGAAGCGTTGCGGGCGCGTGAGCGCCTTGCTGCCGCACCCGGCATAGGCGCGGGGCACCCGCGATTTATCGGACGATTCCGATCAATCGGCGAGCAAGGGCGCGATGCGCCTTGCCTGCGCAACGAGCGCCGCCGTCAACGGCGTCATCGGCTCGCGTGCCGGAACCACCAGCCCGATCGTGTGGCTCGCCTCCGGCTCGACGATCGGAATCGCGCGCAGCACGTCCGTGAGGCCAAGTGGCGCGGCGAGGCGAGCCGGCATCACGCTCGCCCAGCGTCCGGTGCGCACATGCGAGTAGAGCAGGATCATCGAGTTCGATTCGAGCGTCGGCTGCGGATCGCCGCCGGCGTCGCGCAACAGGGCCTCGATGATGCGGCGGTTCTGCATGTCGGGCGTGAGCAGGCAGAGCGGCACCTTGGCGACCTCGGCCCAGGTCACGCGCTCGCGGTCGCCGAGCGGCGCGTCGGCGGAGGTGAGCAGGCGATAGCTTTCGCGGTAGAGCGGCACGTCGGTGACGCGGCCGAGTGGCTCGTTGTGCAGATAGGTCACGCCGGCGTCGACTTCGAGATTCTCCAGGAGCTCGAGAACCCGCTCCGAGGTGCACGACAGGATGGTGAATTGCACGTCCTGGTGGCGCTCGCGATAGGGCGTGGTGAGCGTCTGGATCATCGCCAGCGCGGTCGGGATGGCGGCGATGCGCAGCCGGCCGGTGAGGCCGTGCTTGAGCGCGTGCACCTCCTCGCGCATGGCGCGGGCATCGCCAACGATGCGGCGCGCCCAGTCGAGCACGCGCTCGCCCTCGGCGGTGAAATCCTGGAACCGCGAGCCGCGGTTGACCAGCAGGACGCCGAACGTGGCCTCGAGCTGCTTGACCCCGGCCGACAGCGTCGGCTGGGTCACCCCGCACACCTCGGCGGCTCTGCCGAAGTGCTTTTCGCGCGCCAGCGCCAGCAGGAATTCAAGCTTGTCGATCAAAACGCACGGCCTCCAGGCGCCTTGCGACCCGCAAAACTCGATATTTTCGGCCCAAATGGCTATATGAATGCAAAGCCCATATGATCGGGATTTTCATGGATGGTCAACGTTTCAATAGATAATTCCTATTGATTAATTCGCCGATGGGGCTTGTTTGACGCGGCTCTAAACGGTTTCGTGGCTTTTGCGAGGACAAATGAGCCTAAACGAGCAGCCGCCGACGTCGCCCCCCGCCGAGCGCGGGCGAGCCGGCAGGCGCCGGCCGGCGCGCACGCCGAAGGGCCGCCAGGTCGATCCGCAGGCGCTCGAAGAGGTGCGCGCGCTGCTCACCGATCGGCCGCGCCGGCGCGATCTGCTCATCGAGCATCTGCACCTCATTCAGGACCACTACGGCTATCTTTCGGCCGCGCATCTTGCCGCGCTCGCGAACGAGATGCGGCTCGCGCTTACCGAGGTCTACGAGGTCGCGACCTTCTACGCCCATTTCGACGTGGTGAAGGAGGGCGAGGCGCCGCCGCCGCCCGTCACGGTGCGGGTGTGCGACTCACTATCCTGTGCGCTCGCCGGTGCCGAGCGCCTGCTCGCGGAACTGCCGCGCCAGCTCGGCGCCAATGTGCGCGTGGTGCACGCGCCGTGCATGGGCGCCTGCGATTTCGCGCCCGTTTGCGCGGTCGGGCATCTGCAGGTCATGCAGGCCGACGCCGCGAAAGTAGTCGCGGCTGCCGCCAAGCCCGCCCATGCGCACAGCTATCCGACGCCGTCGGCGTTCGACGCTTATGTTGGCGGTGGCGGCTATGCGTTGCTCAAGGCCTGTACCGGCGGGGCGCGCGGTCGCGACGACATCATCAAGTCGGTCAGCGACGCCGGCCTGCGCGGCCTCGGCGGCGCCGGCTTCCCGACCGGACGCAAATGGTCGCTAGTGCGTGCCGAGCAGGCGCCGCGCCTGTTTGCCGTCAATGCCGACGAGGGCGAGCCGGGCACCTTCAAGGATCGCTATTACCTGGAGCGCGACCCGCACCGCTTCATCGAGGGCATGCTGATCGCCGCCTGGGTGGTCGAGGCGCGCGACACCTACCTCTATATCCGCGACGAATATCCCGAAGTGCGGCTGATGCTCGCCGACGAGATCGCCAAGGCGGAGGCGGCCGGGCTCGCCGCGCACACCGAGATTCATCTGCGCCGCGGCGCCGGCGCCTACATCTGCGGCGAAGAATCCGCGATGATCGAATCGATCGAGGGCAAGCGCGGCCTGCCGCGCCATCGGCCGCCCTATGTGGCCCAGGTCGGCCTGTTCGGGCGCCCGACGCTCGAGCAGAACGTCGAGACCTTGTTCTGGGTGCGCGACATCGTCGAGAAGGGCGCCGCCTGGTTCACCTCGCACGGCCGTCACGAGCGCAAGGGTTTCCGCAGCTTCTCGGTGTCCGGCCGCGTCAAGAATCCGGGCGTCAAGCTGGCGCCCGCCGGCGTCACCGCGCGCGAATTGATCGAGGAGTTCTGCGGCGGCATGGCGGACGGCCACAGCTTCAAGGGTTATCTGCCGGGCGGCGCCTCGGGCGGCATCCTGCCGGCGTCCATGGCGGACATCCCGCTCGACTTCGGCACGCTGGAAAAGTACGGCTGCTTCGTGGGGTCGCACGCAGTTGTGATCCTGTCCGACAAGGACGACATGAAGGCGGTGGCGCTCAATCTCATCCGCTTCTTCGAGGACGAGAGCTGCGGCCAGTGCACGCCGTGCCGGGTCGGTACCGAGAAGGCCGCTCACCTCATGGCCAACGGGCCGTGGGACCCAGGCCTGCTCGATGAGCTGTCCACCCTGATGCGCGACGCCTCGATCTGCGGCCTCGGCCAGGCGGCGTCGAATCCACTGCTGTGCGTGCTAAAATACTTTCCGGAAGAACTGACCAAGCCGCTGGGACGTTGGTGACGCCATGACCGATTCGAACGCACAAAAGCCCGCCGGTTACGGCCATGACCACAAGGGCGCTGCCGGCGGGGCGGCCTATGGCGCCGGCAAGCCCGGCGTCGCCCACACGGCGCCGGCCGACGCGGTTGCCGGCAAGGGCGACGGCGCGACCGCCAAGACCTTCACCATCGACGACCGCGAGGTCGAGATCTGCGCCGGCGAGACCATTTTCAATGCCGCGCGCCGGCTCGGCATCAAGCTGCCGCACCTGTGCTATTTGCCGGAGCCCGGCTACCGGCCGGACGGCAATTGCCGCGTCTGCATGGTCGAGATCGAGGGCGAGCGGGTGCTCGCCGCGAGCTGCATCCGCACGGCGTCGCCGGGCATGAAGGTCAAGACCAGGACCGAGCGCGCCAAGACCGCGCGCAAGATGGTCGCCGAGCTTCTGCTCGCCGACCAGCCGCCGCGCGAGATCGCGCACGATCCGCAGTCCCAGTTCTGGGGCGTCGCCGCCAAGATGGGGCTCGAACAGGGCCGCTTCCCGCGCCGCAAGTCGCCGGCGCCGGACCGCAGCCACGTGGCGATGGCGGTCAACCTCGACGCCTGCATCCAATGCAACCTCTGCGTCCGCGCCTGCCGCGAGGTCCAGGTCAACGACGTGATCGGCATGGCGGGACGCGGCCACGGCGAGAAGATCGTGTTCGACTTCGACGATCCGATGGGGGCCTCGACCTGCGTCGCCTGCGGCGAGTGCGTGCAGGCCTGCCCGACCGGCGCGCTGATGCCGGCGACGCTGCTTGACGACAACAACGTGTTCGCGCACCAGGCCGACCGCGCGGTCGACAGCGTGTGTCCCTATTGCGGCGTCGGCTGCCAGCTCACCTATCACATCAAGGACGACAAGCTGCTCTACGTTACCGGCAGGAACGGGCCGGCCAACCAGAACCGGCTCTGCGTCAAGGGCCGCTTCGGCTTCGACTACGTGCACAATCCGCAGCGGCTCCTCAAGCCGATGATCCGCAAGGACGGTATGCCGAAGGTGCCGCACGAGTTCATCGACCCGTCGAATCCGTGGACCCATTTCCGCGAAGCGACCTGGGAGGAAGCGCTCGACCGCGCCGCCGGCGGCTTGAAGAAGATTCGCGACCGCGACGGTCCCAAGGGGCTTGCCGGCTTCGGCTCGGCCAAGGGCTCGAACGAAGAGGCCTACCTGTTCCAGAAGCTGGTCCGCACCGGTTTTGGCACCAACAACGTCGATCACTGCACGCGGCTTTGCCACGCCTCATCGGTGGCGGCGCTGCTCGAAGGCGTAGGCTCGGCGGCGGTGACCGCGACCTTCAACGAGTGCAAGAACTCCGACGTCATCATTGTCATCGGCGCCAATCCGACCGAGAACCATCCGGTGGCCGCCACGTTCTTCAAGCAAGCGGCCAAACGGGGCGCCAAGCTGGTGGTGATGGACCCGCGCGGGCAGGCGCTCAAGCGCCACGCCTGGCGCATGATGCAATTCAAGAACGGCGCCGACGTGGCGATGCTCAACGCCATGCTCAACGTCATCGTCGCCGAGAAGCTCTACGACCAGCAATATATCCAGACCTATGTCGAAGGTTTCGACGCCTGGAAGGAAAACATCAGGGACTTCACGCCGGAGGAGATGGCGCCGATCTGCGGCATTCCCGCCGACACGCTGCGCGAGGTCGCGCGTACCTATGCGCGCGCGCAAAGCGCCATCATCTTCTGGGGCATGGGCGTGTCGCAGCACACCCACGGCACCGACAATGCGCGTTGCCTCATCGCGCTGTCGCTGATCACCGGGCAGATCGGCCGGCCCGGCACGGGGCTCCATCCGCTGCGCGGCCAGAACAACGTGCAGGGCGCCTCCGACGCCGGCCTCGTCCCGATGTTCTTCCCCGACTACAAGTCGGTCGAGAATCCCGACATCCGCGCCCAGTACGAAAAGGCCTGGGGCGTCAAGCTCGACCCCAAGAAGGGCAAGACCGTGGTCGAGATCATGGATGCGGTCCACCAGAATGAGATCAAGGGCATGTATATCGAGGGGGAAAATCCGGCGATGTCGGACCCCGATCTCAACCATGCGCGCGAGGCGCTGGCGCATCTCGAGCATCTGGTCGTGCAGGATCTCTTCCTCACCGAAACGGCGGTCTATGCCGACGTGGTGCTGCCGGCCTCCGCCTGGCCGGAGAAGGACGGCACTGTCACCAACACCAATCGCCAGGTGCAGATGGGCCGCCAGGCGCTGCCGCTGCCGGGCGACACGCGTCACGATTTGTGGATCATCCAGGAGATCGCCAACCGGCTCGGCTGCGGCTGGAATTACAAGCACGTCAGCGAGGTCTACACCGAGATGGCCGCGATGATGCCGGCGCTCGACAATATTTCCTGGGACCGGGTCGAGCGCGAGCAAGCCGTCACCTATCCGTCCGACGCCCCGGACCAGCCCGGCCGCGATGTCGTGTTCGACAAGGGCTTCCCGCGGCCCGGCGGGTTCGCGAAACTGGTGGCGACCAAGCTCAAGCCGCCGGACGAGGTGCCGGACGAGGACTACCCGTTCATTCTCACCACCGGGCGGGAGCTCGAACATTGGCACACCGGCGCGATGACGCGGCGCGCCAAGGTGCTCGATGCGCTCGAGCCGGCCGCGGTCGCCTCGGTGTCGCGCGGCACCATCGCCAAGCTAGGCATCAGCCCCGGCGATCTGATCCGCGTCGCCACGCGCCGCGGCACGGTCGAGCTCAATTCGCGCCAGGACGACGGCATTCCCGACGGTGTGGTGTTCATCCCGTTCGCCTTCGTCGAAGCGGCCGCGAACCTTTTGACCAATCCGAAGCTCGATCCGTTCGGCAAGATCCCGGAATTCAAGTTCTGCGCCGCGCGAGTGGAGGCCGTCGAACCGGCGAGCCGGGTCGCGGCGGAGTAGCTTTCCGTAAGGAGCGCAGCGGCGCCAGGCGCCGTTCCCGCGCGGCGCAAACGACGCCATGGAAAACGGCGACCCGCACGACGACATCGTGCGCCTCGAGGCGCATATCGAGGCGTTTGCCGGCAAGATCGAAGGCTGCCGCAAGTTCGTCATAGCCGCGCGCATCGCCATGGCGGGCGGCGGCATCGTGCTGGCCACGATGCTGGTCGGCGTCATCCGGTTCGATCCGGCGGCAATGGCGGCGGCGGTCGCCGCGCTCATCGGCGGCATCGTCGTCGCGGGCTCGAACGACAGCACCGCCAAGGAAGCCGCGCGTGAATTGGCCGCCGCCGAGGCGCAACGCGCCGCGCTGATCGGTGAGATCAAGCTCCGCGTGGTCGCCGAAAACAAGACGCTGCACTGACGCCGCTTCGTCCGGCCCCACCGGCGCGGGGCGCGATGAAGCATTGTCGCGCCGCACGCGACAAAATATCATGCGCCAAAATGTTCATCGGGAGGACAGCACCATGGCTGCGTCGAACGTGTTCGCCGGCGTCGGCGGCTATTACGCGAGCAAGCAGGGCGGTCTCGCCGGCGTGTTTCGCCGCGCCGCCGACGACGGGGAGTGGCAGCACACGCTGGCCGATATCGAGGCATTCACGGTCTTCGTGCATCCGCGTGATCCGAACCTGGTGTTCGCCGGCACCGCCGATGGCGTCTATCGCAGCACGGATGGCGGCGCGACCTTCGCGCGGGCCGATTTCCCCGATCGCGGCGTGCAGGTCTGGTCGTTCATGCCGGATGCCGGCGACGGCAAGCGGATGCTGGCCGGCGGCTCGCCGATTTCGGTGTATCGCAGCGAGGATTTTGGCCAGACCTGGAAGCGCGCGCCCAATCCGCAATTGCCGCTGCATGCCAAGATGCCGTTCGACTGCCGCGTGATGCGGTTCGCGCCGCATCCGCGCCGACCGGGCGAGGTCTATGCGGTGCTCGAAGTCTCGGGCGTGATGCGCTCGAGCGACGGCGGCGAGAGCTGGAACGATTGCAGCGCCGACCTCCTGCGCTTGGCGCAAGCGGAGCCGCGGCTGCGCAGCAAGCTCGTCAGCGACACCGAGGCCGAAGGCATGCTCGACGGCCACGCGGTGTGCACCAGCTCGGCCGATCCCGAGGCCGTCATCATCGCGGTGCGCATGGGACTGTTCCGCAGCGAGGACCAGGGCCGGACCTGGGACGACATGCGGGTCGACCGCTTCTCGCCGTTCACCTATGGGCGCGACATAAAAGTCTCGCCGCAGGACCCGAACACGCTCTACGCCTGCCTCTCCGTCGCCGCCTCGTCCAAAGACGGCGCGCTCTATCGCAGCCGGGACATCGGCCGCACCTGGGGGCGCTTCGACAAGGTCAAGCCGCACGGCACGCTGATGTCGGTCGGCCTGCATCACAGCGACCCCAAGCAGGTCTACGTCGCCGCCCGCTATGGCGAAGTGTTCGGCACGCAGGACGACGGCGAAACCTGGCGCGAGACGGCGCTGCCGCCCGGCGTCCAGCACATCTACGCGCTGGCGTGCGGTTAGGGCCGGCCGCGATCTACGACTTGAAATAAACCTCGACAGGGCCGGTAAGCTTGATGGTCAGCGGATTGCCGTAGCGGTCCTTGGCCTTGCCGGCTTCGACGCGGACCCAGCCTTCGCTGATGCAATATTCCTCGACGTTGGTCTTCTCGATGCCCTTGAAGCGCACGCCGACGCCGCGTTCCATGAGCTTGGCGTCGAAATACGGGCTACTTGGGTTATTGGAGAGGCGATCGGGCGGCGCTTCGGACATGGCTTGCGCAATGTAGCATGGATTGCGCGCCGCGCACGCTTCATCCCAGCCCTTGTCGCGCCGGATGGTCGCCGCCATATCCCTGGGCGACGATCCTGCGAGGGACCATCGGTTCAGGCAAGGAGCCAAGCCATGAAAGCAAAGCTGAACGGCAACGTGATCGCGGCGAGCGACGACATCGTCGTGCGCGGCGGCTATCAATACTTTCCGCCTGCATCGGTGCGCACCGAATTGCTGAAGAGGTCGCCGAAGACCGCGAAGGATCTCGAGTGCCCGCACGGCGTGCAGTTCTACGACGTGGTGATCGACGGCAAGCGTCACGAGCGCAACGCCTGGGTCTACGAGGCGCCGAAACCGGCGATGGCCGAGGTCGGCGGCCGTTTCGGCTTCTGGGAGGATGTCGAGGTCGCTTGAGCGCTCACGCATCGCCGCCGGCAAGAGAACGATTGATCAGTCCGTCGGTTCGATGTGGGCGTCCTTGGCGAGCTTGATGGTCGCGGCGACGTCGTCGGCGAAAAATTTTGCGAACTGGTCCGGGCTCATCGGCTCCGGCTGCACGCCGAACCGCTGCAGTTTCTCCTGGATCGCGGGCATGTCGAGGACTTTCTGGACGTCGTCGTGCAGCTTGTCGACGATGTCGCGCGGCGTCCTGGCCGGTGCCGAAAGGCCGCCCCAGAACAGATAGGTGGCGTCCGGATAGCCCGCTTCGGCGATCGTCGGTACGTCCGGCAGGAGCGGCGCCCGCTTCGGCGTGCTCACCGCGAGCGCTATCACCCGGCCCTGGGCGATCATCGGCACCGCCGGCGCGATCGGCACGAAATAAAAATCGATGCGTCCCGTCATTACGTCGGCGAAGGCCTCGTTCGGCCCGCGATAAGGGACGTGCTGTACGTTGAGGTCCGCGGCGAGGCGGAAGCGCTCGCCGGCGATGTGGGAGGCGGAGCCGATACCGGCCGAGGCGAAGTTCAGCGCGCCGGGTTTTGCCTTGGCGGCGGCGACGAGATCGGCAACGGTCTTGAATCCCTTCGACGGCGCGGCGACCAGCACGCTCGGCTGCACGCCGAACATCACGGCCGGCGCGAAATTGTGGAGCGCGTCATAAGGCAACGACTTGTGCAGAATGACCGCGGAGCTCATCGACGCCGAGGAGAGCAGCAAGGTGTAGCCGTCCGGGTCGGCGCGCGCCACCGAGGCGACGCCGACCACGCCGCCGGCGCCGGGCCGGTTCTCGATCACGAACGGCTGGCCGATCCGCTGTGCGGTCTCCTCAAGCACGACGCGCGCGACGATATCGTTGGCGTTGCCGGCGGTGAACGGGCTCACCACCAGGATCGGCCGCGTCGGCCACGGCTGCGCGAGAGCCGGGGTGCCGCTCGCGAGCGCGAGCGCGCCGGCGACGCACAGCGTACGGATCAATCGCATGGCGTCCTCCCGTTATTTCCTGCGGTGGGCCAGGCCGCGCCGCGCCTTGCCCACGCAGGGCGACCTCATTATCACAGCGCCGCGCCCAAGTATCGGCGCGGCATTTCGACCATAGCGTCCCGGATTTCGCTCACGCCGTGTTAGGGTTACACTCTCGACGCGTCGTGACTCGGATGGAGCAATCGGACTGTGGCAAGGAACGGTGACGGGGCAGGTCCGGCGCAGGCTCTCTCCGCTTCGGGGCGAGGTGATGCGATCCGCCACGATTGGACGCGGGCGCAGGTGCGCGTGCTGTTCGAGCTGCCGTTCCCGGAGCTGATGTTTCGCGCGCAGAGCGTGCACCGCCACAACTTCGATCCGGCCGCGGTGCAGATTTCGACGCTGCTTTCGATCAAGACCGGCGGCTGTCCGGAGGACTGCGCCTATTGTCCGCAGAGCGCGCGCTACGACACCGGCGTGAGCGCGGAAAAGCTCATGGCGCTCGATGCCGTCGTGGCCGAGGCGCGCGCCGCGAAAGCGGCCGGCGCCAGCCGCTTCTGCATGGGCGCGGCGTGGCGCTCGCCCAAGGAGCGCGATGTCGACCAGGTCTGCGCGATGGTCGAGGGCGTCAAGGCGCTCGGACTCGAAACCTGCGCCACGCTCGGCATGCTCACGGCCGAGCAGGCGCACCGGCTGCGGCACGCCGGGCTCGATTACTACAACCACAACCTTGACACCTCGCCGGAATTTTACCAACAGATCATCACCACGCGCACCTACCAGGACCGACTGGAGACGCTGCGGCACGTGCGCGAGGCGGGCGTCAACGTCTGTTGCGGCGGCATCGTTGGCATGGGGGAGACGCGCGAGGATCGCATCGGCATGATCGCGACGCTCGCCAGCCTGCCGGCGCATCCGGAATCGGTGCCGATCAACATGCTGGTCCGCGTCGCCGGCACGCCGCTTGCCGGCGAGCAGAAGCTCGACCCGATCGAATTCGTGCGCACCATCGCTGCCGCCCGCATCGCCATGCCGCGCTCGGTGGTCCGTCTCTCGGCCGGCCGCGAGGACATGAGCGAGGAGACGCAGGCCTTGTGCTTCCTCGCCGGCGCCAACTCGATTTTCTACGGCCCGAAGCTGCTGACGACGCCGAATCCCGGCCGGGACAGCGATCGCGACCTGATGGAGCGGCTGGGATTGTCGCCGATGCAGCCGGCGCAGCCGTCACCCTCTTCCTGAGGCGTGGCTTCACCGAAGGGTGACGGAGCGCCTCGATCGCGCCGGGCGCCGCGCGCACATTAACGGAGCATTTACCGGCAAGCCGAAATTTGGTTACGCAATCCTAACAGCATTCGGGTTTGATCGTTCGGCGGGAATTCAATGCGGTGATCTCATGAAAAACATTCTGATTGCAGCTGTCGCGGTGGCGGCCGTCGGTGCGACGACATTGGCGGCGGCGAGCGCCGGGGAGGCCCGGGGGTCGCGCCATTGGGCTCACCGTCACGTCGACCACAGCTTCTGGGGCTACGGCAGCGTGACCCACGGTGGCTGGGGCCTCGGTGGACCCACGGATGGCGCGCTGGTCGGTGGCGCGCTCATCGCTGTGACCCCGTACGGTCCTTATCCGTACGGTCCGTTCCCTCACGGTCTTTATCGGTAGACCAACAGGCGGCGTTCTTCACACCCCCGCGGCGCCGCCGTCGGCGCGCGGGTCGTGCGCGCCTTCGCAACTGCCGTCGCGGTGCAGCACCACGGCGCCGGCGTGGCCCATGACGTCGGAATAGGCGTCGGGCAGCACATCAACATTGTGGCCGGCATCCGCCAGCTGGTCGACGAGTTCGCCGTCGAAGCGCGCCTCCATCCGCAGCGTGCTCTTGGCCGCGCCCCAGGTGCGTCCCAGCACCCAGCGCGGGCGATCGATCGCCTCCAGGAGCGGCTCGCCGAACGCCACGTGGCGGGTGAATACGGCGCCCTGCGTCTGCGGCTGGCCCTCGCCGCCCATGCAGCCGTAGGCCATGATGCGTCCGTCCTTGAGCACCGCAAGGGCAGGGTTGAGGGTGTGGAACGGCAGGCGGCCGGGCGCGAGCCGGTTGAGCGCGCCGCTTTGCAGCGAGAAGCTGGCGCCGCGGTTCTGCATCAGGATGCCGGTGCGCGGCAGCACGCAGCCCGACCCGAACTCCCAATAAAGCGACTGGATGTAGGAGACGACGAGGCCGCTCGACGTATCGGCCGCGCCCATCCAGACGGTGTCGCCCTCGGCGGAGCCGAGCGGCCAGCGCGCCGCCTTGCGGCGGTCGATCTTCATTGCCTCCCCGGCGATGAAGCGCTCTTCGAGGCAGCGCTCGAGGGCGTGGGCAAGGTGATTGGGATCGGTGACGGCGCGGTCGCGCACGCGCAGCGCCCGCTTGGTCGCCTCGACCAGGCAGTGGACGTGATCGAACCCCTCCGCCGCGGTCACGCCGAGCCGGGCGAACAAAGCGAGGATCATCAGCGACATGACGCCCTGGGTCGGCGCGTCGGTGTTGTAGGCGGCACCCCAGGGCAGATCGGCGCGCAGCGGCTCGGCGAGGGCGGCGCGATAGCGCGTCAGGTCCTCCCGCGTCAGCGGGCTGTCGACGCGTTCGAGATCGGCCGCGATCTCGCGCCCGACATCGCCGCGGTAAAAATCCTCGAGGCCGGCATGGCCGAGCTGGGCCAGCGTCTCGGCGAGCGCTTTCTGGGTCAGCCTGGTGCCGACCGCCGGCGGCTTGCCGTCGACCAGGAACGTGTAGGCAAAGCCCGGAACGTCCTCGAGGCCGGCGAGATTCTCCTGCGTCAGCCGCGCCTGGCTGCGGGTGACCGCATAGCCGTTGCGGCAATGCCCGATGGCGGCGGCGAGCAGGACGTCAAGCGGCAGCTTGCCGCCGTTCGCCTTGGCGGCTTCGAGCGCCAGCATCCAGCCGCCGACCGCGCCCGGCACGGTGAGCGCCGCGAGCGGACCGCGCGTCGGTATGGTCTCGTAGTCGCGGTAAAGTTCGGCGCTCGCCTTCATGCCCGCGGGGCCCGCCGCCATGATGGCGCGCACGCGGCCGGAGCGCTCGCGAATGAGCCAGAAGCCGTCGCCGCCGAGATGGTTCATGTGCGGATAGACGGCCGCAATGGCCGCCGCCATCGCCACCATGGCCTCGAGCGCATTGCCGCCCTCGGCGAGGATGTCGCGGCCGGCTTCGACGGCGGCGTGATGCGGCGCGCAGACGACGCCGCGGCGATGACCGGCGCTGTGAAACTCGACCATGCCCGACCCGTCCCTTACCCGTGCCCGCTTGCCGGGGAGGGTAGGGTGGGATCGGAGCCTGAAAATCCACGCTTGCGCAACAGCGCCTCGGCGCTCGGCAGCCGGCCGCGGAACGCCTTGTAGGCCTCGGCCGGATCGCGCGAACCGCCGGCGGCGTAGATGGTGTCGTGCAATCGCTTCGCGGTCGCCGGATCGAAAATGTCGCCGGTCTCCTCGAAGGCCGCGAACGCATCGGCGTCGAGCACTTCCGACCACATGTAGCTGTAATAGGCCGCCGCATAGCCGCCGGAGAAGATGTGGGAGAACTGCGGCGGGCGGTGGCGCATCGCGATCTCGCCCGGCATGCCGATGCGCGACAGCGATGCCGTCTCGAACGCCGCGGCATCGACCTCGGCCGGCGCGGCCACGGCATGGAAGTCCTGGTCGACGATGGCGCAGGCGACGTACTCCACCGTGGCAAAGCCCTGGTTGAAGTTGCGCGCCGCGATGAGCCGCTTGAGTAGCGGCTCCGGCATCGGCTCGCCGGTCTCGTAATGCAGCGCAAAGCGCCGCAGCACCGCCGGCTGTTCGAGCCAGTGCTCGTAGAGTTGCGAGGGCAACTCGACGAAATCGGTGGCGACGTTGGTGCCGGATATTTCCGGGTAGGTGACCGATGAGAGAAGGCCGTGCAGCGCATGGCCGAATTCGTGGAACAGCGTGCGCGCGTCGTCGAAGCTCAGCAGCGTCGGCTCGCCGTCGCGTCCCTTGGCGAAGTTGCACACGTTGACGATCAGCGGGCGCACGTCTCCCGCGAGCCTTTCCTGGTCGCGCAGCGAGGTCATCCAGGCGCCGCTGCCCTTAGAGGGCCGCGCAAAATAGTCGCCGAAGAACAGGCCAACCTCGTTGCCGTCGCGGCCGCGCACCTGCCACACCCGCACGTCCGGGTGCCAGACCGGCACGTCGGTGCGCGGCGTGAAGTGCAGGCCGAACAGCCGCCCGGCGGTATCGAACACCGCCTCGATCATGCGGTCGAGATTGAGGTACGGTTTGATTGCCGCCTCGTCGACGTCGCAGCGCCGCTGCCGCAGCTTTTCCGCGTAGTAGCGCCAGTCCCACGGCGCCAGCGCGAAATTGCCGCCGTCCTCCTGCACCAGCGCCTGCAGGTCGTCGCGATCGGCCAGCGCCTTGCGGCGCGCGCGCGTCCACACCGTGTCGAGCAGCTCGCGCACCGCCGCGGGCGTCTTCGCCATGGCGTCGTCGAGCCGGTAATGCGCGAAGTCGGCAAAGCCGAGCAGGCGCGCGCGCTCGGCGCGTAGCGCCACCAGCTCGGCGATGATCGCCTTGTTGTCGGTCGCGCCGCCATTGTCGCCGCGCATGGTGAAGGCGCGGAACACCTTTTCGCGCAGGTCGCGGCGGGCGGAGAACTGCAGGAACGGGTCGGCACTCGATCGCGACAGTGTCACCACATGGCCGTCGAGGCCGCGCTCCTGCGCTTGCGACTTCATGGCCTCGCGCATGAAGGCGGGCAGGCCGGCCAGCTCCGCTTCGCCGTCAAGCGTAAGCGCGAAGGCCTGCTCGTCGGCGAGGAGGTTCTGGCGGAACGTGGTGGTCAGAGCGGCGAGGCGCTCGATGATCTCGGCGAGGCGGCTTTTCGCGGCGGCGTCGAGCCCGGCGCCGGCGCGGCGGAAGGTGGTGTGATAGCGCTCCAGCACGCGCTGCTGCTCAGCCGAAAGGCGCAGCGTCGCGGCCGCGCGCATCAGCGTATCGATGCGGCGAAACAGCGCCGCGTTGGTATGGATGCGGTTCCAGTGGCGGGCGGTGAGCGGGGCAATGTCGCGCTCGATCTCAAGCAGCGCGTCGTTGCTGTCGGCGGCGACCAACACATGGAAAACGCTGCCGACCCGCGTCAGTGCTCGGCCGCTCGCCTCCATCGCCGCGATCGTATTGTCGAAGCCCGGCGGCGCGGCATTCGAGGCGATGGCAGCGATCTCGGCCTCGTGCTCGGCAAGCGCGCGCGCAAAAGCCTCCCGGAAATGCCCGGGCTTGATGCGGTCGAACGGGGCGACCCCCTCGGGGGTCGTCCAATCCGCGAAAAACGGATTGGCGGACGTAGCTGTTTCGGTCATGGGGGGTCATACCAAATGCGGGCGCAGGCGTGATATATGTCATGTAGCGAGCATCCCCAGCCCCTCCCTGCGCTGCAGTCGCGGGGAGGGCAGGAGGCAAGGAGACCCAAAAATGCCCCGTCACGCCCATTACGTGCCGCACGGCGTCATTCCGGCCGTTCTGTTGCCGTTCGCCGAAGACCTCGCGATCGACGAGACGAGCTTCCGCAAGCATTTGCGCGACGTCGCGGCGGTCGAGGGACTGTCGGCCGTCACCATCAACGCCCATTCGACCGAGGTCGCCTCCTGCACGTTCGAGGAGCAGCGGCGCGTGCTCGACATCGCGCAGGACGAGATCGGCAGCCGCCTGCCGATCGTCAACGGGGTGTGGGCCGACGGCAGCCTCGAAGCCGCGCGGATCGCCCGCATGGCGAAGGAGGGCGGCGCCTCGGCGCTGCTGGTATTCCCGCCGGCGCCGTTCACGCTCGGGCAGTCGGCCGCCATGGCGGTCGAGCATTTCAAGCGCATCGCCGACGCCTCGAACCTGCCGATCATCGTGTTCCAGTACCCGCTCGCGACCGGCCAGGGCTACCCGCGCGATACTCTCCTCAAGATGATCGAGGAGGTGCCGAGCATCCGCGCCATCAAGGACTGGGCCGGCAACGTCGCGCAGCATGAAATGCAGATCCGCGAGCTGCAGAGCCGCGCGCGGCCGGTCAACGTGCTCTCGACCCACAGCGCCTGGCTGTTGAGCTCGCTGGTGCTCGGCTGCAACGGGCTTCTCTCCGGCAGCGGCAGCGTCATCGCCGACCTGCAGTCGGCGCTGTTCCAGGCGGTCAAGGCCGACGACCTCGCCGCGGCGCGCCGCCTCAACGACCGCATCTATCCGCTCGCCCGCGTGTTCTATGCCGATCCCTGGGTCGACATGCACAACCGCATGAAGGAGGCGCTGGTGCTGCTCGGCCGCCTGCCGCGCGCCGTGGTGCGCCCGCCGCTCGTCAAGCTCACCCGCGCCGAGATCGACCGCATCCGCGCCGCCCTGGTCGAGGCCGGGCTAATGCCGCAAAAGTCGGCCCGCGACGCCGCCTAGCCTCGCCGACCCCTCGGCCGCGACCGGCCAGGGTGGACGGGGCGCCTTGATCCTGCCGCCGGTTTCGGAGTAAGTGCCGGCGCATCGGAGCGACCATGGACCAGTCTCCCATCCAGCGCCGGCGGCGCATCCTGTGGCAGAACGTGCTGACCGTGGTCAGCGCGGCGATCCTGATCAGCGCCGAAGTGTTCGGCGCCGCCTTCGCGGGAAGCTGGGCGGTCGCCAGCCTGTTCGCGCTCGGCCCGCTCGGCGCGCACGTGCTCGACGCCATCTTCATGCTGTGCGGCGTCTTCGTCATGGTGCAGTTCGTGCGCGCGGCGCACCGGATCGAGCCGTTCACGGCGCAATGAGTCGAACGCGGCGCATCCGGCTGCGCAAAACTTCGCCGTTCACATCTTATTAAGACCAAAACGCTTGCGCCTCCTGGCGGAATGCATTATTTCGTGTCTGCCCAATTTCGCACGTGCCTGTGGCCATGTGTCGGTCGGTGGGCATCCGGACAAGAGGCCGGACAGCCGCCTAAGGAAGAGACTCTACTTCCTTGCTCCCGCGACCGGCAGCCGGAGGCGAAACCGGCATAGCCCGCTCTCCACGGGCGACGCGGCTTAAAGCAACGACGGAAGGGCTTTTTCGTTCGCTACCGGCGCCAATGCCGGGGTTACCGAAAGGGCTTGTCCTTCTTTGCCAGCAGTGCGGAACGGGATCTCCCTCATCCGGACCAAGGCAGCAATCGCAGCGACGCCAGCGGCTCCGCAATGGTGCGGAACCGCGCGTGTCGCAGTAGGTTCACCTCGGCGGCTACGCCGCCAGCCGGATAGGGGAGCAGGTGGAAATGACCACACGCATCCGCGAATTTCTCAAGCACCGCACCGATGACGGACCTTGCCTCGTGGTCGACCTCGACGTCGTCCGCGAGAACTATCTGAGCTTTGCCAGGGCGCTGCCGGACACCAAGGTGTTCTATGCGGTCAAGGCGAACCCGGCGCCGGAGATCCTCAAGCTCCTGGTCGGGCTCGGCTGCTGCTTCGACGTCGCCTCGGTGACCGAGACGCAGGACGTGCTCGCCGCCGGCGCCACGCCCGATCGCATCTCCTACGGCAACACCATCAAGAAGGAGAGCGAGATCGCCAAAGCTTTCGCGCTCGGCGTCACGCTGTTCGCGGTCGATTGCGAGGCCGAAGTCGAGAAGGTGGCGCGCGCGGCCCCGGGCAGCCGCGTGATCTGCCGCATCCATTGCGACGGCTCCGGCTCGGAATGGCCGTTGTCGCGCAAGTTCGGCTGCGAGCCCGCCTACGCGGCCGACATTCTGGAACTGGCGCACAAGCGCGCGCTGGTGCCGTACGGCATCTCGTTCCATGTCGGCTCGCAGCAGCACAATGTCGAAGCCTGGGACCGCGCGCTCGCCTCGACCGCGGCGGTGTTCAAGGCCTGCGCCGAGCGCGGCATCAACCTCGCCATGGTCAATCTCGGCGGTGGCTTCCCGGCCAAATACATCCGCAAGACGCCGAAGCTCGAGAGCTACGGCAAGGCGATCTTCAAGTCGCTGCGCAAGCATTTCGGCAACAACCTGCCGAACACCATCGTGGAGCCCGGCCGCGGCCTCGTCGGCAATGCCGGCATGATCGAGGCCGAGGTGGTGCTGATCGCCAAGCGCTCGCCCGAGGACGAGGTGCGTTGGGTCTATCTCGACATCGGCAAGTTCCACGGCCTCGCTGAAACCATCGGCGAGTCGATCCGCTATCCGATCCGCACCGCCAAGGATCGCGACGAGATGGTGCCGAGCATCATCGCCGGCCCGACTTGCGACTCGGTCGACGTGCTCTACGAGAAGACGCCCTATCCGCTGCCGGTCTCGCTCGCCATCGGCGACAAGGTCTTGATCGAGGCTGCGGGGGCGTACACGGCGACCTATTCGTCGGTCGGCTTCAACGGCTACCCGCCGCTGCGGCAATACGTGATCTGACGCCTGCCGTCATTGCGAGGAGTGAGGCGGCGAAGCAATCCAGAGCTTCGCCGCCCGATCGGATTGCTTTCGCTGCGCTCGCAATGACGTTTTTTATTTCGGCTGAACGCTCGGATCGCCGCCCGGGCTGCCGGGCGCCGGGATGACCGGCATATTGCCGGCATTCGGCGTTGGCGCTGCCATTTTCGAATCGACGTCCGGCGGGCAGATCACGCCGTTGGTCCGGCCCGACTGTTGGCCGAGCTCGCTCGCACGCTCCTGCGGTGTGCAGGCGTTCGGATCGACCGCCTGAGCGGAGGCGGCCGAGCTTGCGGTCAGCGCTATTGCCAGCGCCATCCAGGATGCTTTCGCCAAATTGCCCATTTGATGAATCCTTTGCAGTTGCCTACCCACGATAACGGTTGGCGAAAGGCGCGGTTCCCCGCGGGAACCAGGCGAAATCGACCATGCCTGGGTCGCCGCCCTGGGTTCCGAAGGCGAGCAGCGCGCCGTCGGCAGCGCAAACGCCAAAGCGGGGCCGCTCAGGCGAGATCAATCACGCCGGCTTCGCCACCTTCGGTGCCCCACGCGAGCAGCGCGCCGTCGGCACTCCAGGCCAGCGCGGTGACGGGCGCATCGCCGGGCTTTTTAGCCAGAATCTCGGCGCTGTCCTCGATGCGCACCAGGAGCACCATGCCGTCGCCGTAGCCGGCGGCGACGATGTCCTGCGTGGGATGGCAGGCGACGGTCTCGACGCGGGGCTCGGCCGGCGCCAGCAGGCGCGGCGTCTTGCCCATCGGGCCGTCCTTGGTCTGGAACGGCCACAGGATGATCTGGTTCGCGCCGGATGTGGCGAGCCAGCGGCCGCCGGCGGTCCAGCCGAGCGAGGTGACGCGGGCGGCGTAGCCCGCCATGCGCATGTGCTGGCGGTCGACGAGGCGCCAGCCGTGCAGCATCGACTCCTGCATGGTGGTAACCAGGAAGCGTCCATCCGGGCTCACCGTGGCGCCGAGATGCGAGCCCTTCCATTCGAGCTTTTCCGGCGCGGCCTGCGGCGCATTCGGGAACCAGAGTGTCGCGCCGTTGTAATGCGCGATGGCGAGCCGAAATCCCTTTGGCAGGAAGACGAGGCCGCCCACGGTCGAGGGCGCTTCGTATTCGCGCTGCTCCTTGCCTTGCACAAACGCGGTTTTGCCGGCCGACCAGGCGACCGCGCCGTCCGGTCCGAGCGCGACGTGATCGATCCAGCGATGCTTCGGATCGGTCGTGAGGACGCGACTGGAGCCCGCGTCCGTCGTGACCAGCTTGCCGTCATCGCCGCCGCTGACGATGTGTGAGCCGTCACTGGCCGCCGCCAGGATGGCGCCGCCATGCACGTCCAAGCGGCGAAGCTCGCCGTTCGGCTCGGCAAACAGCAGCGCTTCCTCTCCGAGCACGAAGGCCGCGGTGCGGCCGAGGAAATGCGCGGCGATGACGGCGCCGCCCGCCGCCACCGCGCGGGTGCGCTCGACGACGGAGACGGTATCGTTGCGGGTCTCGGTCATGCGTCACGAACCGGCCTTCCCCTACCGGGGAGGCTTGGAAAAATTACGCCACGCAGCTCTCGAAACCTTCGGTGATCTTTTTGCCCGGCAGATTGCGGCCGATGAAGACGATGCGGCTGTCGCGCTTCTCGCCCTCTTTCCAAGGCCGCTGGTGGTCACCATCGAGGATCATGTGCACGCCCTGGAACACGAATCGCTCGTCGTCGCCCTTGAAGGCGAGGATGCCCTTGCAGCGCAGGATGCTGGGGCCTTCCTTCTGCACCAGGTCCTGCACCCACGGAAAGAACTTGTCGGGGTTGAGCGGCTTGTCGGTCCGGAGCGCGATCGATTGCATCTCCTCGTCGTGGTAGTGCTTGAGGCCGCCGTGACTGTGCGCGTGCTCATGCCCGTGATCGTGATGATGATCGTGGTCATGATGGTGGTCGTGGCCGTCGCCTTCGAGGAATTGCGGTTCGAGATCGAGGATGCGGTCGAGATCGAAGGCGTTGCGGCCCAGGACTTCGCTAAGCGGGATTTGCGCGCGCTGGGTCTTGTGCAGCGTGGCGTAGGGGTTGAGGCCGCGGATGCGCGCTTCGACGTCGCTAAGTTCGTCCTTCGAGACGAGGTCGGTCTTGTTGATCAGGATCACGTCGGCGAACGCGATCTGGTTCTTCGCCTCGGGGGCGTCCTTGAGGCGGTCTTTGAGCCACTTGGCGTCGGCGACCGTCACCACGGCATCGAGCTTGGTCTTGCGCCCGATATTCTCGTCCATGAAGAAAGTCTGCGCCACCGGCGCTGGGTCGGCGAGCCCGGTGGTCTCGACGATGATGGCGTCGAACTTGCCCTTCCTGCGCATCAGCCCGTCGAGGATGCGCACCAGGTCGCCGCGCACGGTGCAGCAGATGCAGCCGTTGTTCATCTCGAACACTTCCTCGTCGGCGCCGACCACGAGGTCGTTGTCGATGCCGATCTCGCCGAATTCGTTGACGATGACGGCGTATTTCTTGCCGTGCGGCTCCGAGAGGATGCGGTTGAGCAGGGTGGTCTTGCCGGCGCCGAGATAGCCGGTCAGCACGGTGACGGGGACTCTTTCGTCGGTCATCTCTTCCTCCGTTGCTCCTCCTATATAGGCATCCGCGACGACTTGCATCCTCGCGATCGGGGGGTCGCTTCGGCTATCGTTTGCAGCCCGTCCAAGGCGCCACAGGGAGGAAGCGATGCGAAACGGAGTGCTTGTTGCCGCCGCCGTGGCTATTGCGGCCAGCGCGCCCGGCGCGGGCGGTGCTGTGGCGCAGACCTACCCCGAGCGGGTGGTCCAGATCGTCGTTCCGACTTCGGCCGGATCGAGCGCCGACATTTTGGGCCGCGTGCTGGCCGAGGGCTTGTCGGTTCGGCTCGGCAAGCCCTTCATTGTCATCGACAAGCCGGGCGCCAGCGGCATCCTCGGCACCGCAGACGTCGCGAGAGCTAAGCCCGACGGCTATACGCTGATGCACGGCGCCACCTACTCGATCACCGTGCAGGCGCTCGTCGACAAGGGCGCCGGCTACAGCGTCGAATCTTTCGCGCCGATCTGCCAGACCTTCAAGAACGACCAGGTGATCGTGGTGCCGCCGAATTCGCCGCTCAAGTCGGCGCGCGATCTGGTCGAGGCGGCCAAGCGCAAGCCGGGCGCGCTCAATGTTGGCACGCCCGGCATCGCCACCATCCCGCACCTTGCCATGGTCGAGCTGGCGCGACAGGCCAACGTCGAGTTCAACGACATTCCCTACAAGGGGCCGGCGGAGGAGATGCAGGAGACGCGCGCCGGACGCATTGACTTCGCCGCGGTGCCGCTCACCGCCGCGGCCGGCAGCGGGCTCGCCATGCCGGGCCTGTTTGCGCAGACGCGCAACCCCTCGCTGCCCGACGTGCCGACGTTCAAGGAGCAGGGCTATGACGTCGCGCCTTTGAGCTTCGGCGGCCTGCTCGGCCCGGCCGGGATGCCGCAGGAGGTCACGCGCAAGCTCGAGAGCGCCTGCCTCGCCATCAGGAACGGCGATGCCTTCCAGCGCGTCGTCAAGAACACGTTCCAGCCGGCGGA
>Ga0182024_10004505_pt1 | contig 31987 bp, 20 predicted proteins | sample P32metaG_FD_120480 | JGI IMG/M metagenome (GOLD analysis project Ga0182024, IMG submission 120480) | Permafrost microbial communities from Stordalen Mire, Sweden - P3-2 metaG (Illumina Assembly) | ecosystem: Environmental > Terrestrial > Soil > Wetlands > Permafrost | place: Sweden: Stordalen...
ACGCCCGCCGGCTCGCCGGCGAGGGCGTCCAGGCCGAGCTCAGCCGCTACCCGGGCATGACGCACGGGTTCTTCACGATGGCCGGCACCGTGGACGCCAGCCGGGCTGCGATCGCGCAGGCCGGGTCGCGTTTGCGGGCCTGGTTTGGCCTCGCGCATTGACACGCGCGGCCGGCGACGGGCCAGAATCAGTTATGTTCCAGCAGGCGGGTCAGGCCCGGATAGTCGTCCCGTTCACCGGAGCAGAGGCAGGCACCGAGCCGTTCTCCTGGGGCCAGAAGGCGATCTACCAGGACATGCAGGACAACCTGAATCAGTTCAGCATGGGCGGACGGGCCAGGCTGCCCGGCGGCAGCACGGTTGAGGATGCGGCCGCCCTGCTGAGCGGTGTGATGAGCCGGCATGCCTCGCTGCGGATGCTGCTGCGGACCGACGGGGCCGGCCGCCCGGGCCAGGAGATCGCCGGGTCGGGGCAGGCCGGCCTGGAGATCCTGACGATCCCCGATGACATGGATCCGGCCGGCGTGGAGCAGTACGCGGTGGATCTGATGGACGCCTGGCCGCTGGTGCCGTTCGACTTCGCCCGCGACTGGCCGCTGCGGATGGCCGCGCTCCGGCATCGCGGCAGCTGCGTGTACGTGGTCTGGTCCCTCTCCCACCTGGCGGCCGACGGCGGCGGGCACGTGCTGTTCCTCGACGACCTGATAGCGCACGAGCTGGCCGGCCGCCCGGCCGGCGGCCCGCGGCGCGCGCAGCTTCCCGGGGTGGCCCGAAGCGAGCAGGCGCCGCAGCTCCGCCAGCTCAGCAGCCGGGCGATGCGGTACTGGGAAGCCCAGCTCCGCGGCATCCCGGCGCTGACCTTCGGCGAGCCGGTCCAGCCGGAGGGCCAGGCCGGGCCACGGTACAGGAGGGTCCGGTTCCAGTCGCCCGCGGCACATCTGGCCATGCTGGCCGTCGCCCGGCGCACCCGGGTCGACGCTTCGCGGGTCACGCTCGCCGTCATCGCGACCGCCATCGGGCGTACCACCGGAGTGGCGCCGCTGGCCGTCAACGTCATGGTGAACAACCGGTTCAGGCCGGGCCTGGCCGACGTCATCGCGCCGGTCGCGCAGAACTCAGTGCTCACCATCGACGTCACGGACAGCTCGGTCGATGAGGTCGTCGCGCGGGCCCGCGGCGCCTCGCTGACCGCGGGCATGCGCGCCTATTACGATCCGGACGAGCTCAGGGAGCTCATCGCGCGGCTGGACGCCGAGCGCGGTTACCCGGCCCGGGTCAGCTGCCGGGTCAACGACCAGCGCGCGATGGTCCTGCGCGCTGACGAGGAGGCCGGCCCCGGCGACGTGACTCCGGACCAGGTCAGGCAGCAGCTGCCCGAGACGTCACTCGCCTCGCTTGAACCCCTGGACCACCTGCACGACCAGGCCGTCATCCTCGTCGAGAACCGGCGCAGCGTCTTGTCGCTGGTCCTGATGTACGACTCGTGGTCGCTGCGCGACGGGCAGGTCGAGGCATTCCTGCGCGGCGTCGAGGAGGTGGCCGTCGAGGCGGCCTTCGACCCGGCCGCGCCGACCAGAGTTGCCTCCCGCGCGGTTCCGCGTACCGCCCCGGCCTAGCCGGAGCGCGGTCCGGTCTCGAAGGCGGTCAGGCACAGATAGCGCAGGCCGGGATCGTAGTCGGCGGCCACCAGAAGATCCGGGCGGCCCGCGGCGGCGGCGAGCTCGTCGATGAGCCCCCACCAGACCCCGGTGGACGGCTGGCCGGGCGGCACGACCCGCACCCGCCCGGCGGCGGGCGCGGTCCAGACCGCGGCGAGTGCGTCACTGAGCACCAGCCCCGCCTCGTGGTGACTGGCCGCCAGCTCCTTGAGGTCAGCGGCGGCGAGGCCGGCGGCCTCGCCGGGCAGGACACCCGGATGCTGGCGCAGGCCGGTGACCCGGGCCTGCGGACGCGCGCCGTCACCGTCGCCGTAGAGCATGGCAACGCCCCGGTGCTGCGAGGGCAGCGGCACCGGGCTGGCGTACGGGAGGGCTGCTTGCTCGACGACGATCAGCAGCGCCCGCCGGACCCCGGCCGACGACGCGTACTCGCGGGCGATCCGCAGGCCGCTGAAGGCCGCCGCCGAGCCCTGGTCACAGAGGGCGAACGCCATCGGGGCGCCCGGGGTGACGTGGCTGAGGTAGGCGGCCGCTGGCCGGCCCGGCCACATGTCATGGCTGGAGAACGCCAGTATCAGCAGGTCAACGGGCTCGTCAGGCGAGACCGCCGACCCGATCAGGGCTTCGCCCATCTCCCCGTAGGACTGGCCGAGTTCCGGTGACGGCGGCTCGCCGAAAAGAGCCGCCGGCACCTCCCGCCCGTACGGCCTGGCCATGTCCGCCAGGTACTGGCCGACCCGGGCCCGGCTCGCCGGATCGGCGAGGAACCCGGCAGGCCCGCTGAAGGTGCGGCGCACAGCCCTGACCAGGTGGAGGTCACGGCTCAGTGGCGGCGCGGCCGGCGGCCGCGCGACGAACACGGCGGCTAACCCGGCCGGGAATGGTCGGCGACGAATGTCGCGAAGTCGCCGACCGTTTCCATCTTTTCCTGGTCCATCTGCTCGACGTCGACGAGAATCAGCAGCTGATCCTCCAGCTCGAGCAGCAGCTCGAGCCCGAACGTCGAGCTGAGCCCGAGTTCCTCCATCAGGCGCATGTCCTCGGTGACCGGCTCGGGGTGGTCAAGCAGCCGGGCCAGCACCGTGGTCATCACGACGACCACCCGCTGCCGGAACTCACCGTCCACGCCGGTTTCTGGTGCTGCCATGTCGCCTCTCCTCGGCTTGCCCGGTCAGTGCTCGAATACCATCGCCGCGAACGTCGCGCCGCCCCCGGCGCCGACCGCGGCGGCGAGGTAGCGGTCGCCTGGCCGCAGCAAGCCGCGCTCGCGCGCCGTCTGGTAATTGGCGAACAGATCCGCGCAGAAGACGTGGCCGCTGGCAGGAATGTTGTCCAGCACCACGCGGTCGCGCGGGAACTTGAGCAGCACGCACATCCGCTGCCAGGTCACCAGGTTGACGTTGTGCGGCAGCACGACCCGGATGTCGTCGAGCGTCAGGCCCGCCTCGTCCAGGGCGCGATGCATCACCTCCGCCAGCGAGGGCCGGTATTCGCGCTGCAGCCGCGCGTCGTTCTCCCCGGTGGGACTGTCGAACTCGCCCCGCACGCTGGATGCGTACGCGAGCATCCGGTCACCCGCGCCGAACGCGCTGACCAGGCACGCGGCCGCGCCCTCACCGAAGACAGTCGTGTCCGTGAACATCTGGGCCTCGCGGGTGAACGCCTTCTCGCCGGTCAGGATGAGCGCCAGCGGCCCCGGCTGACTGTCATGCCCGGGCTCGGTGTCGGCGGCGAGCAGCCGGCCGGCTATGTCGATCGCCAGCAGGCCGCCGGCGCACGACTGGTGCGTGACGGTGAACGCCAGCGCGTGGCCGAGCCCGAGCGCGCGGCAGACCTCGTGCAGCGGGTTGACCGGGTATGGCGCGACCACGGGCATGGCCCGCGCATACAGGACATACCGGACACGGTGCTCCTGGCCGCGCAGCGCATCCAGCCCGGCGGCGGCCTTCATCAGCAGGTCGTACAGCGACCCGTCCGGGTCGCGGCTGACTTCCCGCAGGCCGTGAAACCGGCGGAACAACTTGACCTGCATCTCGGTCAGGCCGAACGGGCCGGCCAGGCTCTCGATGGGTATCCGGACCGGCGGCAGGTAAACCGACACAGCCTCCAGCGCGGTCATAATGCCACCGCATCAAAATGCATCGTGAATGTCAACGTATGCCACGATAATGGCATGGCCCGGTTCCTTTTCGTCATTGTCCCCGTCACAGCCCGCCTCTGGCCGGCAGTGGCCATCGGCGATGCGCTAGCCGCCAGGGGGCACGACGTGGCCTGGTGCGGGCCCGAGACCGACCTGCGTCCCCTCGTCGGACCTCACACGGCGATCTATCCGACCGGCAAGCGCTCTTACCGCGAGTTCCAGCAGGTAGGCATGGCCGCGGTGCGGGAACTGTGGGACGAGTACCTGCTGCCGCTCAACCGATTCATCCAGGAGCCGGTAGACCACGCCGTGGCGGAGTACCAGCCCGACGTCGTCCTCGCGGACCAGGTCGCACTGGCAGGCGCCCTGGCGGCGTACAAGAACGGCGTACGGTGGGCGACCCTGTGCACCGGCGTACTCGAGCTCACCTCGCCGCAGCAGGACCCTGGCCTGCATGACTGGGTCCGCTCGAAGCTGGACCGGGTGCGGGAGACCGCCGGCCTGCCCGCTGATGTTCCCGACCTGCTCTTCTCGCCGGACCTGGTGATCGCGACGACCACGCAGGCGCTCAACGGCACGACGGCTCTGCCGGATCACTACGCGCTGATCGGGGCCGCGCTCGGCTCGCGGCGCACCGACCCCGGCTTCTGCTGGGACTGGTGGGATCCTGGCCGGCAGCATCTGCTTGTCACCGCCGGCACCTTGTCCGCGCACCTGGTAGACGACTTCCTGGCCCGGATGATGGCAGCACTGCAGCCGTTGGCAGGCCGGGTGCAAGCGGTACTCAATGCCGCCGTGGACGCGGTGCCCGATCCGCCGCCGCACGTCCTGGTCGCCCCGCGGGTCCCGATGCTCGATCTGATGCCGCATCTCGACGCGGTGATCTGCAGCGCCGGGCAGAGCACGGTCAACGAGGCGCTCAGCCACGGGGTGCCGCTGGTCGTCGCGCCGATACGACTCGGCGAGCTGGCCGTGGCTGAGCAGGTAGAGCGGGCGGGAGCCGGTATCGCGGTCTCGTTCTTCAAGGCCACCCCCGCGCAGCTCACCGCGGCGGTGACGGCCGTACTCGACGAGCCGGGTTACCGCGCGCAGGCGCGCCGGATCGGCGCGGAGTACTCGGCGGCCGGCGGAGCCGACGCCGCAGCCGCGCGCCTGGCCGCGCTGGCTGCAGGCCGGTAACGATGCCGACCTCTAGCCGGGCTGGCTGGGCACAGGCTGGCATCGGATGGACCCCACGATCAAAAGCCGGAGGGCGCGGATGAACGATGATGTGCCTCGTCAGCTGTGCGGCACGCCCGAGCTACCGCCCCAGCCAGCCACCACGGCGGACCAGCCAGCCGGCACCGCGAGCGTGGCCGCGGGGATGCTCCCGGCCGCAGACTTTCAGTCCCTGCGGCTGTTCCGCGCGACGGCCAGGGCAGCGGGCGGCATCCTTGATCTGGTCATGCCGATGCGAGTCGGCGGCGACGGCCCTCCGCTGTTCTGCGCGCATCCGTTGATCGGCCTGGGCTGGTGTCATCTGACCCTGCTCCCGCACGTTGATGCCAGGTACCCGCTCTATGGCCTGCAGGCCCGCGGCCTGCGGCGACCCGAGCCGCTGCCGGCCAGCATGCAGGAGATGGCACGGGACTACGCCGACCAGATCCGCAAGGTGCAGCCAGCCGGCCCCTACCATCTGCTCGGCTGGTCACTGGGCGGGAACATCGCCTTCGCGATCGCGGAGGAACTCCAGCGCCGCGGTGAGCAAATCGGGCTGCTCGTCATCCTGGACTCGAATCTGTCCGACATCGACGTGATCCCGCGGAGCAACGAGCCCTGGATGATCTACAACATCGTTCTCGCGCAGTTCGGGTACGTGCCCGCGCTGACCCCCGCCGACCCGGCGCCCGAGGCCCGGATGCTTGAACTGGTGCGCCGCCGGCCGGGCCTGGCGCTGGATGACTGGCCGGACCAGCGGGTACGCGCGCTGCAGCGCGTGATCAAGAACAACGTCGCGGTGGCGTGCACCCACCAGCCCGGCCGTGTGCACTGCCCCTTGCTGTTCTTCTCCGCTACCCGCAATCCGCCGGCCCTGGCCGAGAAGCTGGACGGCTGGCGGTCGTTCGTTGATGGCCCGATCGAGGCGGTCGAACTGGACTGCGACCACCGTCACATGCTGCTGCCGGAGCCGGCCGCGCGGATCGGGCCAGCACTATCGGACCGGCTGGCGCGCGCTGCGGCCATTACAGCGCCCATCGTGTGACCCAGCTGGCCCCTACCCGCTCTTGACCACCTTGAGCACCGTGTCCGCGAGGAGCTGCCGGCTGGGCTGCAATGCCAGGTCGAGTTCCGGCACGGACCCGAGGATCGCGCCGTCCGGCCGGGTGATCCGCCGTGGCGGCGCGACCAGGTGCATCTCCTCGGTGGCGGTGGCGAGGATCTCGGCGGCCATGCCGCAGGTCCGGTTCGAGTCATCGATGACGACCAGCCGGCCCGTCTTGGCCAGCGACGCGGCCAGCGCGTCCCAGTCGAAGGGATAAAGCGTCCGGGGATCGAACACCTCGATCGATACCTGGTCCGCCAGTTGGTCGGCTACCGCCAGCGCGTCATACACCAGGTGCCCGATCGCGACGACCGTCACGTCGCGCCCCTCCCGGTGAACCCGCCCGGTTCCCAGCGGCACCGGCACCAGGTCGCCCGGCGCCACGTCCTGGCGTATCGCCAGCGAGCCGATCGGGGCGAACACCACCACCGGGTCGTCGTCCCGGATCGCCGAGAGGAACAGCCCGAACGCGTCCGAGGGAGTAGCGGGCACCACGGTCTTGACACCGTAGTGGGCGAACAGGCTGTACGGCTCGTCGGAGTGCTGCGCGCCCCAGCCGGACCGCCAGCCCGCGGCGGGCAGCAGGTAGGTGACCGGGACTCGGGCCTGCCCGCCGCTCATCATCGGGAACTTGTTCGCCTGGTTGACGATCTGCTCGAAGACCAGCATCAGCAGAAACGGGATCTGGTACTCCACCACCGGCCGCAGCCCGACCATGGCCGCGCCGGTAGCGAAGTTCGTGACGCCCTGCTCCGACAGCGGCGTCTCCACGATCCGCTCCGGACCGAACCGGTCGAACAGCCCCACGGTCACATTGGTGAGCGCATGCCGGACGTCCTCGCCGAGCAGGAAGACCGCGGGGTCGCGTTCCATCTCGGCGGCGAGCGCCTGGTTCAGGGCCCGCGTGTAGGACAGCTTGGTCACTGTCGCACCGTCCTTTCCTCTGCCCTGGCCGCTACGCCCGGCCGGGTCTGCAGCCCGGACGCGTACAGGTACTCGCGGGCATCAGCCGGGTCCGGCTTCGGGCCAGCCAGGGCGAACCGCACGGCCGCTTCCACGATGGCCTCGACCTCGGCATCGATCTGCCCGCGCAGGTCCTCCGGTATCCGCCCGGCCTGCAGCGCCAGCGGATCGCGTGCCTTCCAGCGGGCGATCTCCTCCGGATCGCGGTACCGCGGCCTGGTCGTGGCCTCGAAGGTGTGATGACCCTCGAACCGGTAGGTGCGGAACTCCACGAACGTGGGTCCCTGCCCGGCCCGGGCCCGGGCCACGCCGCGGGCAACCGCCGCGTACACCGGTTCGGGATCCATCCCGTCGACCGTCTCCGCGGGGATCCCGAACGCCTCAGCCCGCCCGGTAACCGAGCCGGCCACGCTCGCCCCGACCGGGAGCGTGGTCGCATACAGGTTGTTCTCACAGACGAAAACGACAGGCACCCGCCACAGCGCGGCAAGGTTGAAGCCCTCCAGCAGCGCGCCCTGGTTGACGGCACCGTCGCCGAACACGCTGACGGCGACGCGGTCGCTGCCCGCCCGGGCAAGCGCCCACGCGGCCCCCGCCGCCAGCGGCGCGCCGTGCCCCACCGACCCGGTCGAGCCCAGCACGCCGACACTGAAGTCGGAAGGATGAAACGAACCACCCCGGCCGCGAGCGACCCCGGTGGTCCGCCCGGCCATCTCGGCCAGCAGCCGGCCTGGTTCGCAGCCCTTCGCCAGTAACTGCCCGTGCCCGCGATGGTTCGCCAGCATGATGTCGTCGCGGCGAAGCGCGGCGCCGGTCCCCGCAGCGACCGCTTCCTGCCCGATGCACGGATGGATGCCGCTGATGATCTCGCCGGACCTGACCAGGTCCATGGAGCGCTCCTCGAACCGGCGGATCAGCCGCATCGTCCGGTAGAAGTCCTCGGGCCGCGGCGCTTCGCTATCCGGCCTGGCGGTTACGGTCATGTGGCCTACCTCAGGCTGCGAGCGAACAAGCACGTCGACCAGGTGAGCGCGGCCACGGCCAGTGCTGCCGTGACGGTCGCACCTTGCCCAGACTACGTCGCCAAGGTGCCCGGCGAATAGCGCGCGCAGCGCGAATGTCGCCCAGTGGTAATGGGCTCCAGCCGGCGGTGGTCCGTCGGAGACACAATGGCGCGGACGAATGGCGCGAACGCGATCGGCAGCAGGACGCGCTGTTACGCGATACGCACAGGCGCAGGCCAGAGCGGGGCAGCGAGAGCGGCTAGCGTGCTACCTGAACGAGGCTCTCCAGGTGCGCGGCCGCCGCCGGCGCCCCGCCCGCGGCGGCGAACGAGTTCCTGATCCTCATCGCGGCGCCCCGGTAGGACGGATCATCGAGGATCGTGACCAGGGCCTCCCGCAGCTGGCCGGGCCGGACCCGGCTGAACGGCACCCGGATGCCGGCCCCGGCCCGGACCACCTGCGAGGCGACGACAGGCTGGTCGTGCCTGATCGGGGCGAGGACGAGCGGTACGCCGTGCGCGAGCGTCTCGCACACGGTGTTCATGCCGCCGTGGCTGATGACCGCGTCCAGCCGCGGCAGCAGCGCCAGCATCGGCACCGAGGGCACCACCAGCACGTTGCCCGGCGGGTCAGGCAGCAGGTCAGCCGGTCCGACGGCGATTGCCTGCACCGTGGCGGCGAGCGGAGCCACAGCTTCCGCCGCCCGCTGGTAGAAATCCGCCGCCAGGCCGGTGGCCATGGTGCCGACGGTGATCAGCACCTTACGCCGCGCGGGGTCGAGCAACTCCCAGGCAAAGGCGCCGGGGCGTTCCAGCATGGCCGGGCCGACCAGCACGAAGTGGCCGGGGAATGGCTGCTCGCCGGTGAGCGCCGGTGTCGTGAACGCGATCAGCAGATACGGCGAGAACAGCGGATCGAAGCCGGCGTCCGTGACACCCGCTTCCCGGCACAATGATGCCAGCTGAGCACGCACCCAGGCGTCCACGCGGGGCAATGCCGCCAGCGGGTGCGTCAGTTCCATGGCCTCCGTGACCAGCGTGGCCCAGGGCAGTCCGTGCCGGTGCGCCACTAGCGCGCCGGCCAGCGCGTGCTGATCGGCTACGACCATGTCCGGCTGGTACGCGAGCATGGCGCGGTTCACGGTGGGCAGCATAAAGCGCGCCATCGGGATGATGTACTGCTGCCATAGCGACTTCAGCGCGGCGATCCCATGTCCGGCCTGGTCACGGAAGAGCCTGGTGCCGGTCGGGAACAGTGTCGCGTCCGGGCCGAGCAGCGGCCGGAAGTACGACTTCGGGCCGCACCAGGCCACCTCATGGCCGCGCGCGCTAAGCTCGTCCGCGATGGCCACGGCGCGGTGCGCGTGCCCGGTCAGCGGCAGCGTCACGATCAGGAACCGGCTCACTGAGGCTGCTCCGCCGGCCGTTCCGCCCTTCGCTGGGTCGGCCGGCACCGGTTCACGTAGTCGCTCACGTCACCCACGGTCAGCTCGATGATCTCGTCGATGTCCAGTCCGGCGACGTACCCGACTAGATCCACCGCCGTCCCGTAGCGGTCGCGCAGCAGCGCGCCGAGGGCCACCAGGTCCAGGCTGTCGAGGCACAGGTCACGCTCCAGCCGGGTCGCGGCACTGATGCCGGCGCTCAGCAGCGACTCGTCGCCGGTCGCCGCGGCGAGCGCCGCGGCCATATCGCCCGCAGTAATTTCGACCGCAGTCATCGCCGGTCCTCCTCGCCGCGGTCACGGGCACCCCTGGTGTCAGATGGTGGTCGTATGGGTATTATCTGCACGGCTGAAGGCGAGCGGAATGCCGTGACAAACAGGGTCATTGTTCAGTTCGAGGGTGACGGCTCCGGCGTCGCGGAACTCAGCTGGGGCCAGCAGGAGATCTGGTCTGTCATCCAGGACAAAGCCGACTCCCTGCCGATGGGGGGCGCCCGGGCGCTGCCGCCGGGTCAGACCGTGGCGGACGTCGCGGCAGGTCTGAGGTTCATCATAAGCCGCCACCAGGCGCTGCGCACCAGGCTGCGCTTTGACCCCGACGGGCAGACCCAGCAGGTGGTGCACGCCTCCGGCGAGATTGCGCTCGAGGTCGTGGACGCGGGCCACGGCGACCCGGGCGAGGTAGCGGCCGCCGTCGCCGCCGGGTACAAGGCCCGGGCATTCGACCTTGAGCACGAATGGCCGCTGCGGATGGCCGTGATCACGCACCGCGGCACCGCCACGCATGTCGCGGAGATGATCTGCCACATCGCCCTGGACGCGTTCGGCCAGGCCGCGCTGCACGACGACTTTGACCGCCGCGACGAGCGGACCAGGCCGGTGACCGCGATGCAGCCGCTGGAGCAGGCCAGGCGGCAGCGCGGCCCGGGCGGGCGCCGCGCGAGCGAGGCGTCGCTCCGTTATTTCGAGCGGCTGGCCGCGAGCGTCCCGGACCGCCAGTTCAGTCCGTCCGCTGACCCGCGGCAGCCGCGTTTCTGGCAAGTCACGATCGAATCGCCGGCCGGTTACCAGGCGGTCAGGATGCTCGCCGCCCGGCTCGGTCTCAGCACCTCCCCGGTGCTGCTCGCCGCCTTCGCGGTGGCGTTCACCCACCTCACCTCCAACCAGCGCGTCGCGCTGCACCTAGTGGTGAGCAACCGGTTCCGGCCCGGGTTCGCCGGTTCGGTCAGCCCGGTGATGCAGAGCTGCCTCTGCGTGCTGGAGGTGGCGGGCGCCCCGTTCGAGGAGGTGGTCAGACGAGCCTGGCAGTCCTCGCTCGGCGCATACAAGCACGCCTATTTCGATCCGGCAGGCAAGCGCGAGGTGTGCGAGCGGCTAGCGGCCGAGCGCGGGGCGGAGCCGGACTGGGACGTGATCTTCAACGACCGCCGGGTGCGCAGCCGCGAACCCGCCGGCTCCATCTCCGGCGACGCGGACGACGCGCCCAGCGCCTCGGCGCCGCTCCGGGATGAGCTGACCCGGACGACGCTGACCTGGGGAGAGCGCAATGACATGCCCGTGCAGAAAGTGTTCCTGAACATCTGCGACGCGCCGGGCACGCTACGGGTTGAACTGTGGGCGGATAGTCACTTCGTGAGCCCGGCGGACATGGCGGGGCTGCTGAGGCGCATCGAGGATGTGCTCGTCGACGCGGTGCTCGGCGACGGCGTTGGCACCCAGCACGGGGCTGAGGCGGTAGCCGCGATAGGCACCGTGCAGTGACCGTGCTGGCGCAGGTGGCGGGCTACATACCGCCGCGGCGGGAGCGGCGCTGAGTGCCACGCTCCCGGCCATGGTCTTCCAGCACTGACCCGACGGACACACAGGCAAGAGGTGGGAAATGAGCGACAGCGCCCTCCGGGAACGGGTCATGGAGAGCATTCACGTCGTCTTGCCCAAGGTGCTCGCTCGTGACGCCGAGGACGTGGTGCTCGAGTTCTCGGACAGCATGCGCCTGATGGAGGGCCTCGGGCTCACCTCGGTGTCCACGCTGGAGCTGATGCTGGAACTGGAGGATGCCCTGGAGATCCAGATCGACGTCGAGGAGATCGAGCCAGCCGACCTGGCTTCCCTCGGCGCGCTGGCTGACTTCATCGCGGGTCACGTGGCAGCGGACTGAGCGGACTCAGCCGGGGAGGCGATCAAGCTTGCCCGCTAGGCGGGCCGGCCGGCCTCGGCTAGCATCGGGATCATCCCCTATCTGCCAGTTATCCGGCCGGAGGGCGCGGATGGACGATGACATGCTTCGTCTGTTGTGCGGCACGCCCGAGCTTCCGCCCGACTGCGTGGCGCTGACCTTCGACGACGGTCCCGGCCCCCGGTCGGCCGAGCTGTCCCGCATGCTGCGCGACAAGGGCGTGCCGGGGACGTTCTTCGTGCTGGGCGAGAGCGTTGAACGGCATGGCCACGTGCTGGACACCTTCCGGGAGTGCGGGCACGCGATCGGGCTGCACGGCGACCAGCACCGCCCGTTCAAGTCGGTCGAGCACGCAGCCGACGAGCTCAGCCGATGTGCGGAGCGGATCAGCGAGTACTTAGGGGACACGGCGTGGTTCCGGCCGCCGTACGGCATTGGCGACTGGCCGGTGCCCGGCTTCGCCGGGCCGGTCGGCTGGCATGCGCAGGGACGGGACTGGGACATCACCTACCGCCACGGGCAGACGGTGGACGCCTGCGTGGATGCCATCGCGCAGCGGCTCATCCAGCGCCGTGGCGGCATCGCGCTGCTGCACGACTTCGCGGCGTCCACCGAGTTCAGGCCGGCCGGCCTGACCGAGGAAGATCTGGACCTGCGGATCATCGAGATCACGACGTTGCTGATCGAGCGGCTGCGGGCCGCGGGACTCTCGTTCACCGGGCTGCCGGAGCCAGCGCCGGCTCGCACGCCGGAGCCGTCGGCCCGGGTAGCCGGCCAGCCCGCGGCGGCCGGCCAGCCCGCGGCGGCCGCACCTGCGGCCGCGACGCGCGCGCGGGCCGGCGGGGGGCTGGTCGCGACTGAAGACCTTCAGTCCCTGCGGCTGTCCCGCGCGACGGCCAGGGCAGCGGGCGGCATCCTCGATCTGGTCATGCCGATACGAGCCGGCGACGGCCCTGCCCTGTTCTGCGCGCATCCCGTGGTGGGCCTGAGCTGGTGCTATCTGGCCCTGCTCCCGCACGTTGATGCCAGGTACCCGCTCTATGGCCTGCAGGCCCGCGGCCTGCGGCAGCCTGAGCCGCTGCCGGCCAGCATGCAGGAGATGGCGCGGGACTACGCCGACCAGATCCGCAAGGTGCAGCCAGCCGGTCCCTACCATCTGCTCGGCTGGTCACTGGGCGGGAACATCGCCTTCGCGATCGCGGAGGAACTCGAGCGCCGCGGTGAGCAAATCGGGCTGCTCGTCATCCTGGACTCACGTTTGGTCGACTTCGAGTCGAACGCGCTGAGAGACGAGCCCTGGATGACCTACAACCTCGTTCTGACGCAGTTCGGGTACGTGCCCGCGCTGACCCCCGCCGACCCGGCGCCCGAGGCCCGGATGGTTGAACTGGTGCGCCGCCGGCCGGGCCTGGGGCTAGATGACTGGCCGGACCAGCGGGTGCGCGCGCTGCAGCGCGTGATCAAGAACAACGTCGCGGTGGCGTGCGCCTACCAGCCCGGCCGCGTGCACTGCCCCTTGCTGTTGTTCTCCGCTACCCGCAATCCGCCGGCCCTGGCCGAGAAGCTGGACGGCTGGCGGTCGTTCGTCGATGGCCCGATCGAGGCGATCGAGCTGGACTGCGACCACCGTCACATGCTGCTGCCGGAACCGGTAGCACGGCTCGGCCCGGCGCTCTCGGACCGGCTGGCCCGTTCTGCCACAGCCGAGGTGGCCCTAGAAAGCGAGGTGGCCCTAGAAAGGTAGTCTGCCCTGGGCTATCGGCCCTTGTCCGCCAAATGAGGGGCAACCCGAAAGTGCGACCCTAAATGGCAGCACAGCGCCCATTGTGCTACCAAGCCCGCCGATCTAGCCTAGCGATGTGACCTTAGGCCGCACCGACTTGCCCTGCGCACCAGGAGATTCGATTGATTGAGGCCAGCAGTCTGCGCAAGTCGTACCGGGCCAAGCGCGGCCGTAAGGCCACCAGTGTCGAGGCAGTCCGCGGCGTGGACTTCTCCGTGCAGCGCGGCGAGATCTTCGGCTTCCTCGGTCCCAACGGAGCCGGGAAGACGACCACCCTCCGGATGCTGGCCACTCTGATTCGCCCGGACGGTGGCGACGCCACGATCGCCGGGATGGACCTCCGGCGTGCCCCCGCGCAAGTGCGGCGGCGCATTGGCTTCGTGGCGCAGACCAGCGGCACCTACGATCTGTCCACCGCACGGCGCGACCTGGTGCACCAGGCGCGAATGTATGGCGTCTCGAAATCGACCGCCAAAAGCCTCGCTGAAGCAGCCATCCTGGCCTTCCAGCTCGAGGGCTTCGCCGACCGTAATATCGGCACTTACTCTGGCGGGCAGCGCCGGCGCCTCGATGTCGCGCTCGGCGTCATCCATTCGCCCCAGGTCATCTTCCTGGATGAGCCGACCGCCGGGCTGGACCCGCCGAGCCGGGCTCGCATGTGGCAGGAGGTGCGAAGGCTCCGCGACCAGGGCATGACGATCTTCCTCACCACGCACTACCTGGACGAGGCCGACGCGCTCTGTGACCGGATCTCGATCATCGATGCCGGGCTGATCGTGGCCGAGGGCACCCCGTCGGATCTCAAGCGCGAGATCTCCGGCGACGTCGTCGTGGTTGACCTGGCCGCGGCCGATACCGCTGGCGCACCGGAGCCCGCCACCATGCTCGAAGCGTCCAAGCTCCTGGCCGAACTGCCGTACGTGCACTCCTGCGACGCCATCGACCACAACCTGCGGCTCTATGTGGACAGCGCGGCCACGGCCATCCCGCAGATCATGCGCGCGCTGAGCAATAAGGGAATCGAGCCAGGCGCGATCGAGTACCGCCAGCCGAGCCTCGACGACGTGTTCCTGGCCAAGACCGGCCGCACTCTCGCTGACTGACCGGCAACCGGAAAAGGGGAACGACAGCAGCTATGAAGCTCGCCCGCGATACGTGGCTGATCTTCCAATATGAGGTTTGGATGCTGGTGCGCAACCCGGCCAACATCGCGATCACGCTGATCCAGCCCATTACCTACCTGCTCTTGTTCGCCCCGTTCCTCAAGGCCGTCATGAAAGTCTCCAGCTACGGCGGCGCCTATCAGATTTACGTGCCCTCGCTGTTCTGTGCCATGGGCCTGTTCAGCGGCCTGTTTGCCGGATTCGCGCTGCTCGCCGCGATGCGCCAGGGAGTCATCAACCGGTGTCGGGTCACGCCGCTCAGCCGCGTGGCCCTGCTGCTGGGGCGGGTATTCATGTACATCCTGCTGATCGGGTTCCAGGCGGTCATCGTCACGCTGGCCGCCCTCGTGTTCGGCCTGCGGGTGCAGCCGGCCAACCTGCTGTTCGCCCTGGTGCTGCTGTCGCTGATGGTGGTGCTGGGTGTCTCGATCTCGTACGACCTGGCGCTACTGGTGCCCAACGAGAACTCACTCCCCACGCTGATCAACTCGGTGGCCCAGCCGCTCTCGCTGCTGGCCGGGGTTCTTATCCCGCTCTCCGTCGCACCGCTGTGGGTACGGGACGTCTCCCTGTGGAACCCGTTCGCCTGGGGGACCAGGGGCATGCGGGCGGTCTTTGCAGGCCATCTCGGCACCCAGGTTGTCTGGCAGGCGAGCCTCATCCTGGCCGTGCTGGCCGTGCTGGCCGTGGTGTTTTCGTCACGGCTGTTCAGCCGCGAGATCGCATGACCGCACATCGCAAAGGCCCACTGAGTCAAAAGTGGTCAATGTCCGGACTTGCTGTCGTGACCTGGGGTCTACACAGGATTACCGGCAGCTGCGGGTCGCAGGAGGCAAATCGGTGAGTGCAGGCAACCTTCGGGCGGTACTGGCCGCGGACCCCGAACTCGGCGCTGGCAACGTGCTGCTCCGGCTGGCCGAGCATGGCGCCGACACGGACATGCCGCGGCTGACCTTCGATACCGACGCCGACGCGATCGCGGCGTGGACGCCGCTGTCGCTGCGCACGCTGACCGAGCGGGTAGCCGCCCGGGCCGAATGGTTCCAGCGGCACGGCATCGGGCGGCGCGACCCGGTCGCGGTCTACGTGACATCCGCGGCCGACGTGATCCTCAATTTTCTCGCGCTGACCTGGCTCGGGGCGATACCCGCCCTGATGAACGGGAGCATGCCGGCCGAGATTGCCGCCGAGTACATCCGGCGGCTGCGGGCCGTCGGGGTGCTCATCGACGCCGACCACGCCGGGATGGCCAGCCACGACCTCGGGGCGCCGATCATCGGCGACGCGGCCGAGACCGGCACCGGTGATCCGTCCGGTGCGCCGGCCCACTTCCGGCACCACCCCGACGATCCGGTGGCCATCACGCACTCCTCCGGCACGACGCGCAGGCCGGCCGCGGTCGTGCATTCCCACCGCAGCCTGTTCGCGGCCGTGCGGGCGGTCCGGCTGACCGAGCCCCGCCAGCACGGCCCGGTGCGGGAGATGTCCGCGTTCCCGCAGGCGCACACGGCCGGGATCATCATCCTCAACGAGGCCCTGTGCAACGGATACGAGCTGCTGTGCCTGTCGGAGCAGGGCGGCGCGTTCGCACGCAGCGGCAAGGTGATCATCGACGCCATCGAGCGCTGGCGCCCGACCGCGGTCTACGGCTTCGCCGTCACGTGGTCCGAGCTGGCCCGTTACGACCTGGCAGCTCGCGACGTCAGCTCGGTGCGGTTCTGGTCCAACAGCGGCGACTGCGCGCACGAAGCGCACATTCGGCGCCTAGTCGCCGTCGGGAGCCACCACGCGTACGGCAAGGACGGCATCGTCAGCCTGCCAGGCTCCCGGTTCAACGACACGCTCGGCTCCACGGAGATGGGCTACGGCGGGTTCATGATGAGCCACCGCCCGGGCAGCGAGCGCTACAACCGCTGCGTCGGCAAGCCGGTCCCGTTCGCCGAGATCATCCTGGTGGACCCGCGGACGGGCCAGGAAGTTCCGACCGGAGAGGTGGGAATGGTCGCCATGAAGTCGCCGACGCTGGCGATCGGATACTGGAACGACTCGGTCAACACCTTCCGCACCCGCCTGAACGGCTACTACCTGACCGGCGACCTGATGTACCGCGACGAGGAAGGCTACTTCTATCACCTGGACCGGGCCAGCGATGCGCTCGACCTCGGCGACGGGAACTGGTTCTACACCGCGCTGTCCGAGGAGCGCATACTCAAGCGCTGCCCGGACGTCCGCGACTGCACGGTCCTGGCGGCCCGCGGGGACGACGGCAGGCTCGTCACTGACGTGCTGCTCCTGCTCGCAGCGGACGCCGATCCCGAGCGCGACCGTGACGATGAGGTCCGCGCCGCGCTCGGTGAGATAGCGGCGGCGGTGCCGCTGCGGATCGTGACCATCCCGGACGACGAAATCACGGTGGGACCGACGGGCAAGGTCCGCAAGTTCCTCATGCGCGAACGGCGGCTGGCCGCCGCGGGCACGTCCGCCGCCGAAGGGAATAGCTGATGCCTGATGCGCAGGAGACGCGGCCGCACGCGGTCGTGATCAATGACGAGGAGCAGTACTCGATCTGGCCGGCGGAGCGAGACCTGCCAGCGGGCTGGCGCCGAGATGGCTTCACCGGTACCGAGGACGAGTGCCTGGCCTACATCGACGAGACCTGGACCGACATGCGGCCGGAATCACTGCGTCGCTGGATGCGCGACCACGAGCAGGCCGGCACCGGTTGACCCGCCTGCCCATGGGAGCAGATGGCTTCCCTGGCCGCCCGGCTACTAGCGAAGGGCAGCGGTGATGGTGCTCGACGACTTCCGGTCCCGCGTCGCGCAGGCGCCGGACGCGATCGCCGTGCAGGACGGCGGCCGGCGGCTGACCTACCTGGACCTGGCCCGGCACGCCTCCGGCCTGGCTGCCAGGCTCGCCCGGCGCGGGGCCGGGCCCGATGACGTGGTGGCTGTCTACGCCGACCGTTCCGCCGAGCTCGTCGTCGCTGAGCTTGCCGTGCTGCTGACCGGCGCTGCCTACCTGCCGCTCGAACCGGCCCACCCGGCCGCGCGGACCAGCGAACTGCTTGCGCTGTCGGGTGCGGCTGCTGTGATCAGCACCGGCCCGCTGCTGTCCGGTGGCGCGCCGCTCGGTGACGACCCTGAAGTCGTCGACCTGGCGGAGATACCTTCGGCACCGCTCCCGGCGCCGGCCAGGCCGGACGACGCAGCGCTGGCCTACATGATCTTCACGTCGGGCTCGACGGGCCGGCCCAAGGGCGTCGCGGTCAGCCACGGCAGCCTCGCGAACCTGATGCGCTGGCGCGAGGTGGCTTACCCGCTAGGCCCGCAGGACCGGACGACGCTGCTGTGCAGCCCCGGGTTCGACGTGGCGGTCTGGGACACCTGGCCCACCCTGGCCGCCGGAGGGACGCTAGTGGTGCCGCCCGCTGAGGTGCGCACCTCGCCGTCGGACCTCGCCGCCTGGCTGGCCGACGAGCAGATCACCGCGACGTTCCTGCCCACGCCGCTGGCCGAGGCGGTACTCGACGAGCGGTGGCCGCCCCACACCGTACTCAGGCTGATGGTGACGGGCGGCTCGGCGCTCCAGCGCGGCGTGCCGCCCGGCCTGCCGTTCACCTTTGTCAACCTCTACGGGCCGGCCGAGTGCACGGTGGGGGTGACGACCACTCCGGTGCTGCCGGACGGCCCCGTGCCGCCTCCGATCGGGGTTCCTATCGACGGCGTGCGCTGCTACGTGCTCGACGGCCTTGAGGCGGTGCCCGATGGCGAGCCCGGCGAGATGTGCCTGGCCGGCGCGTGCGTGGCCCGCGGCTACCTGGGCGACCCGGCGGCCACGGCCAGGTCCTTCGTGCCGGACATCACGGTCCCTGGGCAGCGGATGTACCGGACCGGCGACCAGGTCCGCCGCCGGGCCGACGGATCCTTCGAGTACCTCGGCAGGCTCGACGATCAGGTCAAGATCCGCGGGTTCCGGATCGAGCCGGGCGAGGTGGCCGCGGTGCTGCGGCAGCATCCGGCGGTCAGGGAGTCCTTCGTGGCCGCCGAGCGATCCGGTCCCGCTGACCCGCGCCTGATCGGCTACGTTGCCGCGAACGCCACGCCCGCCGAGCTGATCGGGTTCGCCGCGTCGCGGCTGCCCGGCTACATGGTGCCCGCCGCGATCGTTGTGCTGCCCGCGCTGCCGATGACGCCCAGCGGCAAGGTAGACCGCGCCGCGCTGCCCGCGCCCGGCCGGGCCGCCGCCGGCCTGGCCGAGGTGGCCGCGGCGCGGCGCACGCCGACCGAGGGCGCGCTGGCCCAGATCGTGTCCCGGCTGCTCGGGGGTGTGCAGGTCGGCGCCGATGACGACTTCTTCGCCCTCGGCGGCACCTCGTTGCTTGTTGGGCGGCTGGCTGCCCAGATCGGCGCGGAGCTGCAGGCCACGGTGAGCCTGGCCGACCTGCACCGCGCCCCCACGGTGGCCGCGATCGCCGCCATGGTCGACGGGCAGGCCGGCCAGCAGGCCACGGGGGCCAGCACGGCGCCGGACTCCCCGCCGGCCTGGCCGCCGGTCCGCCCGGGCCGCAGGGACCAGCCGATACCGCTGTCGCTGCAGCAGGAACGGGTGTGGTTCTTCGAGCAACTGTCACCGGGCAACCTGGCCTACAACTTCCAGGCCACGATATCGCTGCACGGCGAGGTGAACACCGAGGCGCTGCGCGCCGCGCTCGACGAGATCGTCCGCAGGCACGAGATCCTGCGGACCGCCTTCGTCACGGTCGACGGGGCCGGGATGCAGCGGCTGGTCACGAAGGCGAGGGCGCCGCTGCGGGTGCTCGACGTCCCCGCTGAGCACGCCGAGACGGTCATCGCCGCGGAGTTGCGCAAGCCGTTCGACCTGACCAGGCCGCCGCTCGCGCGCTGGCTGCTGCTGCGCCACGCAGGCGGCGCGAACACGCTCGTGCACGCGGAGCACCACTTCGTGCACGACGGCTGGTCGCTGGCGGTGCTGCTGTCCGAGCTGAGTGCCCTCTACTCGGCCTTCGCGGCCGGCCAGTCCTCGCCACTGCCCGATCTCGCCGTCCAGTACGCGGACTACGTGCTCTGGCAGCGGGAGTGGATGCAAGGGGTGGTACTGAAGGCCCATGTGGGCCACTGGACCGCCCAGCTAGCCGGCGCACCCGACATCCTGGAGCTGCCGGCCGATCGCCCGCGGCCGCCGGTCATGAGCCTGCGCGGCGCGGCGCCGCGGTTCAAGGTCCCGGCCGGGTTGTCCCGCGCGCTGCGCTCATTCAGCCGGCAGCACCGGGTGTCGCTGTTCTCGACGATGTACGCGGGCTTCGCGGCGCTGCTGTACCGCTACACGGGCCAGCAGGACCTGCTCGTGGGCACCGGCTCGGCGAACCGCAGCCTGCCCGAACTCGAGCCGATGCTCGGCATGATCGTCAACACCCTGGTCCTGCGGACCAGGGTCTGCGCCGAGATGTCGTTCACCGACCTGCTCGAGCAGGTGCAGCAGACCGTCGCCGACGCGCTGGCCTGGTCAGACACCCCAGTGGACGCCGTCATCGACGCGATCGGCCCAGACCGCGACCCCTCGCGCACTCCGCTGTTCCAGGTCATGTTCAGCTTCCACGACTCGGCCGTGCCCGACGTGGACTTCGGCGGGCTCACCGGCGCTGTCACTGAGCGCGCGAACGGCTCGGCCAAGTCCGACCTGAACGTGATCGTGGTGCCGCGGGCCGCGCAGCGGCTTGGCCGAGAGCCCCGGCCTGAGGACGACGACCTGAGCCTGATCTGGGAGCACTCGACCGATCTGTTCGACGAGACCACCATGTCCCAGATGGTCACGCACTACCTGAACCTGCTCACCGATGCCCTGGCCAGGCCAGCGGCCCAGATCGGCAGGCTGCGGCTGCTCGCCGACTCCGAATCGCGGCTGCTGGACTCCTGGAGCCGCGGGCCAGCGGTGACCGGCCGCACCCGCGCCGCCTACCCCGCGGACGCTACCGTCCCGGCGCTGTTCGCGGCCCAGGTCGCCAGGAACCCTGACGCGACGGCCCTGGTCTTCGGCACCCGCTCTGTCACCTACGCCGAGCTCGACCGGCGCAGCAACGCACTGGCCTGGCTGCTGCGCCGCCGCGGGGTGGGCGCGGATACACCGGTCGCGGTGGCGATGGAGCGCGGCACCGACCTCATCGTCGCCCTGCTGGCCGTGCTGAAAGCCGGCGGCGCCTACCTGCCGGTCGACACCAGCAGCCCGGCGGCCCGCGTCGACGCCATGATCACCGCCGCGGGTGCCCGGCTCGTGCTGGTCACGGCCGGGACCGCTGCCGCCATGCCCCAGCTGGCGGGCGTGGACATGGTCCGCGTCGACGCGGAGCCCGCCCGGACCGCCGATGAGCGCGCGGCACCGCCGGACGTCGCGCATCCGCTGAGCCTGGCCTACATCAGCTTCACCTCAGGCTCGACCGGCGTGCCGAAGGGCGTCGCCGTGCCGCAGCGCGCCGTCATCCGGCTCATCAGCGACCCGACGTTCGCCTCACTCGGCTCCGGCGAGCGGCTGCTCCACCTTGCCCCGGTCGCGTTCGATGCCTCCACGCTGGAGATCTGGGGCGCGCTGCTGACCGGCGCCACGATCGTGATTGCGCCGCCTGGCCCGCTCGGGCTGCCGGAAGTCGCTTCGCTGCTGCGTACCGCCGGCGTAACGGTCGCGTGGCTCACCGCCGGGTTGTTCCACCAGTTGGCCGAGGCCGATATCGACGCGATCGCCGGTGTCCCCGTAGTGCTGGCGGGCGGCGACGTGCTCAGCCCTGACGCGGTGCGCGCCGTGCTCACCGCGCGCCGCGGCCAGCCCCTGGTCAACGGGTACGGCCCGACCGAGAACACCACCTTCACCGCCTGCCATGTCATGACCGACCCGAGCCAGGTGGGTTCGACGGTGCCGATCGGCCGCCCGATCCAGCACACCACCGTGCACGTCCTGGACCAGCGCGGGCAGCCCGTGCCGGTTGGCGTGACCGGCGAGCTGCACACCGGCGGGGACGGCCTGGCCCGCGGCTACACCGGGAACGCCGCGGCGACGGCGCGGGCCTTCGTGCCCGACCCGTCCGGGCACGGCACGCGCCTGTACCGGACCGGGGACCTGGCTCGCTGGCGGGCGGACGGGACCCTCGAATTCGTCGGCCGCGCGGACGACCAGATCAAGATCCGCGGGTTCCGGGTCGAGCCCGGCGAGGTCGCGGCGGTTCTCCGCACGCATCCGGCAGTGCGGGATTCGGTCGTCCTGGCCGCGGGCGAGGGCGCGCAGCGGCACCTGATCGGCTACGTGACGCCGGCGGACGGCGTGGATCCCGTTACGCTGCGGCCGTCGCTGCTGCGCGACTTTGCCGCGCAGCGGCTGCCGGATTACCTGGTGCCGACCGGGTTCAGGGCGGTCGGCCGGTTCCCGCTGAACGCCAACGGCAAAGTCGACCGGGCCGCGCTGCCCGCGCCCGAGCAGGAGGCCCGCGGGCCGGCCACCCCGCCGCGCGGCGCCACCGAGGAGCGGCTGGCTGATGTCTGGCGGCTGCTGCTGCCGGCGGACGGTACCCGCAGCGCCTATGTCGGCCACGACGACAGCTTCTTCGCGCTCGGCGGCAACTCCCTGTCAGCGGCGCGCCTGATGTTCCGCATCGGCGAGGTGTTCGGCGTCGAGCTGCCCCTGGCCGCGTTCTACGAGGCACCCACGCTCGCCGCCGCCGCCGCCGCCGTTGACGCGGCCCAGTCGGCCGGCCAGGTCACGGTCCGCGCGCCCCAATCGGCCGTGGCGCCGTCAGGCATCGGCCGCAGGGACCGCAGCGCCTACCGCGTGGCCGCCCCGCGGCCGGCGCCGGCCCGGCCAGCCATGCTCGCGCCGCATCTCGTGCGCCTGACCGGCGACTGGGCGCTGTGGCGGACGGTGTGCCTGCGCGGGGCGGGCTTCCCCGTCCATCGGGTCGCCGCGCTGGGGGACGTCAGCCTGGCGCGCGCCGCGGACGCCGCCATCGCCGCCGACCCCCCGGGCCCCCCCCCGGCACGGGGGCGGGGCCCGGCGGCCGCGGTTCCGCCCGAGCTCAGCCCGGCCGGCGCGGCCTACGCCGCCGAGTTCAGCGCCGCGGCACGCCGCCTGTCCGCGGCCCTGCACGCCGCGGCCGCGGCGCCGGCGCTGCGGGAAGCGGTCGCCTGGCAGAACCGGCACGCGCTGACGACCGGCATCGACGTGCTGGCGCGCCGCGGGCCCGAGCCAGCGAAGCGCAACACCAAGAGCAGGCAGCACGAGGCGCTCGTCGCGAGCTACCTGCAGCGCTACTGCGCGAAGAACGACACCATCGGCTTCTTCGGGCCAGTGGGCTGGTCACAGATCGACGATGGCCCCGGCATCCGCATCACGCATGCCGCACCGGGACGCGTCCTGGCCGCCCGCGTCACCTACCTGGAGGGCTGGGCCGTGCAGGCGATCATGGCCGACCACGTCACCGCGCTGCGCCCCTGGCTCGTGCCGCGGCGAATGCCGTTCGTGGGCCTCGACGGCACGCTGCTGCTCCTGCCGCTGGCGCCGCCGGTGCCGCTGACACCGGCCGAGGCGGCGGTCATGCGGGCGTGCGACGGCACCCGTGACGCTGGCGCGGTCGCGGCCGCGGTGCTTGCCGATCCCGCGGCCGGGCTGGGCGATGTCGCGGACGTCTACGCACTGCTGGGGCGGCTGGCTGACAGCCACCGGCTGGCCTGGCAGGTCGACGTGGCCCCGCAGGACATCCGGCCCGAGCGCTCCATGCGGGCACTCCTGTCGCGGGTGACCGACGACGGCGTCCGCGCACCGGCTGAAAAGGCCCTGGATGAGCTGACCGCCGCCCGGGACGAGCTGGCTGGCGCCGGCGGCGACGCGGAGCGGGTGGCCGTGGCCATGGCCGGCCTGGAGGCGACATTCACCCGGCTGGCCGGCGTTCCGCCAACCCGGCGGGCGGGAGAGCTCTACGCGGGCCGCACTCTCGCCTATGAGGAGTGCCTGCGCGGCGACACCGTCCGGGTGGGCGCGGACGCGCTGGATGGCATGCGCGCGGCGCTGGCGCTGGTGCTCGACAGCGCACGGTGGTTCACCACGGCCTGCGGCGCGCTGTACGCGCGGCACTTCGAGGAGGCCTACCGGCAGCGGGCCGCTGCCCTCGGCACCGGCATCGTGCCGTTCGCCGACATCTGGCTGATCGTCAACGACGCGCTGTTCGACCCGCCGCAGTTCATCGAGCCTGTCGTGCGCACGCTGGGGCAGCGCTGGTCGGCGATCCTGGATCTGCCGCCTGGCGCCCGGCGGGTCCAGCTCCGGGCAGCCGACCTTCGGGAGCGGGTGGCATCGCAGTTCCCGGCCCAGCCGCTGCCCTGGCCGATGGCGGTGCACCACAGCCCGGACATGATGATCGCGGGCGCCGACGCCGCCGCTGGCGGCCGGCTCACCTGGGTGCTCGGCGAGGTCCACCCCAGCATCGTCACCTCGCGCTACGCCACCTGGCTGGCGCTCCATGACGCCCCGGACGCCCTGCACGCCGCCATGCGGCACGACCTGGGCGGCGCTGCGGTGTGGTACGCCGAGAGCGGCGAGAAAGGCGGCACCTGCACGCGGCTGTCCAATGTGCTGCCGCTGGCCGGCGACCTCCGGCTCGTCTACGCGCACGATTCCTGCGGCTATGACCCCGCCATGACCCTGACGGTCGGCGAGTGTGACCTGGTCGGCTCTCCCGCCGGGCTGCGGGTGCGGCGCCGCGACGGGACCGTCGAGCGTGGCCTGCTTGAAGTCGTCGGCGACCTGGTCAGCACCACGGCCTCTCAGTGTTTCGACCTGGCGCCACCGGGTGCGCACGCGCCGCGCATCACCATCGACGATCTCGTGGTGAGCCGTGAGAAATGGCGGCTCGCCGCAGCCGACCCGGCATTCGCCGACACCGCCAACGAGAGTGCCCGTTATCTGCAGGCCAGGGCGTGGGCCGCGGGCCACGGACTGCCACGGCACGTGTTCATGCGGTTCACCGGCGAACGCAAGCCGATCTACGCGTACCTGACCAGCCTGGCATCGATCGACCTGATCTCCCGGTCGCTGCGCCGGTCCCGGCGGGCGGCCGGCGCCGAGGCGACAGTGACGGTGTCCGAGATGATGCCTACCCCGGAGGAGGCATGGCTCACCGATACCGGGGGCCAGCGCTACACCTCGGAACTGCGCATGGTGGCGGTCGACCAGCGAACGGCTGACCAGAAACAGGAAGGCTGACCGTGGCCCAGTACGAGTTCCCGACGTCATTCGGCCAGCGGCGGATGTGGCTGCTGGCCGAGATGGACCCTGGTGAGCCCACCTACAACATCACGTGGGCGCTGTGGCTGGATGGCGCGCTCGACGTCAGCGCGCTGCAGCAGGCCTGGGACGCCGCCATGGACAGGCACGAGGCGCTGCGCACCACCTTCCGGAACGAGTCCGGCGTGCCGGTGCAGGTGATCGAGGACGAGCCGGCCACGCCGCCGCTGCTGGTCACCACTGTCGAGTACCTGGCTGCCGGCGAGCGGGAGCAGGCCGCCCTGGCGCAGATCGGCCAACTCGCCGGCGCCCCCTTCGATCTGGCCACCGGGCCGCTCGTGCGCGCCGTCCTGGTGCGGCTGGCACCGGACGCTCACGTGCTCGCGGTGGTGATGCATCACATCGTCGCGGACGGCTGGTCGTTCCGGATCCTGTTCGATGAGCTGTCAGCAGACTACGAGGCGGTCAGCCGCGGCGGCGGCCCGGTGGGCGCCGAACCGCCGATCCAGTACGCTGACTTCGCCATCTGGCAGCTCGAGCACGCCGAGGACGGCGGTTACGGGCCGGCCGAACGGTTCTGGCGGTCCGAGCTGGCCGGTGCCCCGTCGTCGCTGCCGCTGCCGGCGGATGGACCGTACCCGGCGCGCCAGACTTTCGCCGCCGGGAGCATCGACACCGCGCTCGACGCCGGCCTGGCCGACGCGCTCCGGGAGCTCGCCGCCCGGCACGGGACCACGCTGTTCGCCGTCCTGCTGGCCGCGTACGCGGTCGTGCTCGCCCGGCTGACCGGCAGCGACGACCTGCTGATCGCGGTCCCGATGGCGGCCCGCACCCGGCCGGAGACCGAGTCGGTCGTCGGGCTGTTCATGAACACCGTCCCGATCCGGATCCGGATCGACACCGGCGGGACGCTCAGCGACCTGGTGCGGACGGTCCACGCCGCGGCCGCGCGGGCGCTGGCGCAGCAGGAGCTGCCGTTCGCCCGGGTGGTGGAACTGGTCAAACCCGACCGCGACCCGGCGCGGCTGCCGCTGGTCCAGGTGATGTTCGCGATGGAGGAGTCGTGGGCCATCCCGGACCGCGGCGGGCTGCGCTGGCGCCCGGAGCTGATGGAGAACGGCACCGCCAAGTTCGAGATCGAGCTGACGGTCACCGACGCTCCGGCCGGGCCGCAGGTGCGGGTCAATTACAACACCGCGCTGTTCGAGCTAGCCACGGCCGAGCGGCTGGCCGGGAGCATGCACGCGCTGCTCGCCGACCTGGTGGCCAGGCCCCTAACCAGGATCAGCAACCTGGCCGTCGTCGACGAGCGCGAAGCCGCCGCGCTAGCCCGGTGGAACGCCACAGCGAAGCCGTCACCGGCCGGGGACGGCGTGACGCTCCGCGACCTGTTCGAGCAGCAGGCGAGGCGGACGCCCGACGCCGTCGCCGTGGTGGGCGAGCAGGGCAGCATCAGCTATGCACAGCTTGATGGCACCGCCGACCTGATCGCTCACCGGCTGATCGCGGAGGAAGTAACCAGCGAGTCAGTGGTGGCCGTGCTCGCGGAGCGTTCCGCCGAGCTGGTCACCGCCCTGCTCGGGGTGATCAAGACAGGTGCGGCCTACCTGCCGCTCGACCCTGAGTACCCGCCAGAGCGGCTGGCGTACATGCTCGCGGACTCGGGGGCCCGGGTGGTGCTCGCGCAGCGGCACATCGGCGGCCTGCTGCCGGAGCCCGGTCCGCCGGTCCTGTACCTCGACGACGCGCCGAGCTGGCCAGCGAGGGCAACTGGCGGGGACAGGCCCGCCGCGGCGGAGGACAGCGCCGCGTACCTGATCTACACGTCAGGCTCGACCGGCCGCCCTAAGGGCGTGATCAACACCCACCGTGGCCTGCTCAACCGGCTCGACTGGATGCGGTCAGCGCTGTCCTTCGGCGCGGCCGACGTGGTGCTGCAGAAGACCCCGGCCACCTTCGACGTGTCGGTATGGGAGTTCTTCCTGCCGCTGATCACCGGCGCCAGCCTGGCATTGGCCCAGCCAGGCGGCCACCGCGATCCCGGTTACCTGCGCGAGGCGATCGAGTCATTCGGCGTTACCGTCATCCATTTCGTCCCATCCATGCTGAACGCGTTCCTGGCAGATGCGGAGGAGGCGGATGACGATGCCCGCGCCGCCAGCTGCGCCACGCTGCGGCACATCGTGTGCAGCGGCGAGGAGCTCCCGGCCGCGCTGGCCCGCCGCTGCCTGGACGCCCTGCCGCGGGCCAGCCTGCACAACTATTACGGTCCCACCGAGGCGGCGATTGACGTAACCGCCTGGCAGGCCACGCCGGGTGCCCTGGCCGGCCGGTCGCGCGTTCCCATCGGCGGGCCGGTCAGCAACGTCCGGATGTACGTGCTCGACGACCAGCTACGGCAGGTGCCCGTTGGCGTGACCGGCGAGCTGTATATCGGCGGCGTCCAGGTCGCGCGCGGTTATCACCGGCGACCGGCGCTCACCGCACAGCGGTTCCGGCCCGACCCGTTCGGCCCGGCCGGCTCGAGGCTGTACGCGACCGGCGATCATGGCCGCTGGCGCCCCGACGGCACGATCGAGTTTCTGGGCCGGATCGACGGCCAGGTAAAGCTGCGCGGCATGCGGATAGAACTTGGCGAGATCGAAGCCGCGCTTCGCGGCCAGCCAGGCGTCCGCGAGGCCGCGGTGACAGTCAAGGAGATCGGGTCAGGCGACAGGCGGCTGGTCGGCTACGTTGCTGGCGCCGCCGCACCGGATGCCGCTGCCCTCCGCGCCGCGCTCGAGGCCACGCTGCCCGAGTACATGGTGCCAGCCGCGTTCGTCTCGCTCGACGCGCTGCCGCTCACCGGCAGCGGAAAGGCCGACTACCGCGCGCTTCCCGAGCCGGACTGGGGCATGATCCCCGGCCAGGTCCCGGTCGCGCCGCGAACGCCGGCCGAGTCACGGCTCGCGGCGATCCTCGCCGAACTGCTCACGCTGTCGGCGCCGGTCGGCGTCAGCGATAACTTCTTCGCGCTCGGCGGCCACTCGCTGACCGCCACCCGGCTGATGGCCCGCATCCGGGCTGACTTCGGTGTCGACCTGCCTCTCCGGACGCTCTTCTCCGATCCCACGGTCGCCGGCCTGGCCGCCGCGCTGGCCGCTGCGGGCAGCGGCACGGAAGACCCGCCGGGCCCGCCGCGGCGGGCGCCGCGGGCCGATCCCGGCGGCACGCAGGCCGACGACGGGCCAAGGACACTCGTATCCGGCGACCGGAGGTAGGTCCTATGCGCTTCCCGGTGTCGTTCGCACAGCAGCGGCTATGGATTCTCGATCAGCTCGAGCCCGGCGAACCGACCTGGAACATGCCCTATTTGTACTGGCTCGGCGGCCCGCTCGACACCGGCGCGCTGCAGCGGGCGGTGAATGCCGTGGTCGCGCGCCACGCCGAGCTGCGGACGAGCATCGTCGCCCTGGAAGGCATGCCCGAGCAAGTCGTCGCCGATACGGGGGCCGTGCCGATCGAGCGCATCGAGCTCCCGGCGGCGCTGGACGACGGCGGGCGCACCCGACAGGCCGAGGCCATCATGGCCGACCGCGCGCGCCAGCCGTTCGATCTGGCCGCCGGGCCGCTGATCCGGGCGACGCTGATCGGCGCCGGGCCTGACCGGCATCTGTTCGGGCTGGTCATGCACCACATCATCAGCGACGGCGCGTCCCTGCAGATCCTGATCGACGATCTGTCCGCCTTTTACCGGGCCGAAACGACAGGTCTGCCCGCGTCGCTGCCGACGTTGTGGATGGAGTACGGCGACTACGCCGTCTGGCAGCAGGACCGGATGCGCGGCGAGGAGCTCGACCGGCAGCTGAGCTACTGGCGCAGGCAACTGCGCGGTGCACCGCAAGTCCTCACGCTGCCCGCTGACCGGCCCAGGCCTGCCCGCGCGTCCGCGCGTGGCGCGTCAGCAGCGGTCACTGTCGACGCCGAGACGACCCGGCGCCTGGCCGCGGTGGCCCAGGGTGCCAACGCCACCATGTTCATGGTCTTCTTCGCCGGCTTCGTGGCGGTGCTTTCCCGCTACGCGCGCCAGACCGACATCGTGACCAGCACCCAGCTGGCTGGCCGCACCCATGCCGACCTGGACCCAATCGTCGGCCTGTTCACGAACAACCTCCCGGTCCGGCTGTCGCTGGCCGGCGATCCGAGCTTCGCCGGGCTGCTCGGCCAGGTCAGGGACGCCACCCTGGATGTGATGTCACACCAGCAGCTCCCGTTCGAAAAGCTCGTCGAGGAGATGGCACCCGACCGCACGCTCGCGTACGCGCCGCTGGCACAGGTCCAGTTCGTCTACGGGTCGCTCACGCCGCCCGAACTGGATCTTCCTGGCATTACCTCGCACTCCCGGGCAGAGCTCACCGGGACCTCGAAACTCGACCTCACTATGTACGCGGACATGCTGGACGGCGAGACCACGACGCTGAGGCTGGAATACAGCACGGACCTGTTTGACCCGCCGTGGGCCGACCGGTTCCTGCACTGCATGGCGCACCTGCTCGAGCACGCAGCGGACGCTCCCGGCACTCTCGTGGCCGACTTGCCGATGCTGTCGGCCCCGGAGCACGACGCGCTGATCATCGGGCGCAACCGTCCGGCGCTCCCCGCCAGCGACAGCGACAGCGCGGACGTCCGGCACCTGCTCCAGGCATCGGCGTCCCGCGTCATCGATGGCGACGGGGCCGTGCCGATGAGCCAGGTGCGCGATCGGGCCGCCCGGATCGCCCGGGTTCTCGCCGACCGCGGCGTCGGCACGGAAACGCCGGTCGGGCTGTGCACCGGGCGCGGTACCGGCATGCTGACGGCGCTGCTCGGCGTGTGGTGGGCTGGTGGCGCTTACGTGCCGCTGGATCCGGGTTTCCCGGAGGCGCGGCTGGCCGCGATGGCCCGCGGAGCCGGCCTGCACATCATCATCTCCGACTCCGCGCACCGCGATCTGGCCCAGTCAGTGGCCGACGGGGCCACGGTGATCTGCATCGATGACCCGGCAACGGCGGCCGCGCCGCCGCTGGATCCGGTGCCCTTGCCTGCCAACGCGCTCGCCTACATCATCTTCACCTCCGGCTCGACCGGGCAGCCCAAGGGCGTCGGGATCGAGCACCGGGCGGTCACGAATCTGCTCACGTCGTTCCAGCGCGCGCTCCGGCTCGACGGTGACGACCGCTTCATCGCCATCACGACGCTGTCGTTCGACATCGCCCTGCTCGAGCTTCTGCTGCCCTTGGCCTACGGCGCCGACCTCGTGATCGTGACCGCCGACGAAGCCCGCGAGTCCGACCGGCTGCGGTCGCTGATCGCGCGGACGGCCGCGACCGCGATGCAGGGGACGCCACAGACCTGGCGCCTGCTGACGGAATCGGCGGGCGGCGTCCCCGCAGGCCTTCGGCTGCGCCTGTGCGGCGGCGAGAACCTGCCGGCCGACCTCGCGGACCAGCTGATGGCGCCCGGTGCCGTCCTGTGGAACCTCTACGGCCCGACCGAGACCACGGTGTGGTCGGCGGCCAGGGTCGTCGCCAGCGCGGCATCGGCGGCCGAGATCGGGCCGCCGATCGAGCACACCCGCGTGTACGTCCTGGACGAGCACCTGATGCCGGTGCCGGTCGGGGTGGTGGGCGAGGTCTGCCTGGCCGGCCGCGGCGTTGCGCGCGGCTATCACTGCCAGCCGCGGCTCACGGCGCGGTCGTTCCGGCCTGACCCATGGAGCGACGAGCCGGGGGCGCGCATGTACCGGACCGGCGATCTCGGCCGGTGGCGGGAAGGCGGCGGCCTTGAGCTGATCGGCCGGAACGACCACCAGGTCAAGGTTCGCGGCTACCGGATCGAGTGCGGCGACATCGAGGCCGCGCTGCGCGCGCACCGTGACGTGCGCCAGGCGGCCGTCGTCACCGCCCCGAGGGCTGGCGAGCATGCGCTGGTCGGCTACATCGTGCCCCGTCGGAGCAGCGCTCTGGCGCAGCCTGGCGCCGACCTGCTGGAGGAGCTGCGGCCGCACCTGCGCGCCGCGCTGCCCGACTACATGGTCCCGGCGCTCCTGGTGGCGCTGCCCGCGCTGCCGCTGACGCCGAACGCTAAGGTCGACCGGGCCGCGCTGCCCGCCCCGCAATGGAGGGCTCAGTCATCAGCGGCCGGCCACGTCGAGCCCCGGAACCCGGTTGAGGCGACACTTGCCAAGATATGGGGCGACCTGCTCGCCACCGAAACGGCGGTCGGCGTGCACGACAATCTTTTCGCCCTCGGCGGTCACTCGCTGACCGCGACCAGATTCGTCGCCCGCGTCGCTGACACCTACGGCGTGAGCCTGCCGGTGCACCACGTCTTCACCGGCCCGACGATCGCGGAACTGGCCGAGGTTGTCTCCGCCGACCCGAATTTCGGGCTCGCCGCGGGTTCGTCCCGCCACGCCGAGCTGGACGCGCTCAGCGACGAGGACCTGGACGAGCTACTGCGCGCGGCCCTTGCCCAGCGCAACCGGCGCCAGGCAATCACGGGCGGCCCCGATTCGTAACGCGGCCCGCGGCGGCCAGGGCACCGCCGCCGGCGCGAGGCAACTTATTGCATGGATGACGCTCAAATACTCCCGGCGCCACATTCGCTAACTGACCGCCAGACCCGGCGTGTCCCGCATCGGGTGTCGGGCCGAGGCTGTGCTGCCGTGCTGGCAGCCGCAGGCCTGGTCGGGATGGCGTAGGACAGATCTGAACTTCTGCGGGGTCGCTCCCAGCACGCTTTCCAAGTCTGTAGGTGCCCGTTCATGTGAGACCAGCACCGGTGTTCCTCCGCGCACGGCCCAGCAGGCCCGGGACATCATCAGCCAGTGGGCCACCGCTGCCACTCAACTTGAGCCACAGCCCGGACGGCGGGCCGACTTATCTGGCACAGGACACCGTCAGCCAGGTGGGCACTGCGCGTGGCCGCACGGACCCCCCGTTCGGCGGCACGGGCCGCTTGCCCGACCCACGGCATCGATGACCCCCGCCGGAACCTCGACCCCGGTGGCGTTGCCGGACGGTTCAAGCGTTACCGGAACCTCATGCGTGCTCTC
>Ga0182024_10004506_pt1 | contig 31984 bp, 30 predicted proteins | sample P32metaG_FD_120480 | JGI IMG/M metagenome (GOLD analysis project Ga0182024, IMG submission 120480) | Permafrost microbial communities from Stordalen Mire, Sweden - P3-2 metaG (Illumina Assembly) | ecosystem: Environmental > Terrestrial > Soil > Wetlands > Permafrost | place: Sweden: Stordalen...
GATAATGGAAGGGATGCGACACAAGCGGCTGATCTTCGTCCTCTTTTCCGCCGCGATCCTGTTCTCGATGGTGCGGGAATGGAGCGCTCCGGTCGTATGCGCGCGGTCACCTCTCGCGCCTTACTTTCCCGCCCAAAGCAAGCATTAGCTGCTGATTTTGATTCGCCGCACGCTGTCGCTTTCGCGCTCCAGCACAATCTCCACATCCCGCTCGCGCGCCAGCCGCGGAAACTTCTCTCCCCACTCGATCAGCAGAATGCTGTTGTCGGAACGCAGGTCATCCAGGCCGAGCGTCTCCAATTCGCGCGGCGTGTCGATGCGGTAGAGATCGATGTGGTAGAGATTCGCTCGTGGCCCGCGATATTCGTGCACCAGCGTGAAGGTGGGACTGGTGACGTCTTCCTCGGCAGCCGCTTCAAAAGCCGCCGCGATTCCCTTGACCAGCGTGGTCTTGCCTGCACCGAGATCGCCGCGCAATAGCACTAACTTCGGAGGCGTGAGCAATGGTGCCAGCGTATGCCCGAAGGCGATTGTTTCTTCCGCGGAATGCGTGGTGATTTCCCGCTGTACGTCTTTCGCCTTGGTCTGGCCGTCCACACGTTCAGTATAGCGACAGCCCTTCCCTTGCGGCCCTTAAACACCCGGGCGGCGCGCGCACTCAGTGCGTGGAAAATGCGCTCGACTTCAGCCCCAGCGAGCCGCGATCGACGACGTGATCGAGCGAGGTGCGAAGGCGGCGATGGTCGTCATCCTCGAGCGCGACGAAGCGGAACGGCTGTAGTACGCCGCCAGGCATTTGACGCATGGGACTGAGAACTTCGGCCATGCCATGGACGGGCCCTGACTGTGTCTGAAAGGCAACTTCGACAAAGTCGCCTTGTCCCAGGGAATGGGACATCTGCAGCAAGCCACCAGTCACGGAAATGGTTTGGAGCTTAGCTTTTGTGCGCCGGCCGTCTTCGAGACGAATCGCAGCTAGGACGGAATCGCCGAGCTGGACCCGGGCCGCGCGCCGCGAAGGGTGCGGTTGGGGGAAGTGGGTCATACCTAATGACTATGGCCCTAGCCCGTATCGATTAATAGATTACCGAAGCCCCTCGTCCGGATTCCGCTCTGGGAGCGGCAAGTGGCCGCAGCGATGCCTCGCTCTGTAAAGCAGTTAGCGGACGTTAACTAGTTGATTAATGTCCCAGAGGGCGGGGGCGGACGTTAGGATCAGCGATTTTCAGTTCTCCGCGGACTTGCCGATTTACTATGTCTAACTGAATTCCCGGAGGAGTGTGATGATCCGAAGTGCGTCTTTCGTTTTGTTCTGCGTGTCGGTCGCCCAGCTTGCGTTCTCGGCCTCGCCTGCACAAGCGCCGCTCCGCGTCGGCATTGTCGGACTGGTGCACGGACATGTGCACGGATTTCTCGCCCAATCGCGCCACAGTTCTGAGATTGAGATCGTGGGAGTCGCCGAACCGGATGCGCGTCTGCTTTCACAAGCAGGGGCAAGATATGGCTTTGACCGAACCACGCTGTTTGCTGATCTGGAAGACATGCTGCAGAAAGTTCGCCCCCAGGCCGTTCTCGTCTACACCAACACTTACGATCACCGGCGTGTCGTGGAGATCTGCGCCCGACATGGCGTTCCCGTCATGATGGAGAAACCGCTTGCGGTCAGTCTTGAAGACGCGCTGGCCATCGAGAAGGCCGCGCACACGGGCAAGATTCAGGTGCTGGTCAACTACGAGACGTCGTGGTATCGCAGTAATCACGCAGCCTACGATCTGGTGCATGAAGGAGCGCTCGGGGACGTCCGCAAGGTGGTGGTTCACGACGGCCACAACGGTCCAAAAGAAATTGGGGTCGAGCCGGAATTCCTCGCATGGCTCACCGACCCCAAACTGAATGGCGGCGGAGCCCTGTTCGACTTCGGATGTTACGGCGCCGACCTGATGACCTGGCTGATGAACGGCCAACGCCCGCAAACTGTCACCGCGGTTACCCAGCAACTCAAGCCCGAAATTTATTCGCGAGTGGATGACGAAGCCACGATCATCCTGACGTATCCCAAAGCGCAGGCCATCGTGCAGGCTTCATGGAACTGGCCTTTCGATCGCAAAGACATGGAAGTATACGGTCAGACGGGATATGTGATCACAGTGAAGAGAGATGACATTCGCGTCCGTCGCAGCGGAAATGACAGCCGCGAAGAGCAACTCGCCGCCAAGGCCGTGCCTGCGCCGTATGACAATTCCCTGTCGTACCTGCGGGCGGTGATTCTCGACGGAGCCAAGCCGGATGGACTGTCATCCCTGGAGACGAATGTGACGGTGACGGAGATCCTCGACGCAGCGCGGCGTTCGGCGGCCTCGGGGAAAACAATCCTGCTGCCGGCTTCGAGGTAAAAAGAATGGGAAGGGCACGGCTTCAGAGATTGCAGAAAAACTCCTCCGCGCGCTTGATGCTACCCTCGGCGGCTAAACAGGCTGCTGAAAAACTCTGTTTGATGAGCGAATGTTTGGCGGCTGAAGCCGCTGCTGATTTTGCGACACTTACGGCGCGGCTGGAAGCCGCGCCCTTTCAAAACAACGCAAAAGCGGACTTTTTCCGCAACCTCTTTAGCCGCTGCGGGAGCTTTACCCTCCCCAAGACACGAATTTCTCACGCACGGTTCGTTGCGCGCGCCGGAAGGCCTCTGGCAAGCCTCGCAACAGATCGGTCGCAACCATGGAATGCTCGCCCACACTCTCGAGCATGACGTCGCCGGCGAGTCCGTGCAGGTGAACCGCGGCAACAACAGCCAGCAGCGCATCGTTCGGGTTTTGCGCGATCATTCCCGCAACCATGCCAGTGAGAATGTCGCCCGTGCCGCCGGTGGACATTCCGGGATTGCCCGTCGTGTTGACCCAGGCTTCGCCATTTGGCTGAACCACGAGCGTTCGGTGCCCTTTGAGCACGACGATCAGTTCATGCTCGCGCGCGAACTTGCGCGCGAGGCCCAGCCGACCTTTCTGGACGTCGGCGATGGAACCGCCGACAAGACGCGCCATTTCGCCCGGGTGGGGAGTGATCACCAGTAGACGGTTCTTCCCGCTCAATTCACTGCCTTTCAAGTCTTGCGTCTGACCGTCGAAAGCGTTCAGCCCGTCAGCGTCGAGGACGATGGGAACATCACTCTTGCTCACCAGAGTTCGTACCAGCTCAGAGGTCTCGGGAAATCGCGATATGCCCGGTCCGATCGCCAGCACGCTCTTTCCTTTGATCAGCGTATCGATCCGCTCGATCGCCTTCTCTGCAATCGTGCCTTCTGCACTTTCTTCCAGCGGCTCGGTCATCAGCTCAGGATGAAATCCGGCAACTGTGGGCAGCACTGACCGTGCCGTCGCAACAGTAGCGAGCCCCGCTCCGGCTCGCAGCGCGGACATCCCCGCCATCGCAACGGAGCCCGCTTTGCCTCTCGATCCTCCGACCACCAGCACGTGCCCATAGTTGCCTTTGTTCGATTCCGCCGCACGTGGCCCGATCAACGACGCGAAATCGCGGGCAGTGATCACGTTGAGTTGCAGGGACGAAATAATCGCCTCTTGTGGTGAACCAATCTCCGCCACGTCAGTCGGCCCAGCGGTGAGCGAGCCGAAAACATGCGCCGGACGCGGCGCTGTGAACGTGATGATCGAATCTGCCCTCGCAATCGTTCCCTTCTGCGGGCCCATTGCATCGGCATCAGCACCGGAAGGAATGTCGACGGCAACTACCGGGACCTGACTCGCATTCAGAAACGCAATGGCGTCGGCATAGAGGCCACTGACGGGCGGCTTAAAGCCGGTCCCGAGAATCGCGTCGAGATATAAATCTGCCGGCAGAGCGAGCCGTATCTGGTCGCCGTTCAAATCTTCGCTGGAGTGGACGACGATCGCCGCCATGGGGATCTTGCCGAACATCACCGCCGCGTCGCCCCGCAGGTCCACCCGATCGGCCAGGAGCACGACCTGAACCGTCTTCCCTTCCTGATGCAAGCGCCGCGCGGCCACGAATCCGTCGCCGCCGTTGTTGCCCTTGCCGCAGAAAACCACAATCCGCTGCGCCGAACCGTGATGCGCAAGGACGTGCTCTGCCACGGCAGATCCGGCGTTTTCCATTAGCGTTAGAGTTGGCACGCCGAAACGCTCGCTGGTGGCGCGGTCGATGGCGCGCATTTCTGCAGCAGTCACGATTTTCATAAGGGCGGTCGATCGTCGTTCGTCGTTCGTCGTTGGTCGTTTTCCCGGCCGGATTCTGCTGATGTTCCCTACGAAGAGTATTCGCGAACGACCAACGACTGAACTATAAAACAAAAGGGCCCTCCGCCGCTGTGCGGAAGGCCGAGAACGATCATAAAAACCTACCCTGTCAAATCCTTACCGCGGTGGCAAAGTCCCATTCGCCACCTGAGCCTGCACCTTGCTGTGCTTGCGTCCGTAGGTGAAGTAGATCGCCAGACCGATTATCAGCCAGACCACCAGCCGGATCTGTGTGGCCGGGGACAGAAAAACAATGAGCGCGCCGGAGAAAAGAATCGAGAGGATCGGAACCAGCGGCACCATCGGAGTTCTGAACGGGCGGTTGAGCTCGGGGTGCGTCCGGCGCATCACCCACACTCCCGCACTGACCAGTACGAAGGCGAGCAGCGTGCCTACGCTGGTCATCTCATCCAGAACATTGAGCGGAATCACCGTGGCCAGGATCGCGACGAAGATCCCGACAACGATGGAACTGAGGTAAGGCGTGCGAAAGCGATGATGAATCTTGCCGGCCCAAGGCCAGAGCAGGCCATCACGCGACATGGAGTAGAACACGCGCGACTGCCCAAGCAACATTACGAGCATCACCGTGGCCAAACCGCCGAGGGCACCGATTTCCACCAGAAACGTGGCCCACTGCTGGCCGGTAACGCGAATGCCAATTACGACAGGATCAGGGACGTTCAGTTGCTGGTAAGGAACGATGTGGGTCAGGAGACCGGACACCAAGATGTAAAGCACGGTGCAAATGACAAGGGAACCAAGAATGCCCAGTGGCATATCTTTCTTTGGATTCTTGGCCTCCTGCGCAGCAGTCGAAACCGCATCGAAACCGATGTACGCGAAGAAGACAACGCCGGCTCCTCGCAGAATTCCCGACCATCCGAAGTGTCCCCACTCGCCGGTATTTGGGGGAATGAAGGGGTGCCAGTAGTTCGGCTTCCATGCATGCGAGGACAAAAACGCCGCGGCAAGAGCGATAAACATGCAGACCACCGCGACCTTCATAATCACGATGGCAGTAGTGAAGTTCGCCGACTCCTTAATGCCAATGACGAGGATGGTGGTGATTACCATGATGACCACGAACCCGACATAGTCGTACTTCAAGTGGACAGGCATGCCGAAGAGGGTAAAATCAGAGGTAGGAAAGGCAGGCAGATTCCAGCCGATGTCGTGCAGGAACGCCCGCAAATGACCGCTCCAACCGACTGCTACTGTGGCTGCGCCAAAGGCATATTCCAGAATCAGGTCCCAGCCGATGATCCATGCGACCAATTCTCCCAGCGTGGCATAGGAGTACGTATACGCGCTGCCTGCGATGGGAATCATCGAGGCAAACTCGGCGTAACAGAGCCCCGCGAAGGCGCAGGCAATGCCAGCCAGGATGAACGAGATCACGATGGCCGGGCCGGCGAACTGCGCCGCGGCCTGGCCGGTGATCACAAAAATACCCGCACCAATAATCGCGCCAATGCCCAGGGTTAGCAGGTTGAGTGGTCCGAGGGCGCGCCGCAGGCTTTGTTCGCCCTCAACTTCAACTGCTTCTTTCATCAGTGTGGGGAGGTCCTTCTTCGCGAACAAATGCGCCATGCTTCGTTTTCTCCTTGGAGGCTACACCGATGCGCGCTTGGCGCCCGCACTCCGCGACCACGCATAGTAAACCGGAATTCCCAACAGCACCACAATCAGCCCCGGCCACGTGTATTGCGGTTTGTAGCGCAATAGTACGACATCGATGAATAAAGCCATCACAATATAAATCATGGGCAGCACGGGGTAGCCCACCGCCCGGTAAGGCCGGTTGGCTTCCGGGCGCGTGCGCCGCAGGACGAACAATCCCACAATTGTCAGGATGTAGAACACCAGCACGGCAAAAATGATGTAGTCCAGAAGTTGTCCATAGCTCCCGGAAACGCAGAGGACGCACGTCCACACCATCTGTACCATCAGCGAAATCGCGGGCGTCTTGTAGGTGGGATGAAGCTTGGCCACCTTGCGGAAGAACAAGCCGTCTTTCGCCATCGCGTAATAGACGCGCGCGCCGGAGAGAATCAGCCCGTTGGCGCAGCCGAAGCCTGAGATCATGATGGCCGCCGCCATGAGCAGGCCCCCAACGGCACCAAACATCTGGGTCATCACGGCGGTGCCGACGCGTTCTTCCGCTGCGTACTTGATGCCGCGTTGCAGAATCGTTGCTGCGCCCGGTGTTCCATCAAGCGGCAGACCACTCAGGTAAATAAAATTGCATGCTATGTAAAGCGCGATCACCACGCCCGTACCCAGAGCCAGAGAAAGCGGGAGGTTTCGGCTGGGATTCTTCACTTCCCCGGCGGTGAAGGTCACGTTATTCCATGCATCGGCCGAAAACAGCGAGCCGACCTGGGCTACGGCAAGAATCGTCAGCGTGCCCACCATCACGATGGGCCCGCCCACACCCACCTGCACCGCATGCTGCGCGCCCAATCCCGCGTTATGCCAGAAGTTTGAGCCGAAATTCGCGGCCAGCGCTTGCGCATTGCGGCCCAGAGCGAAACCGAATACTGCCAAACCCAGCAGGGCGGCAACTTTGGCGGCGGTGAAGATGTTCTGAATCGCTGCGCCGGTTTTCACTCCAAAGATATTCACCACGGAAAGAAAAATCACCAGCAGGATCGCGACTAAATTTTGGGTATTGATTCCAACGTCCATGTTGCCGAGCACCATGGGACCGAGATGGATTGGTGGAACCTTCCAGAGATGGAGAAGCCAGTGGGTCGAAGAAATCGAGGGAACGAAGACGCCCAGAAACTTTCCGAACGCCACACCCACCGCGGCAATAGTTCCAGTCTGGATCACGAGAAACAGAGTCCAGCCGTAGAGAAATCCCCAGAGCGGCCCCAGCGCTTCGCGCAGATAGACGTATTGCCCGCCGGCGCGAGGCATCATGGCAGCCAACTCTCCGTAGCTGAGCGCGGCCACAATCGTCATGAATCCAGCGACCGCCCAAGCGCCGATCAGCAATGCAGGTGAATCGACTTCGCGGCCGATTTCCGCCGATACGATGAAGATGCCCGAGCCGATCATCGACCCCATCACCAGCATGGTGGCGCTGGTCAGGCCCAACCCCTGCACCAGTTCCTTATCCTGATGACTGTGGATTTCCCAGTCGCTGCTGACTGGCGGCCGCGTTGTCGGTGTACTCAGGAAGTCCTCCTGGATTGGCGAATCGTCGTTGGTCATTCGTCGCTCGTCGTTAGGCTAGAAACAAACAGACCGCGAGAGATTGGTGGCCGACGACGAACGACCAACGACGCTTACCATTTGCCTGATGACTTTACCTCAAGATGCGGAAAAATTCCTCTGCTGATTTGCGCGGCTCCCGTAACAAATCGGATATCACCGCGACGGAATCGGCCCCAGCCTCAATGACGGAGGCAGCGTTCGCGCGGGTGATACCTCCGATTGCCACGAGCGGCTTGCGGGTCAATTGCCGCGCTTGGCGCACGCCCTCGAGACCCACCTCGGGATCTGGATTGTCCTTGCTCGTTGTGGCGAACACCGGCCCGATCGCAAGATAATCGGCAGGCGTCCGGTCGGCCTCACTCAATTGCTCTGAATTGTGCGTCGAGACCCCCATCCAACGTTCCGGCCCAATCATCTTGCGCACAGATTCCGGAGACAAATCCTCTTGCCCCACATGCACTCCGCCGAAGTCGGCAGCCACGCACAAATCTGCACGGTCATTCATGATCCACCGCAGGGAATCGCCGAGATGCTTCTTCAGTGCCCGCGCCTGCTCGAGCATCACGCGCGCATTCCCACTCTTGTTGCGGTATTGCAGCAGCGTACAGCCGCCTGCCACTAGTTCCTCCGCGACCACGAGCAGTTCCGGCGTGCCCGACAGAAACGTCAAATCAACAATGCAATAGAGGCGAGGAAGATGAATCATGGAGTTTCGAAGCAGAGGTTTTCTCGGTACTCCTGGTACTCGCTACCCACCGTTCTTCTTCAGGAACCTTTCGATGAATCCGGTGTCGATTTTCCCAGCCCGGAAGTCCTCATCTGCCAGAATTTTCCGGTGAAGAGGAATCGTGGTGTAGACGCCCTCCACGATAAACATCTCTAGGGCTCGCGCCATGCGCGAGACGGCTTCGCTGCGGTCTTTGCCGCGCACGATCAGCTTGGCAATCAGGGAATCGTAATACGGCGGGATCACGCCCTCTGCGTACGCGGCGGTGTCCACGCGCACTCCGGTTCCTCCGGGAGGATGGAACGCGGTGATCTTCCCTGCCGACGGCGTAAATTTCTCCGGATGTTCGGCATTGATGCGACATTCGATTGCGTGCCCACGATGGATGATAGGACCCTGCAGCACGTCCCGCATGTGCGCGCCCGCCGCGATCATGATCTGGCTTTTCACCAGGTCGACGTCCGTTACCATTTCCGTGACGGGGTGTTCAACCTGAATGCGCGTGTTCATCTCGATGAAATGAAGGCGCCGGTCCTGGTCCATCAGAAATTCAATGGTGCCCGCATTGCTGTAGCCGATCGCCGCCAGCGACTTGCACAAGACTACGCCGATCTGATCGCGCAACTCAGGACTGACTTGCGTGGAGGGCGATTCTTCCAGCAGTTTCTGGTGGCGGCGCTGGATGGAACATTCGCGCTCGCCCAGGCTCACCACATTGCCGTGCTCGTCGGCCAGCACCTGAAATTCGATGTGCCGGGGATGCTCGACATACTTCTCCATGTAGAGATCGCCGTTGCCGAACGCGCCCTCGGCTTCCGCCTGCGCCGCCCGGAACAGTCCGGGCAATTCTTCTTCGTTGCGGACGATGCGCATGCCGCGTCCGCCGCCTCCGGCCGAGGCCTTGACGATCACCGGGAAGCCGACCTGCCGGGCCCACTCTACCGCCTCGCCGTCGGAAGCGATGATGCCGTCCGAGCCGGGCAGAATGGGCACTCCTGCCTGTTTCATCGCAGCGCGGGCTTTTTCCTTCTCGCCCATCAGGCGCGTCACTTCGGGCCGGGGGCCAATGAACTTAATGCCGCTGGTCTCGCATACTTCGGCGAAGTTGGCATTTTCCGCCAGCAACCCGTAGCCGGGATGTACGGCTTCGACGTTGGCGATTTCGGCCGCGCTGATGACCGCAGGAATGTTTAGGTAGCTGAGTGCGAGCTGGGGCGGTCCGATGCAGATGGCCTCATCGGCAAAGCGGACAGGCAGCGAGTTGCGGTCGGCCTCGCTGTAAATAGCAACCGTGCGGATGCCCAGTTCCTTGCACGCGCAAATCACGCGCAGTGCAATCTCTCCGCGATTGGCGATCAGGATTTTCTTGAACATGAAATTCGGCCTTCAGCTCTCAGCTGTCAGCTAGCACACTCTTTCCCGGCGTGGTGGTTGGAAACGATCCTGTCGGAGGAAAACGAAAAGGCGCGGCTTGGCGCGTCCCAACAAGAGATCCCAGATTCACTTCCTCGGCCTTATGACGAACAATTCCTGGCCGTATTCAATCGGCTGGCCGTTGACCGCCAGCTTCTTGAGGATCTCCCCGGCAACGTCCGACTCAATTTCGTTGAGCAGTTTCATGGCTTCGACGATACAGAGGACTTGGCCAACTTCCACCGTGTCTCCAGCTTTTACGAACGGAGGAGCGCCCGGCGAGGGGGCTTCGTAGAACGTCCCAACGATTGGAGACTTCACCGTGTGAAGCCCTTCTTCGGGAACCGGGGCGGCTGCCGGCGCAGGTGCGGCCGGGGCGGCGACCGTTACGGGCACCGCACCCAGTTCAGGCGCCGACCCCGGCGCCGGAGGCACTGCATAGAAGCGCGGCTCCCCGTGAGTATGGACGACGGTATGCTCGCCGCCGCGTTTAATCCGGACCTTCACATCGCCGCGTTCCAGCTCAAACTCGGCAATATCCTTCTCGATTAGGAACTCGATTAGTTCTTTCAGCTCTTTTTGATTCATTCGTGTAGGGTGGGACCTTTCGCCACTTACTGCGAACCGAACCTGCGAACCGTTGACCGCGCGGAGAACCGGGCACGAATCTTGCCCGGCTGAAAGTTAAGAAGACTAAACCGCCAAAAAATCCTTGCTCGTCGGCGTCAACACCTCACAACCGCCGGCCGTGACCGATACCATGTCCTCGATCCTCACACCCCATTTGCCGGGGAAGTATACTCCCGGCTCGATTGTGATGACCATCCCCGGCTGCAGAATCTCGCGCTGGCCGTCGGCGACTCTCGGAGCTTCGTGAATTTCGAGCCCTACCCCGTGCCCGGTAGAGTGAGTAAAATAACGTCCTAACCCGGCCTTGCGCAATACCTTACGAGCCGCCTGGTCGATCATGCCGACGGGAATACCGGGGCGCACGGCATCCATCGCCGCCTGGAGGCTTTCTCGCACCGCTTCATAGACCCGGCGGGCCTCATCCGGCACAGACCCTACCCATACAGTGCGGGTCTGGTCCGAACAATAACCCGCGAGTATAACACCGAAGTCGCAGACCACGAATCCGCCTGCGGCAATGGGCTGGTTCGAAGCGCGCCCGTGCGGCAGCGCAGACCTTGCTCCTGAAGCAATGATCGTTGGGAAGGACATCTCCTGCGCCCCGCCCCGGCGTGCCGCATACTCCATCTCTCCAGCGACCTCGGTTTCTTCGATTCCCGGACGCAAGACCTCAAGCGCCCGGTCGAATAACTTTGCCCCCAGTGCCACGGCGGCGCGGATTCGGTTCAACTCATCGCCGTCTTTGATCATGCGCGCCCGTTCGACGACGGAAGGCGCATCCTTCAACGTCACGCCGGAAGGCCGCACTTGGGTCAGGCGCTTCTTTTCGGCAATGGTAAAGTGCTCGGCCTCGATCCCGATCGTCCATCCCCGAGCCCGCTTGCGCCGCCCGCCAAGCCACTCCCCTAAACCCGCCAACAATGCTTTGCGCGCGATCACAACCTTCGCCGCCTTCACCTCTTCGTGAGCTTGGGTATCATAGCGAACGTCGGTAAAGAAAAAGCTTCCGGCTTCTTCGACGAGCAGCAATCCGGCACTTCCGGTGAAGCCGCAGAGGTATTGGATATTTGGGAGATGGCTGATCAGGAGCGCATCGAACCGGGTGGTGGCAAGATGCTCCCGCAATTTCTTCTGGCGCGCGCGGAAATCCATTGAATGGTGAGTTTATCAGGAGAGAGAGGCAATTCTCAGTTCTCACTGGATTGCGATAAAGCCTTGACCGTTAACAAAAGCCAAAATCGCTTTTGGCATTCAGTATGGCCCCTTCGATGAATCGATTGGCACTCACTGAGAACCGAGAACTGTGAACTGTGAACTCTTTGCCCAAACGCAAAACCGCCGGCCTGACAGGTTCTTCAGGCCGGCGGCTTCAATCTTCGACTCGCTGCTAGGTCTGAATAATTCGCGGCGTGATGAAGAAAATCAGCTCCTGGTTCGTGGTCTGAATTTGCGTGTGCTTGAACAAGTTGCCCAGGACTGGAATGTTGCCCAGCAACGGCACCTGCGAGATGTTGACCGAGTTTTGCGTCTGGATAACGCCGCCGATCACCACCGTGCCGCCGTCGGTCACCAACACCTGCGTGGTGGCCTGCTGCGTGATCAGTTCCGGATTGCCCTGCACTTCCTGACCGAAGTTGGGCGTGGTATTTTCCACGTCGACATTCAGGAAGATGGTGTTTTCCGACGTGATCTGCGGAGTTACCGTCAACCGCAGGAAGGCGTCGATGTAGGTCACGGTCGGAGGACCGCCAAGCTGCGCTTGCGTCACGATCGGCACGCGCACGCCCTGTTTCACGAGGGCTTGAATGTTGTTCTGCGTAACTACCCGCGGCCGGGAGAGCACTTTCAGCAAGCCGCGCGATTCGGCCAAAGAGAGGAGAGCGTCAATTCGCACGGTCGCGGAGGCGGTGCTGAAACCCAAACCGCTGGTAGGCGCCGTCGAGCCCAGGTTCGAGAACAATGGTATTGAGGAGCCGGTAGTACCGGATCCCGCCACCGTGGAGTAAGCGGGACCTTGGCTGCCGACCGGTAAGGCGACTGTAATCGGCGAGGTACCTGCTGCTGCGTTTCCGCCGATTGTCGTGGAGCTGTTGCCCCAGCCAAAGCCGAGTTGTGTGCCGATATCGCGGGCAAACTGCCGCGTTGCGGCCACGACGCGAGCTTCGATTTCGACTTCCTGCGTCTTGCGGTCGAGCTGCGTGAGCAGGCGGTCGATGGTCGGAATCGTCTTCGGAATATCGTTGATGATGACCGCGTTGGTGCGATCGTCGGCCACTACATCACCGCGCTGTGAGAGGAACTTCTTTACCGTGATAATAACGTCCTTCGCCTTGGCATAGCTTAAGAAGCGCGTAACCGAGACTTTTTCCACGGCCAGCGATTCAGATTCGATCTGCGCGCGGCGGGCATCGGCTTCGCGCTTCAAGGTTTCGACTGTGGCGATGCGCAGGACGTTGCCTTCCAGCTCCCGGGCCAGGTCGTTGTTCTTGAGCACGATGTCGAGTGCCTGATCCCACGGCACATCATCGAGCACCACGGTCAGCGTCCCGTGCACGTTCGGATCGAGCACGACATTAAGCCCGCTGATTTCGTGAATCAGACGGAAGAAGTCTTTCAGGTCGACGTCTTTCAGGTTCACCGAGATCGGCTCACCGGTATACTTCGGTCCGGTCGCGGCCGGTTGCTGTCCCACCTGAGCCTTTTGCTCCGCCGCCAGATTGACCGCGGGAGTAATGGCGTTCGGTGTGTTCTGGGCCTGGGCTGCGTGCGCGCTCACCGGAAGCAGTTCCGCGGCAGTCTTGTCGGAGAATCGGGCCGCAGCTTCCTGGGCGCGAACCGTGGGCTCGTCGGCTGCTTCGTCCTTTTTCACTTCGGTCGAAACCTGGCTCTTTGCCTGGCTCTTCGCCTGATAAGAAGGCTCGACAAAGACGTAGTCCTTAGGTGAAGCGGAATTTTTAGCAACCGGCTCTGCCACAGGCGTCTCAGACTTAGGTGCCGACTGCGCAGCCACCGTCGTTGTGTCGGAAGCGGCCTTGGCCGATGCATTCGCATGCAAAGTCAGGACCAGCTTGCCTGCCGCGCCCGGAGTCAACTCGTAGGCGCAAGCTTTCTCGAGGTCGACGACGATGCGGGTGGTGGGATGCGTCTGGCCGTCCATGCCAATGCGCACACCCTTGACGCCCGCCGCGCCAACCGCAATGCGGGTCTGTCCGGTGGCCATTACGGTCTCCGGCAGATCCACTACCACGCGAGCGGGTGAGTCGAGCGTGCTGAGCTTCGGCGTGAGAGTGCCCTTCGAGCTCATCTCGACCCGGATGTCGTCCGTACCTCGGACTACGTTGACTCGATCGAGCTGGCTCGGTGTCTGTGCGGCCGCAGCCACCACCAACAGCAGCAACGATACGAACATGGTCACTTGTTGCTTTCGCATTTCGCCTCTCCCCAACCCGCGGGCCGAGCCCGCGTGTCCTTCTAAGAACTTGATTTCGGCGTCCCCGTTTCCGGTTGCGCCGTCCTGCCTAGACTGCCGGCGTGAAGATTCTCTTCACCACTTCCCGCGTGAAGGACTTGCCCAGCTTGTCCTGGATCGTCTCCTGGAACACTACCGAGTCACCCGTGATCTTCACCACATAGCCGTTGAACACGGGGTCGTTCTCCCGCAGAAAATAGGCCTTATTCAAACTGTTGGTTACGACCGCGATGAAGCCCGCGTCAGACTTCACCACACCTCGGAGATTGATCGCGCCAATCTCCAGGCACTTCTTCCCGGTCGAGCATCCCGATCCGCCCTGCTGCACTACGGGGCTGAAGAAGGGATCGCGCTTGCCGCTCATCGCCCACTTCTTTTCTTCTGGCTTGGGCAGCTTAGGAACATTCGCGCTTTTAGGTTGAGTTGCAACCGGTGCGCTGACCGCTGGAGCTGCAAGCTTGGGCGCTGGTGCAGCCTTAGCCTGCAGTTTAGGATCCAGCTTGGAAGCCGCTGCCGTTGGCTTCGAGGCTGGCGCCTTCGCCAGCTCAACTTTCGGAGCGGCTACGGTCGGTTTTGCAGTTGCTGCTGCGGCCGGCTTCGCGGCTGCTGCTACCGGCGGTTTTGCCATCGCCATGACGGGTTTCGCCACTGGCGCGGAAGTATTCACTGCTGGAACTGGAGTGTTCTTCGCTACGCTGGGCGCTGCTCCTTGGGAATGCAGGGTCAGAATCACTTTGCCTGCGGGACCCGGAGTCAACTCATAGGCCAGCGGCTTCTCCAGGTCGATCACGACGCTGGTGGTCGGCGGAGTCTTGCCGTCCATGCCGATGCGCACGCCCTTCACGCCAGCGCTACCTACGGGAATCTTGCTCTGCGAGCTGGCAAGAGCCGTCTCCGGCAGTTCCACGAGAACGCGGTCGGGCGAATTCAATTTACTCAGCCTTGGTGTGACCGACTGGGTAGAACTGATCTCAATCCGGAAGCCGTCGGCTTCTGCAACCACGTTCACGTGCTGCAACTGGTTGTGCGCTGCGGAAGCGTGGGCGGGCTGCGGGGCAGGAACTTTCGTCGCCGCAACCGGCCCGGACGCCGGGATCACCGCGGGCTTAACCGCAGGAGCCGGAGCACCGGGCTCCGGCTTGGCTTTCGCCGGAGTTCCGGCTGCGTCCAGAGCCGCGTTGGTATCGTTGGCCTGCTTCTGCTGCAGCGATTTTGCAATGCTGCGCGCGTTGTCGATGGCATCCGGGTTCTGTGCCGCAGCCTTCGTAGCCGCAGACCCGCTCACCATCACTGCCATTGCCAGAATGCCTGTCGTCAGCTTCATAGCCATCCCTACTTCGCCGCCGGCGTTCCCGGTTTTGTCCCGGCGCCTGCTGCTGAAGGTTGCAAATCGTGACTGAAGTATGTGGTTGCCGTGAATGTCGCAACTACGCTCTCGTTGGGCGCGTACTGGTACGTGTGCTTGGCTTTCGCCCCGCTTGGATTCTTCGTCGTCGACACCAGCAATCCGCTGACGTTAACGATCCGTTCCAGCTTGCTCACGCGGTCAAAGAAATTCAGGGTTGAGTAGTACGGTCCGTCGAGTTCCATGTCGAAGGGAACTTCCGTGTAGTACTGCTGCGACTTCGTATCCTTGGCCGTGTAGCGCCGCAGTTCTACGCCCGCCTTCTGAGCCTCGCCGTCCAGCGTCTCGATGAAACCACCCACCTGCTTTTCATCGGGAACGATGCGCTGCTCGATCTCCAGCTGCTGTTTGAGCTCGGCCAGCTGCTGCTCCATCTGTTTCAGCTTGGGCCGGTAGGACTCGAGTTCGTTGTTTTCCCGAACCTTGTCTTCGAGGGCATGTTGCGCGGTGGCATTGCTTTCGTCCTGGCTCTTAAACATGGTGAAGTACAGAGCCGCCGTCACGATGGCTCCCCCGACGAACACCGTTGCCCACTGTTTGATACCCGACATTTCGCTAAAATTCATCGCCATAGGTCCGCCTCTACGACTTTCCCTTCTCGCAAGTTAGCGTGAACTGGAACGACTGCATATCCTTGATCGCCTCGTCCTGATAGGTTTCCTTGATCTCGACGTTCCGGAAGAAGCCGGTCTTTTGCAGGTTCGCGATCAGATTGGCGACCGCATCCGTGCTCAGGGCCGTACCTTCCAGGCTCACGCTCGGTCCTTGATCGTCCATCTTGTTGAGCCACACGGCTTCGGTGTTGTTCACCGTCTCACCCAGCATGGCCAGAAGGCTGACCGGACCACCAGACTGGTTCGCGCGCAGTTGGTCGATCACGTCCACACGCCGTTTGTAGTTGTCGGCCTGGGTCTGCCGCTCCAGAAAGCGCGCCTTCACGTCGGCCAGTTCGCGGTTCTTTTGCTCCGCCACTTTCATGTGCGCTGCGATTGCCTTCGCCTGATGATCCAGCCGGTACCAGTAGCCCAGGTTAAACAGTCCAGCCACCACCAGCACGGCGAGAACCTTCAGCTTGGGCGAACCCATATCGCCCATTTCCATCGTCGGCATCGACGAACCGCCGCCACCACCGCGCTTGTTCTTCCCCTTGGCATTTTCCAGCAGGTTGATTTTGATCATAGAGATTCAAAGCTCCTCAGGGCCAAGCCCACGGCCACCGCCATCTGCCCGGGATTCTGCTCCACCAGTTCCGCCCCGTGTCCTTCGGCCGGCGGCGTGACCCGCTGGAACGGATTCAACAACTCTACCGGCATGGAAAACTCCTGCCGCAACGCTTCCACCAGGCCCGGCACTTTCGACGAACCGCCCGCCAGGTAGATTTTCTCGATGTGCTCGCCGGCCGCGCTGGCCCGGAAGAAATCGAATGTCTTTTGAATTTCCAGCACGATGATCTCGGTGACTTGCTGCAGGATCGGCTGCTTCGCGTCCTCGCTCACCGTGCCCACCTTGTTGCCCAGCTTCAGCGACTCGGCATCTTCAAAGCTCAGGTCCAGTTCCTTCTGCAGCGAGTCGGTGTATTGATGGCCGCCCACGCTGACGTCGCGCGGGAACAGCGGCGTCGTGCCCTTGACGATGTTGATGTTCATCACGCTGGCGCCCAGGTTCAAAAGCGCGACCACCTGGCCCGGCGCCGGCTGATAGTTGTACTCGTAGCAGTTCTGCAGTGCCAACGCATCGATGTCCACAATAGCGGGAGTGCGTCCCGACATCGAGAGTACGTTGGTGTAGTTCAGAATCTTGTCCTTCTTGACTGCGACCAGCAGGACGTCCATCTGCGGACTCCCTACTTCGTCGGAGAGAATCTGGTAGTCAAGACTGACGTCGGCCAGATCGAAGGGAATGTGCTGCGCCGCTTCTTTCTCGATGGTCTCGGCCAGTTCCTGGTCGCTCATGGAGGGCAACGAGATCTTTTTCACGATCACCGAATGCCCGCTCACCGCGGTAGCCACTGCCTTGGTCTTGATCTGGTTGTCGAGGAAAAGCTTCGAAATCGCGCTCGAAACTGTGCCCGAATCCACGATCATCGAATCGACCACGATGTCGGAAGACAGCGGCTCCAGACCGAGGTGTGCGACTTCAATCTGCCCACCTTTCTTTTTCAGCTCCACTGCCTTAATGCTGGAGGAGCCTACATCCAGGCCAACAATCGACTTCGATCCCATTCCAAACATGTGCCCACCTTTGTAGCGCCAGCTTCTCGCCGGCCCTCAGTTTTCGTAGCGCCGGGCGTCCCGCCGGCTTACTGCTCTACTGTGACCCGGCAGCTTTCATCGCTGCCTTCGGTTTGCGTTTCGCCTGCGGTTCCATCTGGCTCGACTTTTCTTCCATCCACTGGTCCAGCCGCGATTTCTTGAAGCGCCAGCGGTTGCCCAGCTTGAACGCAGGAATTCTTTGCTCGCCTACGTACTTGTAAAGCGTGTCTGGGCTCACACCCAGATATTGCGACGCCTGGCGAATGTTCATCACTTCTCGCGAGTCGGCCATACTTGCTTTTGCCTTTTCCACCGCTTCCATTTCCGGCTCCGATTCCCTCGGCCCGCAGGCTTTGTTCGGTTGCGTGCCTTACCCGTGATTGCCTGTCCGGGGGCTTTCGGTGTTCCGAGCATATCTCAACCCCGATAAACCCCGCCTCGAAGCGAATCTCCGCGTTTCCTGGGGTTTTTTGCCCGTTTCTTGGAATTCGGAAACCAGCGCCCAACGGATAGATCTATATCTTGTAGTTTATTCTGGAATGTATTCTATTAGCAGTAGTACTTGTGCAGAAGATGTCCCGTCACTTGCATAGGGTAACTGAAGTACTAGGCACGGTACGGAGGTACTATGTCGCTCGCTCAACTTGCGGCATACGCAAGGTTTATCGCGCGCGAACTTTCAGACCTTATTAGGTTACTGCACGTCTGAGACTTTGCCGTTCAGAAAGGTCACCTTGAGATCCTTGTAGACATAGATCTGCTTTGGACCGATATTCACGATCTTGTCGGGTTTGCCGAGAGCGGCCTGCACCTGATCGGTGGTCTGTCCCTTCTCGATGGTTTGTGGTTCGGCCTGTTGCTCCGGCTGTTGCGGGGCTTGCTGATCCTGTCCTCCCTGCGCAGCTTGGCCACCCTGCTGGCCGCCTTGATCCTGCTGCGTATCTTCACTGATGGAGAGGAGCTGCCCAATCGTGTCCTCGACGTCACCGGCACTGGCCTTCGCCAGAGTTCCCTTGGGAAATTGAAAGATCACCTGGGCCTTGTTATAAGACGGCGGATCCGTTTTGTTGCACGAGTCGCAAGCAACGATGTTCACTGCCACAATGTCTTTACCGGGATTGACTTCGATCTTCGACGCATACACCTTGTCTCCCACCTGGAACAGATGCGTAGTTTGCGTCTTCCCGAATCTCCCCATGCCGAGACCGATTCCCTTCGAGAGAATGCCACTGGGAGTGTGCACGGTTCCACCTTCGTATTTGGTGGAGAGAACGCTGGTGTCGGAATAGGGCACGCCCAGAATTCCGCCCTTTTGAATGGCCAGCACCGTGCCTGCCGAGATCACCGAATAACCGCTGGTGTCCGATCCCATCTTCACCAGCTTGTACTGGGCGGCGAGCTGCTCCTGAAGAGAAACTGGTGCGCCTTGCGCGTCGGCACGCGACAACGAGAAGACGGCAGCGCAAACGATGGCGACGATCGCCGGAATCACCCTCATCAACTTCTGCAACGTCTGACCCATGGCTCGAATTCTCCTCTCAAGATCTGCCCAGACCCACTCGGATCACATTGGGTTTACGGAATCCTCACGACGGATTCTGATTGAAAAAGAAAACCGGGAGCGCCACCCAGTGGGCGACGCCCGTCTGGCATCTTCAGAACCCGCTTGCGCGAACCAGCCAGCGGACTTACTGCGAGCCGCCGCCGCCCGATGAGCCAGCTTCCTGTTTGACTTCCGACTCGGTCTTGTCAGCTTCCGAGTCTTGATCCGCAAGAGTCTTGCCGGCAGTCTTATCCGGGGGTGGAGGCGGAACATCGGAGGCAACGGTGGACGTGTCCGGAGCCTTCGGTAAGCCGCCGGTTCCCTGTTTGGAAGCCAGCGTCTTCATGCCTTCGTCAATCTGCTCCTGGAAGTGGTTCTGCATTTCTTGCAGGTCATCCACCGAAACCGCAACGGTTTTGCCCGTGGCACAATCGGTCTTCTTGCTGCTGGCGATGCTCACATTCACCTTCTGGTCGTCGTCAGGAGTGTCCGTGAGCCGCGTGATCACATCTCCCTGCGTTAGTGCGCATTCCTGCCCATCGGCCACTACGGCGAGGTCATCGGATACCACGAACGTGCGCCGAGCCGGGTCAAGCGCGGGAGGCACTTCGTCGCTGGCCGCTTGCTGCCCACCGCCCGACGAGCCGCTCTTGCCAGCCTCGGCCTGGGAAGCTGCGATTTGCGCCTTCACTTGTTCGGCAATCGCTTGCTTGACCTCTGGCGAGAGCGCGACCTGGCCACTGGGCGCAGCTCCCGGCTGCCCAGTGCTGGCCACCTGATCATCGGATGGAGCGGAGTTGTTCGCTGCCCCCGCCGCCTCTGCATTGGCTTCCGCCCGAGCCGCATAGGCCGCCTGTAGGTTCGCTGAGATCAGATAGTCGGTGAGCCAGAATGCGGCTGAAGGATACACCGGATAGGGCGCGAAATACCCCCCGTAATATCCGTACCACGGGGCTCCGCCCCATCCCCAGCCGTAGTAAACCGGGGCTACCCATGGGTTATAGGCCCACCCGTAATACCCGGCATGGAAAAAATATGGGTGAGAGTAACCGTAATAGGGACGACCGTGCCAGTTGTAACCGCGATAGACCCCGGAGCGGTAGCCACCGTGATAATAGTACGTCCGGGAATAATAGGAACGTCCGCCGCGCGTAACATAAGCCCGCTGTACGTAGCCTCCATGCCTTCCCGTGCTCACGATGCGCGCCCCGTTGCGCTCTCGCACAATCGTGCGGCCACCGTGCAGGTTGTGCTCAATGTGCATGCCATTCCGATTGATGGAACGGATCTGTCCATTGGGACGGAGGTGCGCCGATCCGCCACCCCTGAGGGAAACTTGCCTGCCCGGAGCCGAATGGCCGAGGTTCGAGTGCCCGGCAACAGTTCCGTGCCCGGCATTGGTTGTCCCATGTCCAGCGGTCGTGGTTCCGTGTCCGGCGGTGGTTCCATGTCCGGCAGCCGTAGTCCCATGCCCGGTGGTCGTCGTATGGCTCGACGTCGTCGTATGACTCGACGTTGTCGTATGGTTCGGCGTCGTTGTATGGCTGGTCGTCGTCGTATGGCTCGTCGTCGTGTGGCTCGGCGTCGTGTGGCTCGGCGTCGTCGCGTGCTGCGTAGCCCCACCCGAATGACTGGGCGCGGAGGTATGGGCGGGAGCACTCGCATGGGGCGTCGGCGCCGGTGTGTTTGGCTTGTGCTGCGCGAAGCTTAGCGCCGGAACCACCATTATGAGCGCTAGCCCAACATACTTCCCCAAAGCACTTCCATGTATCGTGAAATTCATCGCGCCTCCTGATTCACAGATCTCATTCGACCGCCAAAGCACACACGCGCAAGCCGAGAATGCGGGCGAGATCGATTCGATCGCTTTTCTGGGCCCAAGAGAAAGAGAGAAGACCGGCAAGAGTCCGGGTCAGGCACATCGGAGATGTCCCACTGGGATCCTGCGGCGCAGCAACGTTACCAAAACCCATGCTATATCCGCAATTGTTTTCTCGCGCTCACTACTTTGTGCGACGCCCAGCTGCGATAAGCTATCCTCGATCCGGAGGAATACTTTGCGCTATCTCGATCGCTTGCAGCCGCTTGCGCTTTTCGTAATGCGCCTGGCCTTGGGTGCCATCATGGTCGCACATGGCTATCACAACGTTTTTGGAGGCTTGCACCACCATGCGCAGATGGTGGCCAGTCTCGGCCTGCCGGCATGGCTTGGCTATGTCTCCGCCTTCACCGAATTCTTTGGTGGCCTGCTCGTCTTACTGGGATTGTTCACTCGTGTGGCTGCGTTTGGAATCTGCATTGACATGTGCGTCGCCATCGCAAAAGTGCACTTTCATAACGGGCTGATGGGTAATGGCGGATATGAGTTTCCACTGGCTCTGGCCGCTCTCGCATTTGCCCTGATCTTCTTCGGTGGCGGCCCAATCGCCTTCGACCACATTCGCGCCGCCAGCGGCGGCGGCTGGAAGTCCAAGTAGCCGGCGCTCTCGGAGTTCGTAACGTTTCTGCGCACCAGGACGAGCAATCTACGGCCGCGCAACTTATTCCCGGTTCCGGGGTTAATTGGCGCTTAAGGGACCGGGTGATCGCTTGACGTATCTTTACATACACCCCGCCCCAGTTGAATCTGGTCTCGGCTGAAATTATGATGAGTTGTACCCAGCTTCGCAGCATCTTAATGATTTCACCGACGCATCTTAATACTGCTTGCAACGAAATATTAAGGAGGTTCCTCTTGAGAAAGCTAGCGCTCCTCGCATCTGTTTTTACGTTCTTGTTTCTTGCCCAGTTTGCCTCTGCCCAGCAATTCGACTTCTTTTTGGGCGGCGGCTCACTCCTGTCGTCCTCCGCTTCTAACAGCTCTTTCGGCTCTTTCCCGTCGGAAAAGGGCGGCCTCTATCTCAACCTCGGCGGTGACGCGGTCTTCTTCAAACACGTCGGCGTTAACGTCGAAACCGCCTGGAGGGCTAGTCAGGCCGTCTACATCAGCGGCACAGAAAACTACCGTCCTATTCTGACCGACTTCAACCTGCTCTACCAGCCGCACCTCGGTAAGAAAATTGGCCTCGACCTGCTGGCTGGCATCGGCGCCGGGTCCACGCGATTCTACGCCCCTGGCCCCTCCTGCAGTGGTTGTGTCAACTACGTCAGCACCGATCACTTCATGGAGCACCTCGGCGGCGGCATCCGCTTCTACGTTTGGCAACGTGTCTTTGTTCGCCCAGAAATTCACTACTACCACATCCAAAGCAACAACAGCATCAATAACAATGGAGCCTTCAACTCCAACAACGTGTTCCGCGTAGGCGCCTCGGTCGGCTACACATTTGGTGGTTCAGATTAGACCTTTGACAGCGCCACGGATGGTCGCGAGTTTGGTATTCTGAGGCCCGGGTTCCGTCGGTCGGAAATCCTTGTGCCGGCCCCGGCCATTTCGCCACTGCTTCGCCGCCCGCCATTCATCTGGCGGGCGTACTCCAACATCTGAACCAATTGCCAAGGGGGCTGTATTTGAGAAAGTTCGCGCTCATCCCATCCGCGTGTGCGGTTCTTCTGTTGGTTACTCTCGCGCGGGCGCAGCAAGTTGACGTCGCCCTTGGCGCCGGCATTCTTTTGTCCACCAAGAACCCCAATGCTTCCGAGGCTTTCTTGCCTCCCCCGGAGAAGGGTGGTCTCTATCCCAGCTTCAGCTTCGACCGCATATTTAAGAACCACTACGGTTACAGCGGGGAAATCGCTACTGTTTACAAGGACCAAGTCTATAACGGCTTCCAGGAGTATCGTCCGATCTTTTACGACGTTAACGGCGTCTATACATACCGCTTACGCAAGAGGATGAACGCCGACTTCATGGCGGGCATTGGTGGCGAGCGCGTACTTTTCTATAGCCCATTCGGCAATTGCAATTTCTCGGCAGGTTGCAACACCCATCTTGACAGCAATCACCTTCTCTTCCACCTCGGCGCCGACATCCGCTACACCGTGTGGAGGCGCTTCTTTGTCCGCCCCGAAGCTCATCTCTATCGCATCGTAAATAACACCACCGACTTCCACTCCGACAACGTTCTTCGTGTTGGTGCTTCCATCGGCTACACCTTCGGTAGCAAATAATTTAGAAGTCGTCGGCACTAGATTTTCGGCCTGGAAATAAAGAAAGGCAGCGTCGGTCCGACGCTGCCTTTCAGTTTTCCTGGGACTCTGGGTTACTTTTCCTGTTCGCAAATCTCAGCTTCGTGGATCGCCTGATTGAGATGCTCGATCGCCTTGACCCGATGGCCATGGAAATCATGCTCCGCGGTTTCCAGATGATGTTTGGCATTCCGCATGGCTTCAAGCGCTTCGGTAATGTGGGGATGAGGCTCCGGCACCGCTGCCCCCGCGGGTGCAGCAGGAAGCGCAGCGACTGCTGGAACAGGCGCCGCCGGCGCTTTTGGTCCGGCTGCCGCCGCCGTGAAGGCCAGAGTAAAGAGAAGTGTTGCCATGATAAGCAGAGTCAACAACCCGATCTTTTTCAAGTGTTCCTCCTCGTCCGAATTCCCGGCTCGGACGCAACCGGTGTAATTTCGACTACAACGGCAATTGCTTCGACTACTTTAGAGGGCCCGCGACACCCGCACAGTATAGCCGCACACCTGCGCACAGTGCCCGATGCAAAAGGTTACTTCCCGGATGCTCCACTTAGTTCTGGCGCCGGCTTCTCCACCATAGCCACGCCGCTGCGACCACGAGGAGAATCGCGACCGAAATATCCAACCGCTTCACATCTCGCTCCAGCCGTTCCCAATGCTGGCCGAACAGGTAGCCCGCGCCGGAAATCACAGTCACCCACAGCGCGGCGCCGAGAAAGTTGAAGACCATGAACTTCCGCCAGGGCATGCGTAAGACTCCCGCCATGGGCCCCGCGATGATGCGCATGCCGAATACGAAGCGGGCAAAGAAGATTGTGACCGCTCCATAGCGCGCGAAGAGTCCCTCTCCGCGCTGCAGAGTTTTGTCCTGTATTTTGAAAAGAGCCCGGTAGCGCATCAGCAGCGGACGTCCGCCGTAGTAGCCCGCAGCGAAACCGAGGTTATCGCCGAGCGTCGCCGCGATGATCGCAACCAAAACGATCCGGGGAAGCCGCAGATCGTGCTCTGAAAAGGACAGGAAACAGGCGATTAAGAGAATCGTTTCGCCCGGTACCGGAACGCCGGCATTCTCCGCGAGAAGGGACGCGCCCACAGCCCAATATCCGTAATGCACCACCGCATTCCGCAACAGGTCAAGAATGGACTGGGTCAAGATGCTCACGTGGGGGACAGCCGCCTCGGCTGTCCAGTCCGCAGTAGCCGGCAGTGTAGCCTGAAGCCCGGCACTAGAGAAACTTTAGACCAAACTTTCCGGGCATGTCAGAAACTTAAGGATCTCCCGGTTGAACTCTTCCGGACGCTCTTCATAGGGCAGGTGCCCGACTTCTGGGAAAACAACCGTTTGGACTTTCGCAAAATGCCGAGCCAACGACTCCATGGACGAAACGTACACTGCTGGATCTTTACTACCCCAGATCAGGAGTGTGGGAATTGGCGACAGCTTCGGCAATAGTGCCTGCAATTCCCGGAGATCAGCCGTCCATGTGCTGACGATGCTCAGGGCATGCTCGAAAAATCCCGGGATCGCAAGAGGCGCTCTATAACCTTCCAGGCTTCCGGGCGGAATGCTCTTGCGATCGGCATAGAGGCGCCGGTGCAAGTGAGGAAACAGAAACGGCAGGCGTGCAACCCCCGAACGAAACAACGTTGCACCCAAACGGGTGGCGAAGAATGGCGCCATCCAATTCCCATGCGGAGAAAACGGGTTAACCGGGCAGACAAGCACCAGGCGGCGCAACCGCGCCCTGCAGCCGCCTGCGCTCATGCACTCCGCAGCCGCAGCCATCGCCACCGCCCCGCCCCGCGAGGTACCCAGCAGGTCGAATGACGAGAGTCCCAGATTTTCAACAAACCTCAAAACGCGCCTGGCGGTTGCTCGCATTGAGTGATCCATGCCGCGGGGCCGGTCCGAGAACCCTGACCCAAGCAGGTCGGGCGCGTACACGGTTGCGTGCGGCGCCAGCGCCGGCAGCGCATATCGCCAGGAAAAAGAATAGGCCATCAGCCCATGCAGCAAAATAATCGACGGTCCGGAACCCGCTCGCAGATAGCGCATGCGGGCGCCATCGAAATTCATCCAGCATTCTTCCACCCCGGCGCTCAGGCCCGAAGCGGATCGTGCCGAAATCTCTTCAACTTCATTCATTTCAAAACTTTCACGCCTGCGGGACAACTCTTTCCACCCCGCCGGAGTCTACTTAAGGGAACGCCTCTGTCGCTTCACTCTGGGGAGCTTCGGCTCCCCGTTTTTTTTGAGACAGGTTTGGTTGTAGGAAGCGGTCACCTTTCCTTCCGAAATGCCTTCTGAATAAGCGTGTAACGCGCAGCCCCGATCATGCCGCAGTCGTCATTAGCCACGATCTTAACCGGCATGTCCTTCAGAATCGTTGCCAGGCGCCCTTTGTCGAGGAAAGACTCCAGAAACAGGGGATCCTTCATCTTGGGAACGATCTTGGCCGCAATACTGCCGCCGATGAAAATCCCCCCCGCGGACATGAAATTCAACGCGCAGTTGCCAGTCTGTGCGCCGAAGACGCTGACGAAAATCGACAAGGTCTGATCGCAGATCGCGGCCTTACCCTCCAACGCAAGGCGGGAGATCAGGGCCGGAGGGTCAGGCGCAGCACTCATCTGCGTGCGCAACCACTCCGGCTCGTCAGCCTTGTGCGCGTCTCGCAGAAAGTCGTAGATATTTTTGATCCCTGGCCCGGAGAGAATTCGTTCACAGCTGATGCGGCCGTACTTCTTCTGCAGGTAGACCAGTAGCTCCGTCTGAAGCTCATTCCTGGGCGCGAAGTCAGCGTGTCCTCCTTCGCAAGCAAAAGGATGATGCCGGGAGCCATCCCAGTACAGCCCAGCCATCCCCAGTCCAGTTTTGGCCGAGATGACGGCGCGGTTGCCTTCAGCCTCTTCCGCGCCCTCGCTCAGCGTGATGAAATCTTTTGACTCCAAACCGTCGATGCCATACGCATAAGCTTCCAGATCGTTGAGCAGTCCAACCGAATTCAGCCGGAGTTGCTTGGCCACTTCCCGCGCATCGATGACCCAGGGCAGGTTGGAAATTTTGCTTCGTCCGACTCGCACCGGCCCAGCCACGCCCATGCATGCGCTATGAACAGGAATGCCTTCGCTTTTTATGAAGTCAGCAAGAATGCCGGATAACCCGTCGCGCTGTTGACTCATGTAGGTCTTTTCGACCACGCATTGCAGGCGGTTGCCTGCGGTTTCGAAAGCGGCCAGCCGAGTGCGCGTGGCGCCGATCTCACCTGCAAGAATCACGGTTCAATTCTCCTCCACTGGCGGCCATCGAGTTCCAGCAGTTGATCCGCCTCCGCTGGCCCCCAGCTGCCGGATGCATAATTCGGAAACTTGCGCGGAGGCAGCGCTCTCCACATATCCAATATCGGATCCACCACTTTCCATCCGCCTTCCACCATATCGGCGCGCTGGAATAGAGTCGCGTCTCCGATCATGCAGTCATACAACAAAACCTCGTAGCCCGTATAGGCGTCCGCGCCGAAATATTTGGAATACTCAAAGCTCATCTCCACCGACCCTACCCGCAGCAGCGGCCCAGGGACCTTGGCCCCAAAACTCAGCGAGATTCCTTCCACCGGCTGGATCTGGATGACCAGCGTATTGGTGTGCAACTTGTGAAATGGGGCTTTGCGAAACAACTCAAAGGGCGTGCGTTTGAACTGGATGGCGATCTCCGTGTGGCGCTGCGCCAGACGCTTGCCCGTCCGAAAATAGAACGGAACTCCCGCCCAGCGCCAATTGTCGATGTTGAGCTTCAGGGCGACGAACGTTTCAGTGCGCGATTCCGGAGAAACGCCCGGTTCCGCTCGATAAGCCGACACTTTTTCACCACCCAGCAATCCCGGGCCATACTGGCCGCGCACGCTGCGTTGCAAAACGTCGTCCGATCCCAGCGGTAGAATCGAATGCAAAACTTTAGCTTGCTCATTTCGCACGGCGTCCGCTTGAAACGATACGGGCGATTCCATCGCGGTTAAGCTGAGCAATTGCATCACATGGTTGGGGACCATGTCGCGCAATGTCCCCGCCGTGTCGAAGTATCCGCCGCGCCGCTCCACTCCCACGGTCTCGGCATTCGTGATCTGCACATGGTCGATATACCGCCGGTTCCAGATGGGCTCGAAAATAGCGTTGTCGAAACGGAAGACCATGATGTTCTGCACGGTCTCTTTGCCCAGATAATGATCGATGCGATAGATCTGATTTTCTTGCAGCACGTTCTTGATATTACGGTTCAGTGCCTGAGCAGAATCCAGATCGTGTCCAAACGGCTTTTCGATTACCACCCGGCGCCAGCGTCCATCCTCCTGCCGCGAAAGCGCGGCTGCTCCCAACTGTTCCACGATTTGCGAAAAGAACTTGGGTGCAGTCGCCAGATAGAAAAGATAGTTGCCCTCTGTATGTTGCTCGGCGTCCAACGCGGCGAGCCGCTCGCGGAGTTTCGCAAAGGTATTCGGATCGGCAAAGTCGCCGCGCTGGTAGAAGAGCCGCTTCCGGAACCACTCCGACGCACCCGCTGAGTCAGTTCCGGCCGGCAAAAAACTAGTAACCTGGCTGCGAAAATCCTCCACGCTCAACTCGTCAACTGAAACCCCTAGCACCGCAAAGTTGTCGGGCAGCAGCTTTGCCTTCCCCAAATTGAAAAGCGCAGGCACCAGCTTGCGTTTGGTCAAATCTCCGGACGCGCCAAACAGCACAAACACGCAAGGACCAGCCGCCTTCTTGGCGTATCCAAGATCATTCTCCAGGTTTGTTTCCGTGGTTGGGGCCATCTCTGTAACTTCTGGACTGGTCGCCCATAGTAAATGACCGATGCCTGGCTTTCTATAGGTACTTCATACCCCAAGAATCCTTCGACGCTTAGACTTCCTGGTTTTCGACTTTCAAAGCACCCGTGATCTTTCGAGAGTTCGTTGATAAGCTGTAGCAGAAAATGAGTTTTCGACCAGACATTCATGGCAAACATTAAAGTCCCTTCTCTCGATTTGAAAACCCAGTACCAGAGCATCAAGCCGGAGATTGATGCGGCCGTCGGCCGAGTCCTGGACAGTTGTCAATTCATCCTTGGCTCCGAAGTCGCGGCGTTCGAACAGGAATTCGCCACCTATTGCGACGCAGCCGAGTGTATCGCCCTTAATTCTGGGACGAGTGCGCTGCATCTGGCGTTGCTGGCTGCGGGAGTCGGCCCTGGCGATGAAGTCATCACCGTCCCGTTCACGTTTGTAGCCAGCGTTGCCGCAGTCCTATATGCCGGAGCGCGGCCCGTTTTGGTGGATATCGATCCCCGCTCATTCACTATGGATCCTACTGCGATTGAGGCGGCCGTCACTCCACGCACTAAAGCGATCCTGCCCGTGCATCTCTACGGTCAACCCGCCGACATAGACCCAATTATGGAAGTAGCGCGGCGGCATGGACTGGTTGTGATCGAAGATGCCGCTCAAGCTCATGGAGCAAAATACAGGAGCCGCTGCGTGGGCAGCCTCGGGGATATCGCATGCTTCAGTTTTTATCCCGGCAAGAATCTTGGGGCTTACGGCGAGGGCGGCGCGGTGACCACCAGCAACCGCGAGTATGCGTGCACCATTCGCAGGCTGCGCGATTGGGGTCAGGACCGTAAGTATCATCACGTGCTGCGCGGATTTAATTATCGAATGGAGGCTCTTCAGGGCGCGATTCTGAGGGTCAAGCTGCGCCATCTGGAGCGGTGGAACGAGGCTCGGCGCGCAATCGTGGGCAAATACAACCAACTTCTGGCGGGCTCCAGCGTGGAACGGCCGGCGGAGATGCCTTGGGCCCGGCACGTCTATCATCTCTACACGCTGCGGACGGATGATCGCGACACACTGCAAGAGGCGCTGCAAAACAAAGGTATTCAGACGGGGATTCACTATGCGACGCCGGTTCACCTCCAGCCCGCTTACGCGAACCTGGGGTATGGGCGACACGCTCTCCCGCACTCTGAGAAAGCTGCAGAGGAAGTTCTCTCTTTGCCTCTGTATCCGGAAATGACGGACGAACAAATCGAAGGGGTGGCCCGGGCCGTCGTCAGTGAGCGGTAGGCTAGGGCCGACGAATGCAGTCGCAACGGGCTGCGGGTTCGGGTCGTGCGCTAGCTGCGCGCGGCTGTTAGAATCTTTGCAGCGATGATGCGTACTCAGGTCCCTTTCCCTCGGCTCTTCAGCTTGATAATCGTTCTAAGCCTACTTGTCTGGAGCGCCTCTGCACAGAGCAGCAGTCCGCAAAGCCCTATCCAAAAGGGCGACACCGCGACGGAACCGTCGATCATAGCTGCGCCCCCAAACGAAAACATAGAGCAAAAGGCCACTGGACCGGCGATTCCCTCGGCGCTCGTGATCGGTCCTGGCGATGATCTCGACATCACAGTTTATGGCGCGCCTGATCTTTCCGGGCACATGCGGGTGAGCGCCAACGGAAATATTTCGATCCCGCTGATCGGATATGTTCGACTCGCCGGCCTCAGCAGCAGTGAAGCGGAAGCGACGATTGAAGCTCAGTTACGTGACAAAAGCGTGGTGAACGAACCGCAAGTCACGGTCTACGTTAAGGAATACGGCAGCAGCGGAATCTCCGTAGCCGGAGAGGTCACCAAGCCCGGGTCTTATTCCCCTCTTGGCCCGCACAGATTATTCGATGTGCTGCAGGCCGCCGGTGGCCCTACCGAGAAAGCTGCCAATAGAGTCATCATCAGCCACCGCGGCCAAAAAGACGTGACCACCGTTCACCTCTCGAAAGACCCGGCCGAAATGGCCGCCAGCAATGTCGAACTGCAGCCGGGCGACACGGTTGTGGTTCCGAGAGCGGGTATCGTCTACGTGCTGGGAGAGGTGACTCGACCGGGCGGATACGTGATGAATGCCACGGGAGGGGTCACAGTCTTGCAAGTGGTAGCTGTGGCCGGGGGGACGACTCACATTGCTTCTGCTGGAAAAACGAGATTACTGCGTAAAACTGAGAATGGGTTTCAAGAGGAACGGATAAATCTGAAGAAACTGCTGCGTGGCCAGGTGCATGATGTTGCCGTCCGGGACGAGGATATCCTGTACGTTCCCAGCAGCGTGATCAAGGAAGCGTTGAACGCCAGTGCATTGGTTGGCGTCGCGGCAAGCACAGCGATATACCGCATGCCATTCTAGTCACAGGATTTCAGATCCTGAAGAAGATTTCCCCGCGCCCTCCCAATCGCGCGAAGCGCTCTGCATGACCTTTGATACCGCCAGGCATGTGTCGGCAAGATCTGTTTCCGACAGAGTGGGATGAACCTTGAACATGAGGCTGGTCTCGCCGAGCTCCCGCGCCACTGGAAGCCGACGAGGCGGCCGCATCGATTGAGAAAAGGCTTTTCCAGTAGATCTCGCTGCATGCGCCCACCATACATGGAATGCCTTCAGCGGAGATCGCTTCCTGGATTCGGTTCCTCTCCCAGCCCTCGCGCAAATGCTCCGGCCTTATGTAAACATCGTATTTATAGTAAGAATGCCAAACATCATCGGGAGGCGTAACCACTCGTAAGGCCGGAATCCTGGCGAACTCCTGGCTCAAGTATGCCGCGTTGCGGCGCCGCTTTTCTACATAGCCGGCAGCTTCCTCAACAGCACTCGCCCCATCGCCGACTGCGGCTCGGTAAGTGCCAAAGGATTCGTGCACAAATCGGTATCCTGGGGGATGACTGCGCCCATACACCGCTTCGAAGCTCTTGTCGTGGTCCTTGAAGCTCCAACCCAGTTCCCATAGTTTTCGGTTGTTCGTCAGAAGCATCCCGCCTTCACCGCCTGTCGTCATGTTCTTGTCCTGGCAGAAGAGGAGAAGGCAGAGATTCTCGCACAAACTTCCACTCGAAGCCGCCTGCCCACCATTTGCGGGAAACGATGGCCGCCACCAGCAGAGATCCAGCCGCGCCTATCAGTTTTCCGGTAAGCATCCCAACCGCGCCGCGGCGTGGCAGCACGACCAACAATAGCGCCGAACCTGCGGTCATCAGGAACGAAGCCGACGCCATCAAGGAAAACGCCAGCGGCCGCTGTTCGCTTTGATAGAGCCCCAGCCGGTAGTCCACCATCTGGTTGGCTGCCGCCGTGCCGATCGCCAGGGCGATGTAGGGAAAGAATGGCACCGCGAAGTGGGGCGCAACCCTTTGCAGCAGGTGCGGCTCGACCACGAATGCCAGCGCCGTAAGCGTGATTGTCAAAACGGCGCCAAAACGCAGCACGCTGCTCACGTACCGTTCGCTGCACTGCCGGCTCATCCGCGTAGTGAAAGTAAAAACGGCGCACCGCCGTGTCGAGCTCCAGCCCGCAAAACGCCGCCAACGTCGTGGCAATGATTTCAGCCAGACTGATCGTCCCGTAGTCACCGGGAGTCAGATACCGGGTGAATAGAGGAATTAGGAGAAAGTTGACTGCCTTAAGGGCAAAATTGGTGGTCGCGTAAGCGCCGGAACCTGCGAGCAAGCGCCGGCTCGCGGATTGGATGCTGTAGGACTTCCCGCCACCCGCGGAGGTCTCCGCGCTCGGGGCTTGCTGGGTCAATGTCACAGATTCCTGATCGGTTTCGGATCGCGCTTTCGGCTCTAGTCGCTGATTTCGAGTGCAATGTGGCTATACAACACATTCGCGAGGCCACAAAGGCGCCGCTTTTCTCATGTCGTCTGCTCGGTCCGGTTGAGATAAAGGCGGTGCCAGAAGGAAGTTGGGTGCATCTAATCTATTGACTTCCTAGTAGGGGGAATCTAGTCTGGAAGTGGTTCTTTTGCAAGGCCATCCCACCAGTGGGGGCGTCACGGCTTCGACGGAGATGCTTGCGGCCAAGAGGCATGCCGGGGTGCACACACCCGTAATCGTGGGCAAAATGATAATTGCCAATCAA
>Ga0182024_10004507_pt1 | contig 31982 bp, 26 predicted proteins | sample P32metaG_FD_120480 | JGI IMG/M metagenome (GOLD analysis project Ga0182024, IMG submission 120480) | Permafrost microbial communities from Stordalen Mire, Sweden - P3-2 metaG (Illumina Assembly) | ecosystem: Environmental > Terrestrial > Soil > Wetlands > Permafrost | place: Sweden: Stordalen...
AACACAATGGTACGAATCGCGGGAATCGGAGGACTGCTGATCGATAATCGCTGGAATGAGATTGGCAATCGAACGTCTCGATATGCAGTTTGAAAGACCTAAGAGGGGCTAAGCCGAGAGAGCCTTCGCCGCATGGGCCTCATCCGAACATGAGGTGGCTCATTTTAGCTCAGTCAACAACCGCTGAGGGATTCTGCAATGGTCGGCAGACAGTCGAGTTGATTCTTCACAGGACCATGTTTCGGCAGCAAATTGTCCAGAGCGACGTCCTGCTGCGTAAACGTGCCGATCAGATCGCTGTGCTGCAGGCCGGTGATTGCGAGAACTGGAGCATGATCCATCTTTGCGTCGTAGAGGCCATTCAAAAGGTGGATGCCGCCCGGCCCGGAGGTCGCGATGCATACTCCCAATCTGCCTGTGAACTTTGCCGCCGTCTATAACGAGCGTGTGATGAGCGGCGCACATATGGAGAGCGTTGCAGACCTGGCGATTCGAAAAGCGCTCGTCTTGCGAGGGGTCGCGCACATCACAATTCCAGTAGACGTTCAGGTACAAGCGGTGAAGAAGGGGCGCTCTGAGCGGAATCCTGTTCATCATACTTCGGCTGTTCCGGCCTATTTTTGATCAGGTCCCGGAACGACTGGAGTTGGAGCACGCGGCTGACATTCTGAATCGAGGGAAGAAGATCGCAATTCTGGTCGGCGGACTATTTGATCAAGCAAGGCGATGCGATTTTTTTCTCAAACCGTCGCGATCTCACCGAACCGGGAATTCGTTACGATCTCAGCCTGCCGTACACAAGGTTCAAAGGCAATCCACGAATCGCCTAGTGTGAGAGGATTCGCTTGGCGCAGATGGCTGCGCCAACGATGCCACACCCGAATAGAAACCAGCCGCGATGTTTCGATACTTCCGCTTCCAGGCTAAAGGAGCGGGACTTCGTCTCGAACGGGCCGCGCGCACCAAATGAAGTTGGGACCGGTTGATACACGTTGTCTGGGCGATCCGGGGAATCCGGGATCTCCCGTTGCTGCGCTTTGTAGCCGGTCTTGCCTAGATAAATGTCAAGGAATCCGGGGATTAATTTCTGCCCCAGGATTGCCTTTACTGTAGATCCGCCAACCCAGTATTCCCGCCGGGGTGAGTTGGTAAGCGCCGCATGCAATACTACCCTCGCCCCAACCACAGGGTCATAGATTGGAGGGACCGGCTGCGGAAGATTGGGGCAACCGGCTTTTTACCCAGGTGAACTGCGGTGCGTAGCTGTAGGCTCCTGCTGAAAAGGAATCGCGCTGCCAGTCATGCTGAAGGAGCCAACGAACAGACTACGAACGGCAGACTCGTCTCGCGCGAAAATGCGCGCCAATTCACACAATAAGTGTCGTTCAAGTTCAAACTGACTCTGCGGTAGCGAATACGCACTTTTTGCCCGGCTTCGCATCCGGCCGAGTGGCTACGAGCCAATCTGAAGTCGGATGCTGCACTGGTGCTTCAAGACTAAGGCGGCTCGGAATACGGGAGTTTTCATCCGGCATTTCTGTACGCGGCACCGAGTCTAGACGGATCCGACATACCGGCGCAGTGGGAATCGAGTCCGAGGTCTTGGAGGTTCAGAATTTCAGCTCAGGATGTTCTGAGATGCTCAAAGTATTCCCATCGGGGTCTTTGAACCAAGCGACCTTCGCTCCAGTTGGTGAGGTCCAAATGCCCAATTCATCTTGATCCATTCCCCCATAGCGTTCGAATTGGACTCCAGCTTGCGCCAACTCTTTGACGGTTGCGTTGATCTCCGGGACTTGCCAGCCCAAAACCGTACCGTGCGCTGGCGCAATCTCTTTAGCCATGCCTAGTCGCAGCATGATGCCGTTAGCATCAAAGACCAACGCGAACGGCGGTTCCTCCATGACCAGCCGTAGGCCAAGCGTGTCCCGATAGAAATCTTTTGCGCGGGCCACGTCAACGATGGAGACGAATCCGATGATGTCGTACTTGCCGAGTCCGAAGGATTGGGCCATGCGACCATGATGAGCTTTCTTACCGGTTGTCGCAAGGGTCGTCTTCCGCCATAATATATCTCTATTGCGACACAACACGCTTTTGACAGAATACGACCCGAAGCGCGGCATTTCTGTCGCGACGCTCGCCTATGAATACCCTTCCAGGTTTGATGTGTCAGATCACGCACATGGGTCGGATCAACTGATCTACGCCGTCAGTGGCCTCATGGAGGTGTCTTCCGAACAGAGTGTGTGGTTGACCCCGCCGCATTTTGCGGTATGGATTCCAGCCAGAACCCGCCATCGGATTCATATGCGTGGGCCTGTTTCCATGCGCACGCTTTATCTGCGTACAGCTTTGAATGCCAGGCTGGATCCACGTTGCGCCGTGCTGCACGTGACTCCGCTGTTACGAGAACTCATCGTTGAAACCGTACGCATCAGTCAGCTTCACATACGGAATCGCTACGAGTGTGCGCTTCGTGACCTGCTCATTTCTCAGCTTCAGAAGGCCTCCCCCATGCCCACCTTTGTGACGCTGCCACGGGAGAAGAGAGCGCTCGCGGTGGCTCGAGCACTTCTGCACAATCCGGCTGAGTCGAAGCCGATGGCGGCTTTATGTGCCGAGGCAGGTGTTAGTGTCAGGACGATCGAGAGATCGTTTCGCAGAGAAATTGGCAGCAGCTTTGAATTGTGGCGCCGTCAGGTCCGGTTGACCAAAGCCGTAGAGTTATTGGTCTCTGGATATTCGATCAAGGAGGTAGCCCACAAAGTGGGTTATTGTCAGCCGAGCGCCTTTGTCGAAATGTTTCGCCGGACATTTGGAATAACTCCGAAGGCATGGATCTCAGCTTTAGAAAGCCTTGGCCAATGAACGATTTTCATCCCCATCGGTGGACCGAAGGTCCATGCATAACTTTCCGCTACTAAGTAAAGGAAGGGTTGCCCACGATCCGACCGGAACTCGAAAGCGTGACCGGGCATAGAATGAGTACTTGCTCGAGCCGCTCGCGTCACTCTTCACGTAGCAGTATCAATGGATCGGCAGCCAGTGCGCGCTGCGCCGGAATCCATGCGGCTACGAGCCCGACCACGAGCATGGCGAGAACGACGCCACCGAGCACGACGGGGTCACGCGGCGATGCCTGGTAGACGATGTAGGAAAGCAGCTTGGTCGCGCCGACTCCCAGTAGCAAACCGGCTGCCGAACCGAATACCAGCAATCTCGAGACGCGGCCGAGGGCTGCGCGCAGCACCTGTTTGCGTCGAGCCCCGAGGGCAATGCGGATACCCAGCTCGCGCAACCGCTTGCTCACGGAATAGGCCGCCATCCCGAAGATGCCCGTAGTCGCCAGCATCACGCCAAGGACCCCCAGCATGCCCAGCGCAATCGACGCGGCGCGCGCCGCAAACAACGCCGTGCCCAACTCTCGTTCCCATGTGTTGATCGTCAGCGGCATTCCGGCGTCAACTTGGTGCAGTGCCCGCCGCAGCTGCGGCGCCAAATCCTGCGGGCTCCGTTTCGACCGCACCAGCAAGTATGTCCGGCTCGCAGGCGACTGCAATATTGGCAGGAACATGGCGGGCTTTGGGCTTTCGCTCAGCGTCGCGTATTTCCCGTCCTCCGCCACACCCACCACCTGTATCCGCGTCCCGTTCCAGATCTTGAAGAAGCTTCCCACAGCTTTGGCTTCGGAGCCAAAGATCTTGCGTGCAAACTCCTGGTTCACCACCGCGACGTGGGGAGCGCCTTTGCTGTCATTCCACGTAAACGCTCTGCCCTGCAGCAGCGTGGTTCCAGCGGCCTGGAAATAACCCGGCGAGACGAAGTACTCCATGGCTTCGAATGCCGCATTGGCCATCTTGTAGTCCGTTGCGCTCTCCTGAAAAACTGCGTTGCTGCTCCAACCAATATTCAGCGGGACTCGGTCTGCGTATGCCGCCTCCGTAACTCCTGGAATGTTCGATGCGGCGTCCAACATTTTTTTCTGTATCGCCGCCGTCTGGTCTTCCTTGTACCCCGCCATATTCAAATCTGTATTCACTTGCAACGTGTTCTGGGGCACAAATCCAAAATTGCTTTTGAGCGATCTCAACATGCCGCGTACGGCCACCAGCGACGAAGTCACAAGCACCGCGCACACCGCAATCTGCCCCACCAGCAACACATCCCGCAGCGTGATTCGATGCCAGCCTACCGCATTCGCTGTTCCGGCTTTGATTTTCTGGTAAGGGTCAGACTTGAGCACTTGCCGCACCGGAACCATGCCGAAAAGCAGTCCGCTCGCCAGCGCCAGCAACAGAGCGACAACATAAGTGTGCGCGTCCGGACTCGCGGCCAGCTTGATGGGCATATCAGGTACCGGTTGCCAGGCGCTCAGCCCTCGCAGCAGCACCACACTGCCTGCCAGGCCCACGGCTCCACCTGCAAGCGAGACCAGCACGGCTTCTGTCAGCAGCTGGCGGAGAATCCGTCCGCGGCTCGACCCCAACGCCAGGCGCAGCGCCACTTCGCGCGAGCGGTCCCCAGCCCGGGCTGAGAACAAGCTGCCCAAGTTGGCGCAAGCGGCCAACAGAATCAACCCGGAAAGCAGCATGAGCCCAGCCACGAACGCGTGCACTGGGCGTCCCAGCATGTCTCCAGCCAACCCCGGGCGTGCCAGCGAAAAGCCGATGCCTTCATCATCTTTCGGATATGCCTTGGCCAGCCATGCCGCAACTGAGTTCAGATCGGCTGAGGCCTGCGCCGGAGTCACACCGTCTTTCAAGCGCCCAACTACCCACCGGCCGCGGTTTCCGCGCGCATCCAGATCGCTGCTTCCCTCGATCTCTTGTTGGTTCACAATCGGAGCCCACAAGTCCGGTGCATAGAACAGCTCCGTTCCACGGAACCCCTGTGGCGCCACGCCGAGGATCGTATAGGCATGCTTGTTCAGCCGGACCACGCGGCCCACCACCCCGCGATCGCTCTGGAAATGGCTTGACCAATACGCATAGCTCAGCACGATATAGGGTGCGCTGTTCGGCCCATGCTCATCCTTTGCATGGAAGAATCGTCCAAGGTAAGGCTGAACCCTGAGCACGTCGAAGTAATTTCCGCTCGCCGTGTAGAGCCAAATCGGAGCCGGGTTGCCATCCGTGTCAAACCCCGCCGTGGAGATTTCGCAGACCAGCATTCCGTCAAAAGTGCGGTTGCGGTTACGTAGATCGACATAATCCGGGTACGACTGCGAAGGAAACCCTCCATTTGCGTTTTCAATCGTGTAGAGGTTCTGTCCGCCGGGAACATTCATCGGCTTGAACACCAGCGCATCCACCAGGCTGAAGACCACTGCGTTTGCCCCGATCCCCACCGCTAGCGTGACCACTGCCACGAGCGTGAACCCGGGCGCTTTGCGCAAGACACGTAAACCGTAGCGCGCATCCTGGGCAAAGGTGCTGATCCACTGTCCGGGACGCTCGCGATCGCACTCTTCTCTCGCGCGTTCCACCCCGCCAAACTCAATGAGCGCCTGGCGGCGCGCTTCGGCGGCAGAGAGCCCTGCAGCGACTTTGGCCGCAATCGACTGCTCCAGATGAAAGCGCAACTCATCGTCCAGTTCACTATGCTTCTTGCGAAAGACGAGAAACCGAAGGCGAGTCAGAAACTCTGCCATCATGAAGACGCCTCCGCGCTGCGGCCGAGCACCAGACCGATGGCAGCCGACAACCGATCCCAGGTTGCGAGTTCCGTCTGCAGCTGCTTCTTGCCTGCTGCAGTTAGCCGATAGAACTTTGCGCGTCGATTGTTCTCGGAATTGCCCCAGTCGGAGCGGATCCAGCCTTTGTATTCGAGCCGATACAGTGCCGGATAGAGCGACCCTTGCCCAATCTGCAAAACATCTTTGGAGACTTGCTGAATACGCAGCGCCACGCCCCATCCATGCATCGGCTCAAGCGCGAGCGTCTGCAAGATGAGAAGGTCCAGGGTTCCCTGCAACAAGTCGGTAGATGGAGGCATGTCTCTCCTCGACATTCGACAACAGGTGTACTCTCGTCCTTGTCGAATGTCAAGGGGTGGGGTGCAGTCGTATTGCGCAAGATTTGTTTGTCTTCTCAGTGAGCGCACAATCGCGAGTCACTAGCCGAGGTGTGCAGATTCGCTCGAAATCAGGCAATTCCTTGGTTCCGACTCGGAAGTAGCTCCAAATCGGCTCACTTTCCGGATCGCCCACTATACGACCGCGACGGTCATTCAGTATTCGTCTCGAAAAACAAGGATCCCGCGCAGGTTTCACCCAGAGCTGGATCTCGGATGGCTCGATTTCTCGCGTACAAGGATTTTTGAGTTTTTCACATTTTTCGGCCGGGAGTTGAAAGCCAAAACGGAGGTTCCGAATGATGGTAAGTCCATGAATTTTATGGAATTGCCGATTTGATGGTAGGCGAGGCGGGGCTTGAACCCACAACCCCCGGCTTAGAAGGCCGAACCAGACCTTTACCACCATTTCCCACCTTAGCCTAAGACTACTCTGGCTCAACAAGATACAGTCACTTTGGCCGTATTACATTTACCCTGGTTTACCTCTGTTTTGCACTCGGGGTCCCCACAAAATCCCCCACAGTTGATTGTGTTGATCTCGGCCTAATTGCGCGCTTCGGAATTCGAAACGAGCGACGCGATTTAGATCCACTCAATCCGTTGATCTCGAACTTCAGCAAGTGACTGCTCAGAATCTCATCGAACCCGCAACCTCTTCCGTGACAGAAAAGGAAGCGCGTAACTTACAGAAAACAAGCGTCACGGATGGCTTCCTTTGGCGCTGTAAGAAATGATCGGGAACCGTTATCGAACCCATATCAAACCCACGACCTCTGCCCTGTAGACCTCTCCCCAACACGGAATCGCTCGATGCGGACGGTTGGCATCTGTTGATTCATCGAGACGTCGTTTTAGCGCCAACCGAGAGCTGGGGCGACAGTAGTCAGAATTGCCTCCATGACATGCGCATTGTAGGCAACACCCAGTTGATTTGGAATGGTTAGCAAGAGCGAGTCAGCCTCCGCGATCGCTTCGTCTTTCCTAAGCTGCTCGATGAGAATATCTGGCTCAGCTGCGTAGCCGCGGCCGAAGATCGCCCGCGTGCTTTCGTCAAGAAAGCCGATTTTGTCCTCTTCCTGAGAGCCTCGTCCGAAATAGGCACGGTCACGGTCATCGAGCAACGCGAAAATGCTGCGGCTAACGGAAATGCGCGGAGTGTGCGTGTGGCCAGCTTGCTTCCAGGCCGCGCGAAAGGCGCGAATCTGCGCGGCTTGTTGGATGTGGAGCGGCTCGCCCGTCTCGTCGAATTTGAGGGTTGAGGTCTGCAGGTTCATTCCTAGCTTCGCGGCCCATGCAGCTGTCGCATTGGAAGCAGCCCCCCACCAGATCCGCTCGCGCAATCCTTCGGAGTACGGCTCAAGGCGCAGAAGCCCCGGCGGATTGGGAAACATCGGACGCGGATTAGGCCGCGCGAAGCCCTTCCCGCGTAGCAGCTCGAGAAATTCTTCGGCGTGTCGCCGTCCCATGTCCGCGTCATTCTCGCCCTCAATCGGCCGATGACCAAAATAGCGCCACCCATCAATCACCTGCTCGGGGGAACCGCGGCTGATACCCAACTGCAGGCGCCCGCCAGCGATGAGATCGGCGGCGCCAGCGTCCTCCGCCATGTAATGAGGATTTTCGTACCGCATGTCAATCACTGCGGTGCCAATTTCAATCTTTCGCGTTTTGGCACCAACCGCCGCGAGCAGTGGAAACGGTGATGCCAGTTGCTGCGCGAAGTGATGAACACGGAAGTAGGCTCCGTCCATTCCCAGGTGCTCGGCCTCCACGGCGAGGTCAATGGACTGCAAGAGTGCGTCAGCCGCCGACTGCGTTCGTGACTGCGTAGAAGCTGTCCAATGACCGAACGAGAGGAACCCAATTTTCTTCATACAATCCAGTCTCCCATCTCAGCTAGGAGCTATGGCTATTTCTCGGTAGACCAAGCGTTCTTACGGTCTTGCCTATGTCAATGCGAGAGCACTTCCCAGCACCCTTCGCCGCCACAAACTCTGCCCCGGAAAGAGCCTGTTTCAACTAGATGAGCGGTTTGTGCAATGGAAACCGAGTAAGACTCGAATCCCATGTTGCATGTTGCTCCGCATCCGATGCGCTCACCTCTCGACGGGATCGAGGAATGTGAAGATCGCCTCAATCTTTCCCGGTGTTCGAGACAATCACGTCGAGGCCTGTGACGGCCGTTTTTTTTCCGAGACCGAAGCCCCATGTCAGCCTTCCTGTTCCGTTATGGGAGTGGATAGTTGAATCGCCCGAGGGCGCATTGGTCCCCTATAGCTGTTGGGCGCAAATGTCACTTCAGCGAAATGCGCGGCATCCAGGACATCAGTGTTCATCTTCTTATCGCGACTCGGTTCGCCGTTGTTGCCGCTTCCTCGGGCGAGTCGTCCATTGCCGTTGCTTGACTGAGCATTCAGTGTTCCAAACACAATATCCCGATGAGCCGATATGACTGACGATCTGGCCGCCAGTTCAGGATCGTCCCTCGCATCTCTTATTCAACAATTTAAGGTGAAGTGGTGCCGCAAACCGAAATCCCGTGCCTTGATAGTCGAGCTTCGCCGAAGTGTATAGGGTGTTTGAGAAGAGGTGTGCTGTCGACGCTTCGACGCGAGTGCGACCAAGTGTCAACCCGCCGACAAGCTCCGCCAGGATGTTGGTCAAGCTTTTGCCAATGGCAAGAGGTTCTTCAATGAGACCCCGAGTTGGCACGCGGATTGCATTCCAGCTGGGGCAGGCGAACCGCCGACAACGATGGGAGGCAGAAATGAGCGCCACAAGCGCACCGACCAGATCGTCATAGGGATCAGAAGGCTGTTTGCTGCACGCCAACGCACAGCCTCACGCTCGCTCTTGGAAAGAAGCTTTGACCGGCCGCGAAGAGGATTTCTCGGCTGTGATCCGGCGAATGGGACAACAAACTGAGAACGGTGAGATCTCGGCATCGTCAGCATTGGGAGACAACATGTTATTGCAGATCCTCGCAACAGATTCAAATTGGGTTCCAACTCTGGCTCGCATCATTCTGGGCATCATCTTCTTCGCACACGGGTCGCAAAAGGTCTTCGGCTGGTTCGGAGGGCCGGGATTGAGGCAGACACTGCGCACATTGAAGGAATTCGTAGGTCTGCCGCCGGTCTTTGCTCTTGCGGCTGTAGCGGCTGAATTCGTCGGCGGCGTGGCGCTCATCGTGGGATTTCTTGGTCGCATAAGTGCGCTCGGCATCGCCGTCAACATGCTGGCAGCAATTTTCATGGTGCATGGAAAATATGGCCTCTTCATGAACTGGTTTGGCGACCGGAAAGGCCACGGCATCGAGTACCACCTGCTCGCCATTGCGTTGGCCATTGTGATCATTGCGAAAGGCGCTGGCGCATTCTCCCTTGATCGCCTGCTATCGAGTTGGATCGGCGCGTAAGAAAACCTCTCACATCAACCCATTCGATCTCACTGAAGCGCCAGGCAGTCGTCCGGGAGCAAAATAGCCGGCCGACATGGGTAGGACGAGCAGAGAGCGAACGATGTTTGCGGCGATAGTGATGGGATGCGAGTCCACCGGGAGCCAGCGCATGTTCTTATAGCGATGATCGATGCGATTGTGCGATTTTCATGGTCTGGTGCTGCTTAGTTAAGTGCAGCCGTCAGAAGGTCTTCTCGATTCGCAGCACCAGCTTATGACCCGTAGCGCGATTTCGCGCCGCAAACTCTTGATACCCGTTGGCAAAAAAGAACCAGCTTCTGTGGTTCCAAACCGTTCCCGGACCTATCGCGCCCACCTGTTCAGGCGAGTTCTGAAGCGCCACTCCATCGAGCTTTCCATTGGTAATCTGCTTGAGGCAGTATCCGTTCGGGCCGATCCATAGACCCTTGTATAGGTTGTACGCAGCGGTTGCATTGAAATGAATGGCTTGCCCAGCCTGTGTAGATTGCGCGTCTGTGTTTATTGGAGGATCGTTGTTTATCGAGTTCCATAGGTAGTGAACGCGCCAACTCGTTTCTATCCGTTTTTTCGGGAAGGCGGTGATTGAGTAATAGGGATGAAGAGTGAATGTATTACTGCCGATATTCACATCCGAGGTGCGCGAGTACTGCCCTGTAGGAAGATCGAAATCTGCAGTTACGCGCTGATCGATTGCCATGCCCAAAACTCGATGTTCGGGCCATTGCAGAATGAACGGCGATACCGTCGTGTTGCCCAAACCTCCCGCCTCTCCCAGAGCTCCGGCATTCACATGCGCGGCTGAGAGGACAACTTCCACTCCGTACCAGCCTCCAAGAACTTGCTTATGGCTAAGCCAGGCAATGTGGGTCAAACCGCTGATGCTGTTCACTGCGCCCGCGCCCGGCACAGCGTTTCCGGCTGAGTCCGTGATTCTTCCATCATGTGCCGCATCCCCAATCTGCTCGGCGACGAATCCCGGTCCGGCTGGCCCATCAAGAAAGCTGGTATCGCCGAGGTTGACGGCTGGCTCTGAAACGTGACTCTGGCCTTGCATTGAAATGGACTGGAGGCCGATCAGCATAGCGACGCACAAAAGTTTGGCCATGTGAGCCCTCTTAGACCGTGGCAAACGCGGATGCGATCCATCCTGCGCTGCGGAGACCAGGATTTCCTCGCATATGCGGCCGTCGGCGGCATGCGCGAAAGCCTGTACTCTTGGGCTACCGGGTTTCACGGATATTCACCTCGATCTTCTGAGCACGTTCCGTAGAATCCTCCGAATCATCGTTCGCCGACTGCGGAATTCTGAATCCAAAGTTCGATACTCTTGTCTACTGATCAATCATTGGGGCTGATGCGAATAGCGGAATCAGTCCCTCGATGAGAGTGGGATGAGTCAGGACGGCGTCGCGCAAGGCGGTGTACGGTAGTCCCGCGATCATTGCGATTTGTACGGAAGCCATGATTTCCCCAGCACCCACTCCGAAGCAGGTAAAGCCGAGAATGCGATCGCTCGCGGTGTCGATTAGCGCCTTCATGAAGCCCCGGGTTTCGGAAAGAGTGCGCGTGCGCAGAACTGTCGCCATCGGAATTTTCGCCAATCGATAGGCAATTCCCTTCGCTCTGGCTTCCGCTTCGCTTAGCCCCACTCGGGCCAGTTCCGGATCTGTGAACATGCAGAACGGAACCTGGCGTCCGGTCGTTACGCGACGACCGCCTGTGATGCCGGCCATGACCACGGAAATCATCGAAAGAGATGTGCGTGAACTGCGGGCTTCCCGCGCAATCACCCACCGCCCAGACGCCGGGTGCTGTCGTCTCGAGCCGCTCGTTCACCTTGATGTAGCCGTGGTCAGTCAATTCGACCCCGGCCAGTTCCAAACCGATGTCGGCGGTATTGGGAGTGCGTCCCGCTGCGACGAGCAGATGTGAGCCATCCACCATAATCTCCGACGATCCTTGGGTCACACGCAACCTCACAGACCGACCAGATTTGCGCTCGACCCACGTTACATTCGCCTTCATCAAGACCTCAATACCTTCATCCTGGAAAAGCTCTTGAAGGCCCTGCGAAATATCGACGTCCTCCTTGTGCGCTAAGCGATCATTTCGGTCGATCACCGTAACTCTACTCCCGAAGCGACGCATGGCCTGTGCGAGTTCTAACCGCCCTGCGGAGCGTCGTCGAGGGTGATGACGGTTGCGTTGACGATCTTCGCGATGGGCAGACGGCCGTGCAGGATGGCCTGCATGAGCTGACGGTTGTACTTGAGGACGGGGGTCTGGCCGGTAAAGAAGCGGTGCGACTTCGCCCACCCGAGGCCGAAGCGCATACTCAGGTTTCCGGTCTGGGCGGCCTTGTCGTGGGCGCCGGAATCCTCGGTGACGTAGAGGCCGGGAATGCCGATGGAGCCGGCGGCGCGGGTGATGGACATGAGCGAATTGAGAACGGCTGCGGGCGCTTCCGTTGCGTTGTGCCCGTGCGACTTTGCCTCGAAGCCGACCGCGTCGATTGCAGCGTCGACCTCGGGTTTGCCGACGATCTGGGGATCTGATCTTCAAGCGACCACAGCGACGTTCATGGGCTGCCCTATCTTTTCTGCCTTCTTCTCAGCGGCGGCGATGATACGCCGCGCATCCGTAAGCTGAATCATGGTTCCATTTCCTCTCCGTGCGCTTGGGAGCCACGCACAACGTTTGGATGTTTGAAGGTATTTGATGGGCGGCAGGGTGAAGACTTACGGAGCGCCCTCGCCTCGGATGCATGGTCAGTGGCCATCAGTTTTGGCATACTGCGACACCTTTCCTCGAAAGAGCCTCTGGACGGAGAACACGAATAAATCGATATTGCATGAAGTCTCCCTGGGTGCTGTTTTCGCTAGCCGCGCATGCTTGCCGGCGGATGGCTCACTGCGGAAAGATCGTCGTACGCTGCCTGCGGCAACTCCAACCCTGCCGCTGCAACATTCTCTTCCAAATGCGCAACCGAGGATGTTCCAGGGATCGGCAGAACCACCGGAGCCCTCTTGAGAAGCCAAGCCAAAGCGATTTGCAGAGGAGTGGCCTGGAGTTCCCTGGCGACTTTCTCTATCGCATCATCCGCCTTTCTTCCCTGACCAAGCGGGGCCCAAGGCAGGAAGGCGATGTCATTCTCCGCGCAATAATCGACGATGAAGTCGGACTCCCGGTCGGAAAAACTGTAGCGGTTCTGCACCGAGACAACAGGCACGATCCTGCGAGCACGCTGGATGTGCTCGCGTGTGACATTGGAGAGCGCCAGGTGGCGAATTTTTCCCTGCTCGCGGAGCTTGGCCAACGCTTCAACCGATGCCTCGAAGGAGACTGCATTGTCCGGGGCATGGAGTTGGTAAATATCGATTCTGTCCAGGCGCAGACGCTTGAGGCTGCCCTCCAGCGCCTCAGTGAGGTGTTTGGGACTGGCGTTGTGGGTCCATTGGTCGGGGCCGGGCCGCTCCCATCCGCCTTTGGTCGCGATGACTAGGCCGGTCGGGTATGGAAAGAGCGCCTCGGCGATTAACTCTTGCGAAGCGCCAGGTCCATAGGAGTCAGCTGTGTCGATAAGGTTCACGTCAAGTTCAATCGCTCGCCTCAAAGTTGCCAGAGACGCTGTCTTATTCGCAGGAGGTCCCCAGATGCCTGGACCTGTAATGCGCATGGCTCCATAGCCAATTCGATTGACGGTGAGGTCGCCACCAATTGTGATTGGACCTGAGGCTGCGGCAGTGATAACTTGGGTTTCATTCATAGAAATCTCTCCACAAATACAAGGTTGATTGTTCGGGTTGATGATTCAAACAACTTACTGCGATGTCGTTTCATAAGAGGCAATCCTCTTTCAAAGTCGCTGAGGGAGCTGTGATGTATCCCAACCACCTCCAAGTGCCTTGACCAGCAGGACGCTGGTTTCGAAGCGCCGCTGCGTTATTTCAATGTCGTTCCGCTCGTTTTGAAGCAGCGCGGTCTGCCAGGTGATGACCTGAAGATAGGTATCGACGCCGTCTTCGTAACGCGTATTGAAGAGGTCAAGCGATTGCTGCGCCGAGGCGGTCGCGTCGTGCTGCTGGCGTGCTTCGATCTCGAGGTTGTGCAGCGCGCTGAGATTGTCCTCAACTTGCTGGAATGCGGTGAGTGTGGTCTGGCGGTAGGCAGCAACAGTGCCGTCGTACTGCGCGATGGCGATGTCCGAAGTGGCGCGCCGGCGGCCGTGATCAAAGAGGGTCTCGGATAGCGTTGAGCCGACCGCGAAGAAGCGGCTCGGCCACGAAAACCAGTTGATCGCGGATGTGCCTGCGAAGCCGGCCACTGCCGAGAGTGACAGCGTTGGATAATAGGCCGCCTGAGCTATACCGATCTGTTCATTGGCGGCCGCCATACTGCGTTCGCTTGAGGCTATGTCGGGGCGGCGCTCCAGCAACTGTGACGGAAGCGTACCAGGGATGGCTGGAATCGTAGGTGCGGCGACAGTGATCGGGTCGGGCGTTAGATTGAAGACGGCCGGCGGCCTACCGATGAGGACGGCGATCGCGTGTTCGTACATGGCGCGCTGAATAGCGACATCCGTGGCCTGCACCAGCACGGCCTGGAGTTGCGTGCGTGCCTGGGTCACGTCAGAGAGCGGGGAGGCGCCACCGTTGTAGCGGTCCTCGGTAAGTTGCAGGGCGCTTTGGAAGGCCTTGACTGTGTCGTCGAGAAGCTTGACCTGGGCATCGGCCGAACGCAGATCGAAGTAATCGACCGCCAATTCGGCATGCAAGGAAAGCCGCGACGTCTCAAAGTCCGCGGCCGAGGCCTGCGCCTGTTCGCGCGCCTGCGTTACCGTGCGCCGGACGCGTCCCCATAAGTCGATCTCGTAGTCAAGGTCGAACGGAAGCGTGAAGTTGCCTTCGCCATTGTTGGACCCTGAGATATTTAGATAAGGCTGATTGTTGGAGTCTCGGACAGCCCCGACGCTGGGCCCGACCCCGATCGTCGGCGCCTCAGACGCCCGGTTAAAACGGACAGCCGCACGTGCGGCGCGGAAGTTCGCCTCCGCCTGTTTTAGCGTCTGATTGGCTGGATCGATCTGTGCTTCAAGTGTGTTAAGCTGCGGGTCGTTGAAGAGCGTCCACCAGTCTCCTTTGAGTTGTCCGTCACTGGGTTGCGCCTGCTTCCATCCGTCCTCGGAATTGAAGTTCTCGGGCAGCGGCTCTTTGAACGCCGGTGCAAGAGGAACGGACGGGCGAGCATATTGCGGACCGACCATGCAGCCCGTGAGCACAAGACCCAACCCTGCCATGAGCGGAACGATTGCCGCGCTCCGGATGCGGGCCGCAATCATGATTGGCCTCCCGCACTCACAACCCGAGGATGCACTTCGACGCCGTTCGCCAGCGAATCGGACGGATCAAGAATGACTTCTTCTCGGGCCGTAAGGCCAGAAGTGATCTCCACAGAATTACCGAAGTCGTGCCCGATAGTGACCGGCACAAGCTGGACTCGATCACCGCGCACCACACCGACGCGAAGGCCCTCGGCGCGGAACAACAAAGCGTTCGAAGGAATCGTTACTGTGTTGCCAATCGCGGGCAGTTGGAAGTGGACAAAGACGTAGGCTCCTGGGCGCAGCACACCCTTCGCGTTGTCGACATCCACCTCGACGTTGAGGGTGCGCGTGGCGTGGTCGATGGCGTTGGCGTTGCGCACGATGGTGCCGGGAATCTCTGCGTCTGGATTGGAGTCCTGGGTCAGCGTCGCGCTGTCGCCGTCATGGATCGAGTCTGAGTAGACTTCGGGGACTGCAACATAGACGCGCAGTTTGCCGGTCGCATCCATGTGAAACAACTCGCGCGGATTGGACGCCCCCGAGCCGGCATCGATGAGGTCGCCGATGTCTGTGTTGCGCACGGTAATGACGCCATCGAAAGGCGCGACGATGCGTTCGTAGCTCTGCAACTGCTCGAGACGCCGTACGTTGGCCGTGCTGGCGTCCACCGCGGCCTGCGCGGCGATGTAATTCGCGCGGGTTTGGTCGGCCTCTTGCTGCGACACGGCGTGCTTGGCCAGCAGCGCCTGCCACCGGTTGCTGGTCACGCGGGCAAGCTCTGCGTTGGCCTGCATGCGCTCCAACTCGGCGCGCGACTGATCCAGTTGCTGGTCTATCTCGGGCGTTTCGATCTCGGCCAGAAGGTCTCCCCTATGCACGTGTGCGCCGATGTCGAAGTACCACTTCTTCAGATAGCCGTTGGTGCGCGAGTAGATGGGCGTATCGGTAAAGGCCTGAACGCTGCCGGGAAGTGCGAGATCGTCGGCCTTCGATCCCTCCACCGGATGCACTACATTGACTGACAGAATGGCGGCAGCCTGAGTCGCTTGAGTTACGGACGCCTCGCTCGCTGCGCGTACATGCAGGCCCCAGGCAATTGCAGCGACCAGCGCAACTGCGCAGAGGATACCTACAGTGCTGCGGCCTCTTGGAACTTGAGCAGGTGTATCGACATTTGCCGCTGCAACAACATGCGGAGGTTCAATCGAAGACGCGGCAGTCGCCGGTTGCTTCTGCGTGCTGTTCACATCTTCCCTTTCGATGGTTTCATTGCCCGTGCTCATACGTGTTCCTCCACAAGCCGCTTCTCCGTTCGTTTCCGTTCGCTCTTTTCCGAGCCGTGAATCAATGCGAAGACGCTTGGAACAAAAAGCAGTGTCGCGACCGTTGCGCAAAGCAGTCCGCCGATCACGGCGCGACCCAGCGGCGCATTCTGTTCTCCGCCGTCGCCCAGTCCAAGCGCCATTGGCACCATGCCGATGATCATGGCCAGCGCGGTCATTATCACTGGACGGAAGCGCGTGGCGCCGGCCTCAACTGCCGCGCGAACTGCGTTGCCATGCTCATCGAGGCGAATCTTGGCGAATGAGACAACCAGAATGCTGTTGGCCGTCGCCACGCCCATGCACATGATGGCGCCCATCAAAGCAGGCACGGACAGCGTAGTGCGCGTGAGAAAAAGAAACAGCACAATGCCGCCCAGGGCCGCGGGCAGCGCGGTGATGATGATGAAGGGATCCGTCCAACTCTGGAAGTTGACCACGATGAGCAGATAAACCAGCACGATGGAAAATACCAGGCCACCCAGCAAGGCGGCGTAAGAGCTGCGCATTGTATCTACCTGGCCCTTCAGCGTGACGAATGTGCCGCGCGGCAATGACTTTGCGTTGCCGTCGAGAATTCTTGTGATCTGCCGGCTCACTCCGCCCAGGTCGCGGTCCTGCACGTTTGCATACACATCCACCACGCGCCGGATGTTGTAGTGATTCACGACCTCCATTTCATCCCCGCGTTCGACACCGGCAAGATCGCTCAGGATCTCAGGATTCGCGGGTGCTCCGGCTACAGGCGCGCTGCGCGTGGCGCGGTTAATGGGAATGTTCTCGAGATCCTGCCTAGTGTCCATCTTGTACTGCGGCGTCTGCGCCACGATGCTGTAGTTCACCATGTTGCCCCAATTGAGAAAGAACATGGGCGATACCTGGAAGCTGCCGCTCAAGGTGTTGAGCACGCTGGTAGAGACATCCTGCTCCGTGTATCCGCCCTGCGCGGCCTTGGTGCGATCGACGTCCACCTGAAGCGTGGGATAGTCGAACGGCTGCTGAATGCGAAGGTCGGTGAGACCGGGAACGTCGCGGAGCTGGGCGAGAAGCTTGTCTGCCTGGGCCTTGCTTGCATACGCATCGTTACCTTCAATCTGGACGTCGATGGGCGCCGGCAATCCGAAGTTGAGAATCTGCGTGGTGATATCGGCGGGCAACGTGTAAAACGTCGCTGCAGGAAAGATGCGGGGTAGATTGCGCCTGAGCGAACGCACATAACTTGCCGTAGGCCCGTGATCGGGCTTGAGCGTCACCAGAATGTCGCCATCCCCAGCGCCCAGCGTGCCGTTGGTGAGGTGCTGCGTGTTCAGGGCGCTGTAAGGCAGGCCGATGTTGTCGAGAATGTTGTCGATCTGCGCAGCCGGTATCTCATTGCGGATCTCGCCCTCGACCAGATCGAAGAGGCGCGCGGTTTCTTCAATGCGCATCCCTGAGGGACTGCGCACATGGAGAATGAACTGCCCGCTGTCAGTCTGAGGGAAAAAGTCTTCGCCAAGGAACGGCACGAGAACGAAGGCGGCGAGGCAAAGCCCCAGGAAGGAGGGAATAAAGATGCGGCGGCGGAAGACGAGCCCCTGCAGCAGCGAGTGGTACCGCTCGCGCACGCGCTCAAAAACCCGCTCGAACCTTTGCTGAAAACGCGCGAAGATTCCTTTCGCGACGGCGCTGTGCTCCTTTGCGCGCAGTAGGTACATCGCCAGCGTAGGCACCAGCGTGCGGCTCAGCAGGTAACTGGCAAGCATGGCGAAGACGACTGCCTCCGCCAAAGGGACGAAGAGGAATCGCGCCACTCCGCCCAGGAAAAACATGGGCAGAAAGACAATGCAGATACAGAGAGTTGAGACCAGGGCCGGCACTGAGATCTGTGAAGCACCTTCGACAATGGCCTCGCGCAGGGCATAGCCTTGCTCAAGGAATCGCTCAATGTTTTCGATGGTGACGGTAGCGTCGTCGACCAGAATACCCACGGCCAACGCCAGGCCGCCGAGCGTCATGGTGTTAATCGTCTCGCCGATCAGGCCGAGAATGATGATGGAAGTGAGAATCGATAATGGAATCGAGATCGCGATGATCAGCGTCGATCTCCAACTGCCTAGGAAGACAAGGATCATTACTGCCGTCAAAGCGGCAGCAATGATGGCCTCGCGCACCACGCCCTGCACGGCCGCGCGAACAAAAATGCTCTGGTCCGACAGCAGCGTCATCTTCAATTGCGGCGGCACCGTGCTCGCAACTCGAGGCAAAATCCCACGAATCCCCTTGACCACGTCCAGCGTTGACGCGTTGCCGTTCTTCAGAATTGAGATCAACACGCCGCGGCGGCCATCCTGCCGCACGATGTTGGTCTGAACCTGGAAGCCGTCGCTCACGCTGGCCACATCGCGCAGATAAATCGTCGTGCCATTCACCTGTTTGATCGGAATATTGGCAAGCCCCTCAACGGTCCGCGGCGAGCCGTTCGTCCTCACGTCGTACTCCGACTGCCCGATCTTGATCGTGCCCGAAGGCATGACCACGCTCTGCAGCGCCAATGCGTTCAACACATCGCCCGGAGCAATCCCTTTGGATTGCATCGCCGCCTGATCCATGTTCACACTGACCTGCCGCTGTTTGCCGCCATAAGGTGACGGCACCACGGCGCCGGGTACAGTGATAAGTTGTGTGCGCACGAAGTTCGTCGCGTAGTCGTTCAGTTGCGCTTCCGATAGGCCCTCACCTGAAAGGCCGAGTTGAAGGATAGGTACGCTGGACGCCGAAAAATTGATGATCTGGGGGGGCAACGTACCCGGAGGAAGCTGCCGCAACAGAAACTGCGAAGCCGCCGTGACCTGAGCGTTGGCTGTATCGAGCGATGCTCCAGGCTGCAGAAATACCTTCACGATCGCTTCGCCGTTATAGGTCGTCGATTCGATATGCTGGATATTGTCGACCAATGTGGTGAGTGACTTCTCGTATGGCGACGTCAACCGCCCCTCGAGTTCTTCAGGATTGAGACCGGTATATGTCCAGCCGATCGAAACGACCGGAATATTAATATTGGGGAAGATGTCCGTGGGCGTGCGCAGGATGACCACCGGCGCGGCAATGAGGATCAACAGCGCGAGAACGATAAATGTGTACGGTCGGTTAAGAGCAAGCTTGACGATCCACATAGAGTCCTTTTGCGCTCCTGTCTGCCGCGACCGGCCTTGATTGGCATAGCGACGCGATTGGCCTTACTTACGCTGGTGTCTGCACGATTCATGCCATTCGGCTTCCCGTTTAGAATCACCGTCTATCGGGCGCGAACCGGTCCGGCTTTCAAAGCTGCTGTCAGATGGCCGACAGGAAGTGACGAATCGGGGCAATGACAGACAGCCATTGCGCGACCCTCCTGTGGAACAAAGGATCAAAAGGGCTTTGCTCCGAGACCAATCGCATCTGATTGCGTGGGCACTAACGCAACTTGCCCAGGAATAGCCCGTCTATTGAGAACAGGCACTCGGCTGGGTTGGGTCGAGGGTTCCCAAGGAGATTGCTCGCCATGCGAAGTCGGCCTTTCATGTTTACCTATGGAGTTATGCTCGTGCTCGGAATGGCCGGCACAGCCGTAGCCCAGGACAATGGGGCATAGCAGTCCTCAGCTCGCCAGCAGCTTCAGCACATCCATACGCCGCAATCGATCGATCAGGAGCTTGCTCGCCTTATTGACGATCTGGAGTTAACCCCGGAACAGCAGCAACAAATCAGGCCTCTGCTTCAGCAACACCACGACAAGATTCAGACGCTGCTCGACAAAAATCCGAATGCCTCGCGCCAGGAACTCGGCCCGCAGATTCACGCAATCAGCGACGAGACGCACCGTCAAATCCATGCTTTGCTTACGGATCATCAGAAAGAATTGGAAAAAGCAATGCGGCAACGCGAGCACAACGGTGAAGAACAGAGGCGTCCCGCTCCGCCTGCAGCAGAGCCGCCCGATCCGTCCCTCTCGATCTCCTAACGAACCTGGACTCCGCCGGAACCGTGTAAGCCTCACTCTCGCTGTTCCAAGCCAGTCATTTGGAATGCAGTGCAGGGATGGCACGGGGAGCCCTCGCGACCGTTGCCCTGTCAGACTTGGGCGGCGAGACCAGGATCGGCAGCAGCATGGACACGGCCATGAAGCCCGCAATCAAGTGGAGACCGCTTGTATACGAGCCGCTGCTTTGCCGCATATGCGCGATAAGCAAGGGCCCAAAGGCGCTCGCGGAACCCCACGCTGTGAGCATAAGCCCGTAGATGGGCCCAACATTCTTCGATCCGAAGTAGTCGGCAGTAAAAGCCGGCATGGTGCCGAACCCGCCCCCGTAGCACATCAGGACGATGAACGAGAGGATCGTAAGAATTGCCGCCGAAGAGGTGCCCGGCAGTATCCAAAAGAGGCCGACCTGCAGCAGGAACATCGTGACGAAGGTCCATCGCCTGGTGATTGTGTCTGAGATCCATGCCCAGAAGATCCGGCCTACAGCGTTACCAATGCTGGCGACACCGACCATCCCAGCGGCAACGACGGCGCTGACCTTGGCAATCTCCTGAAACATGGGCGATTCCTGCGAGATGATCGAGATGCCTGCCGAGGTATTCAGGAACAGGAGCGCCCATAGCGCCCACCATTGCCATGTCTTCAGTGCGCCGCCAAGCGTGTAGTCCATTGCCGCACGCTGTTTGGTTTGTGTTGTGCTCGGGACCCACCCTTCCGGCTTCCACCCATCGGGCGGGTTCTGCATGAAATAACCGGTAGCCATGGTAATCACGAGGTACGCGATGCCAAGGTATGCAAACGTCTGCAAAACACCGACGCTTTGAATCAGGCGCGTAGCCACAGGCGCAGTTATCAGGGCCCCGGCGCCAAACCCGCCAACGGCAATACCGGTGATCAGACCCCTTCGATCGGGAAACCATTTCACGAGCACCGCAATGGGAACGATGTAGGCGAATCCAACCCCGATTCCTCCGATAACTCCATAACTTAGATAAAGCCACCACAGCTTGTTGGCCGAAAAACTCGCGAGAAAGACGCCGAGGCCGTAGAGGAACCCGCCGGTGAGCGCGACGACGCGCGGCCCTTTCCGATTCAGCCATAGCCCGCCGAAGAAACAGGCGATTCCGAGGACAAAAATCGAGACTGTGAAGGTAAAGGTTACTTCTTCGATGGACCAGTGAAATTGTCTTGCCAGGGGAATCCGGAAAACACTCCATGCGTAAACCGCACCAAGAGCCATTTGCATCAGGAAACCCGCTACTGCGAGCCCCCAGCGATTTGTATTCGACATAAGCTCCTCCACGCCCAATCTGTGACTTGGCTGCGCCTCTATTTGCAGCCGCCTCGCAACTTGATTTGATTGCCAAGGGATTCCAGGAACTTGTTCAAGAGAGCCATACTCCGCCGCAGTTCCTTATGGCTAAACTGGGCCATCAGCGCGAAAAGGCCTGGCGGCTCGATAATCGGCTTCTCATAACATCCCAATGTTTCGCCGACTGCCACGGCTACACTCTGCAGCACGTCTGGATTGATGGCCCCCAGTATCTTGCCGAGGATGATCGCGTTGCGGATTGCACGGATCGCTTCGTCGGACTTGGCAGCGTCCACAGCCGTCTCAATCAGCTTGTCGCTTGCTCCCAGTGCTCCGCGCAACAGTTCGAACACCCCATGTTCGTGCAGCTTTCCGAGTAGCTCGTAAGAGTCGAGCAGGGCCTCGGCGTGTTCAACTGGCGCCTCGTCCAGGCGCTTGCGCAATTCCTCGCGCGGATCGCGGGGGGGTAATTCAAGAGGGATCGGTCGAGCCATCTTTCTTCTCCTTTCTTGCAGTCATGGTCTAGCGGTCTGGATTTGAACCAGGTGATCGCCCGGTTGGCGGTAGTCGTTGCGTTTCCACTTACGCTCTATCTCGACGCCTGTCTGCGGCGTCGGGTGTCCATGGCGGGAGTTAGTGCGCGGCAGCGGATCCTCGCCGATTTCTCCCAGCACGCGGAGTTGCACGGATGTCTCTTTATAGGCTGGCGTGTGGGTGGCTTTGTCCGTATGGCTGCTGGTAAGACGGTTAACTGCTTCGTCCGTAGAGTTCATGGGCATATACAGCTCTTTTCCATGCACTCTTGTCGTAATGACGGCCTGTGCTCGCACCTTGCCGTAGCGCGAGGTCAATTGCACCCAACTCCCGGTCTGGATGCCACGCTCGCCGGCAAGATCTGGCGAGACTTCCACGAAGGTGCATGGTGTCTTTTCGCGGATTCCCTCGGTGCGATACGTCATATTGCCTTCATGAAAATGTTCCAGAAGCCGTCCGTTGTTCAAGTGGAGATCGTACTCGGCATTCGGTTGATCGGTTGGCTCCGACCAGGGAACCGGGTAGAACCTGGCCTTTCCGTCGGGGAAATTGAATTCCTTCGTGTAGAGAAGAGGCTGGTCGCTGCCATCTTCAGCCACGGGCCATTGCAGCGTCTTATAACCTTCCAGGCGCTCGTACGTGACGCCGGCCATCAGCGGAGTAAGTGCCGCGATCTCTTCGTAAATCTGAGAAGGATGCTCGTACTTCCAGCCTGCGCCCAGCCGGTTAGCGATGTCCTGAATAATGATCCAGTCGGGACGGCTTTCCCCCAGAGGCTCAAGAGCCTGGTAGAGACGCTGAATGCGCCGCTCTGTGCTGGTAAACGTCCCCTCTTTCTCCAGGCTTGGACTCGCGGGCAGAATCACATCCGCAAATTGGCAAGTCTCGCTGAAGAAGATTTCCTGCACGACAAAGAATTCAAGCTTCGACAGAGCATCGCTCACAAAGTTAGCGTTGGAATCAACCAGGCTCATCTCTTCGCCGAAAAGGTACATTGCCTTAAGTTGGCCTTCGTGGATCGCGTCGATCATCATGTGGTTGTCGAGTCCCGGCTTCGGCGGCAATGTAACATTCCATGCCTTTTCAAACTTGGCACGAATCGCCGGATCGGCTACTTCCTGGTAGCCGGGATAGTAATTTGGCATGGCGCCATGATCGCTGGCGCCCTGCACATTGTTATGTCCGCGCAAGGGATAGGCGCCCGCTCCCGGACGCATGTAGTTACCGGTCGCGAGCAGCAAATTGGAGATTGCCGTCGAGGTGTCCGAACCCATGGTGTGTTGCGTCACGCCCATCGCCCAGAGAACACACACACCGTCTGCTTCCGCGATCATATGAGCGACCTTCGTCAGTGTTTCCACCGGAAGGCCGCACCTCTCGCTGGCCATTTCGAGAGTGAACGATTCCAGGCTCTTCTTGAACTCTTCGGCGCGGTTGACCCACTGATCGATGAATTTCTGGTTGGCTAGCCCATTGTCGAGGATGTACTTAGTCACTGCTGACAGCCAGATAAGATCGGTACTCGGCCGCGGACGGAAGAACACATCCGCGCGCGCCGCCATTTCGTGTTCGCGCAGGTCGGCGACGATCAACTTCTGGCCGTGCATCTTATGGGCACGCTTCACGCGCGTCGCCAACACCGGGTGACTTTCGGCCGTATTGCTGCCGACGATCAGCACGAGGCCCGCTTGCCCGATATCCGTGATCGATCCGGCGTCGCCGCCGTAACCAACTGTGCGGAACAGTCCCATGGTCGCCGGTGCCTGGCAGTAGCGTGAGCAGTTATCCATGTTATTAGTTCCGATAACCGCACGGGCGAGCTTTTGCATGAGATAGCTCTCTTCATTTGTGCATTTTGAAGAAGAGATAAAAGCCAGCGAGTCGGGACCGGTAGCCGCCTTGATCTCTGAAAATCGGCGCGTCACCAGAGACAGAGCTTCATCCCACGAGGCTTCACGGAACCCATTTCCATCGCGGATGAGCGGCTTGTTAAGTCGGTCTTGACTGTTGATGTGCCCCCAGCCGAACTTACCCTTGATGCATGTCGAAACGCCATTGGCTGCGCCCTCGGCCGGCTCCACTTTCAAAATATGGCGGTCTTTAGTCCAGACATCGAAGCTGCAACCGACTCCGCAGTAGGTGCAGACGGTCTTGGTTTTCTTGATGCGCGACTCGCGCATGTGCGATTCGATCTCGGAGACTTGAAGAATGGCGCCATAGCCCATCTCCGGCTCGACGCCTTTGACGACATCGATCATGCCGTCAAGTGCAGGCTTGGATAGGGAGGTCATGTAGCCGGCCTCCCCAAGCATCGACCTTTCCATGAGCGCATTGCAGGGGCAGACGGTGATGCAGTGCCCGCACGAGACGCAACTCGATTCGCCGATCGGTGCTCCGCCGTCCCATAAGACGCGCGGGTGCTCATCCTCCCACCGGATGCTCAGTGTTTCATTCACCTGGAGGGTCTGGCAGGCCTGCACACAGCGCCCGCAGAGAATACATTGGTCGGGATCGTAGCGGTAGAAGGGATTCGACATATCCACTTCGAAGGGCTTCGGCTTGTAGGGGATTTCCTGATGCTCAACCGCGAGCAGCTTGGTGGTGTTATGTACTGTGCAGTTGCCGTTGTTGTTGTCGCAGACCGTACAGTAGAGCAGATGATTGCCGAGGATTCGATCAAAGGCTTCGCGCTGCGCCGCATCCGCACGCGGTGATGATGTGACGACATTCATGCCCTCGGCGGCCATGATGCCACAGGCCCTCACCAGTTCGCCGTCAACCTCCACCATGCACGTATCGCAGCTTTGGATCGGTCCAAGCTGGGGGTGATAACAAACGTGCGGTACTTCGATCTCGCAACGGTTGATCAGGTCGATCAGGCGCTCTCCAGGCTCAATTGCCTGCGGCATGCCATTAATGACGGCTGTCATGTGCTGTCGGCCCTCCGCGATTGATTTTGGATGGTACTCCGCAGGGTGAGGATGCGTAAAGTTCTAACATGGCCCACTTTACAACTGCAGTTCCTAGATCACTCCGTGCCGACGGTGTTCCCCTTGCCGCCGGCGCCGACCCGATGCCAATTCCGATGTTCTAAGTTGCAGTTTCAGGGCCACTCGATTCCATGGCTAAAATCGCGAGGATAAAGCGGCTTCTGGCACGGACTTGGCTGATCGTGACGAACATCCGTCTTTCAGTGTCGAAGGTCTGACACTTACCCGACCCATCCAGCAAAAGTCGCGCAATGCGTGGTTGATTCTGAATCGGTCCGAATCGATCTGGGATGGCAATGTAAGTGCAACGTGGTAATCGCGGGTCAATCGCCGACAAGCGAAATGGCCGCCAGACGGTAAGGAGATAACGTCATTCATATGTCGTTAACAAAACTCAGTCAACTTAACACGCAGATTGGATTCATCGGCCTTGGGCTTATGGGGAGCCAGCTCGTGCGACGCTTGGATTCATTCGGATGGCATATTCGCGCATGGAACCGCAGTCCAAAGCCTGCAGATGAGATCAACAAATGGGGGATAGCCACTTCGCCTTCGGTTGCGGACCTCGTGGCCGATTCGGATGTGATTCTTTCTTCCCTGGCAAATGATGCGGCCGTTCGTTCCGTATACCTCGACAAAGGCGGCGTCTTTTCTTCGGTCCAATCGGGAACCGTCATCCTCGAGATGAGCACGATCTCGCCGGAACTATCGCGTGACCTGCATCGGGAGGCTCGTACAAAAGGCGTCAACTTTCTCGATGTGGCCATCTCCGGATCGACACCAGCGGTCGAGGCAGGGACGGTCACGCTGCTCGGGGGCGGCGATCCCAATACCTTCGAGCAATGCGTCCCTCTTTTCGAGTCCATTGCTCGGCAGTGGTTCTTAATTGGACCTGGGTCTTCAGGCGTTCAAATGAAGCTGGTCGTGAACCTTCTCCTCGGCCTTGATATGCAGGCAATCGCAGAAGCCGTTTCGCTCGGAGAGCATCTTGAGATCGATCGGAACGTTCTGCTCGAAGTCCTGTCGAAGACCGCGGTAATCGCTCCCGCGATGGCGGGGAAGTTCCGGAAGATCAAGGACAATGACTACTCACCGGAGTTTCCGCTGCGGCTGATGAGCAAAGACATGGATCTCGTCATGGATGCCGCGAGGGCGTCTGGTGCTAATCTGCCTGCGGCTGCTGTCGCTCAATCCGTACTTGCCTCCAATGTCCCCGCGAGTGGCGACCTGGACCTGGCCGCTATTACTCCGTTTGTCATTGGTCAAGGAGCGAGGGCCGAGGTTTAGCTGGTATCAGATACCCCAACATGGCATCAATTGGGCGTGCCGGTTCGAGCCGTTTATGACGGTTGGTGAATCGAATGGGCATTGGGTTTGCTCTGGAGGACACTTTGGACCTGAGGCTCACTGATAAGGTTGTGCTGGTAACCGGATCGACAGCTGGGATTGGATTTGCGATTGCCCGGTCGCTTGCCGCAGAAAGTGCGCAAGTATATGTGAACGGACGCACGCAAGAGCGCGTGGATACTGCTGTTGCGGCGATCCGGTCGCAAGCGACAGCCAACAAAGTCGATGGCATCGTAGCGGACTTCTCCAGTTCAGCCGGAGCTGAGGCTGTGATTGCGAAACTTCCTTTAGTGGATGTGCTGGTAAACAACGTGGGCATCTTCGAGCCGAAGCCATTTGCCGAGATTCCCGATGCGGATTGGTACCGCTTCTTCGAGATCAACGTCATGAGCGGAGTGCGGCTTGCGCGACACTACCTTGCGGGAATGCTGAAGAAGAACTGGGGGCGCATTCTTTTCATATCGAGCGAGTCGGCGGTGCAGATTCCGCCTGAGATGGTACATTACGGGATGACCAAGACAGCGCAGGTGGCTGTGGCGCGGGGCATTGCGGAGTCCGTGGCAGGAACCGGCGTCACGGTCAACAGTATTCTTCCCGGACCGACCGAATCAGAAGGTGTGGCTGGCTTTGTCGAGGCGATGGCGAAACAGCAGAACAAGTCAAAGCAAGCGATTGAGAAGGAATTTTTCGAGCATGTGCGGCCCTCGTCCCTGCTCAAGCGCTTTGCCACCGTGGATGAAGTTGCGGCAATGGTGACTTATGTTGCCAGCGAGCTTGCATCGGCCACCAACGGCGCCGCACTGCGTGTAGACGGCGGCGTGGTGAAGGCAATTCTCTGAGGTTAGAAATTCATTGAAATGATTTTCAAGGCTCCGGATCAGAAATGGTCTACACCGCCTCCGTCTGATAGCTTCAGTAATCTCTGACGTCTCGCTTGCATCTGTAGGAATGAGAGTTTCTTGAATGGAGGTTGTCATGGATCGCAGAAATTTCCTCAAGACGGCCAGCGTTGCGGCCGCGGGATCGGTGGCGGCTGCGGGCGCACAAAGTACCCCGTCTTCTGTCGCCGCCCGCCGACCTGAGTCCCCGAACATGATTTATCGCGAGCTTGGCCGCACGGGCGAACGTGTTTCTGCGATTGGCATGGGTGGTTACCACATCGGGAAACAGCAAGACCCGGACGAGAGCATCCGCCTGCTTCGCGCCGCAATCGATCGCGGCATCACCTTCATGGATAACTGCTGGGACTATAACGGGGGCATCAGTGAGGTCCGGATGGGCCAGGCGCTCCGCGATGGTTACAGGCAGAAGGTCTTCCTGATGACTAAGATCGATGGCAGGGATAAGAACACCGCCGCCCGGCAGATTGAGCAATCGCTGGGACGCCTGCAAACAGATGTGATCGATCTACTTCAATTCCATGAGGTCATTCGCCTCGACGATCCGGATGTCATCTTCGCGCCGGGCGGAGCCATCGAGGCCGTCCAGGAAGCAAAACAAGCGGGGAAAATCCGCCACATCGGTTTCACGGGTCACAAGGATCCCAGCGTGCATCTCCGCATGTTTGAGACTGCCGACCAGCACGGATTTCACTTCGACACCGTGCAGATGCCGATCAATGTGATGGATGCGCATTTCCGCTCGTTTCTGAATGGGGTTGCCCCGGTGGCGCAGGAACGGGGCACCGCCATTCTCGCCATGAAAACGTTCGGTGATCCATACATTCTCCAGAGCAAGACCGTGACTCCGATGGAAGCCTTGCATTTCGGATTGAACTCCCCGGCGACGGTTATCATCACCGGGATCGATTCTCCAGCTATCCTCGACCAGGCGTTTCAAGCCGTCGAAAGCTTCCGGCCTCTGGACCGACAACAGGTCGCCGCGATTCTCGCAAAAACAAAGGAAGCCGCCATGACCGGGAAGTTCGAGCTGTTCAAGACCAGTTCACATTACGACGGCACGATCAAGAATCCAGCCTGGCTCGGCTACACCAACGGCTAAACGACATCGCTCATGCCGCTCTGGTTGGGAAGATGACTCATCGGCATTGTCTTTCCCTCAGCCCAACTGGATGCTGTCATCCTTCCACCCGCCGATGAGTCGCACCTAAATCGATGTCCCCCCAGAAGTCGTCTGGCAGATTCACAACAATGGGTTCGGAAGTGCTCCGGACAACAATCCATTGAAACGGTTCCTCGCTGGAAGGATTAATCTCCTGGTGCGGAAGCCACGCCGGGACAAAAAGAAAATCCCCAGCTCGCAGCGTCGCGTTAAACTCCCCCCGCTCGCCCCACCGAACGTAAGAAGAGCCGCTAAGAACATAGGCGATCGTGTGCTGTTCTCCATGGTGATGGATCCCTGTGCGGGCACCAGGTTCAACCAGAAATAGCCCTCCCCACATAGGCGATTCAATGCCGGCTCCTGGATGGATAGCGGCAAAGCGCCGTGATCCGGGCGTTTGAGCAGTCGCAGAGTCTAACTGCTCAGAACGAACTACACGAATAGATTGATACTGCATGAAATCTCCTCGGGTGGTGGTTTCGCTCCCCACTCCATCCATCCTCGATTAAGAAGACGTGGACTTACTTGCGGATGTAGGTGATGTGCCAGACAGAGCGCGAGCCGTCGTCAGTCACGAACATACTGCCGTCCTCGGCGATGGCAACACCCACAGGGCGTCCCCAGACATGGCCATCTTTCGTGACGAAGCCAGTGAGGAAGTCTTCGTAACTGTCGTCGGCGTGGCCGTCGTGCATGGGAACGCGGATGACTTCATAGCCTGCACGGTTCTTGCGGTTCCAGGAGCCGTGTTCGGCGGCAAAGGCGTCGCCGTCATATTGCTTGGGGAACTCGCCGGCAGATGGGTAGAAGGTCATCTCAAGCGAAGCCATGTGGGGTTGAACGAGGACATCGGGTGTAATCACTTTGGAGGCAAGATTGACCCTCTTGCAGGTCTTGGCCGCGTCCGCGGTGAGCGCCGGCGCCTGCGGGTTCGGACCTGTGCCATTGGCGCAAGGCTCCGGCAGGCGCGGATCCTGGTTGCCACCCATGTAATACCAGGGCCATCCGTAGAAGCCACCTTCCTTGATGGAAGTGACATAGTCGGGGACAAGATGATTGCCCAGGTCGTCGCGTTCATTGGTTGAGCACCAGAGCTGACCAGTCGTTGGATTGATAGCTTCGCCGACACAGTTGCGAATGCCGGAAGCATAGACCTCGATGAACTTGCCGTCGGGCGTAAATTCAAGCACGTCGGCACGATGGAACTCCTTGGGGTGCGTGTCGGGATCGTCCACGTTGGAGCCGGAACCTACGGAGACGAGCATGTGCCGGGCATCTTTGGTGAAGACGACGTCGCGGGTCCAGTGACCTCCCCCGGTGAGCTGGGCGTAGCCGGGAATATCCGGAACGATCGTCTCGGCCGGCCCCGTAGCGTGGAGATCGCCGGAACGATAAGGAATGCGCTGTACGGTCGTGGCGTTGCCGACGTAAACGTACTTAGGGTTGTCCGCGGGATAGAAGGCTATCCCAAAAGGATGGTCCAGGCCGGTAACGAATTTTTCGATATGTTCGGCTTTGCCGTTGGAGCCTACGCCACGAAGGATGAAGATGGTTCCAGCGCCGGAGTCGGCGAGGAAAAGATCGCCGTTCGGTGCGGTACGGATGAGCCGCGGCATCGTGAAAGTTCCGCCGCTGAGGGCCATCACCTGCTTGTTGTCCGCTCGTTGCATCGGAGCGGTGTCACCACCGGCATAAAGGGTGACTTTGAAGCCGGCGGGCGCGATAGGCCACGCATCGGCGGGACGGGGAATGACGTGCGGAGTGTTGTTGACGGCCTCGTCGGGCTTGGGTTCGGGAAGGTCGGCGAGAGTGATCTTGCGACGCACACCGGGCTGCTGCTGGTTCCAATCGGCGAATGCGGCCTGACCGGTGATGGTCTGTTGCGCGGGCAATGCCGCAGGAAGAAGCATCGCGGTTGCGGCGAGAACGACAGTGGATGCAAATCGCATCATGAATCTCCTCAGGGTTGAAAAACACCAGATTCTTTACTGCTCGGCTGTACGCTCATGAAAATGGCGATAGCGTTAGCCGCGACGGTTCAATGTTCCTATACTTTGCTGGGTGGCGTCTGCTACGCCACTCCCTCGCGAGCGCCCTTCCAAAGGTCAATGGACCCATCTTGTGCGTAGAGATCGATCTCCGCCAACTCTGCGTCCGTGAATTGGAGCTGCTTCAGCGCATCGAGCGAGTTATCGAGCTGTTCCACGTTACGCGCTCCGATCAGTGCGGAGGTGATTCTCTTGTCGCGCAGTACCCACGCAATCGCCATCTGCGCCAGCGACTGCCCACGCTTATGCGCAATTTCGTTCAGCGCTCTCACACGCTTGAGGTTCTCTTCGCTCAAGAATTCCTTTTGGAACCAAAGGCCGTCATTTGCGCGCGAACTCTTGGGAACGCCGTTGAGATACTTATTCGTCAACAGTCCCTGGGCCAGCGGGGAGAATGCAATGCAGCCGACGCCGAGTTCCTCCAGTGTGCCGAGGAGTTCTTTCTCCACCCATCGATTCAGCATTGAGTAAGACGGCTGATGAATCAACAGCGGGACTCCTTCGCTCTTGAGAATTTTTGCGGCTTCGCGCGTCCGTTCCGGGCTGTACGACGAAATACCCACATACAAAGCCTTGCCTTGCCGCACTGCCTGCGCCAGTGCACCCATGGTCTCTTCCAGCGGAACATCCATGGTCGGCCGGTGGGAGTAAAAAATGTCGACATACTCGAGTCCCATGCGCGCCAGGCTATCATCCAGCGACGCAAGCAAATATTTGCGCGAGCCTCCGTCGCCATAGGGCCCCGGCCACATGTCCCATCCCGCTTTTGTCGAGATCAGCAGTTCATTTCTGTAGCTGCGAAAATCCCTCCGCAGAATCTCTCCGAAGTTCTCCTCGGCAGACCCGTACGGCGGCCCATAGTTGTTCGCAAGGTCGAAATGAGTCACGCCGCGATCGAACGCGCGCCGAACCACGGCCCGTCCCGTCTCGAAAATATTGACACCGCCGAAGTTCTGCCATAGTCCAAGCGAGATCGGGGGCAGGACGATTCCCGATTGTCCGCTCCGCCTGAACGAAGCTCCGTCATATCGCTTTGCGTCCGGTACATAACTCATCGCATCTCCTTTTCTTTCTGACCTACTCGATGTTGTTCGTCGTCAACACGCAAATGCTCCGAATCTATCTCGTCTGGCGTGCGGTGTGATACTCGACATGCATCAATCTAAGCAAGCAATTCAGCAGCCACACTAGTCGGACATTATCTTGCCGAATTATTTGAGCTTTACAGTGGTTCTCTCTCTGGCTGTGACAGTAGGCTGACACGGGTGTCCATATTTCGACCCCGGTCCAGGCTATCGCAGTCTTATTCAAAATTCTCACCGAGCTGCTGGTAACTCGAATCGGTCAGGAACAAGCTGTAAGTTAAGAATCGTAAGCCGGATTCATGGCAGTGGCTACGGGCTCCCGCCAGACTCTGTCTTGACGACCTGGTTGATGATTCGCTGGATGATGGCGATCTGGACGTGGATATGGCTGGCTACGTCCGGGAGGAATTCGCTGACGAAGTTGCCGATGGGGGCGG
>Ga0182024_10004508_pt1 | contig 31982 bp, 20 predicted proteins | sample P32metaG_FD_120480 | JGI IMG/M metagenome (GOLD analysis project Ga0182024, IMG submission 120480) | Permafrost microbial communities from Stordalen Mire, Sweden - P3-2 metaG (Illumina Assembly) | ecosystem: Environmental > Terrestrial > Soil > Wetlands > Permafrost | place: Sweden: Stordalen...
CAACGAAAAAATTCTTCGTTACCATGAGGCTCTGCTGCTCACGCGCACGGGCAGATTCGAAGATGCCCTGCGCAGCTATGCTTTTTTTACTCATGAGAATGACGCCAATCCTGAACTGCTTCTGGCGATCGGGCTGGCTGGTCTGCGAACGCCGCTTCTGCCGAAAGAATTGAAAGCCGATCAACAGGAGTTGTATATGAACGCCGGCAATGCGGCATTCGACTTTATGAAGGGAGACAAAGAGGCCGCGCACCTGGAGTTTCAGCATCTCTTTCAGCGCGTTCCTCCAGTACCCAACGCTCATTACCTATATGGATTCTTGTTGTACGCAAGCGATCCCGATGAAGCCGTCATTGAATTCGAGAAGGAGCGGGAAGCGAATCCTTCAAACACCGCGGCGGAGGTGATGCTGGCATGGATTCCATTACTGCAGAATGATGGTTCCGAGGCGCTACCGTATGCGCAGAAAGCGGCCGCCGAAGATCCCACGCTTCCGAGCGCTCAACTTGTTCTCGGCCGCGCCCTCAGCGAAACCGGCGATACAAAAAATGGCATTGAACACCTGGAGAAGACAGCGCAACTGCAACCCGACAATCTCGAAGTCCACCTGGCTCTGGCCAAGGCGTACTCCAAGTCCGGGCGGAAAGAAGATGCCCGGCGCGAGCGTTTGCTCTGCCTGGAAATGACCAAGAATGATACGGCGCCCGCGACACATCCTTAGCCCGCTCGCGGGCATTCTGATTTCGGTCGCTGCTGCCGCGCCTTGTGCCAATGCGCAAGGTAAGACTGAATCCGCGTGCGTATCGTGCCATCGTGCACCGTCGGAGTCACAACCGAGAACGCCGATGGGACGGGCGCTGGCGCTTCCCGGAGCGAATCCAGCGCTGCGCAACGAGCCCAAGCTGACAGTTCGAAAGGGCCCATACACGTACACGGTAGAAACTCATGAGGATCAAAGTACGTATAGCGTGAGCGACGGGACACGAACGATTACGGTTCCCATTCATTGGTATTTTGGCGCTGGCGCGCAGACCTGGGTCTTAGAACGCGACGGACACCGTTACGAGAGCGCAGTGAGTTATTATCCGTCGATCCCGGGTCTCGACTTCACCACTGGCGATGAGGACTTGAAACCTCGCAATCTCGACGAAGCGATCGGGCGCGAGATTGGTATGCCCGAAACCCGAGTCTGCTTCGGCTGTCATGCCAGCACCGCGGTGAACAAGGGAAAGATGACGTTCGAATCCTTGCGTCCCGGAGTGACTTGCGAGCATTGTCACGCCGGCACCAACACGCACCTGGCAGATTCCATCAACGACGATTTCGATTCCGCACCGCCTGACTTGCGCAAGCGATCGTCGGAGGATATCTCGAATTTCTGCGGTCAATGTCATCGCAGTTGGGAGACCGTGGTTCGGAATCACTGGCGCGGTGAACTCACAGTTCGCTTCCAACCCTATCGTCTGGCCAATAGCAAGTGCTTTGACGGCGGGGATCCGCGCATCAGTTGCATCGCCTGCCATGATCCTCACGTGGACGTCGTGCGCCAGGATTCTTCCTACGATGCCAAGTGCCTGGCCTGCCACTCACCTGCTTCCACGGCTGCTTCTTCGGCAGCCATCGTATCCAGCATCTCTCCGCCCCATGCAAAATCTTGCCCAACCGCCCAGTCGGACTGCGTGAGCTGTCACATGCCAAAAGTAAAGTTGCCCAACGGACACCTGACCTTTACCGATCATCAAATCCGCATCGTAAAACCCGGCGAGCCGTTTCCGAATTAGAACTGCCGCCGCCCACACTCCGCCCTACATTTCGGCCTATGCTCCGCGCGAAAACGGATATAGAATGACCCGTTCGGTGTTAGAGATTCAGCCTCAACGCCTGGGCTTTAGTAGTTGTCAACAACGGAATCTTTCTATGGATAAGTCAGGAACTTCTGCAGCGCTGGCATTCCTTCTTTTACTCTCGCCGCTTTTCGGTCAGTCTCCGTCGCCTCAAACCGGGAAATCGCCCACTGGGCAATCAACGACTGCGCCAGTCTCAAAAAGTGAGACCCCGACCATCGTCACCAACGTCGAAGAGGTCACCCTTGATCTTGTAGTTCACAACAAGAAAAACAAACCCGTCCTCGATCTTAAGCCTGAAGACATCGCGGTTGTCGACAACGGGTCCGCGGTAAAGCTTTCCGACCTTCGACTTGTGACTGGCAACTCCGTCGGTAACCACTCGCTCACCTTGGTCTTCGATCGTCTCGCGCCTTCCGCCGCAAAAAATGCGCGTGATATCGCAACCAAGATTCTCAAGGCCACTACGGCCGACGGTTTTTCGTTCTCGGTACTGGACATAGGAGGGCGTCTCAGACTTTTTCAAGGGTTTACTTCCGACCGCGTCGCACTGGAAACGGCAATCGCCGCGGCTACGGAAGTCGCGGAAAGCAGCAAGGAGAGTTCAGCAGCTGAGAATGGTTCAGCCCTGGCGGAGAAGAACCTTATTGCTGCGGCGCAGACCGGGACAGATTCTTCTGGAGCCCGAGTGAGCACGAAAGATCGTAATGCGGCCCGAATCATGCTTGCCTCACTTCAGGAATCGCAGCGCATTGTGCAAGACCAACACTGCCAGCCTTCCCTTGCAGGTTTGCTGGCGCTGGCACGCACCCAACGCCAGATTCCGGGACGCAAAGTCGTGATTTACTTCGAACAAGGGCCGCAGCTCGATTCGAATGCCCGGGACATGCTGCGCACCATTATCGGAGCGGCGAATCGATCCGGCGTCAGCATTTATAGCGTCGACGTGAACGCGCTCGATCCCAACAACAGGGAGGGCCTCATCGCAACCGCGGCTATCGGAGGCGCGAGGACGGGCGCACCTGCTCCGCTGTCGGGTCCGGCCGCACAGGTTCCGGAGCCCTACGGTCCCGGCATGACCACAGAAATCGGAGAGCAATATAACCGATTTGAAAATGATGGCTTGGCCGGCGCGAGCGACCCCTTGGGTGAAATGGCAATCCGCACGGGGGGCGCTTATATTCTGTCAACTGATAATCTCAAGAAACCTCTGCAACAAATGATCGAGGATATGACCACGTATTACGAGGCTTCCTATGTTCCGCCGATCAAAGAATATGATGGAAAGTTTCGCCCGGTTGCTGTAAAGCCGGTCAGGTCAGGACTCAAGGTTCGCTCCCGTGCCGGTTACTTTGCACTAGCACCCGACCCTGGTTCCTTGATAAGGCCGTTCGAAGCACCGCTGATGAAAGTCCTGGGCGGCCCTCAACTGCCTACGGATGTGAAGTTCCACGCTGCGGTGTTGCGGCTAGGTGATTTGCCGACCGGCAACGAAAATGTCCTTGTAATCGAAGTTCCCGTGGCAGAACTGGAAACGCGAGACGATGCGAATTCAAATCTTTATTCCCTGCATGTTTCCATTGTGGCCCAGATCAAGAATAAAGCCGGCGAAGTGATTGAACATTTCAGCGAGGACATTCCAAGGCATGCGTCGCTCGACTCGAAAGGGAATACGGGCTCCGAACTGATCACGATGCAACGTCATTTCCTCGCCGATCCCGGGGAATACGTTGTGGAAGCCGTTGCTCTCGATCGCAACAGTGAAAAAGCCGGCGCCCAGCGCCTGAATTTCGAAATTCCCAGCGAACCGTCCGGTCCATCCCTGAGCGATGTAACCATGGTCGAGCGCATGGAACCCTTGCCGTCAGAAGTGGATTCGACAGAGCCTCTTCGCTACGGCACCAGCAAAGTAGTGCCAACGCTTTCGGGGCAAATTGCTCATGGAGCCAAAAGTATTTCTTTCTTTTTTGTGGTTCATCCAGATCCCGTTTCAAAAGAGCAGCCAAGACTGGAGATGGAAGTACTGAAAAACAACGAGCAGATCGCGCAACTTCCATTGCAGTTCCGAAAGACGACTGGGGCGGTTTCCGTCCCATACCTGGCATCGATCCAATCCGCTTCTTTGTCGAGCGGGGATTATGAAGTCATCGAACGAGTCGAACAAGGCGGCAAGACCGCCGAACACGCAGTGGCATTCAGGATCGAAGGACCGGAGTTAGCCTCGGCCGCTGCGCCTGGGGATTCGAGCGCCACACGCCCCGCCGATGACGCTCAGGTTTCTGCAACTTCCGAAGTCCAGTCGTCCGGAACTGAGGGCCACACCGGCAGACATCTCGTGATCACTGCGCTGCCGGAAGGTACGGTTTCCGCGCCCTCGGCGGAACAGCTGGCAGGCATTGTTGCAGGCGCGAGAAAACGCGCGCTGGACTACACTTCAACCTTACCGAACTTCATTTGCGTCGAGATCACGAACCGATCGGTGGACCAGTCCGGCAATGGCAACTGGAAGCATCGGGATTCTCTGGCGGAACTGCTCACTTATCACAACAATGAGGAGTCGCGTAGCACGCTGGAAGTCAACGGCAAGCGCAGCAGCCTCAAGCGAACTGACTTGAATTCTACCTGGCCGATCTCGGTAGGAGAGTTTGGCGCGCTGCTGAAACTGGTTTTCTCATCCTCGTCGAAAACACAGTTCGAGTGGAAGGAAGCCGCGACCCTCGGCGACGGAAGCGGAACTGTGCAGGTACTTAGTTATCGTGTCGCCCACGAAAATGCCACGATCGATTTGAGTTCAGGAAACGACACAATTGGCGTGGGCTTTCACGGGCTGGTTTATATCGATGCCGCCACTAGTGGCATCCGTCGCGTGACGCTCGAAGCGGAGGGCCTGCCGCGCACCTTTTCCATGCATTCAGCCACTATGACGGTGGACTACGATTATGTCGCGATCTCTGCGCGTGATTATCTTCTGCCCGTGCGTTCGACCGTAAGTCTCCAAAGAGGCCGCAAGCAGATCGAGCTCAACGAAATCGCCTTCCGCAATTATCGCCGCTTCGCTTCCCGCGCGAAAATCAAAATGATTCAGTGAACACTGTCGCTGGCGTAAACCGCGATTCGGTGATTGCGAACCTTCGGCGTTAGCTTCTTTCCGCCGGTATTGGAGAAGAGAACGCGCGAGTCCTGCAGCGGCATGTGGCAATCAATGCAGTTGCGGACGATCTGATCGCCTAACTTTGCGTACTCGCCACACTGCGTGGCCTGATGACAGCTCAAACATCGCGGCGAAAAAGCTGCCGCATCGAGCTGAGGCTTATGCACATCATGGCAGGTCGAACAGGTTAAAGTGGTCGTCGACTGAAAACATTTGCTTCTTCTCAATAACTGCACCTGGTTGCCATGAACATCCACCGCATCTTCCGGGCTGGTGTACGGAATATCGATGTAATCGTCGAGCGCGTCTCCGGGCAGGAACGTTAAAGCGGGTTGAATCGGCGTTCCATTGCCCGAATGGCACAAACCACACAGATCAATTTGCCGATCGCGCGTGAGCGATTTTGGATTCACGATCGTCTCCGAAGTTCCCAGAGGCAGCGAGGATTTCGACCGATGCAGTGCGACGTGTTGGCGGCCTGGACCATGACACTTCTCGCAGAAGATTCCCAGTATCAAGCTGTCTTTTCGATATCGATTAATGGATGGCTGGAGCCAGTCGAAATAGCTGGCGTGGCACTCTAGACAGCGCGGAATAATGTCTTTATCGAAATGGGGTGAGCCATCCGGATAACTCGGGCTGTTCACCCAACTGTCCGTTGCAGTCCAATAAGTAACCGGCAACTGGAAGAGCTGATCTCCTTTCCAGAAAAGATAACTCTGTCCTTTCCGGGCCACGCCAGCCACGATGTCGATGCGTTCGGTGCGCGCAATTTTCTTAGTGGGCGAAAGCTGTTCTACTGCGCTCTGAAAATAACCATGTTCATCGGCGGTCATCTCGAAGGTCAAATATGGGTTCGAAGTCTTTAGAACATTCGAGCCTGGCGCAAAGCCTCCCTTGATCGTACGCGGACTGGGCCAACTGGATGCCAGGTGGTGCGCCGTCTGCAGATAGGTTTTAGACTTTTCCTGGTGGCAGGAACGGCACACCGAATCTCCCACATAATCGGCACGAGGAGGCGGTTTTTTCTCCTCGGCAGAAGAAGAAGCTGGCGGCAGCGCAGAAAATAAAGCCACAAAACAGATAAGGATAGCGCGAGTTCGCGGGTAGGATCGGCTCACCAATTCATTCTCCTTCGTCGGTCTGTTTTGCCATGAGATTCTCTTGCAGGGGCGCCAGTTGCTCAGTTATGCTCAAGACGCGGGAAGCCCACATCTTGCGGGATTCGCCGAGGCAATCTTGCCACATCAATGCATCCGACGTTTGCGAAGGCGGCTTTAATTTTTGCGGCCATTCTGGCCGTGACTCCGCGCCTCGATGCCTGCACCGGGCCCCCACCAGTCGAGGCCAAACTTCGCGCCCATCCCGACGCCGATACCTACAAAGAACTCGGAAACTGGTTCGGCGACCGCAAGCGATACCCTTGTGCGCTGGAGGCATTCCAGAATGCTCTCAAGCTCGAACCGGGCTCTGCCGAACTTCATTACCTTGTCGGGCTCACTCTTTACGCCTCCGGACATCCTGAGGAAGCACTCAAACCCCTTGGGCAATCCATTTATCTTATGCCTGAAGTCCTGAAGCCCCGATTGCTGCTGGCGACTGCGTTCGATTCACTACAACGTCATCAGGACGCTCAATCTCAATGGGAGGCGGCGTTGCGCATCGATCATCTCTCGATCGAAGCGCTCGACGGCATGAGCAAGTCGCTAATGGCACAAGGGGATTATGTTTCCGCCATTGAGCTGCTGCGCGAGGCTCCACGCAACGAAACCTTGACACTTGATCTTGCCCTGGCCTACGGCAGAGCGAGAATGCTCGACAAAGCGGAGGATGTCCTGACCCAGGCCCTTAAGCGAAATCCGTCGTCTTTGGCGCTGACTACTGCATTAGCCACCATCTACGTCAACCAAGTGCACTATGAAAACGCGGTGAATCTTGCCGCAAAATCGACTCGCCTTCATCCCGGAAACCTTGAAGCGCAGAAGCTCTACTTGCGCGTTCTGGTGCTCAATGGCGATTTCGTTCCGGCGCGGCCGCTTGCCCGCAAACTCCTAGCCGCCCGCCCGCACGATTCTGATTTTCTGTACTTGGCCGGCATCCTCGAAAATGAAGACGCCGAATTCGCCGCCGCGCGCACTCATCTCGAGGCGGCTATCGCTCTGGATCCAAACCACTACAATGCCCATTACAATCTCGCCTTGGTGCTCGCGGAACTCAAAGACTACACCGGCGCGAAAGGACACCTCGAAAAGGCGATCGCGCTGGGAGCAACTGAGCCTCAAGTTCATTTCAAGCTGTCGACCGTGTTACGCGCGCTGGGAGAAAATGATCGGGCGCAGCAGCAACTCAATCTCTATCAGCAGTTAAACCAGGCCAAGATTAACCGGACACTGGCTGCGAGCAAAGCCGCCGAGGCAGCCAAAGAACAAGCCGGTGGCAACTTGGCGAAGGCAGCTGCGCTCTACCGTGAGGCTTCTCAGGCCACTCCTGACGATGCTGCGATCGCTTACAAGCTGGCCCTCGCCCTCGACGCCATCGGGGATACTGCGGCCGAGCGCACGGCATTGGAGCAAGCAGTTAAGAGTGATCCGGCGTTCGCTCTGGCGCAAAACCAGCTTGGGTATCTCGCTTCAAAAGATGGGGATACTGCTGGCGCCGAGGAACATTTCCGACTGGCAGTACGCGCCGCTCCAGGCTACGCCCAAGCATGGATTAGCTTGGCCGCAACTCTTGCCATGGAGTCTCGCTTTCCCGAGGCTCAAGAGGCCGTCGCCAACGCTCTCAAACTTGAGCCGGACAACTCCGAAGCGACCCAACTGCGCAAGGACCTGACCGCCGCTCAAGAACAGCGCTGAATACGATCCAACACGGCCCTATGCATGAAGTCGCGATGACAGATCCGAAATCCGGTCACTGGACCCGCCGCCGCCTGCTCCAAACGCTGCCGGCGATACTCTCGCCCATGCTGGTCCCAGCGGAGCTTCGCTTCGCGGTTGGCCCCACGAAAGTTAATCCCACCAAAACTGCCCCGTTCTCCCGCTTCGTCGACGTTACCTCGAAAGCCGGCCTGACCCAGACTATGTTCTACGCCGATCCCGACCACAACACCTACATTATCGAGGCCAATGGGGCGGGTTGTGCTTTCTTCGACTACGACAATGATGGCTGGATGGATGCCTTTATCCTCGGAGGCCGCCGCCTGGAAGGCATTCCGCCAGGCGCCAGCAACCGCCTCTACCACAACAACCGTGATGGCACATTCACCGATGTCACCGCTAAAGCCGGCCTCACCGATGCTGGTTGGGCACAAGGTGTGTGCGTCGGCGACTACAACAACGATGGCTTTGAGGATCTGTACATCACCTACTACGGGCAAAACCGCCTCTACCGCAACAATGGAGACGGCACATTCACTGATGTGACCGAGAAGGCGGGACTGTATGATTCCCGCACTCGTTTCGGCTCGGGTTGCACCTTTGTCGATTACAACCGTAACGGCTGGCTTGACCTGTTTGTTTCCAATTACGTGGAGATTGACATCGCGACCGCTCCCAAGCCGACTCTGGACATTCCTAACTGCAGCTATGAAGGCGTTCCAACCAACTGCGGCCCGGGTGGGCTCCCTATGCCCTTTCACTCCCTCTACCGTAATAACGGGGATGGAACTTTTACCGATGTTTCCAAAGAGTCCGGCGTGGCTGCTCTGCGCGGCTCATATGGATTCACAACGGTTGGGTTCGACGCTGACGAAGACGGGTGGCAGGACATTCTCGTAGCCTGCGATGCCACGCCCAGCCTGCTCCTGATGAACAATCACGATGGCACGTTTCGCGAAGAAGGGTTGTTGCGCGGCGTTGCCCTCAGCACCGAGGGTCAGCCCATGGCCGGCATGGGAGTCGGCGTCGGCGATTTCGATCTCGACGGTCACATCGATCTTGTAAAGACCCACTTCGTGAATCAGCCCACGGGCCTTTACCACAATAATGGCAGGGGAGAATTCGAGGACGTTGCCGCTCGTGCCGGGCTCGCTGCCGAGCGCCGCTTCACCAGTTGGGGCACCGGCTTGGTCGATCTCGACAACGACGGCTACCCCGACATTTTCACGGTCGCCGGAACCGTCGCTCCTGAACTGGAACGTGTCTACGCCAAATATCCCGCGCGTAATCCCCGCCTTATCTTTCGCAATCAGGGTAACGGAACTTTTATAGAACTGGGCGATGAGGCCGGCCCTGCGATCGCATCACGCCACGTAAGCCGGGGATGCGCCTTCGGAGATTTCGACAACGACGGCGACCTCGACATCCTCATCATGAATCGCAACGAGCCTCCAACGCTGCTGCGCAACGACGCGCCCGCCGGCAATCATTGGATTAAGGTGCGGCTGGAAGGAACCAAAAGCAATCGCAGCGCGATTGGCTCACGAGTGCTTGTGCACTTCGGCGGAAAAGTGCAGGCGCAATGCGTGACCAGCCAGTGCAGCTTCCTTTCAGTGAACGATCCTCGTTTGCACTTCGGCTTGGGAGCACCCTCGAAAGCGACCGTCGAAATCCACTGGCCCACCGGCGCATCCGAAACCTTCGCAGATCTGGCGGCCGATCAGCTTGTCACCATCCGTGAAGGTCAAGGAATCGTCAAGGGGCGTCCGTTCCGTTAGAGCAAGTACTTTTACGGTGAAGTAGTACGTTGTCGTTTAACGGGTGCGAACTTGTAGCCACCGACGGTTGGACAAAAGTCAGTCCCAGCGGTGGACAAACATCCTGGAGCTCAGCGTACTCAAACGGTTTCCAGCAGTCTAGATTCACGGCCTGTCAGTCCACGCTATGTTTCGCCGTGTACCCGTCGCGCGCGACCACATCGACCTTCACGTTCTTGCCTTTTTGATCTTTCACCTGCAACGGGCCGCCATCGGGGGCCACCACTTGAACTTTCAGCTTGCGGTACGTTCCGTCGAGCTTGGTGTTCGTAGGAGAATAGGAAATGGTGTACTGATGGCGTATGTCGTTGCCAATGGCCTCAAAATCCTCGCCATACTCTGCCTGAAACCGTGGGAAATAAGCGCGCCCACCAGTCATGGCAGCGAAAGTACGCATTTCGTTGTCGGCCTGCAGGTAATCCATCTGGCCGACAGGTATGCCCATGCCATGCGGCGCAGCGCGCCCGCGGGATTCATACATTTCACGGAGAATCCATCCCACGCTGATCGGGAAAATGGTGACGTCTTTCGTGTCCTTAATCTTTTTCGTGATCTTATCCAGCGTCAGCTTGCTGAAGGTATCGATTCCAGTGGTGATGAGAATGACGTATTTCTTGCCTTCCACGCGGTCGAGTCGATCAAGCGTGTCATAGAGAGCATCGAAAAGGTTGGTCTCGGCGAAACCCGGGATACGCAACTGGTTTAGCGCTCCATAGACGGCCGCCTTGTCCTGCGTGAAATCCACCAGAATATGCGGCTGCATATCGTAATAGCTGACCGCGACCCAGTCGTCTTTCGTGAGGGTGCGGGCAAAAGCATAGGAGGCCTGCAGCGCATCCCGCAGGAACACATAGTTGGTCGAGGCAAATTCAACCAGCAGGACGGCGGTGATGGGTGCCTTCGAAACCGTGAAGTGGCTCACATTCTGCGCTACGCCATCTTCCAGAATCCGAAAATTTTCTTGCTTCAGCCCGGGAACAAACTGCCCGTCTTTGGTGGTGACCAGCACATCCACATTGACCAGAGGCACGTTCACTTTTAAGGAATAGTCGGGAATATCGTCGGCCTTTTTCGGTGCAACTGGCGGAGGAGGGGGCGCTTCGTCGGTCTTCTTCTTGGGAATGGCGTACGGCCCGACATTATCGGTAGGCCCACCCGCTTCGTCGGGAACATCTTGCTTGGGCTTACCATTGTCGTTCGACTGGGGCGATTGCGGCGGGGGTTGAGAGGCTGGAGCCTGCCCTTGTTGGTCCTGTGCGGCAAGCAGTGGGGAGACACACAGAAGAGCCGACAAAACTACCCAGCCAGACCTGAAGCGAATCAATTTTTTGGATCGTAAGATCTTACTTTTGTAATGATTAAACATGTTCAACACGGAAAACTCCTGTGCTAGTATAGACGCACGGATTCACAATTGGGATGTTTTGCCAAGTCCCAGAACCTCCTCCAGGCAACGAGTCACAGTTGGTCTGAGTCTAACTTGAAATGGAACCTTTCCGGTTCCGTGTCGGGGCATTAAATGAGAAAAGTAGTTCTTTCGCTTCTCGTCCTGGGTCTATCCCTATCTCCAATTTCTCTTGCTGGCCAAACTGCGCAGCCGACCATCCCAGTGGATCAGATCCATGCGGGCATGCGGGGCTATGCCCTCACGGTTTTTGAAGGCATAAAGCCGGAGTCCATGGACGTGGAAGTGCTTGGCATTCTGCACAATACCAATGGACCGAAGGGCGACGTCATACTGGTTCGACTCCACGGCGCGAAGGTGGAGTACACCGGTGTCGTCGCCGGTATGAGCGGCAGCCCTGTCTATTTGAACGGCAAACTGGCGGGCGCGCTCGCCTTCCGTATCGGAGAATTCTCCAAAGAACCGATCGGCGGGGTGACCCCCATCGCCGACATGCTCGAGATCAACGCTCTTGACAAGGCGCCGGCAGAAGAAGCCGCGGCCACGAAACCTGGCTTATCGAATGTGGCGGGAAAAACTGCCGCACCGGGCGATGCGGGCGTACTTCCTGAGTCGGCGCAATCCGATGCTCCGCAGAATTTCTCGAATTATCTCAAGCCTATTGCTGCACCGTTGATCTTTAACGGATTCTCGGAAGATACAGTTCAGCGCTTTGCTGCGCAGTTCGCTTCAGCTGGAGTAGTTCCCGTGATGGGTGCCGGTTCGGTCAGCGAAGAGAAGCAACCGGAGCCGCTCGTGGCAGGTTCGGCCGTGAGTGCGATTCTGGTTCGCGGCGATATGGACATCGCGGCAACCTGCACCGTCACCTATATCGATCCGCAGCGCCTGCTGGCTTGCGGACATCCTCTTCTGCAGTTCGGCTCCGTTGACTTGCCCATGAATAAGGCACAGGTCTTGGCCACGCTGCCTTCGCCGCTGAACGCCTTCAAGATCGTCAATACGACCGAGCAGGCGGGAGTTTTTGTGCAGGATCGCCATACCGGTATCCTCGGCGTCTTCGACAAACAGGCCGACATGATTCCCGTGACGCTGACGATCCACGGCGGAAGCGGCGTGAAAGTATTTCACTATGAGGTCTTGAACAATCCTCGTCTGAGCCCGGTGGCCATGATGGCGACGGTATTCAACGCGCTTCACGGCGTCAACGAATACGGCGAAGAGATTACCTACCGGCTCAACGGCAGCATCGATGTAAAAGGTTTTCCAGAAGTCGGACTCAGGAACATGTTCGTTCCTACCGAGAGCGGTCAGCCAGCCGCCATGGCCGCAGCGACTTCTCTGGGCGAGCGCTTCGGACGCATCTACGACAATCCTTACAACGCTCCCGCGGTAAATAGCGTGAAGCTCGATTTTGATCTGGTGCGTGAGCGCCGCTGGGCGCGGCTGGAAAGCGCACGCACTGACGTGAGCGAAGTCCGCCCGGGCGACGAGATTATTGTCGAAACCGTCCTCGCTCCCTATCGCGGCGAGCGCGTCGTTCATCAGATTCCGGTCAAGATTCCAACCTCGGCCAGTAAAGGAACGTTGCGCATTCTGGTGAGTGACGGCGAAACTCTGGACCACGTTGGCCGTGGTAATCCGGCTTTCGGACGCAGCCTCGACCTGGCTTCCACAATTGCGCTGCTCAATAAAGAGCACGCCAACAATCGCCTCTACGTTTCGCTGCTGGAAGCCGATCCGGAAGCGCGCGTCGCCGACAAGGTCATGCCGACGTTGCCCATCTCAGTGATGAACATTATGGACGGCATGCGCGGGAATCAGGAGATGATCGTCAGCGGAGAATCCAGCGTCGATGAGACCGCAACACCCCCGCTCGATTACGTGGTGAGCGGTGCGCAGTTGCTGACAGTCACCGTGAAGTAGAGAAGCGATTAGATTACGTGGCGCGGGCACTCCTGCCCGCGAACTCTAACCACGAGCAAACCGCAGTTCCAATCCAGAACTGCGCCATCAGAAATACCCGGTTTCCTGCTGAAAGAAGATCGTTCGGTCCCTAAGATCAAAAGGATCGGAGCCCTTCATGCTCACGGCAACCTCCGTAGCTACGAATACCGTCGCCGCCTCCCTCACTACCAAAGAGACGAGCGCCCGCTGTTCATCACCTTCCGAACTCTCGCCATGACGCTCTCACCTGAGTCACGGACGCTCACCCTGCGTCACTGCCTCCACGACAACGGCAGAACGATCCACCTTCACGCCGCGGTCATCATGCCCGATCACACGCATCTTCTATTCACCGCCCTTCGAGATGCGGAGGGCTGGACCTTCGCACTCCCAGAAATCCTGCGAGCGATCAAAGGCGCCTCTGCCCGCAGCGTTAACAAACTCACTGGACGCACCGGCCCCGTGTGGCAAGATGAATCCTTCGACCACGTTCTAAGGGGAGATGAAACCCTGCGAGAGACCATCGACTATATTCGCCAGAATCCTGTCAGAAAAGGGTTGGTCGAGAAACCAGAAGACTACCAGTGGTTGTGGGTGGAAGAATGTGGCGCGGGCTCCTAGTGTGGCGCGGGCACTTCTGCCCGCGAACTCTAACCACGAGCAAGTTTGTATGATCACTGGGAGAAACAAACTAGGGAACGAAGTTACCGCAACCCTCGGCTCCTCATCCCCTGTCGGCATTTCGCGGGCAGGAGTGCCCGCGCCACACTGGAACCGGGACCTTACTCTTCCTCGTCCTTACCCATCTGCTGCGCCAGATAGCGCTCATAGCCGAGTTCTTTGATGAGGTGCATCTGGGCTTCCAGAAAGTCCACATGATCTTCTTCGTCTTTCAGCAGGGCCACCAGCAGATCGCGCGATCCGTTGTCGCCTTCCTTGGTGGCAATCGCAACCGCGTCGTTATACTGCTTGACTGCCCCGACCTCCAACGCCAGATCGCTTTCAATCATCGCCTTGACGTTGCCGCCGACGGTCAGCTCCAGAGGCTGCATCGAAGGACTGCCATCCAGAAACAGAATCCTCTCAATCAGTACTTCGGCATGCTTCATCTCGCCAATGGACTGTTTCTTGATGAAGTCGGAGAGCTTTTGATATCCCCAGTTCTCGCACATCTCCGCGTGCAAAAAATACTGGTTAATCGCGGTCAGCTCTTCCCGCAATGCTTTATTCAACTCGTTAAGAACTTTTGGATTGCCTTTCATAGCGCCCGAGTATCGCAGAATGTGCCACAAGGGGCAATAGAAACCCCCGTCCGGAACGCAACATATCCTGTCGTGACCGGCTTGGCTTTGTCAATTCGGGAACACACGATCCAAATCAAGAATGGAGTAAATTTCGAAATATTATCCCAGCGCTGCATCCAGCGTTTTCAATAAATCAATCCGCGTGAATGGCTTCTCCAACAGTCGGATGCCTCCCTCGATTCCTTGATTCACAACCAGTTCCCCTGTATAGCCCGACATATAGATCACTCTCATGCCGGGGTGAGAGTCGAGGAGCCGCAAGACCAGTTCCGGCCCGCTCATTCCCTTCATCACGACATCGGTGAGGATCAGGTCAATCGAGGCCTTTTTGTTGGCGATCACTTCCAGTGCAGACGTTCCATCCTCTGCCTCAAGCACGATGTATCCGTGATCCTGGAGCATTTTGCGAGTCAATTTGCGAATCAGTTCGTCATCTTCGGTCAGCAGAATCGTAACCCCGTCTCGCCTCGGAGGGGGAGCCTCCGCCTGGATCTCTGATACCAAGCCCAGCTTGTGCTCGGCGCCGGGAAAATAAAGCTTAAAGGTCGTGCCCCGCCCCGGTTCGCTATATACCCAGATATGGCCGCCGCTCTGCTTGACGATGCCGTAAACCGTCGCCAGTCCCAGCCCGGTTCCCTTCCCGATCTCCTTGGTAGTAAAAAAAGGCTCGAAAATACGGGATCGTGTCGCTTCATCCATGCCGATTCCATTGTCACTCACAGCCAGCATCACGTGGCGTCCCGCGATCATGGAGTGCTCTCGGGCAAAGGCTTCATCGAAATCGAACACCCCGGTTTCGAGAATCAGCTTTCCGCCTTTCGGCATTGCGTCGCGCGCATTCACGGCCAGATTCATAACGATCTGATCCAGTTGACCGGGATCCGCTTCAATGATGGCAGTTGCCGACCGCGACAGAAGCACCGTCTCCACATCATCGCCCATAAGGGGACGCAGCAACCTACTCACGTCTTTGAGCCTGTCGTTCAGGTCCAGCACCTGACTCTGAGCCGGCTGTCGGCGGCCGAACACCAGCAGCTGCCGGGTTAAAGACGCGCCGCGCGTAGAAGCCTCACGGATGTTGTCGATATATTCCAAACTCCCCGAATCGACACGGCTTCGCAGCAGTTCCGCGCAAGCGGTAACAATTCCTAACAAGTTGTTGAAGTCGTGCGCCACCCCTCCCGCCAGCCGTCCTACCGCTTCCATTTTTTGCGACTGCCGCAACTGGTCCTCAACCTTTTTCTGCCCCGTAATATTACGCGCGATGGTCGACGCGCCGATTATTTTGCCGTCGGCATCATGAATGGGAGAAACGGAAATCGACATGCTCAAATAGCGCTTGTCTTTGGTGACCCGCACCGACTCGAAGTATTCCACTCGTTCGCCATGACGGATCTTTTCAAGGATTGCCGGAATTTCATCTGCGCGCGCCTTTGGAGCAAGCACCGAAATCGGCGTGCCGATCATCTCCTGCGCTGTATAGCCGTAGATCTGCTCCGCACCCTTGTTCCAATGCGTAATGATGCCGTCGAGACTCTTACCGATAATCGCATCCTGTGACGAATCGACGATCAGCGCCAGCCGGTTTTGAGAGTCCCGCAGCTCACGGCTTTTCCTCCGATCCAATTCTTCGTTGGCGCGACGCAGTTCGTCCTCAATGCGCTTGCGATTGCTGATGTCCCGGATGACGCTTAACACAATCGTTCCATCCGACGTTGCGACCGGGCTGAGGCTGATCTCAACCGGAAACTCTGACCCGTCGCGCCGTCTCCCACACAAATCGAGCCCTGATCCCATTCGCCGAATCTTAGGTTGCTGGTGGAAATGCTCGCGGTGCAGATGGTGCTGCGGCCGCTGTCCCTCGGGAACAAGCATCTCAACCTTCTGGCCGATCAACTCGTCCCGCGTATAGCCGAACAGCGCTTCCGTTTGAGAATTCACCTGAATAATGACGCCCTGCTGATTCACGGCGGCGACTGCATCGGGAATCGCCTCGAGGATGCCGGCGGACAAGAGCGTATCAGCGACGGTCTTGGACGGCGCTAAATCTCTGCTCTGGTTGAAGACTGCTGGTTCGCTCATACGTCACACGGCTGCACAGTTTGGATACTATACGTGAAAACCTTCGGAATGAGCCGGTCTGACGGCGAGATCTCGTTACGGGTGAAGAGCGGCTACTGTCAAGAAAACGCCATGCTTATCCTGTGAACATCATGCGCGAACATCATCATGCGAGCCTCATCATGCAAACATCAGCGCAAGCAAAGCTGGGCGAGGCTTTTCGGCATGTGCCGGAAGCCTTGCGTCATGACCATGGCAATCAACATTTGCGTGCCGTTAAAGCCCGCATGAACCAGGAAGCTGGCCCCCACTGAGCGGGTGATCGCGCGCACCACACCGCACACCACGCCGACCAGAAAGATAACCAGCGCCGGTCCCCAGGCCCATCCGTATTGCGGAAGATGAATCAAACCAAACGGCAGCGCGGTCAGCGCGACGCCCCAGGCCGCGCCCATCCGCCGGGCCAGCACCGGATACATGAATCCGCGAAAAAACAACTCTTCCATCAGCGGCCCGAGAGTGACGGCAATGATCGACAGCAAATAGGCGTCCCGTGGTCGGTCGAACAGATGCTCGAACGGCGTATCCTTCGGCATCGGCAGCAGGTTCTGCAACAGGCCAAGCACGAAGAACATCACCGCTCCCAGCACCAATAACCGCCACTCCGCCCGCGGCCAATTCCAGCGGATCGCCTGCCAGAAGCGCACATGATACTTTCCCTCGACCAGCGCAATCATGCACGCCGCCACGGGAATGTAGATCAGAATTTGCGAAGCAATGAGGATAATCGGCGTCTTGGAAACGTCGGCAAGGCTCTCGCGCGGATACCAGAGCCAATGTGCCGCGAGCAACACCGCAAGCTGCAATACCACCATGCTGACCACGGTCAGCCCCGCGATCAACAGCACGTCCCACCCGTTCCAGACAGGATTCTCAATGGGCGCCGTTGCTGGCTGAACAGCAGCGATGTTCGCTGACGCGAAGGTATCTGGCACGACTGGCACCGGCGCCTGCGGCTGCGAGTTCGCCAAAGGGCGGGACTCAAATTGCGGATTGTCGGGAGATGACAAAAAGGAATTCCTTCAACTGAGAACTGCTGACCGAGAACTGAGAACTGGCGTCTCTGCCTTGCCAAAATATCCCGCCAGTGCCTGACCTGTGTACGACTTCTTCACCCGCGCCACCGTCTCCGGCGTTCCCTGCGCCACAATCCGTCCACCTTCTTCGCCGCCCTCAGGACCGAGATCGATAATCCAATCGGCATTGCGAATTACATCCAGATTGTGTTCGATGATGATGATCGAGTTCCCTAGGTCAGTCAAACGGTGCAGCACGTCGAGCAATTTCTTCACATCATCGAAGTGCAGTCCCGTGGTCGGCTCGTCGAGCAGATAAAGCGTCTTGCCGGTTTGCCGCTTGCTCAGTTCGCGCGCCAGCTTGATGCGCTGCGCCTCGCCGCCAGATAGTGTCACCGCCGACTGCCCGAGATGAATGTATCCCAGCCCAACGTCGACCAGCGTCTGCAACTTCTGTCTCACCTGCGGAATGTTTTCCAGAATTGGCAGCGCGTCCGAGACCGGCATCTCCAACAAATCCGCAATCGAATTCCCCTTGTATTTCACGGCCAGCGTTTCGTGGTTGTAGCGTCTTCCGCCGCAGACCTCACAGAGCACGTACACATCGGGCAGAAAATTCATCTCGATGCGCCGTTGTCCCTCGCCCTGGCACGCCTCGCAGCGTCCGCCAGGAACATTGAACGAAAAACGTCCTGCCTTGTATCCACGTTCTCGCGATTCCGGGAGCATCGAATAAAAATCGCGGATCGCCGTAAACATTCCCGTATAGGTTGCCGGATTCGACCGTGGCGTCCGCCCGATCGGCGACTGATCGATGCGAATGACCTTATCAATATTCTCCGCGCCCGAAATCGCCTTGTGGTCGCCCGCCTTTTCACGCGAGCGATAAAGTTGTCGCGCCAGCGCGCGATACAAAATGTCATTCACCAGCGTCGATTTGCCCGACCCCGAGACTCCTGTCACCACAATCATCACGCCCAGAGGAAAAGTTACATCGAGATTCTTGAGATTATTTTCCCTCGCGCCCAGAATCGTCAGCGCCGCGCCATTTGCGTGCCGGCGCTCCGGCCGCATCGCAATCGATGTGCGGCCCGAAATATATGCTCCAGTCAGCGAGTCCGGATCGCGCATGATCTCATCCGGCGTTCCATGCGCCACCAGGCTACCCCCGTGGCGCCCCGCGCCCGGCCCCAAATCGACGACATAGTCCGCACGCCGGATGGTCTCTTCATCGTGCTCGACGACCAGCACCGTATTGCCGAGGTCGCGCAGATTCTCCAGCGCAGTCAGCAACCGCCCATTATCTCGATGATGGAGGCCAATCGACGGCTCGTCCAGCACATACAACACACCGCGCAACTTCGATCCAATCTGCGTCGCCAGGCGAATGCGCTGGCCTTCGCCACCGGATAACGTCGCCGCAGAACGATCGAGCGAAATGTATCCCAATCCCACCGCATTCAAAAACTGCAACCGCTCGTTAATTTCGTGCATGACCCGCCCGGCGATCGTGGCCTCGCGTCCGGCCAGTTTAATTCCCTGCGCCACTGCCAGCGACCTTTCCACCGGCATCGCGGTGAAATCGGCAATCGATATTCCATTAACTTTGACCGCCAGACTCTCTGGCCGCAGCCGCTTACCGTGGCACGCGGGACATTGTGTCGCCGACATGTGATCCATCAGCCAGTCGCGATAGCCTTCCGAAGTTGACTCTTCGAGATTCTGTCTCAAATATCCAAAGACGCCGTGAAACCCCGTCTTTCCGCCACGTCCTGGCTCGCCATTCAGCAAAAATTCCTGCGTCTTCTCGGGAAGCTTTTCGAACGGCGTGCTCAAATTAATTCCATAAGCCGCTGACGAGATCTGCAACATGTGAATCAGATTCTGCGAAGCCGATCCCGGGCCCAATCCACCCTCCAGCAACGGTTTCGACCAGTCGGTGATCACCTTCGCCGGATCGAAATCGTATTTGTTGCCCAGGCCATGACACTCGGGACACGCTCCATACATGCTGTTAAATGAAAATGACCGCGGCTCCAGTTGCGGAACACTGATGCCGCAATCCGGACACGCCAGCTTTTCCGAATAAAGCTGCTCCTCGCCGCCCACCACAGCAATCTGCACCAGGCCGCCCGCTAACTTCATAGCCAGTGCAACCGACATCTCCAGACGATGCTCGATTCCCGGCTTGACCAGCAGACGATCGATCACAACTTCAATGGTGTGATTCTTTCGCTTATCCAAATTAATCGCGATGTCGTCGTCGAGGCCGACCAATTCCCCATCGATGCGCGCTCGTGTGTAGCCGTGCTTGACGAGCGTCTCCATTTCCTTCTTAAATTCGCCTTTGCGCCCGCGCACGATGGGCGCCATCACCATGACGCGATCCTCGGGACTGAGCGCCATCACACGCTGAACGATCTGATCTGCCGACTGGCGGCTGATTGCGCGTCCGCACTTCGGACAATGGGGCACCCCGATTGAAGCGAATAAAAGTCGAAGATAATCGTAGATTTCAGTAATGGTGCCCACGGTCGAGCGCGGGCTGCGGCTGGTGGTCTTTTGTTCGATTGAGATCGACGGGCTAAGTCCGTCAATTGCATCCACATCCGGGCGTTCCATCTGGTCCAGAAACTGGCGCGCGTAGGCGGACAAAGTCTCCACATATCGTCGCTGGCCTTCGGCATAAATCGTGTCAAAGGCAAGCGACGATTTCCCTGATCCGCTCAGGCCGGTAACCACCGTCAGGGAGTTACGCGGAATCTCGACGTCAATGTTTTTCAGATTGTGCTGCCGGGCGCCCCGGACAGAAATCTTGGTAATGGCCATCATGTACCGGGGGCTACGTCCCTTCCGTAACGTCGACAGGTGCCCAGAATTGTTGGAAAGTGGGATTGCACAGCTCTACTCCGTATCTTAGTCGTCAACAGCGGCGAGCGTCAACGCGGTTAAATTGGAGGTTCGCGCAGCTGCCGGAAACGAAAAAGTTTATATACGGATTTCTGGGCCCTGCATCTGATAACAGCCCTGAGTAAAGGTTGGTTGATTGTGAATTCGTTGATAATGCCCGCAATTCTCTTCGTTACCGTAGTTGCTTCGGTTGGTTTCGGCGTTCTGGCCGCTTATATTGCCGTCATCGGAATCCTGCACACTTTCGGTCCGGCCTCGCAACCGAAACCCGCTCGCCCGCGTCTGGTCTTAGTACCCACGCAGAACCACGCCAGCGGCGACTGAACAATAACGATGTGGGGACAGCCGCCCTCGGCTGTCCACGGAGCGCAGCTCCGCTGCCTTTGAATCAATCCAAAGCCACTTCATTCCACCGGTCCCACCACTTTCATCTTGCTCTCCACATGCGTGTGCTCGAACCCAGAGTTTTCCAATGCGATTGAAACCTCGCGGTTGAAGAAGAACACCGCGTGTATCCGGAACTCCGTTCCGAAGGTGGCCGGAAACCAGACTCCGTCCTCCTGCCGTTTATAAACCACATTGAAACCCAGTCCTGGCAGGTCGGTTCCCAGGAATGTCCTCACGCCAAACGGAATTCGTCGCGACAGTTTAGTGAACACGCGCACCGGCTGGAACTCCGCCGCATCGATGTACGCTTCGCCGGCCCACGTGATATCGTGCTTATCCTTCGGTCCAAAGCTGATGTGATAGACACTGCGCTCAGCTAGCATCTCCTGCCCCAGCAGCTTGAATTCATATTCTTTCTGTTCTTCCGTGCTCAAAGGAAAGAGATCTTTCGCCAAGCCGTCTTTAGTTTTGTCATTCGACAAATCGTCACGAAAATCTTTTACCAGGTTGGCATCAAGGCTACCGGAATTAGGAATCGGTTCCCCCTGAAACGTTTCGTATTTCCCCTTGTTCCAGTAGCGGCCTGTGATCAGTTTCAGTTGTTTCTGAGTTCCATCGGGGGTTGGAACCACATCGTAGCCGGCTGTCTCCTCACGCAACAGCCGTCCATTCGATTTGTGAGAAATAATGTGGATGTGCTGACGATAGACGTATTGCTTGCGCAGGGCTTCACTGCGATCCTGGTTCGCGGCAACGCGCGCCATGATCGCGTCGGCAGTCAACGGCTCCGTCGACGGAGTTCGCAAGTCTTGAGCAGCCGAGAACGCCGCAGCCAGCAGGAACACCAGAAGATGCACTCGTTGCATGGGCAGAGATCTCCCTTTGACTCTACGCACGCGCTCACCCGGAAGTTCAATCCGGCGTATTCGCATCCGAGTTTGGACCCACGGTCTCAGCCTGCGTACGCTTCTCGACAACATTATGTTCGATACCGTACAATCGTGCCCCGAAGTTTTTTCGGCAGCCAGGGAAGTTCGGCTTCGACCCATCCTACTAGGCATCCCGCCGGCTCGAGAGTGAGAACACATCCGGTTCGCCGCTTCCGTACGAAGCTAACCTAGCAGCTCTTCTTGAAAGCGTCGTGATAGCATTGCTTAAAGATAGGCCGCATTTCCGCAGATGCCTCGTCCCAGCCTTATCCCGCTCGTCCTGGCGCTAAGCGCTCCCTTCTTGTGCTCAATGGCTGCCTCTGCCGCGGAACCGAATCCTTGGATCGAAATACACTCCTCCCATTTCACTGTCGTCACCGATGCCGGTGAAAAGAAAGGCCGCGAGGTGGCTCTGCGCTTCGAGCAGATGCGCGCCGTCTTCGCCACACTCTTGGGAAAAGAACATCTCCACCAATCGATTCCGCTGACTATTCTCGCCTTCGCGAATGACAAGACTTACTATCAAGTCGCGCCCCTGGCTCACGTCCAACAACAGGGACAGTTACAAGCTCAGCCCATCGGCGTCCCGGGATTTTTTCTTGCTGGGGAAGATCAAGATTTCATCGCGTTGAATCTCTCGGAGGAAGAATCCTGGCGAGCTGTGGCGCGCGACTTCGCCAGCATGCTGCTGAACTACAACTATCCCCCCGCCCAGGGATGGTTCGACGAAGGCCTCGCCGAATATTTCAGTTCGATTCACGTCGATAACAAACAGGTCGAACTCGGCGCCGACCCCGAACTTCTTCCTTCGACGACTCAGGATTTACTGGGCAACCAGCGCGACACACATCCGCCGAAATCGCTCACCGAACTGCTGGGAGCGCAGGTCTGGCTCTCTCTGCCCGATCTTTTCACCATGAAGCACGATACCTCGAGCCGGAATACAGGAACGCGCCACACCCTCTACTACGCGGAGTCATGGATCGTCATGCACTATCTGCTTCACGAACAGCAACTGCCAGAAACCGGAGCTTACTTCAATCTGGTGCTGAACCAGCACGTACCCGTGGAGGACGCGATTCAAAAAGCTTACGGCATGAGTTCCGCGCAGCTCGAACAGGCGGTGAAAGATTATTTCCAGGTTCAGAGCGCGCTGCTGACTGCGGTCGACGCCGCCCGGCAGACGAATTCGAAAGCTCCTTCAGCGGCAAATATGACGGCCGGACAGGCTTACCAATTCCCGGTTCCCGTTGGCCCTGACGATTCGGTCATCACCTCGAAGCCAATACCCGAGGCCGATGCCCGTGCTCTTTATGCGGAGGTGCAGATCCGCATCCCCGAACGCCGCGAGGCCGGCCTCAAGACACTGCATGACCTGGCCACGGCGCCCACCGCGGCCGACAAGAAATTCGAAGCTAGAAGAGAAGAAAAGAGACCCGACCAAGATCCCGATCAGCTTCCCAGCAACGCCATGGGCAATGCACTGGCCCATCGCATCCTTGCCTGGGACCACATTCAGCACGGAGAATTCGCTGACGCTGTAAGCGAATTCAAAGATGCTTCCGAACTCAATCCCCGCGATATGTGGCTGCGCTATTACGTCTCTGTGTTGAAATATCGCGCCGCACAGGCCAGTCACGCAGACATCCAGGGTCTGGCTAACATGATGCTTGACCTTCGCTCGGTGCTCGAGTGGTATCCGGAATTTGCCGATGCCTACGATCTGCTGGCGGTCGCCCGGAACGCCGGCGGGGGCCCTACTGCTGCCCTGCAGGCCGAGCGGGCGGCCATTGGACTAAGCCCACGCGATGAGCGCTACGTCTTTCACCTCGCCCAAATTTACGTGAATGACAAAAAGTGGGACGCGGCCGACGTCTTACTCGATCGTCTGAAGACCAGCGGCAATCCTCAAATCGCCACGCTCGCCCGCGACCTCATCGAGCAAGCGGGAACGGAACGCAAGTATGGCATCGCAGGCTCAGCGCCAGCGCAACCGAAGTTCGCTCCGCAAAAGTCGCCTTTTGATGTGCTTGACGAAGACGCTGCCAAGCGCGAGGCCGCCGAAAAATCTTCGCCATCCGAAGAGGCCGGGGATAAACGGCCGACGAGGTTTTCCAAAGGCCGACTCGTCGCGGTCGATTGCACGCAAGCTCCAGCGGCCATCCTGACCGTCGCGACAGAAAGTGCGACGCTGAAACTCCGCGCATCGGACTATAAGTCCGTGGTCGTGATTGGAGCCGACGATTTCTCCTGCGATTGGCGAGACCGCCAAGTCACGGTGAATTACAAGCCCGGCGGGGCAAAAGACGGCGATCTGGTCTCAGTCGAAATGCGCTGAGCGCAGAACACGGATGATGTATCGAGAACTAAGCTCGGTTAAGTCAGGTGAAAGGTCTTCTTATATTCTTCCCAGCGCTGTCGGGCTTCTTCCATGATCCGTTGATATTCGGGATCGCCGCGAAGTTTGTCGTAGTTCTTATCACGTTGAAACCAGGGATAATCGTGGTTCCCGAGTTCTACGGTCCGCTGGAACCAGGCGAGCGCCTGTTCTCGATCTCCCAACAGTGCGTGGATGCCGCCGATCCAGTAAGCTGCGTCTCCGTCGACTTCATCTGTGGGGCGTTCCTGCAGTAATTTCTGGTCAATGCGATCCCGTTGCGATTGAGAAGCGTAGACAAACCCGGCGATGATCCGCGCCGAATTGTCTCCTCCGCTACGGCCTAATTCCTCAGCCCGCTTTATGACCTGCTCAGCTTCTTCGGTTTTGCCCTGGTAATAAAGAAAGTCACCCAGAAAAGCGATGGCTTTGAATTGATTGGGATTCTCGGAGAGAGCCTGACGCATCTCGAGCTCGGCGTCATGCGCCCGTCCGAGAGAGAGGAGCATGCGGCCGTGCATCCAGTGAATTCGCGTGGTGGTGGGGTCCGACTCCAGGCTACGCCGGTAAGCCTTCTCGGCCGATTCGTCCAGGCCTGCGTAGTGGTAAACATAGCCCAAAGTGTCCCAGGCGACGCTTGAATTGGGGGCCAAAGCAACGGCTCTTTGCAAAGTCTGTATTCCTTCTGTGTTGCGGCCAGTCTCCGCTAACAGCGCCCCTAGGGCCACAAGACCATCCAAAGAATCTGGCCGTAACTGAACGGCTCGACGGGCAAACTTCTCTGCCTTCGCTATATTCTCCGCACCATTCTGCTGCACGTTCGCGGCTTCGATGAGGTAGAGATATCCCATGAGCGCGTAAGCGTCCGCAAACGAGGGATCAATCTCCACCGCCTGCTGCAACACGTGCTCGCCTTGATGCAGACTCATAGTTTCCGTACGCATGAAGTATTCGTTCTTGTAAAAGCGTGCTTGCAAATACAAGTTGTACGCTTCCGCAGAATTCGTCGGTTTAGCGGCAAGAGCTTCCTGCTCTTGGCCGGAGACCTGCACCCGCAGTCCCTCCACCACTTTCTGCGCCACCTCGTCTTGAAACTTGAGCATGTCGTCGGCCCGCAGATCGTAGTGTTCTGCCCAGCGCATGGCGCGCTTGTCGCGATCGACCAGTTGCACCGAAACCCGAATCAGTCCGGAAAACCGCTGGTAAGTTCCGTCCAGAACAGAATCCACTCCAAGTTCCTGTGCAGCCTGGGCAGAGTCGGCGGGATCTTTGGCGTATTTCAAAACCGAACTGGTCGGTCGCACGGCAAGATTTTGCAGCGACGCCAGCTGCGTAATAATCGCGTCCGTCATGCCGATTCCCCACGAGTCTTCGCCGGGATGCGGGGAAAGATCGCGGAACGGCAGCACAGCCACGCTGCGCACGGCAGGTTGCGACGCCGCTAGATTCGCAGCAGGTGGGGTTGAGGATGTTTGCGAAAAATATTTACGCCAGACTACGAGTGCCGCTAGCAAAATCACCACGGCGACCGCCACAATGGCAACTTTTTTCGCAGCACCGCCCGGGCGTTGTGTTTCTAACGAACCAAAGGCCGCCGTTCGCCCCGAATCCGAGTCACGCTTCAGGCGTCGCAAATCGGTCCGCATCTCAGCCGCGCTCTGATAGCGAAGTTCACGATCTTTTTCCAGAGCTTTATTGACGATGCGTTCCAGTTCGACGGGAATATCCGGATTCAAGCGAACCGTCGACGTGGGAGTAGCGTCGAGAATGGCTTTGAAGATCACGCCCGAGCTTTCCCCCCGGAAGGGCAGCGTCCCTGTCGTCATTTCGTACAGCACCGCTCCGAAGGAGAAGAGATCGCTGCGTGCGTCCAACTCTCTCGCGCGCACTTGCTCCGGCGACATGTAGGCGACAGTGCCGAGAGCGGCGCCGGGACTGGTGAGATGCTGCTCGTCGATGGTGCCGGTTACCGTGTTCCCCTCACTAGAGGGATTGGTATCCGCAGCGACCTTCGCCAGTCCGAAGTCCAGGATCTTGGCGTGTCCGCGCTTGGTGACGAAAATATTCGCAGGTTTAATGTCGCGGTGAACGATGCCAGCGGCGTGAGCCGCGTCCAGGGCGTCCGCCACGTCCAAGGCGACCGACAGAATCACTTCCGTTTCCAGCGGACGGCCCGCAATTCGGTGCTTCAGCGTCTGCCCGTCCAGAAATTCCATCACGATAAAGGGCCGGCCGTTTTCCTGGCCAATTTCATAAATCGTGCAGATGTTGGGATGGTTCAAGGCCGACGCAGCCTCTGCCTCGCGGCGGAATCGGGCCAGGGTCTGGGGATCCCGAACCACTTCGTCGGGCAAAAACTTCATGGCGACAAATCGGTGAAGGGTCAGGTCTTCCGCTTTATAGACCACGCCCATCCCGCCACCGCCCAACTTCTCCACAATCCGGTAGTGTGAGATGGTTGTTCCGATCATGAGTGAATGCAAGCTGCGAGTCGCTTCATCTTACGAAGGCTGCATGGGCTCGTCAATGAATGGCGGCACTGGGTGGTGGCTCGATTTTAATTTATTCTGCGACGAGGCCGTCATCCCGAAACGCGGCGTACTTCAGCCGCGTGAGGGATCTCCCCTACCTACGACTAGTGGGAGATCCCTTCGTTCCGCCTGAAAAACGGCTGCACTCAGAGCCTGCCCTGAGCTTGTCGAAGGGATGACCCCGAACGATCAGCGTGGCCTACGGCTGAACGTTGGTGACGCCCGCCGCGCCGGCATTCGCGAAATGCTTCTCGTACCAGGCAATCGATCGATCGGTCGCATCGATTTGATGTTTGACCTCGGACAGTCCGTGCCCTTCGCGAGGATAACGCAGAAAAACCGTCTCGACGCCGACGTCTTTGAGGGCAATGAAAAGTTGCTCCGCTTCCGCGATAGGAACATCGTTGTCATTTTCGCCGTGAATGATGAGCGTCGGCGTATGGGCCGCGGAAATATGCTTCAGCGCAGACCGCTCCCATGCCACATCCATCAGGTTGCCCTGATGCAGGAATTGCCCAAACTCCATTTCCTCGTACTGATTGTAATAAGTCATGTAGTTATAGCTGACCAGATTCGCGATACCCGCCGTCGGAATCGCTGCTTTGAACTCATTGGTCTGCGTGATGAGCCAATCGGTAAGCTGGCCGCCATAGCTCACTCCCTCAATCCCGAGGCGGTCTCGATCGATCCACAAGTAGCGCCGCACCGCCGCGCTTACACCGTAGAGAACGTCCTGGCCTTCGTTGCCGTCCTGATCGCCGAAAACTGCATCTGCGAATTTCTGCCCGTAACCTGTGGATCCGCGATAGTTCACATTGAGCACGGCATAGCCGTGCGCGGCATAGATCTGGTTCTTGAAGTTGAACGCCGGACCATTCTCTCCATGCGGTCCGCCATGAATCACCACGATTAGTGGATACTTGGAGGTGGCATCCATCCCAATTGGCTTGGTGAGAAAAGCTTCCACGTCAAAACGATTGTCGTTGCTGACGAAAGTGAACGATTCAACGTCGGCAATGGACTTACCCGCAAGAAGATCGTGATTGAGGTCCGTGAGCTTGCGCGGTGCGGCCGCGCCGGATTTGTAATAGAGCTCTGCCGCATCTCGCGGTGTGCTGAACGTGTAAGCGATCACTCCGTTTCTGCCCACCGACCACGCTCCCACGCCGCCGACGTCACTGACCACGTATTCAGGCTTTCCTCCGGAGATGGGCAGCCGCACGAGATGATTACTGCCGCGTTCCTGCACCGTGAAATAGACAGCGCTGCCGTCCAGCGCCCACTGCGGTGCACTTTGGCGATTATCGATCACATTACCGATTTCGTGGCGATTGCTGCCGTCAGCATTCATAATCCACACATGAGTGTCTTCCATGGTCGTCTCACGGTCAGTGAGGCCGCGGCGCGTGCCGCGATAGATGATGAATTTGCCATCTGGCGACCACAGCGGATCGTATTCGCTGGATTCTGTAGCGGTTAATCGGCGAATGCTGTTGTCAGCTTGCAGCGTGAAAAGATCGTAGTTAAAGAACTCATCCTGATTGGGTTCCCGGTTGGAAGCAAAGACAAGTTGCTTCCCGTCCGGCGACCAATCAATGGAATGCTCGTCATAATTGCCTTGCGTAAGCTGGCGTACTTGTTTGGAAGCGATGTCCACAACGAAAAGGTGTAGCCGTTGATTGTCGTTGAAGTGCGTCATCCCTTCGCCGGCGTCAGGCTTGTAAAGATAGCGCGAGATGACCACGGGATCGCCACTGGCTTCGGCGGCGCCTTCGCCTGGCGTGGACGAAACAAATGCGATCTGCTTTCCATCGGGCGACCATGTGAAGTCCTTTCCGGTTCCCGGCAGCGGTGAATTCGTGCCGGCCAGCGTCGTCAGAAAAGTTGTCCCGCTGCCGTCGGGATGTGCGATCAAAAGCCCGTGCTTGTCGCCATCTGCGCCGCGAAATGCGATCCATTTGCCGTCAGCTGACCACAGCGGACCACCCGCAGGCTTGTCGCCGCCGAGGCGGATACTTTTCTCCGAGCTCAGATCCATCACCCACAGCTGCCCGTATGGACGCCCGGGATGATCACGCATCGTGATCGTGTAGGCCACATAGTGATTATCCGGCGAGAGTGCAACGGCTCCAACCAATCGAAGCCGGGAAAGATCGCCGCTGCTCAATACCTGCGCGGAAAGCGGCACCACGATCGCCAGCAGCAGTACTGGACAGATCAGAGACAGAAGAGTGCGAAAAAACAAAGAGCTCGAGCCGTGGCGCATCGAATCCCCCAACCTTAATCGCGATAAGGCATCGTCATACTAGGTCTGAAGGTCCGGCCCGGTCAACGTACAAGATTGCGTGGGACGAAGCAATTGGATGCTGCCTTTGAAAACAAAATAAAACCCTCCCGCTGGGGGGCAGGAGGGTTCTGGAATGGTTCGCAGTCTATGCCGCCCGGACGACGTTCGCCGCCTGAAAGCCTTTGGGGCCCTTCAGCAAATCAAACTCCACGGTCTCACCCTCATTGAGCGTGCGGTAGCCGTTCTCCTGGATCGCGGAGAAGTGCACGAACACATCTTCCCCCGTGGAGCGTTGGATGAATCCATATCCTTTCGCCCCGTTAAACCACTTGACTGTACCTTTCTCTCTCACGGCAACTACTCCTTTCACAATCGCGAAGAATTATTCTCCGGTATCCCGATGTTGCTTCGGTCGAATGAAGCTCCCCCTCAAAGAAGCCGGTAGAACTTGCAGTTGCGTCGGCGAAGTACGGAAGAACTGTTCCAAAAAGGAAAAGACTCCTTTGGTCCCCGCCGCGATTCTGTCCGCTGCGTGAACTTTCGGAGCCCGACAATTTGGAGCATTTCCACCACACCCAACCAACCGAACCCTACTCGTCTCACCACCGGACCATTTCCCGGTATTGCGCACCCGATAATACGGGCTATTAAAACGATTCGCAAGAAGAATTAGAAGGAAATCGTATTAGACCTTGGGTGCCGGGCAACCCCCGTCCCGGCATAACTTTAACAACGGTAAAAGAAATGCTCGGTAATCACCCCCCGGACCTTTGGTTTCTTGGGATTCCCAAGGCCGCCGGCTAGGGCTCTGGTACGATGAATGGTCGCTATGGCCATCCCGCCCATCCCGACGCTGCCAGAAGTCAACTCTGTACGGCAGCGTTCCGTCCGTCCGGTCCGCCGCCCTTCCCCAGGCTTGGTCCGGTCGACCCTGAAATACCTGATGCGGACCGAAGTTCATACCTTCGCCTTCTCGGTTGCGGCCAATTCGATCCTGGCGTTCTTCCCGTTCGTCGTCCTGCTAATGACCCTGATCCGTCGCGTCTTTCATTCGCGCGTCATGTACGACGTAGTTCTGCAATTGCTGCGCGACTACCTTCCCGCCGGGCAGGAGTTCGTCATCCGCAACCTGAATGCGATGGTCAACTCTCGCCAACGGGTCCAGGTTGCATCGCTGGCTATTTTGCTAGTGACCTCATCGGGGATATTTTTGCCGCTTGAAGTTGCCCTGAACCGCATCTGGCGCTTCCAGAGCAATCGCTCTTACCTGGGAAATCAGCTCATTTCAGTCGGCCTGGCGTTCGCTTGCGGCGTTCTGGCTTTGCTCTCAATCGCTCTCACTGCGGGGCCGGTAGCGTCCATGGAGTTCCTGCTGCGAGGCTACGGCACTGGATTGGTTCGCTTGGTGGGATTTTTAATGATGAAAGTGTTCGCCATTGCTGCCAGCATTGCCATCTTCTTCCTGATCTACTGGCTTCTGCCCAATGGCAAAGTGCCGGCGCGAGCCGTGCTGCCCGCCGCTATCATCACGGGACTGCTCTCGGAAGCGCTGAAATATGCGTACATCATGGCTTTGCCCTGGCTGAATTTTCAGGAAGTTTACGGTCCGTTCGCCCTGTCTGTCAGCATGATGTTCTGGGCGTTTCTCTCCGGGCTGTTGCTCCTGGCGGGCGCCAACCTTTCAGCGGAAGAGCATCTGCAACGCGCTTTGTAGGCGGCGATCGGAGCAGAACGCATTAAGAAAAAAGAATTTCCAACTTTCACTGCCTCGGTCTGTTTCCCGAACGTCATATTTCCTAACGCCAGCGTCTTATTTTCCTAGCACCAGCTTGGCGATCGTCGCCAACTGCATGTTCGACGTCCCTTCGTAAATCTTTCCGATCTTGGCGTCGCGCCAGTACTTCTCCACGGGATAGTCTTTAGTGAATCCATATCCTCCGTAGATTTCAATCGCTAATGACGTCACCCGCTCGGCAACCTGAGAGGCGAAGAGCTTGGTCATGGCGGCTTCTTTGACAAAGCTCACGCCCGCATCCTTCATGCGCGCGCAGTTGTAGACCATCAGCCGCGCGGCCTCAATCTCTGTGGCCATCTGCGCGATCTGAAACTGAATGCCCTGAAATTCCGAAATGGCCTTGCCAAACTGCTTGCGCTCCACCGCGTATTTGCAGGCAAATTCCCAGGCCCCGCGCGCCAAGCCAATCATCTGCGCGCCAATGCCGATGCGGCCTTCGTTCAAGGTCTCAATGGCGATCTTGTAGCCCTTGCCGGGCTCGCCCAGCACGTTCTCTTTGGGCACGCGGCAGTCTTCTAAAATCAGCTCGCAAGTGGACGACGCGCGGATGCCGAGTTTGTCTTCTTTCTTACCCACGGTGAATCCAGAAAAATCCTTCTCGACCAGAAATGCCGTAATGCCTTTGTATCCCGCGCTAGGATCGATCGAAGCGAACAGCACGAACAATCCCGCCTCTTTCGCGTTCGTGATCCAAAGCTTGCGGCCATTGAGCACGTACTCGTTGCCCTTGAGCTGAGCCCGCGTTTGCAAAGCAAACGCGTCGGAGCCCGATCCCGCCTCGCTCAGGGCGTAAGCGCCCACGGTTTCCGTAGCCATCTTCGGCAAGTAACGCTTCTTCTGCTCTTCGCTGCCCCAGCGCAGCAGCGCGTTGTTCACCAGCGTGTTCTGCACATCGACAATCACGCCGGACGAAGCGTCCACGCGCGACAGTTCCTCGACCGCCAGAATCGCTTCGAAGAACTTGGCGCCGCCTCCGCCGTACTGCTCCGGAATCTCGATGCCCATCAGGCCGAGCCGAAAAAAATCGTGAATCAGATCTTTGTCGAAAACGCCCTTTTCGTCCATCTCCTTCACCAGCGGACGAATCTTCTCATCGGCAAACTGCCGGATGTTGTCGCGAAAAAGAATTTCGTCTTCGGTAAGCGTGGTCAGCGGGGCGGGCGGGGCAACCTGCAGAATGGCTTCGGGCATGAGAGGGCCTTCAATCGTCGGGATGGCAAACTGTTGATTTTAGCATTGCGGCAACAGGTGGTCCCGCTGGCGAGCGCCCGGCCTGGGATGAAAAGTA
>Ga0182024_10004509_pt1 | contig 31972 bp, 21 predicted proteins | sample P32metaG_FD_120480 | JGI IMG/M metagenome (GOLD analysis project Ga0182024, IMG submission 120480) | Permafrost microbial communities from Stordalen Mire, Sweden - P3-2 metaG (Illumina Assembly) | ecosystem: Environmental > Terrestrial > Soil > Wetlands > Permafrost | place: Sweden: Stordalen...
CGCTCATCGAACCGGACATGCGCTGCTAACGCATCCGGCTCTTGGACAGAACTTCATGCTTTCGCCCACGGAAAGTTTTGCGGAAGCATAGGCAGTCGGATGAGTCCCAGCTTTTGGTAGAGAGACTCATCAGGGTAGTGCGTGAAGCCGCACAAGCCTCTGCAATTCCGTCCGCGCTTCGGGACTCAAGTCAATCGCTGGCGCTACACGCATGCCGGTCACCTCAACTCTAGGAGATGACCATCGCCATATAAATGATTCTATTTGTGACGGACTACACTAGTACGTCACTTAACCGACGGAAAGGCAGCGAACGACACGCCCCAACATAGCGAGAGTCCTCTCAAGAAGTCCTGAGCGATTCGTAAGGGTGAGTACGTCTCTAATTGGAAACGGAATCTGTTCGGTTGCAGAAATTTGCAGAAGCTCTATTCAACCTTGCGGCTACGACACCTGAGCGGCTCATTAGCGGGTACTGTGACCCACGAGGGTGACTTTCTGCTCGATGAATTATATAAATTTACAAAACTTTAATTTTCACCTTGACAAAATTCCTCATGAGGAATAAGCAGTAACCAAATTTGGCACTGTGGTGGTGTCCAAAACCAAACAAATGGCGAGGTAATGCTGCGCTTGCCGCGGAGGGTCTATGTGTGTCTTCGCACGACAATGCTTGGGGTATTTTTGTGTTGTTTTAGCGTTAATTGTTGCCTTGGTGCCCGCCAGTGCGTGGGGACAAGCAATTTCCTCGGGTACCATACAAGGAGCAGTCACTGACCCCGTTGGAGCAGCGGTCGCGGGTGCTACCGTCACTCTGACTGAGGCCGCAACCAACACCTCACGCAGCGACACTACGAATGACGCTGGACGCTACATCTTCGCAAACGTTGCACTCGGAATTTATGATTTGGCGATCACCAAGCAGGGATTCCGCGTCACGAAGTTCGTGAAACAAGAAGTCACTGTCGGCGCGACCATCCAGTTGGATGCGAAACTCGAGCTCGGCTCGAACGTCGAAACTGTGGAAGTAACTGCCGGGGGCGTCTCTCTCGAGACTTCGACCGCAACCGTTGGCAACACACTGACCGGACTGCCTCTCGACAATCTGCCGGGTCTCGGACGTGACGTCAGCACGTTCGTAACTTTGCAGCCCGGAGTCGCTCCGGACGGAAGCGTGGGGGGCGCGAACCAGGATCAGAACTCCTTTATGCTGGATGGTGGAAATAACTCCAGCGACATGGACGGCACCCAAAACACCTACACTCCCAGCTTTGCGGGCGACCCATCCGGCGGCTTGGTAAACTCCATAGTCACCGGCACGGCCCCAAGCGGTAGCCCAGGTGGCGGAGGTCCGACCGGAGTTATGCCTACGCCTGCGGACAGTATCGAAGAATTCAAGGTAGGAACGAACAATCAAACGGCCGATTTTAACAGTTCCGCAGGCGCTCAAGTGCAGATGGTGACAAAGCGCGGCACAAACCAGTGGCATGGTACCGCGTATGAGTATTATCTGGACAACACCTGGGGCGCCAACACCTTCAACAATAATGCTACGGAAACGCCCAAGCCCAGCTACCACTACAACCGCTTTGGCGCATCCGGCGGCGGTCCATTGGTTTCAAAGGACGTGCTGGGAGGCAAGTGGTACATTTTTGCGAATTACGAGGGCTTCCGTTGGAACCAGTCAACCACTATTACAAGAGCTGTTCCATCTCCGGCCTTGGAGCAAGGCATTCTTCAGTTTGGGACCACGGCCTACAATCTCAATCCGACCCCGGTCACTTACAATGGTCCGGCAACCTCCATATTAACGCCCGGCCAGGTCTTGGCGCCGGCGGTTTGTCCCGCGGGACCCTGTGACCCTCGCGGCCTGGGAATTAGCCCCACCGTTCAGAGCATGTGGACCCAATTCATGCCTGCATCAAACACATCGAGTTGCTCAGGTCTTAGCAGATGCGATCATTTGAACGTGCTGGCTTTTCGAGGCAATATGATCATTCCATGGAAGGATAACTTTGGGGTAGTTCGCCTCGACCACGACTTTGGCGCCAAGTGGCACTTCTACAGTTCCTACCGGTACTACAAAATGCAGCGAGCCACCGGGAACCAAATCGACATTGGCGGTCTTTATTCGGGGGACAAGCTCGGAATTCCGGCATCGGTTTCAGCTCGTCCCCAGGTGCCCTGGTACCTCACAGCTGGTGTGACCACCAACATAACCAACTCATTGACGAACGACCTGCACTACAGCTTTTTGCGTAATTTCTGGGCTCGCAGTTCCGCCGGTCAGACTCCACAAATCTCCGGACTGGCCGGGGCCCTGGAACCTTTTGGAGAAAATGCCACCAACGTACTTGCGCCAGTCAATCTGGATACCCAGGATATACGGACACGATTCTGGGACGGACAAGACCATATGATCCGCGATGACGTTTCCTGGGCCAAGGGCAGGCATTTCTTTCAGTTTGGCGGAACATATCAGCGCAACTGGGACTATCACCAACGTACCGACAACGGCGGCGGAATCAACTACCAAACCGTGTATTGGCTGGGCGCGAGCGTCGGAACTACGAATGGTATGGACATGACTGGCTATGTGCCGACGGCGATTACCTCTTCTCAACTCGCAAACTGGAACAGAGACTACGGCACGGTGCTGGGAGTTCCTGGCGTTACACAGATTGCTTACACTCGGACTGGCTCAGATCTGACCCTGAATCCGCCGAACACCCCGGCGTATGACCAGAGCACTATCCCCTTCTACAACCTGTATGTGAGCGATTCGTGGCGCATGAAGCCCAGCTTCACCCTCAGCTATGGCTTGGGCTGGACGCTGGAAATGCCACCCACCGAGGTGAACGGGAAGCAAATTGTGATGGTAGACGCAAACAACAAGCCTCTTGACACCGAAGCTTATCTCAAAAACCGCGAAGCGGCAGCTCTGGCTGGCCAAGTCTATAATCCGGAAATCGGATTTTCACTAGTACATAACGTGGCTGGGGATCCTAAGTATCCCTACAATCCGTTCTACAAAGGCTTCAGTCCACGCATCGCCGGCGCTTGGAATCCCAGCTTTGACGACGGGCTGCTCGGCTCTGTTTTTGGGAACAATAAGACGGTGTTGCGCGGTGGCTATAGCATTCTCTACGGCCGACTGAACGGCGTAGGTTTAGTGCTGATCCCTCTTTTGGGGGACGGCCTCATTCAAGCCGTTCAGTGCGTCAGCCCGCTGGCGTCTGGCGCCTGCGCCGGCACAAGTGGATCGACTCCAAACACAGCCTTCCGAATCGGCCCTACGGGGAATGGCTTCGATGGCTTGACCGCGCCACTGCCGTCGGCCACCAATACCTTACCGCAACCGGCTTTTCCGGGCTTCAATGCCGTCGCTGCTGGTCCCGGTACCGGAATCGATCCGAACTTCCGTCCCAGCATGAGCCATCAATTCGACTTCACCGTCCAGCGACAGCTTAATAACAAATTCACCATGGAAGTGGGCTACATCGGCCGCATCCTACGGCACGAATTCATGCCCCTTCAAATCAACTCCGTACCCTACATGATGACCCTCGGCGGGCAACGATTCGACAAGGCCTATGGCCAAATGGTTTGGCAATACTGCGGAGGTAACGCAGGGATGGCGGGCGGTGGTTGCGCCGGGAATCTGTCTGCCGTCACCCCTGAGCCGTTTTTCGAGACAGCCCTGAATCCGGCTTATTGCGCCGGGTTCGCAAGCTGCACCCAGGCGGTCGCATCCAAAGAGGGTCTCGCTGGAACGGGCAATATCCCAGTGGCCAATGTGTGGAGCCTCTGGAGTGATCTGGATAACGGTGCGTTTAACTTTCCCCGATCAATGTTGAGTACCCCCATCGCTGGCTCGCCGAACGGCGCCAGTGGGCAGTTGACCTCCGACTTTGTCAACAACACCAGTTTGGGAAGCGGGAACTACAATGGGATGTTCGTGTCCCTCAAGATGAGTCAGTGGCACGGCCTCTCCATGCAATCAAATTTCACCTATTCGAAGGCGTTGGGAACGGGGTCGCAAGTGCAGGCTACCAGCCAGTTCACTAACTCCGATCCGTTCTTTCTAGACAGAAACTATGGTTTGCAGCCTTGGGATCGCAAGTTCCTGTTCAACACCTGGCTCGTCTACCAGCCGCCTTTCTTCGAACACCAACACGGCTTCCTTGGTCACGTTTTGGGTGGTTGGACACTGGCGCCAATCGTTGACATCGGCAGCGGCTTACCCTTGGCTGTCTATGCCGGCAGCGCCTTCGCAGACGGATCACCTTACGGGGGCGGCCAAAGCTTCGGGGAGACGGACGCCAGCAACGTCGGCGCGTTGGAAAATGCGATCAACATTTGCGGCGGCCAAACTGGCGGCAGCCAGCGAAACAACAACCCGCTTCCGTCTTCCCAGTATCCCGACATAGGGTCGTCCGGTTTCGGGCCGTCTCTGTACCAGAATCCGGGTGGGGTCTACAACTGTTTCCGCAACCCGATTCTGGGAATTGACAATGGTCATAACGGCGGTGCTGGCACTCTGCGCGGACAGCCCTTCTGGAACGTAGATTTCAGTATCAAGAAGACCGTCATGTTCACGGAGCGTTTCAGCGCGGATTTCGGGGCTATCTTCACCAACATCTTCAATCACAATCAACTGTTTGATCCCTACAATGCTCTGGGTGACACCGGTGACTTCGGAGCGTTGGAAGGGCAGGTCAACAATCCTCGACACATCGAAATTGGTGTGCGCGTGCGTTTCTAACCACCCGAGCGATTTCTGACTCGGACTTGCGCGACGGGGCCCAGCCCCTTGGGGTCCGGGCCCCGCGGTCATTCGGACGAGTTCTGAGCAGATACTTTTACATCGCGCGAATCTTCATGTACCGGAGCAGGTCTGGTAGCATGGCGACCGCGACGACGATACTCAAGGTAAGCAGTACGCTTCCGACGATTGCGTTTCTAGGCATAATTTAGTGCTCCCGGTCGCATCATCACACACAGATTTGTGCACGAGCAACAAAAACAATTGGCAACGCATGCGGTTGACGGCGTTGATTTTTATTTTTCGGCGGGCAAGCCAAGAATGGCTTTGATACGCGAGCGCTTGGAAATTTCCCGCGGTGCGCCAGTAGTGCGTTCCAGCCAGTTATGAAAATCCTGAATTTTTACACAGTGCTCGATAGGGATATCCACGACGGTGACTTGCACAGTGTTCATCCCCTGAGCGATGCCCATTACCCAGTCATTTCCGCGAATAGCCACCAGACCTAAGGCGACAGCTTCATAGAGAGTTTCCGCAGTCACTTGGACGGAGTGTTTGATGCCGTCCATGTCGAGGATGGAGACGCGGCAGGAGCGAACAGGCATACCGAAAACGAAGCTTAGCATATTCGCTTTTTGTTCGCCACAGTAAACGTGCCTCAAGTAAGAAAATGGCTTCGGGGCGAAATGAGTTGCGGCAACTAACGCTTAAAGGAGTTTTGTGCTTGAATTTGCCGACTGCGGTTCGGCTGAGGGCTAGTGCCAGAACGGAACTCCACGGTGATGTCTACTTCGGACTCTACCGGCTTGCCATCGATCAGCGTTTGGTCAAATTGCCATTCCCGCACGTCATGCATCACGCGCGGCATTAATGCCAAACGGCCGCTCACCGGCTTCAGATCCTGTACCGTCCCATTTTTGTCAACAAACGCACGCACAGTCACCGCGTCTCCTGGGCGCGCGTTACTCATTGTCTCTGCTTGGTTTGCCGAGATTTCCGTCAGCAGTTCGCCGACTGCTAATTTTGCGATCGGCCCGTGACGATGCCAGCGACTCTCGGCCGGTACCATCACGAATCTTTGCATTTCGACCGTAACCGCACGTCCGTTGGCTACCGCCTCTACCGGCAGTCTCAACAGGAATGATTCATTGTTCTTTCTCGCTACGAGCATCACGCCGTGAAGCGGAGACTGCGCATTGATTGGCGCCAAATTCGTGGCGCCACCGGGTGCTACGGAGCGCGAGGCAGCAGACGGGGAAGAGCTAGGCACAACTTTGGCCATGGTTTCCGCAGCTGGTGTTGATGCCATTGTGGTCCTCACGTTGGGCGCGACGCGCGGAGTTGCGTCGGACGCCATGCTGGGTCCCGATTGGGGTGACCCAGTGCCAGAGCGTATTGAGGTGGGAGCAGTATTTTGATAAGCGGTCGAATTGTCGGTGTTGGCAGCAGTCGAAATTGTGGCAGTAGGGCTCGGAACAATGTGTGGCGCCGACGTTGGCGGGACATTTGCGGGCGCGCCGCCGGGATGCTTTGCTGTGCCAACATTCACGCCAGAATCAACCGAAACGATTCTTGCCACCCGATCATTGGGAGTTTGTTTAGAAAAATCTTGGACAAAGGGACGCTCATTATTAGTGGCGACACTTCGGCCATCGTGGGAAGGAGCGGAATTAGGTTTGGCGGCCCCGGATTTGTCGTTCAAATCGCCATGTTGCGCAGATACATAGGTATTTGGGGGAGTACTGGGTGTTGTTCCGGCAAAAGTGTTGGCTCGGTTAATCGGTTTGACGGCCGCTGTAGAGGGCGAAGCGGCAGTATCCGGTTCAGCTTTCGAATCCAATTTCGAAGGTTCGTTCGCTATGGGATTTTCTGGTGTTACTGTAGAAGCCGGCGACTTAAGAGCGCGAAGCTCTTGCGTGGACATAGAGTTCAGAAGTTTGGTATCGACGAACGCAGGGGTGGAGACAAAAGATTTAGTTGCGGCAGATGTTTTAACATCCTGCGAGCCGGTGGTCGCAGGAGTCTCAACGCGTGCAGAGATTGACTGCGGTCCGTTCGCATCGATATCGCTCTCGGTAATGTCTCGCGATTCATCACGCGCATTGACGACCTGCGGTTCAGGGGCGGCACCGCGCGAAATATTCTGTCCGCCCGAGTGCTCGCGGGACAGCAGCCACTGTTGAAGAGGACGGCGACCCGCAATAATCCCAATACCAAAACTCGGAATAGCGATCCACAACAACAGCAAGCCTAACGCCGACAATCCCTCTGGCTTGGACCTTTTCCGCGGAACCATGGTCACTGAAGCCAAATCCCATTCGTTCTCGCGGAATCCAGGAAAATTGGGGTTGCTACCCTGCGAAGATTGTGTTTCGACGATGGTGTCTTCCGTGAAAGAAGGCTCTTCCGGTGCAGGACCCAGGAACTCCGGCGCGGTGCCTCCCATTCCCATCAGTAAAGAAGCGCGTGAGTCAGCAAGGCCTTCGCGATTAATTGCCGCGGGGGCAGCAACGACTGGTGAATTATTAAAAAATGGTTCGGCAAACAGCTTGGGTTTGGTTCCGGCTTCGGAGGATGCGGGCACTATTGAAACGGCAGGTTCCGAAACACGAGGGAGAAGATCGACGTCTCGCACGCCTTCCTGAGCGAGCCACTCCCGAATTTGTCCGCGCTGTTCGTCGGAAATATCTACCAGTTGAATGCCGGCACGTTTCTTGGATTTGGTGGTCCAGGCCATGCGTCCGTGAACTTCAACGCTCTGCGCCAATCCATTCATGCGTACGTGCAGGTTCGAATAGGCCTCATCGCCAACGGGAATAGCCATGGAAATGGCCATCCCATCATCGCTGACGTTCAGAACCATTCCGCCATTCGACCGTCCACAGGCCACGTATATTAAGGTTTTGGGAAGAACGCGTGGTTGCGAGCGTCGTTCTTGGATTTGCGACTGATGTCCGGTGAACTGCTGTGCGGAGGTGGTCACGATATCCTCACTAGAAGAACGCGCTTCTGCGCGTAGCGACTCGGCGACATGTACTACGGCCGGGGAGGACCGCCCGTTCGACGGATTGAGGAAGGCGCGTAGCGTTCCTGGGCTGAACGCAAACTAACGCGAGTGGTAATTATAGCAGCGCTTATAAAACTTAAGTCCCTGGTTCCGCCAAACCATGTCAAAAGTTCCCCACCGCCAGGTTATAGAACCCAACATATAGCGGTAAGTTTCGAATCCAGACGAAAGTATTTATCTAGTCGCGTTCCCAGTGACTTGCGCCGGTTGTCGCCACAGCGGTGGCATCGGGGTCACTGTTTGCAGCGTCCCATTCTTTTCGCGAGATGGGCTCAATGGTTTGGAACTTTTTCTGTTTCAAGGATTTGTTGATGGAGGGCAATTCCTTGGACAGCACGCTGTCAAATTCAGTCATGACATCGTCGAGTTCCTTTTTCAGCGAATCGATGCGCGCTATTTGATAGTCGCCGGGACGGCCATCGTAATTAAGAATTGCGCCGTAAAGTGCGGTTGTCTTCTCGCGGATGCGTTCTTCCCCCGTCACCGCGCCGCCTTCTTTAGTGGCCACAATTTTTCGGCGCAATTCCTCCATTCTTTGCGAGGTATCGCTAAGGCGTTTGGCAAAAGCCGGGTCGCCTTTCAAAACCGCAGCGCGGGCCAACAGAGCGTCGTGAACCCCGTTGATCCGATCCACATCAAAGCTCATGTCACCCAGCAAATTATAAACGCGCATGGTGGCTTCAAATTCCAGGCGGCGATCTTCAGCGCTGAATTTTGCCCGAGGATCCAGAACGACATTTAGTTGGGTAGAGAAAGTGTCTTTACCGCGTGTCATTTTGACGGTGTAAGTACCAGGCAAAACACGCGGGCCCTGGCTGGCTTCGAATGCGGCAGTAGCAGCAGGGGGAACATGCGGCGCTTTTAATCTCATCGGCCAATCCACTCTGCTAATACCTCGACGATTGTTGGGCGGCAAGGTGTCCACCACTTTGCCCTGAGCATCCAGGATTTCAATTTTCATTTTGCCGAAAATGTGACGCTTCTTTTGATAGTAGGTGATGACCGCTGCGTCGGCCGGATCGGGTCCCGAGAACATGGCGCTTCCTTCAGCCCATCCACCATTGGCGTTCAAGCGCTGCTGCGGTGGCTTGCCCGGAAGAAAGCCGGCATCCTGCGCCATAACTTCCGGAGTTAATTTCCGCAGCGGAGAAATGTCATCAATAATCCAAATCCCGCGACCGTGAGTGGCGATTACGAGATCAGAGTCGCGAGGATGCACGACAATGTCGCGAACCGGGACCTGAGGAAAATCGTGTCCATGATACTGCGCCCACTGTTTTCCTCCATCGAGAGATATCCACAGTCCGAATTCAGTGCCGAGAAAAAGCATGTTGGACGAAACGGTGTCTTCTTTAATGACATGAGCAAACCCGCGCACCCCGCTATCAGAACTCACAATGGGCGTCCAGCTTTTGCCGTAATCCGTGGTTTTGTACACATGCGGATTCATGTCGCCGAAGGTATGTCGATCAAATGCGGCATAGGCAATGGCCGGATCGTACAAGCTTGCCTCGACCCATGAAACCCACGAGGCGTTGGGCAGGTCGGGAACGTTACCAACTACATTTGTCCACGATTTGCCCGCGTCGCGGGTGATCTGCAAATTCCCATCATCGGTTCCAACCCAAATCGTTTGAGCTTCGCGCGGAGATTCGCTGATGGAATAAATCGTGGTGTGCATCTCGGCGTAAGAATTGTCAACGGTTACGCCGCCGGATTCCTCTTGCTTCTGTTTTTCAGGATCGTTGGTGGTTAAATCCGGCGAAATGCGGTCCCAGGTTTGGCCGTGATCACGCGAGCGAAATAAAAACTGCGCGCCAATGTAAAGAGTGCCTTTCTCGTTGGGACTCAAATGAATTGGCGTATTCCAATTGAACCGTAACTTCCCTTCCCCATAGTTCGGTTCCGGCTTGATGAAACGGCCCTCCAAGGTGGTACGGTTCACACGCCCGACGAATCCGCCTTGTGATTCGGCATATACATAATTCGGATCGGATGGATCGGCAAATGCCCAGAAGCCATCGCCGCCAAAAAGATTTTCCCAACGGCTGTTCGTAATTCCCCCAGGGTATTGGGAGTCGCCTACCCAGACGCTGTTGTCCTGCAAGCCGCCGTACACATGGTAGGGATCAGCCTGATCCACGCTGACGTGATAAAACTGGGAAATCGGAAGATTGTAGCCCTTCCACCAGGTATTTCCGCCGTCGTAGGAATACCAGATTCCTCCATCGTCGCCGGCGATCAGATGATCAGTGTTATCGGGATCAATCCACACATCGTGGAAATCACCGTGGGCTCCTTGGGAAATGGTGCTGAAACTTTTGCCGCCATCCTCACTCATGATCAATACAAGGTCGGGCTTGTAAATTTTATTTTCGTTCTTGGGATCGACAATTAAATTGCCGAAATAAAATGGTCGCCACACCATCCAGTTGCTGCGATCGCGCTCCTGCCAGGTCTTTCCTCCATCATCGGAGCGAAATAAGGCGCTGCGATTGGATTCGATGAGCGCGTACACCACCTCCGGCTTAGAGGGGGCGACCGTTACCACGACGCGGCCCCAGGGCTTCGCGGGCAAACCTTGCGAGCTTTTTTCATCTAGATCTTTCCAGGTGGCGCCACCATCGCAAGAAACAAATAATCCGCTGCCGCTTAGGGCAGTCGAATTTTCGCCCCCAGAACGAAACGTCCATCCCTTGCGCCTGAAATCCCACATACCTGCGTAAATCTTCTTCGGATCTCTTGGGTCCAAGGAAATCATCGAACAACCGGTGGAAAGATTCGGCCCCTTCAAAATTTTATTCCACGTTGTGCCGCCATCGGTGGTCTTGTAAAGTCCCCGGTCATCGCTGTCACTCCACAGTTTCCCGGGCACGCAAGCATAGACCGTATTACTGTCGTTGGGATCGACCAAAATCTTGGCAATGCGTTCCGATTCCTTTAGGCCCATGTTGGTCCAGTTTTCACCACCGTCAGTAGATTTATAAATCCCATCGCCAATGGAAACACTATTGCGAGTCCAGGATTCGCCCGTGCCCGCCCAAATCGTTTTGGCTGATTTCGGATCAATCGCGATGGCTCCAATGGACTGGGCGGTCTGTTTATCGAACATTGGTTTAAAAGTGGTACCACCATTTACGGACTTCCATACTCCGCCGCTGGCTGCTCCGACGTACACCGTGAGCCGCCCGTTCTCTTTGACAGCGGCCAGCGCCGCGATGCGGCCACTCATGGCTGCGGAGCCGATGTTTCGCGCGCCCAGGCCAGAAATCGAGTCGGAATCGTATTTCACTTCCTGTGCGCGTTGATTCGGCGCGAAAAGTGTGCTGCCCGCGATACACGCAGCAAGGACCAAACAGCGAGTCACATTCAACATTTCGATGACGTCCTTAGAATAATTTGTCAAAACTTTGTTTACCCAAGAAATTCGAAAAATCATCTGGTTAAAGAACCATCCTTGAAAATAGAAGTGAGTATCGAGCTCCTCAGTACCGAGATATTCTCCAAGATCACTTCGGAATTGCCTTGGGTTCGGCTTTGGTAACCGGCATGGAGAATAGCGAATCGTCCAGCGGGATATTAAGTTCTATCTTCTCGACGGTAAATTTTGCGCGCTCTTGGCTGCCCTTCTGCCCACTTTCGAAGGCAAAAGGAAAATACAGTCCGTTCACTTGTTCGTAGTCCCCATAGTAGTTTTCTGTGAATACTACGGCTCCGCGAATATTGCTTTGATTCTCCATTTTAATTTCAAGAAAAGAATCGACATCCAGAAAGTAATAACGCACATCGCCATTTTTTAGCGTCAGTTTCACTTTGTAGCAGTCCGTGCCCTCCACTGAATCGTGTCCCACCAACTCCGCTTTATGGCCTTTTTCCTTGTAATTCACCATCGGGCCGTCGATATCGGCATCGATCTGCAGACTTTTCAGGTCATCCTGCGACATCAGCTCCGGATCCTTGCGACCGCCGAAGGGGGAGATCTGCCAGCCGGTTTTGCCGTCATATGCCTGAATTTGTGTCAGTCCTTGGACCGAAAACTCCTCGCGAACCTTATCGGAGCGCTTGTTTTCCTGAAGAAATCCAGCGCGAAAGGAACCCTGATTGAACTTCCCGGTGGTGCGAATGCTCTGAACGGACTTCAGCTTCTCCATGCCTCCGTGGGCTTGAATGTTCTTGGCGATTACTTCATCCACTGACTGCGCGAATGATGCTAAGGAGGCCAGTGACCCGAAAACTAACGACACGATCAATGGGCAGAGGATTCGCAGTAGCGCCATTCCTTGACCCTCAATTTTCATACATTTCTCCGAGAAATGACTGTGCTAGACCTTATAACAAAGATAGAGCTACAAGAAAGGGTGAATTGTTTTCCTGTGAGACGCAGAGGCGCGGGATCCGTGAGCATTTTTACTGACGCTTGCGTAAACCTGCTTCAGCATCAAAGGATCTCGATGGTTCCAAAATTGAATGTGCAAGCGCGGGCAGGAACAATCACTGGTTCGCGATCGCGGTTGTAACTGGGATTATTGAGGTGTTGAGGCGCCACCGAATGCGCTGACCGTAGACGAGCACCTTTTGAAGGGAAGGGCCTGTGAATTCCGTCCGTCTGCTTCCAATCCGGTCGGGGATAAAACAGCGTCCGTTTTTCCATACATTTGATATCTTAACTGCACTCGCACGGTCTTCGCGGAAGGAATTCATTTGTTCCCACGAAATTTTACAATCATTAGATTGTCTGTGTTGCTGGGTTTTGTTTTTGTAACGGGCACCTGCACTCTTCGGGCGCAGGATGGCCCACAGCAGGGGGGCCATGAGCTTCAAATCTGGACTGGCGGAGGGCACGGAACGAATGGCAGTCAGTCCGGAGACGGCGTTTTCAATATTGGCGCACGCTATGGCTGGATTTTGACGGATGCCCATGGGCCGAGTTTTCTGCGCGGGCGCTTTGAATATGCCGTGGACGTCGTTCCACTTTTTATTGTGGTGCAAAGTACGAATACGGCGTACGGGTTTGGCGTCAATCCATTTGCGCTTAAATGGGATTTCGCCTCGCATGGAAGCGCAGTGCCCTATATAGATATCGGGGGCGGAACACTTTTTACCAATGTAAAAGTGCCGGAGGATACGTCACACGTCAATTTCACCACTAGCGGCGCGCTCGGCGTTCATTTTTTGCGTAGCAAATATAATTGGAGCGCAGAAGTACGCTTCATGCATATTTCCAACGCCGGAATATCACGGCCGAATCCCGGCATAAATACCATTCAGGTGCGGCTCGGCTTGGGAAGGTTCACGCAACCAAACTAACAGTTGATCTTGCTTCGACGGGGGGAATATCCTTTCGGCGGCCATTTGGAGCATAATACTTTCTGCTACATGCTTAGGAGCCACCTAAAATGCCAAAATATTCTCAAAGTACTGCACCGATGATTTTTGTATTGGTCGCAATAGCGCTGGCTTTAGTAGTCACCGTTGGATACCGGGCGGTTCATGCCGGAGATAAAGCTCCCGCAGTGGGATCAACCGCGCCTGACTTCACTTTAAAGTCCCAAGAAAATACCCCGGTAAGCCTTCACGATTTCAAAGGCAAATGGGTAGTGCTCTATTTTTATCCTAAGGACTTTACCAGCGGTTGCACCGTGGAAGCTCACAATTTTCAGCGTGACCAGGCGCAGTACGAGGCTAAGAATGCCGCGATCGTGGGCGTCAGCATGCAGGACCCGGATTCACATCAAAAGTTTTGCACCAAGGAAGGGCTCACGTTCAAACTGCTAGCCGATACCGATAGTCAGGTTTCGAGCGCATACGATTCAGTGATGAATATGGGTGTGACAAAACTTTCGGCCCGTCATACTTTTCTCATTGATCCCAACGGAGTGGTGCAAAAAGTGTGGCTGGATGTGAAACCAGAAAAGCACAGCGAAGAGGTGCTTGCCGCGCTCAACGATTTGCAGAAAAACGGCGCCAGTAAATAATCGCAGTGAGCAAACACCGAACGGCTCATTTACTTTACATTTTTGAATCCGTTAGAATTGGTTAGAAGTTGCAGACCGGTAATATCCTGCAGACATAAACGTTCATCTGAGGTGACCAAAATCAAATCATAAACTTTAGCGGTGGCTACTAAAAAGCGATCGACGGGATCGCGATATCCCAACAAAGTAAATGGTAGCTCGTGAGCCACTGCCGAAGTGAAAGAAGCTTCCTGCAGGTCAAGTTCTTGCACCGCAGACTGCACCCATTCACCCATATCAACATCGAGTTCAGGGCTTTTTTTTTCGACCAGTAGGACCAATTCCCAAATGCTTAATGGCGATAGCCATAACTCGTTGGCAGGATTTTCGAGGTGCTGCGTGAAGGCTATACTCTACGGTTCGTCGTCGCCATCCCCATCGCTAGGGACTGAACTGGACGCTGGCTTGGCTGGATTTATTGGCGGTTTGCCTGCCTTCATTAACTCAGAGTTGAGTTGAGCGATATCTCGGGTGCGAATCGCCGCCCATTGGGTTTCTAAATCTTGCAACGCTTCCACTTCCTCATGGTAACCACTTTGCGCTTGCGAGGTGGGTGCGGAGTCTGCGCTTTCAGCAATAGCCAGCAGGTTGCCGAAATGTTGATTGAGAGTCGAAAAATTCTCCGGACGCTTGCCACTTGCGGGAACACCAAAGAAACCGCTTTCCGCACCACCTTCAAGCTCTGCTATCTTTTTTTGCACCTGGGAGAGAGACGCTGATAGAGGTGAACCGCCGGCCTCATTGAAACGTTCCGCCAATTGCTCACGGACAGATCGAACCTGCTCAAGTAATTTGAAGCTCGCATTCATCCCACGGACCGCGCCCACTTCCATTTCGAATTGCGCGCGTAACTCCGCGGCGGGAGTTTTAATGCGCGGATCCATGTGGAGCGTCAGGGGCTGCTCCTGACTTTTTCCATTTAAGGTGAGCTTAACGACGTAGCGACCCGGTAAAGCCATGGCGCCCAGCGGAAGCTCGGGAGTGTTGCGGTAGATGGCCGAAATTGGAAACTCGTGAATGAGCGAATCTGGCGGCGCGTAATGCAGGTCCCAGACAAAGCGGTGAAAGCCGGCTTCGGAAGAAAGAATCTGCTGTGGCCGGACCCAATACATTGGGATGGGATTCTCCGCGGCGATCTTGTCCATTGACTTAGGCTGGTCCGCGCTGGAATAGCGACGCACCAAATGATTTTGGGCATCGAAGATTTCCAGCTTCACCTCGCCTCGGGAATTCTCGCCCAACGAATAATTAATGATCGCGCCGTCGGGCGGATTTTGTCCGGCGGGAACTTCCGGCGGGAGCGGCGTATCGGTATTGCGATTCCATCGGAAGCGTACGGCGGTCTGCGGAGAGAATAAATACAGAGCCCCTCGCGTCGTCGACTGTGAAGACCACTGCCGCAAGGGTGTGATGTCGTCGAGAATCCAGAAGGAGCGGCCGTGCGTTGCGACTATCAAGTCATCTCCATGAATCGCAAGATCGCGCATGGAGGTATGCGGGAGATTTAGTTGCAACGGTTGCCAATCGTCGCCGTCGTTGAAAGACACGTACACAGAAGTTTCGCTACCAGCGAAAAGCAGGCCTTTGCGCGCGGGATCTTCACGGACGACGTTGACAGGCGCGTTGTCCGCCAGCCCTTGGGTAATTTCCGTCCAGTTCTTGCCGTAATCGCGCGTGCGGTAAATATGCGGATGCAGATCGTCGAGACGAAAAGTGTTGATGGCCGCGTAAGCTGTACCGCCATCGTGATGACCGGCCTCAATGATAGAAACTTTGCTCCAAGGGGTCAGTTGCGGAGGCGTCACATTCTGCCAAGTCTTGCCGGCATCTCGCGTTATGTGGATTAAGCCGTCGTCGGTTCCCGCCCAGATCGTATTTGCATCCTTGAACGAAGGAGCCACGGCGTAAATTACTCCCCGGTGTTTGCCCTTTTCAGGGTCGGCTGCCGCAAAAACTCCCAGATTCGGCGGTTTGTCATAGGATTCCCGCGACAGATCGGGACTAATCACTTCCCAATTTTTGCCCGCGGTCACAGTTTTAAACAAAACATTAGCCGAAAAGAAAAGTTCGTGAGGGTTAAATGGAGAAAATACTACCGGCAGGGTCCGATCGTAACGGTATTCGCTTCGGTGAACAGGCTCAGGAGTAATATCTGCTACTTCGCCGAGCTCTTGGTTGGTGCGCGACAGGCGGGCTCCATAAACAATGTTGGCGTCCAGCGGGTCGACAACGATGTAACCGTATTCGAAAACGCCGACGGAATGCCATTCGCGAAAAGTGATCTCGCCATAATCGCTGCGGCTTAACGTTCCGGCGGAGCCGCTTTCTTGCTGCGCGCCGTATACCCAGTACGGAAAGCGATTGTCAGTGGTCACGTGATAAAACTGGGCAGTTGGCTGGTTGTACCAGGAGCTCCACGTCGCGCCACCATTGACGCTGATTACCGCTCCCTGGTCAGCGGTGAGCGCAATAATTTGCGGGTTTTCTTTGCTGATCCACCAACGTTGGTAGTCGTCCCCACCGGGAGCGCCTTTGAAGCCCACAAAAGTTTTTCCACCATCTGTAGATTTCCACGATGAAGTATTGGCCACGTAAACGATATCGGAATTATCAGGAGCCACAGCGATTCCCATGGCGCCCGGCCCGCGGCCTCCGATGCGGTGATCGGCGTTTACTTGCGTCCAGGACTCTCCGCTGTCGTCTGAGCGGTAGATTCCGGCGGGACCCTTTTTTGCTTCGAGCGTGGCGTACAGACGATTTGGTTGGCTTGTGGAAATCGCTATGCCGATACGTCCAAGACGATCCTCGGCACTCGGTAATCCGGCGGTAAGTGGACGCCAGTTGTCCCCTCCATCGGTGGACTTGAACAAGCCGCTGCCGGCAGTGATAAAAGATTCGCCGCTGCGAATTTCCCATGGGGCAACGCGCGCCGCCCATAACACAGCGTAGACCGTGCGCGAATTCGACGGATCAAGTACCAAGTCGGCGGCGCCAGTGTTCTCGTCCTTATACAGGACCTTCTGAAAGGTTTGGCCGCCATCCGTGGAACGAAAAACGCCACGCTCTGTATTCGGTCCATAAGGATGGCCTAACGCTGCCACGAACAAACGGTTCGAATCTTGCGGATCAATGACTATGGACGCGATCTGGTAGGCATCTCGCAGTCCGAGGTGCGTCCAAGTTTTGCCAGCGTCCGTTGATTTGTAAATTCCATCGCCGGTGGAGAGGTCTGGGCGTTGTAAACCTTCACCGCTGCCGACGTAAATCACGTTGGGGTTGGATTCGGATACCGCTAAGGCTCCCACGGAACCTGTGGACTGATCGTCAAAAATGGGTGACCAGGTATTACCAAAATCGGTGGTCTTCCAGACACCGCCATCCACAGCGGCCATGTAAAAGACATTAGGCTGGTGAGCGACACCACTAATTGCTACCGTCCGACCACCACGAAATGGACCAATACAGCGCCAGCGCATTTCATGAAAAAGGCCGGGAGGAAATTCCATGGAGGCCGACGGATGTTGCTCATTAGCGTGAACAGTTTGAGCAGCCGTGTTGTGGATACACTGGGACCCGAGCAACAATCCGTATATCAAGACTACGGCAACTTGTAACCTACGCATAAAAACCTCCAGAAATGAAACCATTCTTAGAAGTTCCAGCGAGCACCTGATTGTCCCGGCCGAGGGGCTTCAGAGAATTTTGTCCAACTGTTGTTATTCGCCGGCCGTCTTTTCAGGGACGTGTTCGGGCGGCGTAGCTGGCGCAGCGTCGCTTTTCACATAGTGGTTATACCAAGCAAGGTAACGCTCCAGACGGTCCTTGATATGCGATGGCGTCGAAAATTCGTGATATTCATCTGGATAAACGACTAGCTCAGTGGTACGGCCTAAACTTTTGAGCGCCTGATACATTTGCTCGCCATTAATAATGGGGACGTTCCAATCGATATTGCCGCCCATAATTAAAGTCGGGGTGGTAATACTCGCGACCCGATAAAATGGCGAAAGCTTCTCGTAGACAGCTTTCTTTTCCCACGGTCGTCCCAGCTCCGTTTCCCAATCGCGCTGATAATGGTCGTGCCCGTAGTTGGTCATATAAAGAAATTCGCCGGCACCGGAGATTGCAGCTTTGAAACGGGTCGTCTGCGTGATGATGAAATTGGTGGATATACCGCCGTACGACCACCCGCCTACGCCTAGCTTCTCAGGATCGGCAATTCCCTGTTCGACCGCGTAGTCGACCATGGCCATATCGTCCTGGAAATCCTTGTTTCCCCAGTCGGCGAAGATGGCTTGCGCATATTTTTGGCCATAACCGGTCGAACCGCGCGGGTTGGGAAAGAGTACCGCATAGCCATTTGCTGCCAGGAGCTGCGCCAGGTGTGCAAACTCCGCGTAATACGCCCACACCGGCCCGCCGTGGGGTCGCAAAATCGTGGGAACTCTTTTGCCGGGAACGTAATCGAGTGGTTTATAGAGGTAGCCTGCAACGGCAGTTCCGTCCTTACTTTTGAAATGGACGTATTCACCGTGCGACAACTTAAGCTGCGAGAAGAGCGCATCGTTGGCGTGTGTGACCTGGGTAATCTTGCCGCTGGGAATAGTAAAAATCTCGTCGGGACGGTCGATGGTGGCCACTTGCGCGACAATGTCTCCCGTCTTCGCAACAGTGTAATCATTGACCATCAAGCGGCCACCGATTGGCCGGCTGATTTCTCCGCCTGCCACGGGTATGCGGCAAAGGTTTTGAGTGCCATCGTCATCGGCGATGAAGTAAATGAACTGCCCGTCTGGAGAAAAATGCGGTTGCGTGCTCATGCGATCGAACGATTTAGCGAGGATTTTGGGCTCGCCTCCGTTCACAGAGATGATCGCGAGATGCCGGGTGCCGTACTCGAAAACTGAGGGATCGAGCCGCGCGCTGTAAGCGATCCACTTACCATCTGGCGACCACGCCGGCGACCGGTCTTCACCCGGACTTGTGGTTACCTGCGTAACGTGCGCGCCTTTGTCGGTGTTGTCCGCGGAAACGATCCAAATGTCCGTGTTGTACGTAACGTCGGGATCCGGTGTGGAACGATTGCTGCTAAAGGCCAATTGTTTGCCATCCGGAGACCAGGCGAGTTCGTCGTCGTCGTAATCCCCGGAAGTGATTTGCGTCAGATTGCGTTTCGCAAGGTCAAAAACATACAGGTGCGTGCGGCGTCGGTCGAGGTAGCCGATCTCGTCTTGCTTGAATTGACGGCGGTCGATCACCCACGGCCGCTGTGTTTTGGTTTTCTTCTCTTTGCCGTCCTTGCTAGTGTCCGATTCGTCCGCTCTTTCGTCTTCCTCCTTAAAAGCCTCCTTTTCGTCCAGTGACGCGTCCCGTAGAAGTAGCGCCAGGCGAGTTCCATCAGGGGACCAGGCCAGTTCGTCCACATCTTGCGGCGTGTACGTGAGCCGCTCCGCTTCGCCGCCAAGACGATTGAGAAGCCAGACTTGCTCTTTGCTTCCATTGCGGGCCGAAAGGAAGGCTAGGTACTTTCCATCGGGACTCCATCGCGGATGGGAAGAGGAAACTCCGGCTGCCGTCAGAGCGACGGGATCTCCACCCGCCGCAGGCACCATCCAGATTCGTTCTTCGTTCTTGTCGGTCTTCAGAAGCGGAGTCTTCACGGTATAAGCGATCCAACGTCCATCCGGGCTAACCTGGGGCTCGTGTACCTCGTGGATTTGGAAATAGTCATCGATGGTTATAGGCCGCTGCGCTATGGCAGATGACGCAAGCCAACCGGAGCAGAAGACGAAGATAAGGGCCGCAATCGGGGTGGAAGAAGCACGATTAAGCATTCGCAAAAGCTCCTGAGCGAGGGTAAATGGCGAGCAAGCGGCGGAGTTTATCACACCGCGGAAAACGGAACGGTCGTAAACCAGATAGCCGGTATGCACTACAAGAAACGTTTTGGAACGTTTGGGCGTCAAAACACGCAGAAGCCGTAATAGCTCGTACACAAATCACTGTAAGAGTTAAAAATAATTTGCTCGGAGTGCAGATTTTTCTTGCATGCGCAAATGACTCTTGTATTCTTCGGAATGCGAACTCGCTTCCCCGCAGCGCGAGAGTGAGTGTCGCTCGGAGGACGAAAGTAAAAATTGAGTTCTCTGTCCCTTCCCACCCAATATCCCGCACACGCCATTTCCACCAGGAAAACCCGAGTCGCAAAGCTGACCCTCTGGCCGCTTGTTGCCGCTACGTTCTTCATGGTGTCCGGCGGCACTTACGGAACTGAGGAAATCGTAAGCGGCGCCGGCTATGGCCATGGAATCTTGATACTCCTGTTTTTACCGGTGCTGTGGTGCTTACCGACTGCCTTTATGATTGGCGAACTATCGAGCGCGCTGCCCGCTGAAGGCGGCTACTACGCGTGGGTACGCCGGGGACTCGGCAATTTCTGGGGATTTCAGGAAGCCTGGCTATCGCTGGCGGCCAGCATCTTTGATATGGCTATCTACCCGACACTGTTTGTTTTTTATTTGAAGCAGATGTCGCCCTGGTTTGGAGTCGGAAATCATGGCGTGCTCGCCGGTCTCTTCGTGGTGGTTACCTGCGCAGCTTTGAATCTGGCGGGGATTCGCGTCGTGGGCATTACATCGCTCTGGCTATTCTTTTTACTTTCGGCTCCATTTGCGGTGATTGTGGCCGCGGCTCCCATGCGCGCTGGCGCGCTTGCTGCGGGCCCACACGCGGCAGAAGCGGGCGCGGGCCTCGGTTTACTTGGCGGCGTGTTAGTGGCCATGTGGAATTACATGGGCTGGGACAATGCCTCTACCATCGCGCAGGAAGTGGAGAGACCGCAACGGACCTATCCGAAAGCGATGATCGCCGCGGTTATCCTAGTTTCGCTCACCTACGTGCTTCCTTTTGCTGCAGTTTATTTTATGGGTGTACCCGCGACGGCCTTTGCGGAAGACGGCTCCTGGGCCACGGTCGCCGGGCTGGTCGGCGGTAAAGTACTGGGATTTGAGTGGCTGCGCTTTCTGGTGGTGCTCGGCGGCATGATGAGCGCATTCGGGATGTTCAATGCGCTGGTGATGAGTTATTCACGCCTGCCTTTAGCGATGGCGCGTGACGGAATGTTACCCAAGATCTTTGCCAAGACTAGCACGCGCACGCAGGCGCCATGGGTGGCGATCATTGCGTGTGCCACGTGCTGGGCGCTGTGCCTCGGGCTAGGATTCAAAAGGTTGGTGACTCTGGACATCATGCTTTATGGCGCTGCCTTGATGCTGGAGTTTGTAACCTTGGTAGCGCTCCGCATTCGTGAGCCGCAATTGAAGCGCGAGTTTCGGGTTCCCGGCGGATTGGCTGGCGCGATCCTTGCTGGGGTATTCCCGCTGGCGTTGCTGATGATCGCGCTGGTGCAAAGTGAAAGCCAGTCAGTGCTGGGAATAAACGGCCTCCTTTTCGGTGTTCTGATTATGGCGGCGGGGTTCGCCTTGTATGCCTCAACGCGTAGGCTTCGCAAGCGGCTCTCAGCGGAAGTTCCTGACGACGTTGCCGAACTAGCTTGATTAGCTAATCTTTCGTGACGTCCTTTCCTACCCTAGTCATTCACTCAAATTAGAATCAGTTCCATTCAAAACTCCAAGGCGTTTAGTTTGACCGCTGCGATATACTTCCGGTTCGTTCGATTAGAAATTTACGCTCCGGAGCAAAGCCCGTGAGAATTCCGCGCCTGAAGTGGCGGGTCATGACTTGTCTGCCCATCGTTATTGCTTCCGCCTTCGCACTACCAATTTCGCCGGCTCAAGCTCAAGGCGACCCACCCCGCTTCGATGACCAATTTTTCCAGGAGCTGCGCTGGCGCTCCATCGGCCCTCATCGTGGTGGGCGCTCTCTCGCGGTCACAGGTGTCCGGGGACAGCCGGAATTGTTTTATTTTGGCTCTGTCGATGGCGGTGTCTGGCGAACCAATGATGCCGGGCGAACGTGGAACCCTATTTTCGATTCGCAGCCGATCGGTTCCATCGGAGCCATTGCTGTCGCGCCTTCTAATCCGGACGTCATTTACGTTGGATCGGGCGAAGCCGATATGCGTTCAGATATTGGCTACGGGGACGGCATGTACAAATCGACGGACGCCGGCAAATCCTGGACACACATTGGATTGACCGACTGCCGCCAGATCGCGCGCATCCTGGTCGATCCTGCAGATCCCAACAAACTATTTGTCGCCGCACTCGGGCACGCTTACGGACCTAACATCGAGCGCGGTGTGTTTCGATCGAAAGATGGCGGGGCGACATGGCAGCGCATACTTTTTCATGATGAAAATACCGGGGCGATCGATCTGGCCTTCGAACCGGGCAACACAGATTCAATTTACGCCGCACTGCTGCAAACCCGGCGGCCTCCATGGAATGTTTATCCGCCTTCCAAAGGCCCTGGTACTGGCTTGTACCGTTCCAGCGATGGTGGTGATCATTGGGAACCTGTGGTTGGCCATGGATTGCCTGCCGAAGAAGTTGGCCGGATCGGAATTGCCTTCGCCCCGAGCAATCCCAAGCGGATTTATCTGATCGTTGATGCAAAAGCCGGCGGACTTTATCGCTCGGATGACGGCGGCCAAAATTGGCAACTGATGTCGCAAGACCAGCGCATATGGCAGCGCGGCTGGTACTTCGGGGAAGTCAGCGTCGATCCTAAGGACGCGGATACCTTGTACCTTCCGAATACAAGCGTGTATCGCTCCAGTGATGGAGGAAAAACATTCGTTGCTTTCAAAGGCGCTCCGGGCGGCGACGATTACCACCAATTGTGGATCGACCCCGATGAACTGCGCCGAATGATTTTGGCAAGCGATCAAGGAACCATCATCACGCGCAACGGCGGCGAAACCTGGAGCTCCTGGTACAACCAACCGACTGGTCAGATGTATCACGTAAGCATCGACAATCGATTCCCGTACTGGGTCTATGGCGCACAGCAGGATAGTGGGTCGATTGCTACACCGAGCCGAAGTAATTATCGCGCGCTGAATTTCCACGACTGGCGTCCGGTCGAAGCAGGCGACGAGAACGGTTACATAGCTCCCGATCCGGAGAATCCCGGTGTGATTTATGGAGGATTTGTAACTCGTCAAGATTTGAACAACGAACAGATCCACCAGACTCCGCCGACGCTGGCACATCCCGGTAATTACCGGAGAACCTGGACGCTGCCACTTGTTTTCTCGCCCATCGACCCTCATGTGCTTTATTTCGGCTCGCAGGTATTGTTCCGCAGCGCGGATGGAGGTAATTCCTGGGAGGTGATTAGCCCTGATTTGACACGCGAAGATCCTGGTGCGCCGCCTAATCTTGATCCGCCCGCGATAGCCGATTCCGGCAAAGGAAAGCGGCGCGGAGTGATCTATACGATCGGACCTTCGTATGTGCGCAAAGGCGAAATCTGGGCGGGCACGGATGACGGGTTAATCCAACTGACTCAGGACCAAGGGAAAACGTGGAGTAACGTGACACCGCCTGAAATTACGCCGTGGAGCAAGGTAACGCATATCGAAGCGTCACACACCGATGCAGCGACCGCATATGCCGCCGTTGACCGGCATCGCCTTGAGGATTTGCGTGCGTACTTATATCGCACGCGCAACTTCGGCAAGAATTGGGAATTGATCTCGAACGGAATACCCGAAGGATATTTTTTAAATTGCGTACGTGAGGATCCTTTACGAAAAGGCCTTTTATACACTTGCACCGAAAAAGGCGTCTTCGTTTCTTTTGACGATGGCGATCATTGGCAACCGTTGCAGATGAATCTACCAACCACTTCGGTGCGCGATCTGGTGATTCATGCCGACGATTTGGTGATCGCAACGCATGGACGATCTTTTTGGATTTTGGACGATATTACGCCGCTGCGGCAACTAACTGCTGAGGTAGCCCAGTCTACGGCGTGGCTTTTCCAACCCGCAACCGCGTATCGCGTGCGACCGGGTTCAGACCAAAGTACCCCTGTGCCATTCGATGAGCCTCATACGGATAATCCCCCGGATGGTGCAGTGCTGGATTACTACCTGAAGGGCGCTCAGTCCACACCAGTACAGTTGGAGATTTTTGATTCAGCGGGCGCGCTGGTGAGGCGCTACGCCAGTGATGATGTGCTTCCGAAGACGAAACCTGAAGACATGCAATTTCCAATGTACTGGGTACACGATGCAGAATCCATTTCCGCCACGGCCGGCGCGCACCGCTTCGTTTGGGATTTGCACTATGCGTTCCCCGCTGATGTGCATACTTCATTTTATGGGCCCAAACCGCCTTTGGCGCAACCCGGGAAGTACACGGTCAAGTTAACCGTGAATGGGCAAAGCCGGTCTCAGCCATTACTGTTGAAAATGGATCCGCGCGTAAAAACACCGCAAGCTGAACTTGAGAAAATGTTTCGGGCAGAGTCTCACGTTGCAAAAAATCTGGCAGATCTTTCCGTCGGTATGAAACGAGCGCAGGAACTTCAAGTCAGTCTTGCCTCGCGCAAAAAAGACGCCCCGTCTGATGGCGCGCTCGCGGAAGCGCTTGCCACTCTCGATCGTAAAACCACAGAGCTCATGGGTATCGAGGGGCAATTGGAATTCGGCCTGTTCGGCTTGGCTGTGCCGTCGACGGAAACGGTCACGCTACATCAGGCGTTGCACGCAGCGACGGGATTGTTGTCCATTGTTCAGAGCTCAGATTCGGCTCCTACCACGGATGCGTCGGTAGCGATTGAGAAATGGGATCGTGCAACAAAGAATGTCCTAGAGCGCTGGAACACTCTGTGGCAACACGACAGGACGCGAGTAAATTCGCTGTTGCAAAAAGCTAATCTAAAACCATTATAGGGGTGAGTTCTCGCATCGCGACATTCCAACTGGGCTAGGGTTATATGGACGAACGCAAAAAACCCTCGCCCAAGAAAAGGACACCCCATGAACCGCATCCCGAAGCAACTCGCAATAACCGCCAGCTTCCTGCTGCTGAGCGTGTTCCCGGCACTGAGCCAGGCGCAAAACGCGCCGGACTCGAACCAGGGACAGGCCATGCACGAGAAGCGTGGTGAGCAAAACGCTATGATGGCCAACCTGAACCTCACGGATGACCAGAAAGCGCAAATCAAACAAATCCACGAAGGCACACGATCGAAGGTCGAAGCGGTGAATAACGATTCGTCGCTGTCGGCAGACCAAAAACAAGCCAAGATCCGGGATATCCGGCGTGATACGCACGAACAGGTAAAAAAGGTGCTCACTCCGGAACAACGCAAACAATTCGAAGAAAATATGCGCGAGCACCGCGACTCCAAGCAACAGCAGCCACCGGCATCCAACTAACGGCTCCGGTGCTACATCAGAAAGGGGCGGCCGGTGCAGGCCGTCCCTTTTTCGTTGCATTGCGTTTCGCACCCCTTAGGTGTGGTGACTAATTTGATATGCTGCTGAAGGTGAGGAATCGCAACGACAAGCAGCCTCAAGGCATGGCGCACAACAGTTTTCGCTATGCTTTTTTTCTATTGTCCGTCACATTTCTGACTTCCGGTGGGTCTTCCGCGCAAGCTCCGACGGAGAATTCCCCTGTATCCGTTGCCCCGCAAAATGTGAATCCACAAACTCCAACAGCCACTTATTCAGATACACAGCAGGCCCGTCCTGGCCTGAATATTGTGGTGCTTGACCCTGCCCACGGTGGCACAGACACGGGGGCGCGCGGCACGGGTGGAATCCGCGAGAGTGAAATTGTCTTGCAGTTCGCGCTGCAGGTGCGTCGCGCTCTCGAAGCGCAGGGTTTTCAAGTTATACAAACGCGCATGGCCAATGAAAATCCGTCGTTTGATGACCGCTCCGCCATGGCCAACGCACAAATTGGCGCTGTATTTGTAAGCTTGCATGTGTCCTCCACGGGCCTGCCCGGAACCGTGCGAGTGTACGTGAATTCAGATTTGCCAGGCACTTCCGGAGCGCGCCAAGCCAGCGGGCTGATTCCCTGGGATCGCGCGCAAGCGCCTTTTCTTGTACTAAGCCACAAGTTGGCAGATTTTGTGCAGGGTAATCTGGCCGTGCGATTCAGAGGCTCACCCAGCAGTGCGCAAGCTTCAGCCATCCGTCAGTTGCGAACCACCGCCGCTCCAGCCATTGCCGTGGAAATTTCCAGCGTCTCCGTTAACGACCGCGCTGATTTGGATCGCATGGCTCCCGGAGTAGCCGACGCCATCGCTCGTGGCATAACGGATTTTCGTCCATCCTATGTAGTTGCCGGCGTCCCCGGAGGACTTCGTTGAACACGCGGTGGGTCGGAATGGTGCTTGGAGGATTATTTGGCGCTGTGATAATTGCCGGGCTGTACTTCCCGATATTGAAGCAGCGCGTGAAGCAAAGCGCCAAAATTCAGCCGCAATCCGAGGAACAAGCGCGCAGAGAGCTGACGCAATCACTAGCGGCTAATCCAACAGAGGCGCGGGTAAAAGCAAAACTCTTTTGGGCCTCGAACGCGCATGATGGCACTCTGACGCCAGTAACCATCGACCTGCCATTGTCGGGCGATCCCGCGTTGCGTGCCAAGCAGGTGCTCAATACTTTGTTGGCTGGCCCGGCCGACCCCGAGTTGCGTACGCTACCGCCAGACGCTGTGTTATTGGCATTCTATTTGTTGCCCGACGGGACCGGCATCGCGGATTTTTCGGAAGCGATGGCCAGTTCCATTCCATCGGGAATAGCGAGCGAGCAACGAGCGGTCGATTCTATTACGCACACGCTGGCCGCTAATGTTCCGCAAGTCATGCGACTCAAGATTTTAATTCACGGGCAAGAAGTAGAAACGCTGGCTGGTCATCTGGACCTTACAGGTTCGTTTGTGGTGAATCCTCGGGCGCCACAGGCTGCGTCCGCTGCAGAGCCTGATCCGCTGGCATCGCCGTCAATTTCTAGCGCGCCACCATTGACACCCGTGAGCGCCTCCCGGCAAACTTACGCAGCAACGCGAGAACAACCAACGAATTCGAGGAAGCCCTAGAGTGGCCATCGAAAACAGACAGAGAAGCGACGGACGCAATCCCGATCAGATGCGACCGCTGAAGATTACTCCTGATTTTATCCCCACCGCCGAAGGCAGCGTGTTGATTGAGATTGGTGGCACTCGGGTGATTTGCACCGCGACGGTCGATGATGGAGTGCCGGGATTTCTGAAGGGCAGCGGCAAGGGCTGGGTGACCAGCGAATACGGGATGCTCCCACGCGCCACGGAAGAGCGTACGCCGCGGGAGGCTGCGCGAGGAAAACAGTCGGGACGCACGCTGGAGATTCAACGCTTAATTGGTCGATCGCTGCGCGCCGCGACTGATCAGGAAGCGCTCGGCGAACGCACCGTGTGGATTGATTGTGATGTGATTCAGGCGGACGGAGGCACACGCACGGCTTCGATCACCGGAGCGTTCGTAGCGCTGGCGCTGGCTTTTGAACGGCTGGTGGCGGCGGGAATTTTGAAGAACTCTCCACTAATCGATACTGTAGCGGCCACCAGCGTAGGAATTGTGGATGATCGCGCGCTTTTGGATCTGGCCTACGGGGAGGATTCGCGCGCGGAAGTGGATATGAACGTGGTAATGACGGGGGCCGGACACTTCGTTGAGATACAAGCTTCGGCGGAAGGCCGACCTTTTACGGGCAGCGAGATGCAAGATCTATTGGCGCTCGCGGCAGCGGGAATACGCCGTCTCACTGAAGACCAGCTTGCCGTTCTACCTATGAAATTCAGTGCACGCGCCCGTTAAAATCTATTTCGCCTCCTCTAATCCGGGGAAACTTGCGGAATTTCGTGCACTCGCGGAGAGCGATGTGGCGCGAGGTTCGTCATCCGCGTCGACTGCCGTGGAAATGCTTCCAGATTTCGAATCATTGGCGCCCTTCGAAGAAAATGCGCCAACTTTTAGCGAAAATGCCTTGGGCAAAGCGGTGTATCATTCGCAGCTGAACGACGGAATTGTATTTGCGGATGACTCGGGTTTAGTGGTGCCGGCACTGGGCGGAGCTCCGGGCGTGCAGTCGGCGCGTTATGCAGGGCCACAGGCCACCAGCGCGGATCGTAACGCCAAGTTGCTCAGAGAACTTGCAGGCACGCCGCGCCAGGAACGTGCCGCGTATTTTTGCTGTGTGATTGCCGTACTTAGGCAAGGTCTGCCGGTCGCGGTAATCAGCAATCGCGCAGATGGTGAGATTTTGGAAAACCCCCGTGGGACGGGCGGCTTTGGTTACGACCCGATATTTTATTTGCCTGAGTTGGACAAGACATTTGCTGAACTGACGCCACAAGAAAAAAACCTGTACAGCCACCGGGGCAAGGCATTCCGTCGCGTACTCTCGTTTTTAAACAGCGTAATTAAAAATTAATTCGTGTCGCGCGTGTTCGCTTCTTTACCTGAGCATCGTTGGACCGCCGCATTTGCGGCGTATGTTATTCTGGTGCGTCATGGCGATCAGAAAACCACCAAAGAAAAGTTCTCCGCGACAAAAGAAGGTGATGCGGCTATCTAGGGGCGGTCAGTCACCTTTTAAAACACGCAAAATCGGCAAAAAAGAATGCGTGCTCGGGACAGACCCACGCAGAGTTGCGGCCATTCTCGCAGGCCTGGACGAAATGTATCCCAATGCGAACTGCGAGTTAAAACATGCAAACCCATTTCAACTGTTAGTCTCTACAATTCTCTCCGCGCAGTGCACCGACGTGCGTGTGAATCAGGTAACCGAATCGCTTTACAAAAAATATCCCAAGCCAGAAGCGTTCGCTTATGCCACCCCAAGCCAATTGGAGCAGGAAATTCGCCCCACGGGATTTTTTAGGAATAAGACCAAATCGGTGATCGGCGCGAGTAAGGCCATCGTGGAAGAATTTAAAGGACAAGTGCCGCGGACCATGAAAGAAATCCTCACGCTACCGGGAGTAGCACGCAAAACGGCCAACGTCGTTCTCGGCACGGCTTACGGTGTTGCTGTGGGTGTGGTAGTCGATACTCATGTGATCAGGTTGTCGCGCCGTCTGGACTTGTCCCGAAAGGGTGAGCCTCCAAAAATCGAGCAAGACCTGATGGCAGTAATTCCCCAAAACAAGTGGATTGAAGTCTCTCATCAACTAATCTGGCATGGCCGCCGAGTGTGCGTTGCACGCAAACCTCGATGTGTTGATTGCAATCTGGAGCCCGTGTGCTACTCCGTGGATAAAACGATGTCCACCCATCCCGATTCGCCCTGTCTGCCTGAATCCTATTTAAAGTAAGCCGTTCCTCATAAAGGTTACTTCGCTTTCTTGCGTGCCTCTTCGACCAACTCCAAAGCGCGTTGGCGGTTGCCAAATCCCAGGGATTTAAATTTCTTGCCCTGTGCTTTATTGTAAGAAATGAAGAAGTTTGTGATGTCGGAGATTAATGCCCGTCTGTTCTAATACGCACACATTGGATGCTTCCTTCTGGGGAAGCCTTTGTGCGCGCGAGAAGGAATTGTCGAGCTAGGCGATGTAGAATAGGAAGGGGAGCGACATGAAGGACGAGATAGCTAAAGAGATCATCGACGAATTGCGTTTGATTCGAGAAGAACTGCAAAATCTCACGATGGCCATTAGGTCCAAGACCAGCAATTCTGAAAACTCCTACGCTGGCAAGTCTCGCAAGTCCTATCAGGCGCGCGCTCCGTACCCGCGCGATCCCGGCCAATCGGGAGCGAAACCACATAGAAACGTACGCCCCGGAGAGCCACGAAGTCAGTGGCATCAAACTTTTCCCAAGGACAAGTAATAACCCGGCTTATGTAGGCGCATAATTAGACAAGTACTTCGGGACTTGTCCGATTACGGGTTATCGGACAAATGCTTTTGAACCGGCCCACTGCATTACTTGGCGCGGCGCTTCTCTAGAACTGTGATCAGCACCGTGGATGGAATAGCCCCAGACAGAAACCAAGCCCCAACCCCTAGGACTTGCCAAGCGTCGTATTGGGATCTCTTTAACGAAGTCGTGCGAAGAAATTTAGAGGGTGTGGTCCCCAAACGCAAAAGTGGAAAATACGATACCGTAAGCGACTGGCTAAAAATCAAGAATCCAAACTACACGCAGTCGGAGCGGCGTTACGAGCTTTTCGAATCATTCAAAGGGAAAGCTACCAACTGAGCAAAGCTCCCGCCCATCCCGAAGAGACCGCCGCTCAGAGCCGCACCTGTTCCGAAGAAAATCACTCGTCTACGTCGCGGCGACGGTCGCATTGATAGTAAGTATTATCTAGGCAGGATTGTTGGCCGCGTAACGCCATTACCATCCTCGGTGAGCACCGTGAGAAAATTGCAAAGCCATGGAAAAAGTATGTAACCGATTGCGAAGCTTGCAATAAGTTGCAACGCGATAGGAACTGTTGGCATAAGTCTCCCGTTAGGGGAACTGACGGACGGGCGCAGGGCCCAAAGAAATTACTTCCATCTTTGAGTCTTAACTTGTCCTTTCAAATTCTCAATAGCATGTTGTCCAACTTAATAACTATGGCTTGTCCGCGCTGTTCCTTTATGGACAAAGAACGAATTAGCAGCGTTATTGATTGAACAGCTACATTTTCCGACCAGTGGCATGCTCTCCAAATGTTGAAAGCGCACGTAGTCCCCATGAACGCCAGTGCTACAAGCCGCGCATCACGACATCGGTCGCACTACCAGCAATCCATTCCGATAGCGGCACGGCATACTGGACAACAGAAGCGAACGCTGTAGCGCCATCAGCTTGACTTTAGATTTCACCCTCTCTGCCTGACAAGTTCAGAAATTGTCGCCATAAGTACGGACCTATCGCTGAGCGTCATTTGAGAAAGATATCGTCGGAGTTTCGCTAAATACCGTGCCTCCTTACCCGAGTTTCCCCAGCCATCCCGAGTAGTAGCCCCGCGTGTTGGACCCTCAAGAGGCTCGGAGCCGTCATAAAGAACTTGGTATAAATGCATTTCCATTGCGCGCGCCCACTTTTCTAGCGTCTCAAGCGATGGGATTGTGTGGTTGTTCTCGACGCGAGAAATGTAGCAGCGAAGGAGGCCAGTGCGGTCCTCGATGTCGCCCTGCGAAAGTTTTCTTTGCTCCCGCAGCATTCGTAAATGATCCCCGATTATCATTTTTCTTTAAAGGTGAAAATCGATTTCATCGCAAAAACAAACACAATAAGCCCGGCCACCAGCAGAGCGGCGCCAGCTAGTAAATTAATGTCTGAATTTGCGCTACTCATGGAGACCCACATAAATACACCCAAACCGATAGCTCCCGCAGAGATAATAATTTCCACGAGATGCGCCCTCAGCAGAAAACCGCGCGGTGATCTTACTTGCATATCGTTTATATTATGGTTATATAACACAGTTATACGTACTACAAGTAGTATAGTACCGCAACCATAACAGAGCAAGAACTGGACGAGGACTTTAATGTCCCCTGAAACAGTAGAGATAAATCAGCACAAGCGAAGAATTGAAAGCGTAATCCTACGTTATCAGTCGTGGTGTCTGTCGATTTTTACGATGGAATGGTAATAAGTGAGGCCACAATCGCGCAGGTGGTCAACGCTCACGGGGGGTGTTGAGTTTGCGAATGGAAGTCGAATCCGAACAAAATTTTCTGCTGAACAATCTTAAAACCGGCAAGGTTCGTGAATGCAGCGTCGTTAGGACTGAGAGGGCAGGCAACAGTGAACAATTAGTTGCCATTTCAATTTGCTATCCCGTCTCCTGATTTTTGGCCATCGTATTTCCGCCCAAAGACTGGCAACCGTCATGAAACGTAGCTCAAGAATCTTACTTGTAGATGAAGCGAGAGGCCTTGGAGAAAATGAACCGCCAAACCAATGAGATGCCGCTGGATTCTGGCACAGCCACAATTCAGTAAAAGTATTTGGCACAGTTTTGGCACAGTGAGGCCAAAAATGACGACTCGGATTAGGAGTAAAGTTGGGAAGTGCTTTAGAATGAATAAAGCAGTCATTGTCGGGGCGTAGCGCAGCCTGGTAGCGCGCCTGCCTTGGGCGCAGGAGGCCCCCGGTTCGAATCCGGGCGCCCCGACCAAACTTTTCAAATACTTAGCGGAGCGGTCCATTAGTTTA